>Ga0102591_1002418_pt1 | contig 20408 bp, 22 predicted proteins | sample AraplaCol_mCL_r2_2_FD_76860 | JGI IMG/M metagenome (GOLD analysis project Ga0102591, IMG submission 76860) | Arabidopsis root microbial communities from North Carolina, USA - plate scrape MF_Col_mCL_r2 (SPADES assembly) (version 2) | ecosystem: Host-associated > Plants > Roots > Endosphere... | reverse complement strand
GGATTTGGATGGTGTCGAATTTCAACACCGAGCTCCACGCCCGTCCTCCAATCTATTTTCCGGGCCGGCTACTCACGAGAAGCGCGTTAACTTAACCGTCGTAAACGCTAATGGAGTTCTAATGGTCGAGGCCACGAGCTGATCGTGGAAGCTATCAAAATCGAAGTCGTAAGCATTCACGGGGCAGACGATGGATTCATGGGGTCTCGCAGCCGAAATCGCGTCAGGCGCGTCGATTGAGCGTGCAATAGTCCCACAAATAGGAGTTATGCTTGGAAAGCCGCTTATCAAGCACTTAGCTCATCTGCATGAGGTGCGGCCGTTCGACACCCTTGGAGGAAGTCCCATCCGCCCCGCAGGCAATGGGCAGCGCGATCCCCATTGCCTCCGCCCTCCTTGCCGCATCGGCGCAGATCCTCGCTCTGTTCGGCCGTCGTAGATCCACGAGCGTGGCAGGGATCGATGCCCGAATAGGGAATGGCGAAGGTCCGACTACGAGCCAACGTGTTTCTCCTGCCTCATGACGGGAAAGACCAGATCGTCGCATTCGTAAGATCCCGCGTTACCTCTCCGAGCTCGGCAGTGAACCTTCGTTCGTGGAGCCTGACGGCCAACTAATCCAAACCGCCACAGAAAGGAATTCATCCATGACAAGAATAGCAGGCGTCGTCGTGTTCAAGGCCAAGCCAGGTCTGGGCGAAGAAGCAGCAAAAAGAATCGCGGCAGCACTGCCCGCAGTCGAGGCGGAAGCAGGCACGACGCTCTGGCTCGTCCTGCGTTCGAACGCCAGTGCGGATACGATCTTCCTCGTAGACCTCTTCGACAGCGAAGGAAGCCTCAACGCCCATATGACGGGCCGCGCGGCAAGCCAGATCTTCGCAACCGTACCCGAGTTGCTGACCGCCAAACCCGAACTGCATCCGAGCGCGGTGATCGCGTCGAAGCCGGCGGCGTAGGCAGCCCAGGCCTCGAATCCCACCTTGCCGACCGCATCGGGGCACCGAGAGCCGCCAGACAAATATTTCTCCGAACGCGCGTTACCTCGGGGGAACTTGCACCGAACTTCCATACAGACAGGTCGAACCCGGCCGTCGCCGCCAGCAATCGAAAGTGCTGGCTTAACCTTCAGGAGAACCAATATGTCCGATCGTCTGATTTCTACGCTGGTAGCTGGTGCCTTCGCGGCCGCCTTCGGTACGCTTGCCGTCGTCCCGGCCCATGCCCAGGACTTCACGGAGCAGCAGAAGAAAATTCAGGCCGACAACACCGTCAAGGTAAAGTCCGGCAAAGTCGAACCTTGCTTCGGCGTCGCGCTCAAGGGTCAGAACGATTGCTTTGCAGGCGCCGGCACGACCTGCGCGGGCACCAGCGCCGCCGACTACCAGGGCAATGCCTTCAAATTGGTTCCGACCGGCACCTGCACGGGCATCTCGACCCCGAATGGCGCAGGCAGCCTGAAGCCCAAGGTCTAATCGCCTTTCCGGCCGGGCCCCTAAGACCCGGCCACCCCCCGATGTATCGGCCCTGTATAAGTCAAGGTGAACGCATGCCGGAGCGAACCCTTAAAACCTCGCAGACAGTGATGCCGAAACGCGCCGGCGTCGGCCTGAAGGCTGAGCACTACCGGACGATCATGCAGACCTCGCCCGATGTCGGCTTCTTCGAGGTTCACGCAGAGAACTACATGGGTGCAGGTGGCCCGCCTCATCGTTACCTTTCAGCGATCCGCGAGCGCTATCCGCTGTCGCTCCACGGCGTCGGTCTGTCGATCGGCGCGGCCCGTCATTTGGACAAGGATCATCTCGCACGCCTGAGACAGTTGATCGACCGGTATTCCCCGGCGCTTTTCTCGGAGCACCTCGCCTGGTCCAGCCACGACGTCGGATTTCTCAACGACCTGCTTCCACTGCCCTATACGGACGAGACACTCATGCGTGTCGTGGAGCATGTCGATCAGGTGCAGGAAGCACTTGGACGCCAGATGCTGCTGGAAAACCCTTCCACTTATCTGGCCTTCGCCGAAAGTACCTGGACAGAGACCGATTTCATCGCCGAAATCGTCCGACGGACCGGCTGCGGTCTTCTGCTGGACGTAAACAACATCCACGTCGCCTGCACCAATCAGAACTGGAACCCGATCGCCTATCTCAATGCCTATCCCCTTTCTCATGTGCAGGAGATCCATCTTGCCGGCTTTGCGCCGGACGCCGACGAGGAGGGCCGCCCGCTGCTGATCGACGCTCACGATCGCCCGGTTGCGGAGACCGTTTGGGGTTTGTTCGCCCATACGATCGAGTGCATCGGCCCGGTTCCAACCTTGATCGAATGGGATGCCAATCTGCCTGATTGGTCGACACTGAAGGCCGAGGCGGAGCGCGCTGAGCTGATCATGGCCGACATCGGCAACATTCGCCAGCATGCAGCCGTTTTGGCTCACGCGCGTTAACTCTGGAGGATTCGCATGTCGGTACCGATAACTGCGGTCTATTACGCCTGGACCGGCCAGACGAGGCGAAGGCTCCCGTGACCGGCTCGATGCGCAAATTGGCTCCGAGCTTGGCGGGCTCCGAACACGGTGCTGGCATGAACGGGTTCGCCGACCGGCAAGCCGACTTCACCAGAGCACTGCTCCATCCGGAATTACCCACCCCGTCAGGTCTGGTCGGTCCGGACGGACTGCCAAGCGTCAAGCGTTTCGCGGTCTACCGCAACAATGTCGTGGTCGGGTTGATCGAGACCCTGAAGGCGGGGTATCCTGTGGTACACCGCCTTGTTGGCGAGGAATTCTTCGCTGCCATGGCGCGTATATATGTGCTGGCAGAACCTCCGACCTCTCCGATCATGCTCGACTATGGCGCCGGCTTTCCCGCTTTCATCGGACGCTTCGAGCCTGCCGCCGTGCTTTCCTATCTCCCCGATGTCGCGCGTCTCGAGCGGGCATGGGTGGAAGCCTATCACGCGGCCGAAGCGTCGCCGCTGCCGCCGTCCGCCCTCGGCCAAGTGCCGCCGGGCGATGTCCCTACGATGCGGCTCGTCCTGCACCCGTCTGTCCGCATCGTAAGGTCTGTCTTTCCGATCGTGGGTATCTGGCAGGCGAACATTGACGGCAACGACCTCCGGAGTGTCGATCTCGGCGAGGGCGGAGACGACGCGCTTATCGTTCGTCCCGAGGCGGAGGTCGAGGTTCGACGTCTGCCGGCGGGCGCCGCCGCATTCATCGAGGCACTGCAGGCAGGTTCGCCAATCGTCGACGCAGTGAAGGAAGGGCTGATCGTCAGCCCGCGCTTCGATCTCGCGGATGCGCTGCGAGGCATGATCGAGGCAAACATGATCGTCGGCTATGACATGCAGCCGGCCCCACCGATGGAGGCTGCATGAACTCGCGACCGACACTGCTGGGCAGGGCTGCCGCAATTGTCCGTCATGTGCTTGGCCGGATCGAAGCGATTGCGTGGCACATCGCGCCTCCGTTGTTGCGCATTGCCTTGGCGCTTCCCTTCCTTCGCTCGGGTCTGACGCGATGGGACGGCTTCCTGTCCCTCTCGCTGGGAACACAATTCCTGTTCGAGGAGCAGTTCAAGCTGCATGTCTTCGGGGGAGAGTATGCGCTTCCAGCACCTGACCAGTTAGCGCTGGCAACGGCGATCGCTGAGATCGTGCTTCCCACCCTGCTGATCATCGGTCTCGGGACGCGCCTTGCTGCGCTCGGCCTGTTGGTCATGACGGGCGTGATCCAACTGGTGTTTCCCGACGGCTGGGCCAATTTCCACTTGTACTGGACAGCTTTGGCAACAAGTATCCTAGCCATTGGTCCTGGTGTAGTCTCCATTGACCGCTGGATCTCTAAACGCGATGTTCGATTTTGTTCGCCGGGGGCAAGATGATAATGCACCGCAACCTCCATATCGGGTCCCAGGGCGATTGTTTGCTTGCATCCGCAGCCTTCGGGAGTTGGCGCGATGCAAGATGATGGGCGGCAGCGTCTGACACTGGTGGCCTCGGATGGCGAGGCGACAGGAGAAAAAGCGAAGCGCACGCCGCGGGATTCGGAGGCTGCTTCTTCGCGTGATCTCGACTGGACAATTCTCATGGCGCGCGCCCAGGACGGCGATACGGTCGCCTACCTGCGCCTTCTCCAGGAGATTACACCCTATCTCAGGTCACTGGTCAGGCGATGGCACAAGGACCATTGGGACATCGAAGATACAGTGCAGGACATATTGCTGACCCTTCATTCGATCCGGCACACCTACGATCCCGCGCGGCCGTTCGGTCCCTGGCTGGTCGGCATCGCCAATCGTCGCGCCATAGATCGATTGCGTCGACGTGGCCGGCAGGCGTTACGCGAGGCGCCGCTTACCGCCGAGCATGAGGCAACCGCCACAGCGTCCGACGACAACGAGAATGTGCTCGACAAGCATCGCCTGAACGAGGCCCTCGGTGGCCTGCCGCCGATCCAAAGGACGGCTGTCGATCTCCTCAAGCTGAAGGAAATGTCGCTGAAGGAAGCCTCCGATGCGACAGGATTGTCCATCGCGTCGTTGAAAATGGCGACCCATCGGGCGCTCCGCAATTTGCGGACCTTGCTCTCGGATCGGAGGGATTCATGATGGACACGTCTGATCTGATCCGCTCCCTCGCCACCAACGCCCCGCCGGTCCGACGCCTTCGTCCGCCCCTGGTTCGCGCTATTGGATGGCTGCTGCTTGCGGCTGCGATCATGGGCCTTATGACGGTCAGTCACGGCGTGCGGCCGCAATTTGCCGAGCGCATGCAGGATGCGGTGTTCGCAATCAACATGATCTCGTCGCTCATGACCGGCGTCCTTGCGACCATCGCCACTTTCTTCGTCAGCCTGCCGGACCGGTCCCGCCGATGGCTTCTTTTACCCGTCCCGCCGCTCGCCGTCTGGCTGTCGACGATCGGCTATCAGTGCTTCGCAGGCTGGGTGCCTGTGCCGCCAGGCGCAATCACCGTTGAGGCCGCATCCAGTTGCCTCGCGACGCTTGTGCTGACCAGCCTACCACTGTCGCTGCTGATGCTGGCGATGCTGCGCTACACGGCAGCACTCCGGCCCACATCGGTCATTCTGATGGGAAGCCTTGCCGTTTCCGCGATCACCGCGACAGCCCTGTCGATGTTCCATCCGCTCGACGCCACCGCAATGGTTCTCGGGTGGAACCTCGGTACGGCGGTTCTATTCCTCGCTGGCGCCGCGATCTTCAGCCGGAAGGTGTCGAACACGGCACTTGGGAAGAGAGATTGAGTGACGGCGATTGCTCCCATTGCTTGGGAAGCTAAACGTCGCTGACGAAGGGTCGAGGTGAGGAGGGAAATCGCAAAATTCCCCGCCAAACATCCGCTATAGCTCCCGTGAGCTACGCAATCGCCACCGAAGACCGCCGATCGCCGCACAAGGCCGAATATATTCAATCGTATTAGATACTTATGATGCTTTCGTAGTGCCCATCTTCGTCGGACGTGGCCCACCATTTCGTCATGTCGGGGCTGAGGATGGCTTTTAATTTAAGCCAGACTGCTAAGTTCCGCATCCTTTGACTCATTTTTCCGTTTAGAGCGAACCACGGGCCATATGGAAAAGGTATGAGATTCTTAGCGGTTTTGACAGATCGCGTGGAACGAAAATCAGGGTGAATATCCCATCGAACTCAACGGTATCTACCTTCCAAGAGTAAATTCTTCCCTCAAAAACGTGTTCGAAGTGGACGATCAATCATAGACACTAGTGATATTGGTACGTCTTTGCCTTTCAAAATAACACTAAATCTATAGGGTATTGGGATAATTTGGAGAGCAGGAGACAGGAATGACATTGTCCAACATCGCCAACGAAGCGGTCAAATTTGCCTACTGGGTGCCGAATGTCTCGGGTGGCCTGGTGATCTCGAATATTGAGCAGCGTACGAGCTGGACGATCGAGTATAACAGAAAGCTCGCGCAGATCGCAGAAGCCAGCGGTTTCGAATATGCGCTGAGCCAGATCCGCTTCACCGCCGGCTACGGCGCGGAATTCCAGCATGAATCGGTTGCCTTCAGTCATGCGCTGCTGGAATCGACGACCACACTTAAAGTCATCGCGGCGCTTCTTCCCGGACCGTGGAATCCGGCCCTTGCGGCCAAGCAGATCGCGACCATCAATCACCTGACCAACGGGCGCGTTGCCGTCAACATTGTCAGTGGCTGGTTCCGCGGCGAGTTTGCGGCAATCGGCGAACATTGGCTCGACCATGACGAGCGCTATCGCCGCTCGGAAGAATTCATCCGGGCGCTTCGCGGCATCTGGACGGAAGACAACTACACCTTCCGCGGCGACTTCTATCGCTTCAACGAATATTCGCTGAAGCCGAAGCCGATCGATCCGCAGCCGGAAATCTTCCAGGGCGGTTCTTCGCGGGCTGCCCGCGACATGGCGGCGCGCGTATCCGACTGGTATTTCACCAACGGCAATACGCCGGCCGAAATCCGCAAGCAGGTCGACGACCTCAAGTCGAAGGCGCGTGAGAACGGTCATTCCGTCCGTGTCGGCGTCAACGCCTTCGCCATCGTCCGCGAGACGGAAGAGGAAGCCAAGGCCGTTCTTGCCGAGATCATCGAAAAAGCCAATCCGGATGCGGTGAAGGCCTTCGGTCATGAGGTGAAGAATGCCGGCAAGGCATCGCCGGAAGGCGAGGGCAACTGGGCAAAATCCTCCTTCGAGGATCTCGTTCAGTACAATGACGGCTTCCGCTCAAACCTCATCGGCACGCCGCAACAGGTCGCGGAGCGGGTCGTGGAGCTGAAGCGGGCAGGCGCGGACCTGATCCTGCTCGGCTTCCTGCATTTCCAGGAAGAGGTCGAATATTTCGGCAAGCATGTGATCCCGCTGGTTCGTGAACTCGAAGAAGCCGCCAGCGCGCAGGCGGTGGCGGCCGAGTAGAGGCCAGCCAGCCCCTCATCTCTCGCAAGAGACTGATCATGAGAGCGTGGGCCGGAAGCGGTCCACGCAACGGGGAAACTGCGCGCTGGTTTGCGCGGCACCCGAAAGCCGTATGGAGGACAGCCAGTGCCCGCCGCAAATTATTCCTTCGACGCGCTGCCGACCGGCGCTTCGCGGGAGGATGCTGTCGAACAGATCGGCCGCAGCTCCTCTTCTTCTGTGGATGAAAAGAGCGTGCAGAACGCGTCCGACGATACCAGCGGCCTCGCATTGCACGGCATCAGCCTGTCGTTTGGCGGTGTTGCGGCTCTCGTTGACGTCGATCTGTCGGTCAAGCCCGGCGAGATCCGTGCGATCATCGGGCCGAATGGCGCCGGCAAGAGCTCGTTGATCAACGTCATCAGCGGCGTCTATCGCTCCGACCGGGGTCATGTACGCATCGGCTCCACCTCGTATCGACATGTGCCGACCGAAAGGCTGGCATCCCTCGGCGTGAGCCGAACCTTTCAGAACCTGGCCCTGTTCAAGGGATTGAGCGTTATCGACAATGTTGTCGCTGGTCTGGCGCATCGGGTGCGCTCGACTTTTGCCGAACAGGTTCTGGGTCTTCCGCGCGCCCGTCGGGAAGCGGCGGATACGCGCGAGCGCGCAATCCGCATCCTTGAATTCCTGCATCTCGACCATGTCGGCGACCGGTTGGCGGGGACGCTGCCCTATGGCTTGCAAAAGCGCGTCGAGCTTGCCCGTGCCCTCGTGGCTCAGCCGAAGATCCTGCTTCTGGACGAGCCGATGGCGGGCATGACGGCGACGGAGAAGAACGACATGGCGGACTTCATCCGCGCTGCTCGCGATCAATACGAGACCACGGTGATCCTCATCGAGCACGATATCGGCGTGGTCATGCAGCTCTCTGACCGGATCGCCGTGCTCGATTACGGCCGCAAGATCGCCGACGGGACGCCGGACGAGATCCGCACAGACCTGCGCGTCATCGATGCCTATCTCGGCGTTGCGCCGGAAAACGAAGGCGGGGAGGGCATCTGATGGCGGATTTCGACTGGTCGTTTCTGATTGAGGTGCTGGTCGGCGGCTTGCTGTCCGGTGTCATGTATTCGCTCGTCGCGATCGGCTTCGTGCTGATCTACAAGACCTCGGGCGTACTCAATTTCGCTCAAGGGTCGATGCTGCTGTTTGCGGCGCTGACTTTCGTCAGCCTTGTCGAACGCGGCGTGCCCTTCGCATTGGCCTTCGCCATCACCTTCGCAGTCATGGTGCTGATCGGCATCGCCATCGAACGCACCGTGCTGCGTCCGCTGACCAACAAGCCGCCGATCACCCTGTTCATGGCGACGCTCGGACTTTCCTACATCATCGAGGGGGCCGCCCAATTGATCTGGGGCACGCAGGTGCACGGACTTGACCTTGGGATCGAGGATGTACCCTTCGAGGTCGGCGGCGTGTTGATCAGCCAGTTCGACATGTTCGCCGCCGCCGTTGCCGCCGGGATGATGGTGCTGCTATCGATCTTCTTCCGCTACACGCGTGTCGGCCTGGCATTCAGGGCCGTGGCGGACGATCAGTTCGCGGCTCTTGCTGTCGGGCTAAAACTGCCCTGGATATGGGCAACGGTCTGGGCCGCCGCCGGCATCGTGGCGCTCGTTGCGGGCCTGCTGTGGGGCGCGCGGCTCGGCGTACAGTTCTCGCTGTCGCTGGTGGTGCTGAAAGCGCTTCCCGTCCTCGTGCTCGGCGGCTTCGATTCCATCCTGGGCGCGATCGTCGGCGGCCTCGTGATCGGCGCGACTGAGAAGCTCGCGGAAGTCTATATCGGCGAATATTTCGGCGGCGGCATCGAAAGCTGGTTTGCCTATGTCGTGGCGCTCGCCTTCCTGCTCATCCGCCCCTCCGGTCTTTTCGGACAAAAGCTCGTGGAAAGGGTCTGACCATGGCTGTCGTCACCGCCGATCTTCATTCCACGCAGCCGTCCTATCGCTGGCTCGCGCCGGCAGCCCTGATTGTTTTTGCCTATCTCGTCATTCCATTCATCGGCTCGACCTATCTCTATGAGGCGATCCTCGTACCGTTCCTGGCGCTCAGCCTGGCGGGCGTCGGCTTGAACCTGCTCACCGGCTATGCCGGGCAGGTCTCGCTCGGAAGTGCCGCCTTCATGGCGGTTGGTGCTTTCGCCGCCTATAATTTCAATCTGCGTGTCGACGGTCTGCCGCTGATCGTCAGCATTCTGCTGGCTGGTCTCTGCGCGGCGGCGGTCGGCATTGTCTTCGGCCTGCCGAGCCTCCGGTTGAAAGGCTTCTATCTTGCCGTTTCGACGCTTGCCGCGCAGTTCTTCGTGCAATGGGCACTGACCAAGTTCAGCTGGTTTTCCAACGACTCGGCCTCCGGCGTCATCGACGCGCCGCCTTTGACGCTGGCGGGCGTGGAGTTCACAGGTCCGGTCGGGCGCTATCTCTTTTCGCTGACGGTCGTCGTCGTGTTGACCTTCCTTGCCCACCGGCTGGCGACCTCGCAGACTGGCCGCAATTTCATCGCTGTGCGGGACAATGAGACAGCGGCGCGTATCATCGGCGTGCCCGTGCTGAAAACCAAGCTGCTCGCCTTTGCGATTTCATCCTTCATCATCGCGGTCGCAGGCGTTCTCTGGGCCTTCGCCTATCTGAGGACTGTGGAGCCGGCCGGCTTCAATCTCGACCGGTCGTTCCAGATCCTTTTCATCATCATCATCGGCGGGCTTGCCTCGACGCGGGGCGCCTTTTTCGGTGCGGCGCTGATCGTCGTCTTCCCGCTCATCCTGTCTCGCCTCGGCTCCTTCCTGCTTGGCGACCTGTTCGATTCCGGCGTTCTCGACATGAGCCAGCGGATCGTGCTCGGCGCCTTGATCATCCTGTTTCTGATCCTCGAACCGGACGGGCTTTCCTCGCTTTGGGGCAAGATCCGAAGGCGGTTTGGCACTGCCGTCAGCAGAGCCGCCTGAGTCACGCTGGAGCGCAAGCTCCCAAGACCAACAAACGCATCATTCACTCATTCAAACCAGATCCGGTCTTCGTACCGGACAACACCCGGAGTGTATCCAGACATGACCATGCTTGCGAAACTCAAAGCCGCTGTCTTCGCGGCCGGCCTGGCCGTCTCGGCCGCCATACCGGCGGCGCATGCGGACGAGCAATATTTCCCGCTGCAAAGCTACCGCGTTGGGCCCTATGCGGCTGGTGGCACCGGCTTCTTCGGCGGCTTCATCGACTATCTCAACCTCATCAATACGCGTGACGGCGGCGTCAACGGCGTCAAGCTTACCTGGTCGGAAGCGGAAACCCAATATGAGGTGGAGCGCGGCGTCGAGGCCTATGAGCGCCTGAAGAGCAACCCGAACATCGCCGCCTGGAACCCGCTCTCCGTCGGCATCGCCTATGCCATGATCGATCGCATCACTCAGGACAAGGTGCCGTTGATCACCATCAACCACGGCCGCACGGATTCCACCGATGGCCGTGTCTTCCCCTATGTCTTTCCGCTGCTCCTCAATCCCTATAGCGAAACCTCAGGCATAGTGAACTACATCGCCTCGAAGCTCGGCGGTGTCGACAAGCTGAAGGGCAAGAAGATCGTCGTGCTCTATCACGGCTCGCCTTATGGCAAGGAAACCATTCCGATCTACGAGCTGCTGTCGCAGAAATACGGCTTCGATCTGCAGCAGATCGAAGTGCCGCACCCCGGCAACGAGCAGCAGGCGCAATGGCTGACGATCCGTCGCGCCAAGCCGGATTACGTGGTGCTGCGCGGCTGGGGCGTCATGAACCCGGTTGCCCTGAAGACGGCGGCCAAGACCGGCTTCCCCGTCGATCACATCATCGGCAATGTCTGGTCGAACTCGGAAGAAGACGTGATCCCGGCGGGCGATGCGGCCAAGGGATATACCGCGATTACGACACAGGCCTCCGGCACGGAATATCCGATCGTCCAGGAGATCGTGAAGACGCTCTATGACAACGGCAAGGGCAATCTCGAGGACAAGAAGCGTATCGGCTCGGTCTACCACAATCTCGGTATCGTCAATGGCATCCTGAATGTCGAGGCGATCCGTATCGCTCAGGGGAAATTCGGACACCGCACGCTGACCGGCGATGAAGTCCGCTGGGGCTTCGAGCATCTGCAGCTCGATCCGGCTCGCGTCGAGGCGCTTGGCGCCAAGGGCCTCTTCCACTCGATCAACGTCACCTGGGACAACCACGAGGGCAACGGCTACGTGACCTTCCAACAGTGGGACGGCAAGAAATGGAATGTCGTCTCCGATTGGATCGCGCCGGACTGGGCGCTGCTGCGTCCGATCATCGAAAAGTCCTCCGAGGCCTATGCCAAGGAAAAGGGCATTAAGTTGCGCACGGCCGAAGACGCGCAGACCGTGACGAACTGAGCCCAGTGGCCGGGCGTTGGCAAGAGGCGGGTTCTCCCTTCTTGTTGGCGCCCGGCTGCCCTGCAAACCACACAGAGATCGGGTGGACCATGGCTGGAAAAGACGTCCTCTTGAGCGTCGATGGCATCAAGGCGACCTATAACGGAGCGATCACCGCGCTTCATGGCGTGAGCTTCACGTTGCGCCGCGGCGAGATCCTTGCCCTGCTCGGCGCCAACGGCGCCGGCAAGACGACGACGCTCAAAGCCATTTCGAACCTGCTGCCGGCCGAACGTGGCGAAATCACCGCCGGCAGCATCCTTTACGAAGGCCGGGATGCCACGACGGCAACGCCTGCCCGGCTCGTGCGTGCCGGCCTGGTGCAAGTGCTGGAGGGCCGGCATTGCTTCCGCAATTTGACCATCGAGGAAAATCTCGTTTCCGGTGGTCTCGGGCGCAGCGGTTCGCGCGCGGAGATCGCCTTCGATCTGGAGAAAATCTACGCGCTTTTCCCCCGGCTGAAGGAAAAGCGCCGCGCTCTGGCGGGTCTCACCTCCGGCGGCGAACAGCAGATGACGGCGATCGGCCGCGCGCTGATGTCGCGTCCGGCACTGCTGGTCCTCGACGAGCCTTCCATGGGCCTCGCGCCGATCGTCGTGCAGGACATTTTCAAGACGCTGCGGCGGCTGAATGCCAAGACCGGCCTCTCCATTCTGGTTGCGGAGCAGAATTCTGCGATTGCGCTGCGCTATGCCGACCGGGCGACCGTCCTCGAAAACGGCGTCGCCGTGCTTTCGGGAGAGGCAGCCGAACTGCGCCAGCGCGACGACGTCAAGGCGTTCTATCTGGGCCAGAAATCGGCTCCCGCGCCTGCGCTTACGCCAGCAAACCTTCCATCCGCCTGACTGTCCATCTTCAACGAGGAGAATTCAGCATGACGCTTTCACAGGTTAATACAGAAAACGCCGTTCAGGCCGTACCGGCCATACCTCGCCCGACCGCACCTGCCCATGTCATCAAGGGTGATGCCGAGGCGATTGCCGTCGCCAGAGGGCTTGCCACCGAGTTCGTCAAGGAGTCGGCCAAGCGCGACCGCGAGCGGATCTGGCCGGTTGCCGAGCTGGATGCCTTCTCTCAAAGCGGCCTCTGGTCCATCAATGTGCCCAAGGCGTTCGGTGGCCCGGAGGTCTCCTACGCCACGCTCGCCAAGGTCATCGAGATCATATCGGCAGCAGACTCCTCGATCGGCCAGATCGCCCAGAACCATCTGGGTGTGGTCGCCGCCATTCGGACCGTGTCGGATCCCGAGCAGCAAAAGCTTCTTTTCGCCGAGGTTCTGAAGGGCACACGCTTCGGCAATGCCTTCTCGGAGTTCGGCTCAAAGCGGGCGGTCGATTTTGAAACCCGCTTCACCGATGCCGGCGATCATGTTGTCGTCAACGGACGCAAGTTCTATTCCTCCGGCGCTCTGCTTGCCCATCTCGTGCCGATCGTGGCGCTCGATGATGAGGGGCGGGCCTGGTATGCGATTGCGGAGCGCGACGCGCCCGGCCTCACCGTCATCGACGACTGGTCTTCCTTTGGCCAGCGCACGACGCTCTCCGGCACCGTGCTGCTCGACAATGTCAAGGTGCCGAAGACGCATCTCGTGCCGGGATACAAGGGATACGAAGTGCCGACCGCCGATGGAGCGATCTTCCAGATCATCCAGGTCGCGGTCGACACCGGCATCGCACAGGCAGCCATCGATGAGACGGTCTCCTTCGTACGCACCAAGAGCCGCGCCTGGGTGGATAGCGGTGTCGAGAACGCATGGGACGATCCCTATACGATCCAGGCCGTGGGTGACCTGACGCTGCGGCTGCATGCGGCGCAAGCGCTGCTGGAAAAAGCCGGCTACGCGATCGACCGGGCGGTGCTGAACCCGACGGCCGATACTGTTGCCGAAGCGCAGATCGCGACGGCGGAAGCCAAGGTGCTGTCGACGGAAATCGCGATTGCGGCCACCAACAAGTTGTTCGAGCTGGCGGGCACGCGCTCGACGCTCGCCGAACACAATCTCGACCGCCATTGGCGCAATGCCCGCACGCACACATTGCACGATCCGGTGCGGTGGAAATACTCGATCCTCGGCAAGTTCTTTCTGAACGGCGAGAAACCGCCGCTCCACGCCTGGAGCTAGTTCCGAAGCCAACTGTGGCTCTCCTGCGCAATCGCGGGCGAGCCACAAATGGGGCGAAGAAACCATTGCCTCTATCCGGTTGTCGAAGATGGTGGCCTGCTTGCAGATAAGTTTGCCATGTCGGTTTCGATCGATCCGGCGATACTGCAAAGTTGCGGGCGGTTCAAAACCGCCGGGGCTCTCGTCGCCGCTGGATGAAAGTTCGGTGGCAGGTCAACGGATTCGGTCACACGATGGTCGGCCAGGCCCGACACCTGGAAATGATGCTTGCGGCATTAACGATCCAGCGAGCAAGGTCCCTCCGTGTCGGCATCTCGAAGGCAAGATGATAAAGGCCCGCCGTACTCGCCGGAGCAGGCGTCCCGCTAGGGTTCCGCACGAGTTCGAGGAGACCGGCGCGCCCTATGCCGAGAGTAGCATCTTGCTCGGTCCGGCTCTTGATCTCCAGGCCTATGACCTCTTGGTAAAACAGGATCATTCCTTCCAGATTGCTCACCCGCAATCCTGCACGGTCGATGAACATCGGCCGTCTATGGGCCGGAAGACGATCCGCTCCACCCGACCGGGCCTTGCCCGTTTGTGTTTAAGCGTCAACCTTTGACCCCTTTCGGCGCCGAAGGTTGACCCCGGTGGGCATATGCTAATATGCAGCAAGACTACAGGTTTGTTGCGCGAGACCGGGGTCAACGTTCAGCGCCTACGACGGGGTCAAACCCCACTCCGAAACACAATCAAGCGCCAGGTGCAGTTTCCGCCATCACCGACGGGACTTGGCACCATGCCTCTCTTCCAGCCACTAGCCGGCGCCGTAGACCTCCAACCCGGTGCTGTCGACGAGGACATGGGCCCTTTTCCTGGGAGTCGATGACGTTGCCGTTTGTCCGGCGATCGCCATTTGTTTGCCCGACGGCTCAGCGTCGTATGGTCGGGAACGGCGAGATCCAGTCCCATCAGAGGCCGTAGCGTTGGTTTCCCGCTAAACAACGCTACCAGACATTTAAGCGCTAGCGCGTAGGATCGATGGTCTTGCGAATTTTTGGATTCGGCAACACGACAGCTACTCCCAGAGGGATATTCCCTCTTGCGTTAAGGCTCGTTGCACAGCCGCTCGCTCCTCCAACCGACGAGCATGAGAGGTCCAAGCGGGGTAGGTATTTCGCATGTCAATGGCCATACGATTTCCCCACCTGTAGAATACGAGCAAATACGGATCAACGATTGAATAGGACTCTCCTACGGCCCAATCTCGGTCCGTCAACTTGGATTCTATAAGCGCAAACGCGGAAGCCAAGTGCTCCTTTCCTTTATGAACCAAGGGCTCGTACATCGATTGATCCGGTAAAAAAAAGTCGGCGCGCCAGATCATTCGGACGGCGACCGCATGAACTGCACTCGATAGCCAGTTAAACCATTCGACGGAACGGATGATGTTTTCTGCATCCGCTCCCACGAGCCGCGCATCTGGATTCGTCAGGCCCAGGTGAAATAAGATTGCCGGCGCTTCAGTGAGAGTGAAATTCTCGGCAATGAGAACAGGGATTCGCCCTTTCGGGTTTAAGCGGTGAAATTCGTCGGTCTTGGCTTCGGGATGGCCTGGCGACATCAACGCCAGCGAATAGGGCCTTCCAATCTCCTCCATGACGATGTGAGGTGCAAAAGAGCAAGAGCCTGGCGCAGCATGAAGTGTGTAATGCATCAATTCTTCCGAAAACCGAATCTTACTTGTTTCAATCTGTACTGAGTTGCCAACGACGTCATGCTGGATTTGAAGGACGCTCAAGTTGGGCGGCTGATGCCCAGCCGGCGCATTTCCCGATAGACGGTGGAGCGCCCAAGCCCAAGCTGTCGGGCGGCTTCAGCCGGAGTTGTTCTCGCCTCGATGAGTTTAATCGCCGCCTCGACCCTCTTCATGTCGAGGGGCTGCCTACCAGGCAACTTTCCTTTTGCCCGCGCGGCCGCGATGCCGTCTTTCGTCCGCTCCGAGATCAGCCGACGCTCGAAATGCGCGATGGCACCGAAGACATGAAATATCAGCTCGCCGGCAGCCGACGACGTGTCGATCTTTTCTTCTAGGCTCAGCAGGTCGATCTGGCGTTCGCGCAGCATCTTCACGGTTTCGAGCAATTCGGCCAACGACCGGCCAGAGCGGTCCAACCGAACGATCGCCAGTGTGTCGCCGGCACGAGCATAGGAAATAAGATCCGCAAGACCGGGCCGGTCCATGCTCTTGCCTGACTTCACATCGGTGAAACACCTTGATCGCGCCAGCTTGCTCAAGGCGCAACGTCTGACCCGAGACATCCTGATCGCCAGTCGATACGCGCGCATAGCCAAGAATTGCCCCCATGATGGCGTCTCCGAAACGGTCGTTCTGTGGACGGCCACGAACGAACCAGCGACCCCTTAAGAATACGTCCACAGATACGTCTCTTTACTCCGCCCTGTCCATAGATTGAATTGGCCTTCTGTGGACAGAGGAAATGTTGAGGTAGCGCGAATAGCCCGCCACAGCGTTCTTCCCGAGATTGGTGTGTCCGGCATTGTGCGTGGTGCGATCGCCTTGAACCGCAGGCCCAGCCCGAGGCGATCGGACTCTTTCTGACTGTAATTTGCGATGAACAATTGCGTACGCTTCGCCCCGGCATATCGGCGGGAAGACACCAGCGCCGAGGACCAGCACGTCAGGGCGCAGGGTGTCAAAAACCCGTTCGTGTGCACGGTCCCCGGTCGCATCGCAAGCGAGGATTTCAACGCCCGAGACCTCCTTTGCCAGCTGCTGGAGCGGACCGTGTTGGCGAGCGACTGCAAGAACCCCGCGCACCTTGGCCCGCGCTTGCCTCTACGACCCGACGTCCGACACCACGGCTGCCGCCGATCATAACAATGTTCTTACCTGCGAATTGAAGCATTCTACCCTCCTTGCACCGAATCGTGCTGCGAATATTGATCTGAAGGGTAAGACGGCTACACTCGATCAAATTCATCGGTGTCGGTCTTTTCTTTCGTCACCGGCAGTTCTTGAGCAACACGCCTATCTGTTCAGCAGATGAGGCATCTGATCGGCGAGCATGTCGATCGCAGCTCTGACTTTGGCGACGACGTGCCGCGCCTGTTGACGAATGGCAAAGACTTCATTGCCTATCGCGCGGTACTCCGTCAGGATCGGTCGGAGGCTCCCTTCGCGAATGCGAGTGTTCACCAGCCAGCTCGGCTGGCAGGTAATGCCTATGCCGTCTACGGCCGCATCGACGATGGCATCGAGATCATCGAATCGAATTCGCCCCGCTGTTGCAACCTCCGTCTCGAATCCATCTGGCGCCGTGAAGCGCCATGGTTCGGGCCGGCCGTCCGGCCGGTAAAAAGGAAGGCAGTCATGGTTGGGCAGATCTCCTAGCGTAACTGGACAGCCGCGCTTAGAAAGATAGGAAGGTGCCGCGCATGCGATCATGTCAAAACCTCCGATCTTGCGCGCAATCTGTCCGGCCCTGTCGGGCAACGGGCCGATGCGTACCGCAACGTCGATGCGATCTTCAATCAGATCGACGAACCGGTCAGAAAACCGGACGTCCAGCTCAAGCCTCGGGTGGCTCTGGCTCAAAGCGATGAGGATAGGGGCGACGCACTGTCGGCCCAGTAGAGTAGGTGCAGAAACGCGCAAGATGCCTGACGGCGACAAGCCGGCTTGATCGAGGGCCGCTTCGGCAGTTTCGATGTCCGCCATTATGACAAGACAGCGTTCATAGAACGCTTGACCACTGTCGGTGAGACTTTGTCCGCGCGTGGTGCGATGGAACAGACGCGTCTTTAGCCGCTCCTCGAGCCGGGCGACGGCCTTTCCGACTGCGGATCGGGTGAGCCCGAGCTGGTGCGCAGCCTTGGCGAAACTCCCCGCTCCGGCCGCCTGCACGAAAATCGTTATGCCACTTAATCGATCCGCCAAAAGAGCCTCGTAGATATTTTGGCTACACTGAGACGACAGCGTGCACTCTTATGGAGACATCTATAATGCAGTAACAATGTGCCCCTCAACAACAGAAGGCACGCAACATGAAAATTTGGCATGTGACTGGACCTGGAGCTGAATCCCTGCGGATGGCCGAAGCCGACGTACCGACGCCGAGGTGGGGAGAAGTGCTGGTCCAGGTAGACGCCGTATCCCTAAATTATCGGGATCAGCTTCTGATTGCGAATGATGGTTACGCCCGTTTTGGCCTGCCTTTTACGCCCTGCTCGGACATGGCGGGCAAGATTAAGGCTCTAGGGGAGGGAGTTTCGCGCTTCGCGGTCGGAGACCGGGTCATCAACAACTTCAACGGCGGATGGCTGGATGGCGAACCGCCGCGCCGCGATGGCGAGATTGCAAGTTTCGGCGGCCCGCTGCCTGGCACACTCGCGGAATATATGGCTCTGCCGGCGGAATGGCTGGTCAAAGCGCCGTCCTCCTTATCGGATGCTCAGGCAAGCGCTCTTCCTTGTACCGGATTGACGGCCTGGACGAGCCTAATTGAGATCGGCCGCCTGAGCCCCGGCGAAACGGTCGTCGTCCAGGGAACGGGAGGTTTTTCGCTGTTCGCTCTAGAGCTGGCACGCAAGGTAGGGGCCGAGGTGATCGTCACGACGACGAACGCTGCCAAGGCTGAGCGTGCATACGCGCTGGGAGCAAGTCATGTGGTTTGCCGCAACGATGGAAAAAATTGGGCTGAACAGGTGAAGGCGATCACCAAAGGACGCGGCGCCGACCATATCCTCGAAGTGGCGGGTGGCCACAATCTTGAAAGCTCTGTTGCGGCACTGGCCCCGGGCGGCCGCATTGCCCTGGTCGGTGTTATTGAGGGCTTCGATGCGACGTTCCCTTCAGTGTCCGCAATCCACAGTTTCGCGACCATCCAAGCGATCTATGTGGGACATCGCGCAGGGCTTGAACGCTTGGTGCGTGCAGTGGACACCTGCGGCCTTTCTCCAGCCATCGATTCCGAATTCGATTTTGCGGACTTTCCTAATGCGCTTTCACGGCTACAGCAGGGGCCATTCGGAAAAGTTGTGGTAAGGGCTTGAGCATCGCGACGTCGGCGTTCAGGGTAAATCCTCCGGCCCCCATAATCAAATATGAACCGACATGCACTGAAACTGAGATCAGGCTTTCGGAGGCATGAGATTCCTTGGAACGACCCCTTTCGCGAAGGAATGCGATGAGCACACGCAATTTGGCGGAGCTTGGCCGATTCCACAACATTTGGACGCCGCCGGTGTCCGCTTGCTAGCAATCGCCAAGAGATCTGAACCGCATCTCCTTGGCGATAGCCCCCACGGGAGATGCTCAACGCCCGCCCTGGAGGGCGTCGTCGCCTCGACGGCTTGGTGTGAACTGACCGTAACACTCGAGAGCTTTCGCGCTGTCAAATCGCCATGCCCCGCGACGCGTCCCGCAATGCTCACAACGATGTAATCTCCTCCAGTAAGTCCCCGGGCACAGATGGGCCCTCGAAAATGTAAGTATTCCGGACTGACGCGTGTGATTCGATGAAGAGAAGCTACGACGTAGCTGACTATCTAGCAGTCGCCCGATTCTGATCGCCACTTCAGCTTCGCCTGCGGCCAGCTTGACGCGCTGATCCTCGAGACGGGACCTACGGATATCGACGCCTAAACTTCGCCAGGAAAGTGCAACATAGCGGCCGCCAAATCCGACGGATTCTTGAATTTGAAGATGCCGGTCGACTCCTCCTGCGCTTGGATCAACTCGTCACGCGATGCGTCGATATCACTCACGATTCGCCTGCAACGCGTCAGCACAATTTGACAGGCTGTCGTGTTGGATGGTTGGCGCGTAGCGCGGTCAACAACTTCGCGCCAAATTCCATGTCCAGGGCGCTTATGTGAGACATGATAGACGGCGTCCTTCTTTCGCGCGGCCGCAGAGCGGTCACCCGAGCAATTTGGTGGTGTAGCAGATAGAGACCCCGAGACAGCCGCCCGCATTTCCTGTGACGGGGTCTGCAGCGATGCCAATGGCAGGAGCGAACATTCGTCCGTGGGAAAACGCACCTAGATCGGGCGAATCGAGCGTGAAGGGGTAGAAGCCATTGCAGCCGATCGCGCCACTTAGGCGCTCCAAGGCACCCAAGTCGGGCTGCAACCGTTCGAGCGTGGTGCGGCGCAACAAGGGGATGATTACTTTAGAATGGCCGGTCGAAACGATCTGGACTGGCCCGCGCGGATCCAATTCTTCTTGAGCGACTCCGAGCGCAGACAGAAGCCTTTCAAGCTCCTGCTCATCCAGACCGGTGGCGAATGACCCGGGCTGCTGGTGCATCCACACCCGAACGAATCCGTTATCGTCGTCATCCACTTCGACCTTCAAGATTCCGGCGCCCGTCAGTTGTCGCGTTACTCCACGGGCGAGGGTACCCTCCTGCGCCCGCACAAAATGCGTAGCGATTGTCGCGTGGCCACAAATTGGCACCTCGGCACGTGGCGCGAAAAAGCGAACTCGCAGATCGTGGTCGTTACCTTCAAAGGGGAACACGAACGCAGTCTCCGACAGATTGAGCTCGCGAGCTATTGCCTGCATGTCTGCCGGACCTAAGCCTGTCGCGTCGGGCACAACGCCGGCAGGGATTGCCCTTGAAGGGCTGGGTAGTGAACGCATCGACTTGATAGATACGGAAGGTGGGCATTCTCGTAATCCTTTTGCCCTGTCGGAAGGTTAAGCGGCTCTTGATTTATGCGGGACGGGCCGGCTGTTTGCGCAGCGCATTGCGAAAGTCTTCGGAAGTACCAGGCCCTGACCCTGAGGTCAGATCCAGGTCCGCGGCGAGATACGTCGGATCAACGGATCCGCGTCTTCAGGTGAAGGTCACCGGGCCTCGTCTCTCGCCGGTGTGATC
>Ga0102591_1002417_pt1 | contig 20411 bp, 22 predicted proteins | sample AraplaCol_mCL_r2_2_FD_76860 | JGI IMG/M metagenome (GOLD analysis project Ga0102591, IMG submission 76860) | Arabidopsis root microbial communities from North Carolina, USA - plate scrape MF_Col_mCL_r2 (SPADES assembly) (version 2) | ecosystem: Host-associated > Plants > Roots > Endosphere... | reverse complement strand
TCGTCTTCGATCACCCAGCGGTCGCCCGAGTGCGCCCAGTCGAGCAACGCATGCCGTCGTTCGAGCGACAGGGGCATGCCGAGCGGAGCCTGTTGCCCCGCCGTCACGAGCGCGACCGCGGCGTCGGGGGCACGGCGGATACCCTCGGCCACGACCAGGCCCTCCTCGTCGACGGGCACGGGCACCGGCGTGACGCCCGCCCAGCCCAGCGCGGTGCGCGCGAAGGGATAGCCCGGGTCTTCCACCCACGCCGCCGCGCCGTGCAGCTTCAGCGCACGCAGCACGATGCTGCACGCTCCCGCATAGCCGTGGGTGACGAAGACCTGCGCGGGATGGCAGGCGAAACCGCGTGCCACCGCCAGGTAACCGGCGATCTCGGCCCGCAGCTCCGGCTCGCCCCGTGCGTCGGGATAGCCGAGGGGACCGATCGATCGCGCCGCGTGGGCGACCATGCGCGACCAGAGCGTCGCGGGAAACAGATCGGCGGCAGGTACGCCCACCTGGAACGGCATCGGCCGGATCGCCCCGGCCGGAAACGCGCCGAGCGACGACTGACCCCGGACGGGCTCGGTGGCCGGTCGGGTCGCCGGCGGTCGACGCGCCACGCGCGTACCCGCGGCACCGGAAGGCACCACGAACTGGCCATCGGCCAATCGCTCGTAGGCCGCGCGCACCGTGCCGCGCGCGACGCCCAACTGCGCGGCCAGATCGTTCCACGAGGGCAACCGCGCACCCGGTGCGAGACGCCCTTCGCGGATTGCGGCCCGGATGCCGTCCGCGATCTGTCCGGACAACGACTGTCGCCCGCCGCGATCGAGCTGTATGCCGAAGGACCCGTCCATGGAGGGATGGTACATCCGCGGCGACCGATCTTGGCTCTTTCCGGTGTCCCGAGCCGGGCGCACGATAACCCCTGTCCTCCCCACCCACCCTCTGGAGTCACGAGCATGAGCAAGCGCATCAACTACATGAAAGCCGCGCCGGACAGCGTCAAGGGCCTTATCGCGGTCCATGGCTACCTCGCCCAGAGCGGTCTGGACGGGAATCTGGTGGACCTGGTCTATCTGCGGGTCTCCCAGATCAACAACTGCGCGTACTGCATCGACATGCACTCGCAGGATCTGGTGAAGCACGGCGTGCCCTTCGAGAAGCTGATCCTCACGCCCGCGTGGCGCGAAGCCGGCGACGTGTTCACCGCGCGCGAACAGGCCGCGCTGGCGTGGGCCGAGTCGCTCGCCAACGTCGCCCAGACCGGCGTGCCGGACGAGGACTACGCCGCGGCATCCGCCGAGTTCAACGAAAAGGAGCTGTCGGATCTCTCGGTGGCCATCGCCCTCATGAGCGCGTTCAACCGCCTCGGCGTCGCCTTCCGCAACACGCCGGCCGCGGCGTCGAAGCTGGCCCGCGCGGCCGCGTGACGCGCGTCAGCGGCGGAAGCATCCCGCCGTGTGGTCGTCGACGATCCCTACCGCCTGCATCCAGGCGTAGGTGATCGTCGGGCCGACGAACTTGAAGCCGCGCTTTTTCAGGTCTTTAGAGATCGTGACGGAGAGCGGCGTCTGCGCCGGCACGGTGCGCCCGTCGCCGCGCAACACCTTGCCGTCGGTGAACGACCAGCAATACGCGTCGAACGATTCGCCCTGCTCGCGCATGCTTTCGTAGATGCGCGCCCCGGCGATCGTCGCCTCGATCTTCGCGCGCGACCGGATGATGCCCGCATCGTCCAGCAGGCGGACGATGTCCTTTTCGCCGAAGCGGGCGACCTTCGCCGGATCGAATCCCTTGAAGGCCTTCCGGAAGTTCTCGCGCTTGCGCAGGATCGTGATCCACGACAGGCCGGCCTGGAAGCCCTCGAGCATCAGCTGCTCCCAGAGCATCCGCGAATCATGCAGCGGCACACCCCACTCGGTGTCGTGGTACGCGGTGTACAGCGGATCGCTGCCCGCCCACGCGCAGCGCTTCGGTTCCTTCGTCATGCCCGGCGTTTCCGTTGGTCGAGCCACGCATAATCCCGCGTCCCGCCGGCGCGCGCCATCCGTCGCATGCGCGCCCTCAGAGACCGAGATCGGAAAGACCCGGGTGGTCGTCCGGGCGGCGACCCAGCGGCCAATGGAACTTGCGGTCGCTTTCCTTGATCGGCAGGTCGTTGATGCACGCGTAGCGATGGTGCATCTCGCCCTTCTCGTCGAACGCCCAGTTCTCGTTGCCGTAGGAGCGGAACCAGTTACCGCTGTCGTCGTGCCATTCGTACGCGAAACGCACGGCGATCCGGTCGCCGGTGAAGGCCCAGAGTTCCTTGATCAGACGGTATTCGTGTTCCTTCGCCCACTTGCGGGTGAGGAACGCCACGATCTCCTCGCGGCCGTTAGCGAACTCGGCGCGGTTGCGCCATTTGCTGTCCGGGCTATACGCCAGCGAGACCTTCGCGGGATCGCGGCTGTTCCAGCCGTCCTCGGCAAGGCGGACTTTCTGCGTGGCGGTCTCGTGCGTGAAAGGTGGAAACGGTGCGGCCATGAGCGGAAGCCTCCTTGGTGGGAGGCTTCACACTAATCGCAGGCGGCACCGATGGATTGAACAAAATCAACGATAGGCACCGTCCTCGTCGCGCACCCAGGTCGGGGTCGCGCCCACCGGGCCGTTCACGCCGAACAGGTGGCGATGCTTCGACGGTTGCGAGCGCAGGTACTGCTTGGGCGGACGGACCGTCGCACCGAGTTCCGCCGCGGCGTGCCACGGCCAGCGCGGGTTGTAGAGCACCGCACGCGCGATGGCGACCATGTCCGCATCGCCCGTGGCCACGATGGCCTCGGCCTGCTCGGGGCTCGTGATCAGGCCGACCGCCACGACGGGAATGGACACCGCCTGCTTCACCGCCCGCGCGTGCGGAACCTGGTAGCTCGGGCCCACGGCGATCTTCTGCGCTTCGTGCAGGCCGCCGGTGGAGACGTGGATGGCGTCGCAGCCACGGGCTTCCAGCGCCTTCGCGAAGGCCACCGTCTGTTCGATATCCCAGCCGCCGTCGACCCAGTCGGTGGCGGACACGCGCACCGTCACGTTGCGATCGGCCGGAAACGCCGCGCGTACCGCGTCGAACACCTCGAGCGGAAAGCGCATGCGGTTCTCGAGCGAGCCGCCGTATTCATCGGTGCGCTGGTTCGACAGCGGCGAGAGGAACTGATGGAGCAGGTATCCGTGCGCGGCGTGGATCTGCACGAAATCGAGCCCGATGCGCGCCGCGCGCGTCGCCGCGGTGGCGAAAGCGTCGCGGATACGGATCATGCCTTCGCGGTCGAGCGCGACCGGTGCGTGCGTGCCGTGGGTGAACGGGATGGCCGACGGCGCCACCGTCTGCCAGCCATGCTCGTGGTCGGGAGCGATCTGATGCCCGCCGGCCCACGGCAGCTCGGTCGAGGCCTTGCGGCCCGCGTGGGACAGCTGCACGCCGATGCCGGCATCCGACCAGCGGCGCACGCTCTCGAGGGTGGACGCCATCGCGGCCTCGGTCGCGTCGTCGTAGAGGCCGACGTCGCCCCACGTGATGCGGCCTTCCGGCAGCACCGCGCTCGCTTCGATCGTGAGCAGGGCCGCGCCGGACATCGCCAGCTGACCCAGGTGGATATGGTGCCAGTCGTTCATCAGGCCGTTCTCGGCCGAGTACTGGCACATCGGCGCGATGACGATGCGATTGGCCAGTTCGAGGTTACGCACGCGGATAGGTGAAAAGAGCGCGGAATGCGCCATGGGGATTCCTTGGATGAAGGGAGGCGGAGCGCGCCGCGCCGACACAGGGTTCCCCATGACGGCACGCGCGGGATTGGCGATTTCTATCGATCGATGGGCAGCGGGGCATCCGGCGAGACCAGGCCCTGCTCGCGCATGTGGACCCAGAAATCGGCGGGTATGGCGGTATTGAGCGCGGCATGGTCCTCACGGATGCGTTCCGGCTTGCTGGCGCCCGGGATGACCGCGGCGACGGCCGGATTGGCCAACGAGAACTGCAGCGCCGCGGCCTTGATCGGCACGTCGAAGCGCGCGGCAGTGGCCTTGATCTTCTCGACACGTGCGACGATCTCCGGCGACGCCTCCGCGTATTCGAAATGCTTGCCACCGGCGAGGATGCCCGAGCTGTACGGACCACCGACGACGATGTCGACGCCGCGTGCCGCGGCAGCGGGCATCAGGCGCTGGAGCGCGTGCGCGTGGTCGAGCAGCGTGTAGCGGCCGGCGAGCAGCGTGGCGTCCGGGCGTGGGGCGTCGAGGCCAAGCAGGATCTCGACCGGCTCGGTCTTGTTCACCCCGAGGCCCCATCCCTTGATGACGCCTTCGTCGCGCAGCCGGTCGAGTGCCACGAACGCGCCCTTGCGGGCGGACTCGAACATGGCCAGCCACTCGTCGCGGTAGAAGTCCTGTGCCACGTCGTGCACCCACACGAAGTCGATGTGGTCGACGCCGAGGCGCTTCAGGCTGCCTTCGATCGACAGCATCGTGCCCTTCTCGGAATAGTCGTTGACGACCTTGTTCGGCAGGCCGGCGGCGAAGAGCTGACCCGCCTGACCCAGCTTCTGGTCGGGATCGATCTCGTCGAGGATCACGCGGCCGACCTTGGTACTCAGCACGTAGTCTTCGCGCTTGTGCTTCGCCAGCGCCTTGCCCAGGCGGATCTCGGACAGACCCGCGCCGTACAGCGGCGCCGTGTCGAAGTAACGCGTGCCGGCGTCCCAGGCGGCCTCGACCGTGGCGAGCGCCTCGTCCTCGGGGATGTCGCGGAACATGTTGCCCAGCGGCGCGGTACCGAAACCGAGGGGACCATGGGGGAGGTACTGACGGATGCTCATGGAATGCTCCGGGATGATGGACGATGACGATTCGATCCGGACGATCGTGAATATGTTCGCGAGCGATGCGTCCGGCCGGCGATGACGAGTAATATGAAACGCACGCCCGCTTGCGACAAGCCAGCCGGCGGTATAGACACTCGTTCCATGAATTCAAGAATGAGGCACCAGCATGGACAACCGAGCCGGCGAGATGGAAGCCTTCATGCGCGTGGTACAGACCGGTAGTTTCGCCGCGGCCGCGCGAAGTTTCGGTCTATCCCCGTCCGCCATCAGCAAGATCGTCGCCCGTCTCGAAGGCCGGCTCGGCACCCGCCTCATCGTGCGGACCACGCGCACGCTTCAGCTGACGCCGGAGGGCGAAACCTATTACGAGCGCGCGCTGCGCGTCTTGGCGGACATTGACGAAGCCGAGCGGCTGGTGGCGCACGGTGGCGCCGCGACCCCGTCGGGCAAACTGCGCGTCAACGCCTCGGTGTCTTTCGGCGTGCGCCGGATCGTGCCGCTCGTTCCCGCGTTCCTCGCGGCCTATCCGGACGTCCAGCTCGACCTGTCGCTCAACGACAACATGGTGGACCTCGTCGAGGATCGCGCGGACGTGGCGATCCGCGTCGGCACCCTGCCCGACTCCGGACTGAAGGCGCGGCGCATCTGCGAGGCGCGGTTCGTCGCGTTCGCCTCGCCCGCGTACCTCGAGCGTCATGGCATGCCCGAAACGCCCGCGGATCTCGCACGCCATAACTGCCTGACGTTCAACCTGGGTCGCTCGTTCCACGAGTGGCCGTTCCTCGATCCGGCCACCGGCCAGTCCTCGCCCGTACCGGTCCGGGGCAATTTCCAGGTCAACAACGGCGAGACGATGCGCCGCATGGCACTGGAAGGCCTCGGCATCGCGCGCCTCGCGACGTACCACGTCGACCGCGACATCGAAGCCGGTCTACTGGTGCCGGTACTCGAGCGCTACAACGCGGGCAACCTGCAGGTGATCCACGCGGTGTTCGTCGGGCACGAGCATCTGGCCACGCGTGTGCGGGCGTTCGTGGATTTCATCGCGGAACGCATTCCGCGCAAGGAGCTGTGGCAGCCCGGCGCGGATCTCCGGCCTCTGTGACGTCACGCTCCGGCGGGAGCCAGCGGCGGGCTCTTCGGCGTTTCCCGCACCACATCCAGAAACGCGCGCAGCGCCGGCGGTACGGCGCGATGGCCGGGGTAATAGACGGCGATCGCCTCGGCGTCCGCCATCCAGGGTGCGAGCACCTCCACGAGACGGCCGGCCGCGATATCCGGCGCGGCGGCCGGTTCCGGCACGTAAGCGATGCCGAGCCCCTTCACCGCCGCCTCCACCATCAGCGCCTCGTCGTCGAGAACGACGGGGCCCGCGGCATCCACGACCAGCGTCGTGCCGCCGCGCGCGAACTCCCACCGGTAGAGCTTGCCGCTCGGCATGCGATGGCCGATGCAGCGGTGGCGGGTCAGCTCGTCCGGCGTGCCCGGGGTGCCGGCCCGCCCGAGATAGACGGGCGACGCGACGCAGACGAAACGCATCGGCGCCGACATCGGTACGGCGATCATGTCTTTCGGAATGGATTCGATCAGTCGCACGCCCGCGTCGAATCCGGCGGAAACGATGTCGACCAGCTCGCCTTCGACCACGAGGTCCACCGTGACATCCGGAAAGCGGTCCGCCATCGCCGGCAGAACGTCGCGCACGAGCATCGCCGCCGCGAGCCGCGGCCCGTTGACCCGCACGGTACCCGTCACGCGTCCGCGAAAATCCGCGACGCTCTCGAGCGCGGCGTCGAGCGAGGCGAGCGCGCCCTGAAGGTGCCCGAGCAGCCGCGTGCCGGCTTCCGTCGGCGACACGCTACGCGTCGTCCGGTTGAGCAGGCGCACACCCATGCGCTCTTCCAGCGCCCGCATGGCGTGGCTGAGCGTCGACGGCGCCGTACCCAGCTCGTCGGCGGCGCGCCGGAAACTCCGGTGCGTGGCGACGGCGACGAAGGCGGCGAGGTCATTGAGCGACGGGCGTGCCATTGATGGCGATTCTGCAGTAAGCCATGCGGATTGCAACGTCTGGTGAGTCAGGCAGGCCGGGCCTATGGTGAGGACATCACCTACTCACAGGCCCTCCCTCATGACAACGAACTGGCTCATCACAGGCATCTCGTCCGGCCTCGGCCGCCTTATCGCGGAAAAGGTGCTCGCCCGGGGCGACATCGTCGTCGGTACCAGCCGCCGGGCGGACGCCCTTTCCGATCTGGATGCGGCCCACCCGGGACGCGTGCGCGTGCTGCCCGTCGATCTGGCCGACCAGGCGGCCGTGCGCCGCGCCGTCGACGACGCCTTCGCCTCGGTCGGTCGCATCGACGTGGTCGTGAGCAACGCGGGGTATGGCCTGCTCGGCGCCGGCGAAGAAGCGACCGACCGGCAGGTGAGGGACATCGTCGACACGAACCTGATCGGCTCGATCGCGGTGATCCGCGCGGTGCTGCCGCATCTTCGCCACCAGGGCGGTGGTCGCATCCTGCAGGTGTCGAGCGAGGGCGGCCAGATCGCCTATCCGGCCTTCGGCCTCTACCACGCGACCAAGTGGGGCATCGAAGGGTTCGTCGAGGCGGTGGCGCAGGAGGTCGCGCCGTTCGGGATCGCGTTCACGCTCGTGGAGCCCGGTGCCGCCCGGACGGAATTCGGCGCGAATCTCGCGCGCGCGCAACCCCTCGCCGACTACGCCGGAACGCCCGCCGATCGGCTGCGCGAGGCCATCAAGGGCGAATGGGTGATCAAGGGCGACCCGGATAGCATGACCGACGCCATGATCCGCCTGGCCGACACGACGGGCCCTTTGCCGAAGCGCCTCGTGCTGGGTGCGGACGCGTATGCGAACGTCCGGCGCGCGCTCACGGCGCGCCTCGCCGAACTCGACGAACAGCGGTCCATCGCGCTGGAAGCGGACTTCACCGACACCGAACTCGCCGCACTTTCCTGACCATCGACCCCATTACGAAGGCCATGCCATGAACAACCGCGCCGCGATCTTCCCCGCCAACCGCCACGCGCTTTACGACGCGCACAGGTACTCGCCGGCCGTGCGCGCGGGCGATCTGCTCTTCGTGGCCGGCCAGGTCGGCAGTCGCGAAGACGGCTCGCCGGAGCCGCGCTACGACGACCAGGTGCGTCGCGCCTTCGCGAACCTTCGCGAGGTACTCGCCGCCGCCGGCTGCACGTTCGACGACGTGCTGGACGTCACGTCGTTCCACACCGATCCCGACGCCCAGTTCGACACGTTCATGGCGATCCGCGAGACCGAGATCGGCGAAGCGCCTTATCCGACATGGACCGCCGTCGGCGTGAACTGGCTTGCCGGCTTCGACGTCGAACTCAAGGCGATCGCCCGCATCCCCGGCTAGTCCTCGTGCCCGGCATCCGCGGACATCGGAACGCCGGGTCCTCTACCATCGGCCGTACGACAGGAGAAGCGCATGGCCGAACTGATCCTCACCACGCTCGAATGGGTTCCCGAGCCGCCCCGTGGTTTCGTGCGCGACCTGCGCATCCGCTGGGCGCTCGAGGAAGCGGGGCTGCCCTATCGGATCGCCACCACGCCGCTGGATCCGAAGACGGCCGGACACTATCACTTCCAGCCGTTCGGCCAGGTGCCCTGGTTGCAGGACGGCGACGTCACGATCTTCGAGACGGGCGCGATCCTCGAGTATCTGGGCGGCAGGAGCGACACGCTGCTGCCTGTCGATCGCAAGGAACGGGACCAGGCCCGCGTATGGATGTTCGCGGCACTGAATTCGGTGGAAGCGGCCACCATTCCGTGGTCGTTCTATCGGTTTCTCGAGGACACGACCGACTCGCCGGCGCACCGGCTGATCGACGAGTTCCTCGCCGGCCGTCTGAAGAACCTGGAGCGCGTGCTGACCGACCGCGACTGGCTCACGGAGCGTTTCACCGTCGCGGACATCCTCATGGCCGATGTGCTTCGCCTGGTCGACCGGTTCGGTGGGCTCGCGGACTATCCCTCATGCGCCGCGTATCTCGCCCGTGCGACGGCACGGCCGGCGTTCACCAAGGCGTTCGACGATCAGATCGCGTTCTACGCCGCCGCCGACACCGCACGCGTCGCGACGTCCTGATGCGACGAAGGCGGCGCGCCTCGCGACGTGCCGCCTTCGTCATGCACCCTGCGAACGCGATCAGAAGTCCCAGATCACCGGCACCCAGCGGAACGCGTCGCCGTCGACGGCGACGTGACCGACCGACGGGAACGGCAGGTGCGTCGCCACCATCAGCGAGCCATTGGCCGCGAGCTCGCGGAAGAGGTCGAGGCGGACGCGCGCCGCCGTTTCCGGATCGTGCTCGAACCCGTTGAACCACTCGGGATGATCGAACGCGACCGGAAAGACAGCGTCGCCCAGGAAGCTGAGCCGCTCTTCGCCGGACTTCAGATCGACCACGCAATGACCCGGCGTGTGACCGCCGGTGACGCGCGCCACGACACCCGGCGCCACCTGATGCGTATCGCCGTCGAACGGACGGATGAAGTCGCTGTATTCCTCGGCGAACCGCTTCGCCGTCGAGCGCAGCACCGGCGGCACGGCTTCCGGCATCGACACGAGGCTGAAGTCCGGGTCCTTCCAGAACGCGAGTTCCTTCGACGACACGTGGATACGCAGCTCCGGATTCAGCTGCGCCTTCACGCCGTCGACGAGGAGACCGCCCACGTGATCCATGTGCATGTGCGTGATCACGACGTCGGTCAGCGAACTCAACGCGATGCCGGCGGCGGCGAGACGCTGCGGAAGCTGTCCGGCGCGCGGAAAATCGGGGAACTGCACGCCGAGACCCGCGTCGACGAGGATCGTCTGCTCGCCGCTGCGCACCACCATCACGTTGAGCGGCCAGTCGTACTGGTCCGGCGGCATGTACATGTATTCGAGCCAGTTCGACAGGTCGGCCGGCTTCGCGTTGTGCGCCATCGTCACGGTCGGCAGCGGCAGGATGCCGTCGCTGATGACCAGCACTTCGATGTCGCCGACGTTGACGGCGTAGCGTGACGGTACCGGATCGCTGGCTGCCGACGTGAGGGAACGCACGGGGGTTGCTACGGAATGCATGGGGAAAACCTCCAGGAGGACGGCGCGATGGCCGCATGTCCTCATCGTAGATACCCGTGCGGGATGCCAGTAGGTCCGTGGAACGGACGATGGTGTTGCCTCGTGCGCACCAGGCGACGGGTGCCGATACGTTCCGCCGCTCGCGTCTTGCCGCGCGCGACCCCGGCTTGCGCACGATGTCCTTCGCTACGCGCCGGCGACGCCGCGGAACACGTCGGCCAACCAGTCGATGAACACGCGCACGCGCGGGGAGAGCTGGCGACTGTGCGGATACAGCACGGACACCGGCATCGGTGGCGGCGGCGTGTCGTCGAGGACCGACACGAGCTCGCCCGCGGCGAGCTGATGCGCGACGCGATAACGCGGCACCTGGATCAGTCCGAGTCCCGCGACGCAGGAAGCGGTATAGATCTCCGCGCCGCGCACGACCACCGCGTGCGGTAGCGGTATCTCATGCACGCGGTCGTTGAGGACGAATTCCATCGGATACGACTGACCCGTCGCCGACGCCGTATAAGCCACCATGCGGTGCCCTTCGAGATCGTCCAGTGTCGCGGGAACGCCGTGCCGTGCGAAGTAAGCGGGACTGCCCACCGTCACCTGCGCGAACGACGTGAGACGGCGCCCCACCAGCGACGAGTCGGCGAGTTCGCCGGCACGCACCACGCAGTCGAAGCCTTCCTTGATCAGGTCCACCATGCGGTCGGCTTCGCTGATGTTGAGCGCGATGCCGGGGTAACGCGCGATGAAGTCCGGCAGGGCCGGCAGGATGAAGAAACGCGCGATGGTGCCCTGCATGTCGACGCGCAGCGGCCCCTTCGGCTCGGCATCGCGAAATACGCTCTCCATCTCGTCGATGTCGGCCAGGAGACGGACGCAACGCTCGTGATACATCGCGCCGTCGAGTGTCGGACGGACGTTCCGCGTGGTGCGTTCGAGCAGGCGCACGCCGAGATCGGTCTCGAGGCGCTGGATGGCATGAGTGGCGCTCGGGCGCGGCAGCTGCAGGTCGCGCGCGGCCTGCGCGAAGCTTCCGCGCTCCACGATCCGGACGAAGAGCCGCATGACGTCGATCCGGTCCATGACACCTTGCCCCGATTGTTATGTTTTCTGAAACGGTGATGTTGGAAACCGCATTCTAGCGCGGATTTTCGAAACGACTATCGTGGTCGACACGCCGGACCGATCCGCGTCCGGTCCATCCCCGCACTGGAGAAGACCATGCCGTTCGCCAACTTCAAGGTTCCCGAAGCCGCCCTCAGCCGCGCGCAGAAAGAGGAAATCGTCCACCGCACGACCGCCATGCTGGTCGAGTATTTCTCGGAGGCGGCGCGTCCCCACACGATGGTCCTCATCGAAGAGATCAAGGACGGCGGTTACGCACGCGCCGATGAGGTCTTCACGATTCCCGAGGCCTACCGGGCGAAAGACTGAGCCCTCGGCTTTTTCTCCCCTTCCCCCCTCTCTACTGGAGCACGGATCATGAGCAGTTCGACCAACAAGGTAGCCATCGTTACCGGCGCATCGCGTGGTATCGGCGCCGCCATCGCCACGCGACTGGCGAAGGACGGTTTCATCGTGATCGTCAACTACGCGGGTAGCGCCGGCGCCGCCGCGAAACTGGTGGAATCCATCGAGAAGGCGGGCGGCCGCGCCATTTCGTGCCAGGCGGACGTGAGCGATCCGCAGGCCGTGAAGCGCATGTTCGACTCGGCCGAAGCCACGTACGGCGGCGTCGACGTGCTGGTGAACAATGCCGGCATCATGAAGCTGGCGCCGGTCGCGCAGACCGACGACGCCCTGTTCGACCAGACCATCGCGATCAACCTCAAGGGCACGTTCAACGGTCTGCGCGAAGCCGCGAAGCGCCTCCGTGACGGCGGCCGCATCGTTAACTTCTCGACCAGCGTCGTCGGTCTCTATCAGCCGACCTACGCCGTCTACGCCGCGACCAAGGCCGCGGTGGAAGCCATGACGCACATCCTCGCGAAGGAACTCGGTTCGCGCGGCATCACCGTCAATGCCGTCGCGCCGGGCCCGGTCGCCACCGAGCTGTTCCTCGACGGCAAGGATCAGGCGACGCTCGATCGCATCAGGCAGATGATTCCGCTGGGCCGCCTCGGCGAAGTCGACGACATCGCGCGCGCCGTGTCCATGCTGGTCGGACCCGACGCGGGCTGGATCAACGGCCAGATCGTCCGCGCCAACGGCGGCGTGGTCTGACGGGGAGCGACAGCATGAACCAGGTCATCCTCGTCACGGGCGCATCGAGCGGCTTCGGCCGCCTGATGGCGAACGCGCTCGCCGCCGCGGGCCACACCGTCTATGCGTCGATGCGCGACCTCGACGGCAAGAACGCGGCGCAGGTCGCCGAAGTCGCCGGCTACGCCAGGGACAACGGTGTGGACCTGCGCACCGTCGAACTCGACGTACAGTCCGGCGAATCCGCGCAGCGTGCCATCGACACGATCGTCGATGCGCATGGTCGGCTCGACGTGCTCATCCACAACGCCGGCCACATGGTCTGGGGCCCGAGCGAAGCCTTCACGCCGGAAGACCTCGCCCACCTCTACGACGTGAACGTGCTCGGCGCCCAGCGCGTGAACCGTGCCGCGTTGCCCCACCTGCGCGCCGCGCGCCGTGGGCTGGTGGTATGGATCGGCAGCAGCAGCGCCGCGGGCGGCGTGCCGCCGCTGCTCGGGCCCTATTTCGCGGCGAAGGCGGCCATGGACGCGCTCGCGGTCTGCTACGCGCGGGAGCTGGCGCCCTTCGGCATCGAGACATCCATCGTGGTTCCCGGCGCGTTCACCAAAGGCACGAATCACTTCGCGCACGCGGGTGCTCCGTCCGACACCGTTCGCGCAAACGACTACGAGGCCGACCTCCCGCACGGCTTCGCCGACCGCATGCTGGACGCGCTGGGCAAGACGGTGCCGGACGACGCGGACCCGAAGGGCGTTGCCGATGCCGTCGTTTCCATCGTGGACGCGCCGTACGGCAAGCGACCCTTCCGCGTGGTGATCGATCCGGCCAGCGACGGTGCGGCCGTGTCCTACCCGGTGATCGACCGGGTGCGTGCGGAATTCCTGCATCGCATCGGCTTCGCCGACCTCATGACGCCGGCCATGGGATCGCGTAGCTGAAGCGTCGAAGCGACCGGCCGGCCCTCCCGACGGGTGCCGGCCGGATCGTCGGCGGTATGCTTCGCGCATGAAGTCAGCGATCAGTCTGCGGGAAGCCCGTCGTTACGCGCTTACCGCGCAAGGTTTCAACGCACCCGACCGCGAGGCCGACGTCGGCCGGCTCCAGCTGCGACGCGCCGTGGAAAGGCTCGGCGTGCTGCAGATCGACAGCGTGAGCGTGCTCGTCCGCTCGCATTACCTCCCGCTCTTCTCCCGACTGGGCACGTACGAGCGCGCGCAGCTCGACAGCGTCCTGTCGGGCAAGAACACTCGGTTCTTCGAATACTGGGGACATGAAGCCTCGTTCCTTCCTCTCGACTGCCAGCCCCTGCTCCGCTGGCGCATGGCTCGCGCGCTTCGCGGTGAAGGTGTCTGGACACCGCTTCAGACGTTCGCGCACGAACGACGCGCGGAAGCGGACGCGATGCTCGAACGTATCCGTGCCGACGGCCCGATCGCTGCGTCCGACGTGGAGAGCAGCAAGGCCAGCACGGGCATGTGGGCGCGCAGCGACGCAAAGCGCGCGCTCGAATGGCTGTTCTGGGCCGGGCTCGTCACCGCGACCCATCGCCGGACCAGCTTCGAACGCGTCTACGACCTGCCGGAACGTGTGTTGCCTGGCGATGTCCTCGCATCACCGACGCCCCACGACGTCGATGCGCATCGCGCCCTCCTCGCCCGCTCGGCCGAAGCGCTCGGTATCGCCGCCGCCGACGACCTGCGCGACTACTACCGTATCCCGGCGCCCGACGTCGCGGTACCGCTCCAGCAACTGGTCGACGAAGGCACGCTGATTCCGGTGCGCGTGGACGGCTGGCGGCAGCAGGCCTATCTGCACAAGGATGCGCGCGCAGGTCGCCGCACCGAAGGCGCCGCCCTGCTGTCGCCGTTCGACCCGCTGGTCTGGCACCGGCCGCGCACCGAGCGCCTCTTCGCTTTCCGCTATCGCCTGGAGATCTACACACCGGCGCACAAGCGCGAGCACGGTTACTACGTGCTGCCGTTCCTGCTCGACGGCGCCCTCGTCGCACGCGTGGACCTCAAATCCGACCGCAAGGCCGGCACGCTGATCGTGCAGAAGGCGACGATCGAACCCGATGCGCCGGCTCACACCAGAGACGCGCTGAATGCGGAACTCGACCGGATGGCCCGCTGGCTGAACCTGCAAGGCGTTACCCACGCACGCAGCTAGCAGAGACGCCGCCTACCCCTCACCGTCATCCCGGCGCACGCCGGGATCCACGGCGATGCGATCGGCTTTTGCCCCGATACACCGCCGCGCCCATCGATGTAGCGCCGACGCTCGTACCGGCACCGAGGCGGTGGGCCCCGGCGTTCGCCGGGGCGACGGTGGCGGACAACCTCGCGACGATTCAGCCCCCCCTCACCGTCATCCCGGCGCACGCCGGGATCCACGGCGATGCGATCGGTTTTCGCGATACCGCAGCCGCCGCCATGCACTAGCCGACCTCCGACAAGAACGCCATCAACTTCAACGCATCCGGCACCGCCACACCCCCGGCCGTGTTGTCGAAGACACACCAGACCGACGTGCCGGCTCGTGCCGTCGCGACCAGCGTGCTCGCGAGCGCTGCGAGGAACGTGTCGTCATACGACGAGTAGTACATCCGCGGCGACCCGTGCAGGCGAATATAGAGAGTCGCTGGATCGCCCAGCGGCATGACGCCCGGCACCGGCGATGGATCGGCCAGCACGCACCCCACCCCGGCTTGCTGCAAGGCGTGACTTGCCTCCTCAGTGAACCAGCTTGCATGGCGCGGCTCGCAGACCACGCGCGCATCGGTCGCGACGCGCAGGTCGGCAAGGAAACGCCGCGCGACGCGGCGATCGAACGTCAGGCTCGGTGGCAACTGCAGGAGCAGGCATCCCAGTTTGTCGCCAAGCGGCGCGATCTCCCCCAGAAACCGAGATAGCTCCCCCGTCGCGCCCTGCAGGCGCAACGCGTGCGAGAGGGTCCTGGGCATCTTCACGGCGAAACGGAACGCGTCGGGCACGCTCGACGCCCAGCGCGCGTAGGTGTCCGGCCGATGCGGCCGATAGAAAGAACTGTTGATCTCCACCGACGGGAAGACGCGCGCATAGCGCTCGAGGTGACTACCCTGCCCCGGAAAGGCGGCTTTCGCATCGCCAGGCAACGACCATCCGGCGCAGCCGATGCGGACGACGGGAATCACCGCGGCGCCCACGCGCGCGGCGAGCGACACATGCGTCCGTCGATTCCCCCGAACCTCACGCGGCGTCGTCGACGGCCTCCGCCCGCAGTGCGGCCTGTACCGCAGGCCGGCCACCGACACGCGTGACGTAGACAGGCAGCGCAGGCCATCGGGCGAGGTCGATGCCGACGTACTCGCACCAGCCCAACACAGTGAAGAGATACGCATCCGCCACGCCGAACGCCTCGCCCATGAGGTAGGCCCGTCCGGCCAGCGTGCCCTGCAGATAATCCAGACGCCGCGACAGCTTCTCGCGGAAGTACGCACGGGCGTCCTCCGGCAGCGACGGGTTGAACAGGGGCCCGAGGCCCGCATGCAGTTCACTCGTGATGAAGTTGAGCCACTCCTGCAGACGTGCGCGCTCGAGCGTCCCGGCGGCCGGCGCCAATCCGCGATCGGGCTGGAGATCGGCCAGATACTGGACGATGGCCGGGCCTTCGGTCAGCACCTCGCCATCGTCCAGTTCCAGCGCGGCCACGTAACCCTTGGGATTGACGGCGAGGAAGTCGCGGCCGTCGGCCGTCCGCTTCGCCCGGATGTCCACCTTGACCAGGTCGAACGGCAGCCCGAGCTCGCGCAACACGATGTGGGACGACAGCGAACAGGTATCGGGGGCGTAGTAAAGCTTCATGCCGGCTCCAGGAAGGATCGTGGTCGATCGGATCGGAAAGGATCCTAGCCTCCCTCGACACCGCCGGATAGCTGCCGCCGCTACAACGTCGGAACGGTCCCGCCGTCGATCCGATACTCGCACCCGGCGATCGACGCGGCGCGCGGCGAAGCGAGGAAGGCGATGAGATCGGCAACCTCGTCCGGCGTGGCGGGCCGGCCCACGGGAATGCCACCCAGCCAGTCCATGATCAGCTTCTTGCCGCCTTCGTAATCCGTGCCGGCTTCGGCCGCCATCCGCTGCGCGAAGGCGACGGACGCCTCGGTCTCGATCCAGCCTGGGGCGACGCTCAACACGCGACCCCCTTTCGGCGTCACCTCCCGGGCCAGCGACTTGCTGTACGTCGTGAGCGCGCCCTTGGCCGCGGCATAGGCCGTGGTGGATTCGGGCAGCGGGAGCACGCGCTGGATGGAGCTGACATGGATGACGACACCTGCCCCTCGCTCCAGCATCGACGGCACCAACGCGCGATCCAGCCGCACCGCCGCGGAGCAACTCGGTCTGTCGCCGTCGGCACTCAGCCAGACCATCCAGCAGCTCGAAGGCCGCATCGGTGCCCGCCTCCTGAACCGCACCACGCGAAGCGTCGCACCCTCGGCGAGTGGCGAGCTGCTATACCGACGCATCGCGCCGTCGTTCCGGGAGATCGCGGATGCGGTCGCCGAAGCCAGCGACGCCACGGGACGGATGACCGGCACGCTTCGCATCAACACCCTTGGCATCGCAGCGAGGACGATCATCGCGCCACGGCTTTCGCGCTTTCACCAGGCGCACCCCGATGTGGTTCTCGACATCGTGGTCGACGACGCGCTGGCCGACATCGTCGCCGGGCGCTTCGACGCGGGCATTCGCGTGGGTGGTCGACTCGATAAAGACATGATCGCCGTCCGGCTCACGCCGGACCTGAACATGGTTGCCGTGGCGTCGCCGGATTACCTCGCGCGTCGCGGGACACCGAAGACACCTGCCGAGCTGCACGATCATGCGTGCATCAACTGGCGGCTCCAGATCGACGGCAGCCCTTATCGCTGGGAGTTCGAGAATCGCGGCGAACGGCTCGACGTGGCCGTGAACGGCCCCGTCGTGACCAATCATCCCGACATCGGCATCGCCGCGGCGGTGGATGGGCTTGGCATCGCCTACCACTTCGAGCGCGATCGCGTGGGCGAGCTCCTTGCCGAGGGGCGACTGGTCCAGGTCCTCGCGGACTGGTCGATTTCGCGCCCAGGACTATTTCTCTATTACCCGAACCGGCAGTATCGACCTGCCGCGCTAGGCGCGTTCATCGATTGTCTGCTTGATCGGAAGCCATTCGATCGACCCGACGCCCTCTGAAAAGGGCACTGACGCCAACCCGCGTCGATCACCCCCGGGCACGGCGCCCGGTGCTCACAGCAAGCGATCCCGATAGCCCGCCGGCGGAATCCAGCAGGTGGCCCGCCGCCCGAAGAGACGATAGCGATGGCGCGCCACCCAACGGTATGGCGGATCGCGGAGGCTCCTGGGCAGGTAACGAAGCACGGTCAACGCGCGCCAGGGAAAACCCAGGCCGGCGCAGACGGCGATCACGGCGTCGCTGTCGCGCCAGACGCTGGCGCCATCGATGACGAGCATCGTGTCCGGCCTCGACGGATCCACACCGTGCGCCTCGCATAACGCCGCGCCTGCCGGCTCCTGCATCGACGCAAGGCGGAAACGCGCACGCCGGTCGCGCTTGAGCACGAACCACGCGTTCGCCGAGCACAGCACGCACTCGGCGTCGAACAGGATGATGGGGCCCTCGGGCGCCGTCATTCCCACTCGATCGTTGCGGGCGGCTTGCCCGAAATGTCATAAACTACACGAGAAATGCCACGCAACTCGTTGATAATACGTGTCGAGCACTTGTCGAGGAAGTCGTACGGCAGGTGTGCCCAGTGCGCCGTCATGAAGTCGATCGTCTCCACGGCGCGCAGCGCGATCACCCATTCGTACGCACGGCCGTCGCCAACCACGCCCACCGAACGAACCGGCAGGAACACTGCGAAAGCCTGGCTCACGCGGTCGTACAGACCGTGGCTGCGGAGCTCTTCGATGAAGATCGCATCGGCGCGCTGCAGCAGGTCGACGTATTCGGCCTTCACTTCGCCGAGCACGCGCACGCCAAGGCCCGGGCCGGGGAACGGGTGACGGTAGACCATGTCGCGCGGCAGGCCGAGTTCGACGCCGATGCGGCGCACCTCGTCCTTGAACAGTTCGCGCAGCGGCTCGACGAGCTTGAGCTTCATGTGCTCCGGCAGGCCGCCCACGTTGTGGTGGCTCTTGATGACGTGGGCCTTGCCGGTCTTGCTGCCGGCCGACTCGATGACGTCGGGGTAGATCGTGCCCTGCGCGAGCCACTTCACGTTCTCGAGCTTCGCCGATTCCTCGTCGAAGATCTCGACGAACAGGCGGCCGATGATCTTGCGCTTGGCCTCGGGGTCTTCGACGCCGGCCAGCGCATCGAAGTAGCGCTGCTTCGCATCCACGCGGATGACGTGCACGCCCATGTTCTCGGCCATGGTCGTCATGACCTGGTCGCCTTCCTGGAAGCGCAGCAGGCCGGTGTCGACGAAGACGCAGGTGAGCTGGTCGCCGATGGCCTTCTCGAGCAACGCGGCCACCACGGAGGAATCGACACCGCCGCTGAGGCCCAGCAGCACGCGATCGCTGCCGACCTGCTCGCGCACGCGTTCGACGGCATCGTCGATGATGTGCTTCGCGTCCCACAGCGTGGCCGAGCCGCACAGGTCGACGACGAAGCGCCGCAGCACTTCCATGCCTTTCTTCGTGTGCGTGACTTCCGGATGGAACTGCAGGCCGTAGAAGCGGCGCTCGTCGTCGGCCATGGCGGCCAGCGGCAGGCTGGACGTGGAGGCCGTGGAGCGGAAGCCCTGCGGCAGCGCCGTGACGCGGTCGCCGTGGGACATCCACACGCCGAGGTCTTCGCCGTCCGCCATCACGGTGTCGAACAGGCCGCAGCTGGCGAAGGTGACGGTGGCGGGGCCGAACTCGCGGTGATGGCCGGCTTCGACCTTGCCGCCAAGCTGCTCGGCCATGGTCTGCATGCCGTAGCAGATGCCGAGCACGGGAACGCCCAGATCGAACACCACCTGCGGTGCGCGCGGGGAGTCGTCTTCGGTGACCGATTCCGGACCGCCCGAGAGAATGACACCGCGCGGCCCGAAGCCGCGGATCTCGTCCGGCGCGTGATCCCATGCCCACACTTCGCAATAGACGCCGATCTCGCGTATGCGACGCGCGATCAGCTGCGTGTACTGCGAGCCGAAGTCGAGGATGAGGATCTTGTCGCTGTGGATATCGGTCATCGTGGCGGCCTGCGGTTTTGTTTGATCGGATGGCCTCGCGCGTCGCGCGGCGGCCTTAGAAAAGCAGAACGCCCGTTTGTGGCGGGCGTCCTGGGTCACCTGGATCGAACGCCTGGCGGCGTCAGTCCAGGCGGTAGTTCGGCGCTTCCTTCGTGATCTGCACGTCGTGCGGATGCGCTTCACGCACGCCGGCACCCGTGACCTTCACGAACTGGGCCTTCTCGTGGATCTCGTCGATGTTGGCCGTGCCCATGTAGCCCATGGAGGCACGGAGGCCGCCCATCAGCTGATGGATGATGTTGCTGAGCTGGCCACGGTACGGCACGCGACCTTCGATGCCTTCCGGCACGAGCTTGTCGGCGTCGGCTTCGTCCTGGAAGTAACGGTCCTTCGAGCCCAGCTGCATGGCGCCGATGGAGCCCATGCCGCGGTAGCTCTTGTACGAGCGGCCCTGGAACAGCTCGACCTCGCCCGGGGACTCTTCGGTACCGGCGAACATCGAACCGAGCATCACCGTGGACGCGCCGGCGGCGAGTGCCTTGGGGATGTCGCCCGAGTAACGGATGCCGCCGTCGGCGATCAGCGGGATCTCGCCCTTCAGCGCGGTGGCGACGAGGTCGATCGACGTGATCTGCGGCACGCCGATGCCGGTGACGATACGCGTGGTGCAGATGGAGCCCGGGCCCACGCCGACCTTGACGGCGTCGACACCGGCGTCGAGCAGCGCGCGCGCCGCCTCGCCCGTGACGATGTTGCCGGCGATGACCTGCACCTGCGGGTAGCGCTTCTTCACCCAGCCGGCGCGATCGATGACGCCCTGCGAATGACCGTGCGCGGTGTCGACCACGATGACGTCGACGCCGGCCTCGACCAGCGCCTCGATGCGCCGCTCGGTGTCGCCACCGACACCGACCGCGGCGCCGACCACGAGGCGCTCGTGCGAGTCCTTGGCGGCGTTCGGGTTGTCGCGGGCTTTCTGGATGTCCTTGACCGTGATCAGGCCGCGCAGCTCGAAGCCGTCGT
>Ga0102591_1002416_pt1 | contig 20418 bp, 13 predicted proteins | sample AraplaCol_mCL_r2_2_FD_76860 | JGI IMG/M metagenome (GOLD analysis project Ga0102591, IMG submission 76860) | Arabidopsis root microbial communities from North Carolina, USA - plate scrape MF_Col_mCL_r2 (SPADES assembly) (version 2) | ecosystem: Host-associated > Plants > Roots > Endosphere... | reverse complement strand
GGTGATCTTCTTGGAGAGGTCGCCCGCGGCCACGGCCTTGGTCACGTCGGCGATGTTGCGCACCTGCGAGGTCAGGTTGCCGGCCATCGAGTTGACGGAGTCGGTCAGGTCCTTCCAGGTGCCGGACACGCCCTCGACGCGCGCCTGGCCGCCCAGGATGCCCTCGGTGCCGACCTCGCGCGCGACGCGGGTCACCTCGGACGCGAACGAACGCAGCTGGTCCACCATCATGTTGATGATGTTCTTGAGCGTCAGGAACTCGCCCTTGACGTCGACCTCGATCTTCTTGGAGAGGTCGCCCTGCGCGACGGCGGTGGTCACGTCGGCGATGTTGCGGACCTGGTCGGTGAGGTTGCCGGCCATCGAGTTGACCGAGTCGGTCAGGTCCTTCCAGGTGCCTGCTACGCCCTTGACCTTGGCCTGGCCGCCGAGCTTGCCCTCGGTGCCCACTTCGCGCGCGACGCGGGTCACCTCGGCGGAGAAGTCGCCGAGCTGCTCGACCATGCGGTTGATGGTCTTGGCGGTGTGGAGGAACTCGCCCTGCAGCGGACGGCTGTCGACCTCCAGCGCCATGGACTTGGTGAGGTCGCCCTCGGCGACGGCGCCGATGACGCGGGCGGCTTCGCTGGTGGGGTGGACGAGGTCGTCGATGAGCGCGTTGATCGACTCGATCTGCTGGCCCCAGAAGCCGCGCATCTCGGGCAGGGCGGCGCGCTGCTTCAGGCGGCCCTCCTTGCCCACGACCTGGCGCAGGCGGGCGAGTTCGGCGGCCATCGAGGCGTTCTGCTCGACCACCTCGTTGAAGGCATCGGCGAGCTTGCCGGCCACGCCGGTCCAGTGGAAGGGCAGGCGGATGTCCGGATCGCCGCGGCGCAGCGCATGCAGCGCCAGCAGCATCGCGTTGAGATGCTCGGCCGGAACCACGGCCACCCCTTCTTCCAAGACGCTCATGAAGCGACTCCCGGCCGTCTGATCGCGGCTCAACCGACCGACTTTAGCCGCGCGGCCCGGGCTGTCGACCCTGGGTTTTGGAGGAGCGGGACGGGCACGCGGCTTGCCGAGTGTCATGGCCGACGGACGGCTGAGGCCGCCCGGGCTTTGTCGCGCGCGCACCGCTGTTGCGTCGTGTTGCATTCAGGGAGAACGCCCGTGTCCGAGTCATCGTCGCAAGCGCTGAGGGTCCTGGTGATCGATGACGATCCCGAGGGCGCGCGCAGTCTCAGCGAGCTGTTCCGCTGCTACGGATGCGCGACGGCGGTGGCGTACAGCGGGCGGGTCGGCTTGCGGCTGTCCAAGCTGTTCCAGCCGGAGCTGGTGTTCGTGGATTTCGACATGCCGGACATGAACGGGCTGGAGGTGGTGTCCGAGGCCAAGCTCATCGATGCCGAAGCGGGCCGTCACGTGATGTACGTCTGCCTGACGGGCGGCGGTCCGGAGATCACCGACGAGATCGCGGGGGCGGCGGGGTTCAACCGGCTGCTCTACAAGCCGCTGAAGGTGACCGACCTGCTGGCGGTATTGCTGGCGGCAAGGCCGGGCAATTTCGTCGCGGGCAACAACGCGCCGGCGATCCGCCCCTCGCGCCCGTCGTACGGGAATCGCACGCCGAGACATTGACGGACGCGGAGTCGGCATGGCTCGCGTGGCCCGCGCCGTCAGGCAGGCCCAGTTGGCGCAACTGGCCGAGCAGGCGGCGGTGTGCCAGGCTTGTCCGCTGTGGCGAGGTGCCACGCAGACGGTCTTTGGAGAAGGACCGGCGTCGGCGAGGCTGATGCTGGTGGGCGAGCAGCCTGGCGATCGTGAGGACCTGCAGGGCCATCCCTTCGTCGGACCCGCGGGCCGTCTGCTGGACGAGGCGCTCGAGCAGCTCGGCTGGCCGCGAGACGAGCTCTACCTGACCAATGCGGTGAAGCACTTCAAGTACGAATTGAGGGGCAAGCGCCGGATGCACAAGTCGCCGGCGCAGCGCGAGGTGCAGGCCTGCGCGCCGTGGCTGGAGCAGGAGATCGCCGCGGTCGATCCGAAGGCGATCGTGGCGCTGGGCGCGACGGCGGCGCGCGCGGTGCTGGGGCACGCGGTGCCGGTGCTCGCGAATCGCGGCCAATGGCTCGCGCGCGAGGACGGCCGGCGCGTGCTGATCACGCTGCATCCCTCGGCGCTGCTGCGCGATCGCGGGCCGGATCGCGATGCGGCGATCGCCGCGTGGATCGAGGACCTGCGCCGGGCGGCGGAATGATCACGGCTCCGGTCTTTCGCAGGCTGCTGAAATACCTCGCCGAGCCGTCATGGCGATCGAGAAGAGGGCATCGTCGACGGCGGGCAGGCTGCTCAGGGCCCTTGATCGCGTTTTTTTAGGCCCGACTCATTAAAGGCGAACTCAGCGACCTTTCGCCCTCTTTCGGGCGCGCCGTTCCTCGGTCCAAATGGGCTCCTCGCCGGTTTTCCATCGGGTCCAGGTCAGCCTCGCTCCAATTCCGAGTGCTTCGCCGGATCAACCAAAGACTTCAACATGCCAGAATGCGTTTGGATTGCGGAACCATTCCGAGAATTCAACGCGATCAAATTGAGCTAATTGACGCTTCTCGACCCCATAGCGGCAAAACAGTGCCAACAGTTCTCTGAGGGAGTCTTCGTCAACAAGATTTGGGAGGACTGTTATGTATAGCGTCAGGCCGCGCCCCTCGAATTTTTCCACGCAAGGAATATCGCGCAGCCACTTGAAGAAGACCGATTCGTCATTTTGCGAGTAGAAGCGAACGCCTGTCGCTTCTAGTGATACTGGATTTGCATTCATCGCAGTGTTTCCCGTGGATAACCATTAGCCCACCCCCGACGCCGATCATCGTAATAATCCGCCAACAAGAGGCACGACTGCTGTTTCATATCACTTCTCGCAAATGCAATGCCGCCTATCGGGGGAACTGATTCTTTGCGGCCTTCCGAAATCCGAAGGCTGCCCAAGTATCCCCCTCCTTGCATTTCTCGGCCAGATGCCAGCTTTTGGCTCTACTGTAGTCCAAAGCCGATTTGGCACCTCGGCTTCTAGCTTGAATGAGCGCCTCTTGCGGTCGGTGATATAGAGAACTTAAATTGCTCAGATAAAACCAGCCTAAGCGTCCAAATGCATCCGTATCAACTCGAACGATGCCGCCTTGGAACTCAATGAGGAATTCACGCTCCTCCATGACCTGAGCCCGGGCCCGCTGCTCAGCCGTCACCAACGGCAAAGAAAGCGCCATAAATGAAAAATTATCCGGGTTACCACCAATTCCCTGAGCCGGAATAACTGCGCGCACAATCTCCGCCGCCAAACTCGGATTCCCCGTGTCTGAAAAATGCATCTCTACCGCGTTAGCTAGTGCAGCATCGACATGAGCGAGCTTAAGTTCAAGCATGGTCTTCAGTCCGTCGATACGGGAATTCAACGGTTACGCCAACTGCGTTTGTCGCAACAAGACACGGATATTCGCGGTCTTGCCCACCGGCTCTGTTGTCGTCGAGTTCGTCAGCACTGCCGCGAAGATGCCGTCCAACCATACGAACTCCTGACGCGCTCCGTCACTGCTGCTCCTGCAACTTCATTCGATCCGACGCTGATAGTGCGCCAGATAATCCCCGCAAAGAGGCGATTTCGTAGTCATAGACAAAGTCCACGCCAGCAACCACAAAACGCTTCCATCTTCTCCGAATTGTTTTAATTACTTGCACACGCGATCCCCATTATCGGACAGAGCGTTTCGGCGGGGCCATAAGCGAGCCCAATACGGACCGCCGCGCGCTAAATCACCTGGGTCGATTGGCACCCATGCATTGCCCTTGCGATCAAGTCTGACATAACAGCATCCGAATCAACGGCCATTTGAATGCGGTTAGTCCAATGGGCGGCCAATTGGATCAAATTTCTTTCTCAATTCGTCGATCTTGTTGGAGAACATCGCCTCCAGGTTCTCCCATTCACCTAAGACTGGCTCACTGCGTCGACGGGGCAAAAGAACGACAGAGCCGGTAAGCGAATCTAGTGCGAGGGAGTGTTCTTCTGCAGAGCCAATGTAGACGCGTGATTCCGGGGAATTTCGGGGGCGTTCGATGGTATTTGCAATCACGATGTCAAAAGGTTGCCAAGAAGCATCCCCGCGACGATCATTAATCAATCTTTCCCCGTATATCTCAAGACGCCCCGAAAAGAGAGAGACCCCATTAAAGTTGGTCAGAAACGTCTCAAAATCAGGATGGAGCGCGCGCCCAATTTGCCTTTTGATCGAATCAGAAGAGGTTAGCCCCTTAAATAGCACATGAAACCAAGCTTCAGGCGCAACATGAGGGACATGCCCGAACAATCGGGTACCATGGCTCGTCTCTCGGGAGCCAAATTTCGCTGCGCTCGCAGTGATTTCATTAATTTTCTCAAAATACATCGAAAGATGCGTATCTCAAGATTAATGGGTCGCAAGTTGAAATATGATAATTTCCATTGCACTTGACTCAAAAGTACAAATACGGGTCGACGAATCCAATGTCACGTAGGCTACTCGCAAAGGCGAGACGGCCGACTCCTTGCAACGCTATTGACGTGAGGCCGGAAACAACCAGGCATTGGCCCACCCTGAATAATTTGCCAGTGTGGGCGGCCGGGCGACGCCGCTCGAAGTCGGGTTTTCGTCGAGCAACTTCGTCAATCAGTGAACTTGTGCGATGAGGAAAATAGGCGCCACCGTTGCGGCACGTTTCGGAGCGCTGAGCGCGGACCGAGCCCATGCTCAAGGAGCAGTTAAACCTCAGAAAAATAGTTGTCTATTGAAAGCGGAATTCCATAACTCCCGATTTCCGTCATCAAGTCAGCCGAAAGCGTCGGCCCACCATCAAAACTAGCCTGAAAATGCCCGCACCACCAAATAGCACGAAACTCCTGAGCAATCGTCACAACTTTTGACTTTCGAGACTGCAGGCAGCCTAGCAAGAACTGCAAGCCTTCTTCTAGGGACTCCCATTCGGATTGGAATCCGATTTCGCCCTTTCCGTTGTATGCCCAGAAGGGGGTACGCCTCCTTGTGCCAACCAGCCGCCCTGCAGGGCTCAATTCAGCGCTTGCAACCAAATTAAGTCGCTTGGAGATATCGGTTGGCTCCAACTGTGGTCCAATAAATCGAAGCTCTACAGTGTAGGCGTGAGACGCCAAAGAGTTTTCCTGCGTCATGGAATCACCGCATTTGCTGGAATGGTCGGCCACAGGGGCGAAAGCAACGAAGGAAGCATTCTTAGACACCGGTAAGCGATATAGGCGGTACCACCAACAACAATGACCTTTGCTGTCTTCTTGCAGGCATCACCACAAGCTTCCGACTCGGACTCGGGTGCAGGCGCGGGAGGTGGCCCGCCACAACCGTCTTTGCCATCTGGCATTCCCCACTCCACCCAAGTTGCATGGGCGTCAGCTAATTCCGCTCTTGTTGCGTCTCGGTCTCCAGGCTGCTTCCAGCATTGGTGAAACCATGGCTGGAAATTTCGGTCAGTGAATTCCCACCATTTACCAGTTTTTCCGCCTTGCCTGACCTGCCCCAACGGGTCGGCATATTGAATGGGATTGCCCTCCACGTAGGCATACGTGTTGATGCCTCCTCGGAGCCCGATGGGGTCACTTTGTACATATCTTCCCGTCGTCCCGTCATAGTCCCGGAAGTAGTTATAGCTCAGCCCTGATTCCTTGTCGAAGTACTGGCCCGGGAAGCGCAGATTGACGACGAGGTTTTCGAGTGAGTTGGGAATCGACTCTGCCGCCGTGAGCCCCCGCACGGCTGGATTTTTTTCAGCTTATCAGCTACCTCGCCACAGGAATTTCACCAGTGGTATTCCTGGGTTTTCAAATCATCCACCCACGCCGTAAGGTCGTAATTGCGTAGAGTCAATTCCTCAATAAATCCCGAGAAGTCTTCGGACATTTTTGAAAATACTGCCTCATGCCGCGATACAAAGTATATTTGACCCCGAACATCAAATGCATAGAAGTTGCCAAGAACATCTCGTGCAAATATCGCCCCGCCACTGAGTTGTCCCGCCTCTATGGTTGCAAACCATTCCTCCCGAAAACTCATGTCTTCGTTAATGTCGCCATAGCCGACTTCAAGCAACCAGCCACGAAGTGGAGCAGGGATAGGAAGCCCGACTTTTTCTTCTAGATGGGTCAGATCAGCATGCGAGACCTTTGCATATCGCTCGAATATCGGCTTGCGGCTGAACAGACCCTTTCGACGCGAAGAGAGGAGGGTCTTGGCAAGTTTATCAATGCTCATAATCAGTTCCCGCATTCGCACTGATTCATTTCATATGAAGCGACACCATATATCGCACCACCAGGAACGTTGGGCATCCTGTTTATAAGTCGGCGCCATAGGGGCCAAGTTGGGAATTTTCCGCCAATCCTTGCTGCCGTCGCATCCATGAGGTCGTGGAGATCTGGTCGCGCTCCCGTAGTAGGGATGTAGTCGCCGTTCATGCGATTACCCGTCTTGTTCATCCACTTCGCCAGCGGATTGTCAATGCGTTTCAAGAATTTTTTCGGGAATAGGCTATGCGAGAAGTTGCTTCCATTGTTTGGACTGATATGGCGTGCAAACGCCCTGGTGCCAGCCGCATATCCGACTACAACCGAGGCCGCGACTCCAGAAACCTCCCCCGATCGATGCGATCGCGGTGAAGGTCACTGCAATCGCGGACGCAATCGCGCTCCGGCACTTCGAGTGCCTGTCTTGTTTCTTCATTGCTTACTCCCTGCCCGTCGTCTGTTGTGCGCGGCTCAGCGCGTCGTACACGCGGCTCATGGCCCGTTGCAGCGCGCCTTGCGGATCCTTGGCGACTTCCTGCGTCCGATTGCCGCTCTGATCCAACGTGTACTCGATGCGATTGCCCAGCGAATCAGCCACGGCGACCAGGCGATGAGCGTCGTCGTACTCGTAGGTGGCGAAGCTGTTGTCCGGCTGCGTGGTCTTCTTCAGCAGCCCCGTGGGGAAGTACTCGTAGCCGGTGACCGCGCCTTGCGTCGTCGTCGACAGCAGGCGCTGGCGGGCGTCGTACGCGTAGGTCGTGGAAGTGCCGTTCGAATCGACCATCTCCAGCGGCTGCCCGTACGCGTTGTAGCGCGGGAACTGCGTCAGATGGCCGAGCACGTTGCTCGTCGATTGCAGGTCGCCCTTGGTGTGATCGGCCGTCGTGTCGGCGTAGTACACGTTGGTCGCGACCACCTTGCCCAGTGGGTTCTTCTCGGTGAGTACCTGGCCCACCGCGTTGTAGGTCCAGCTCGTCGCGCGAGCGGGCACGCCGCTTTGCGCCGTCGCATTGAAGCCTTGCGAGCCAGTCTCATCGGTCGTCGCCTGCTCGATGCGCTTGCACAGCACGGCGATGGGCTTGCCGTCCGGCAGCAGCGCCGAGGCTGGCGCGCAGCTCGCGACCGCACCGCCGTTGAACGGATCGGGCTGGCCGTTGTAGACCAGCGTCGTGATGCGGCGCGGCTCCGCGGTCTTCGTCGCCACGCGCCAATCCGGGTGCCACTGCGTCGACAGCTTGCGCGCGCCTGCGCGCTCCCAACAACAACGCCCGGCACCGCGAGGTGGTTCGGGTGTCCGCCATACCGTCCTCAGCGCCAGGGACCGAGTTGGCATTGGAGGTTTCAAGCAAATAAATATTTGCCAAAAGCAAACATATCGCGCAGCATGCGCGCCATGACCGACCCTGACCGCATCGAGGCCGTCCGCCGCTTCAACCGCTTCTACACACGCCGCATCGGCGTGCTCAACGAGGGACTGCTCGATTCTGAGTTCAGCCTGACCGAGTGCCGCATCCTCTGGGAGCTGGCGCATCTGGAGGGCGGCGCCGGCATCACCGCGACCGACCTGGGCCGGCTGTTGGACCTGGACGCTGGCTATCTCAGCCGCTTGCTGCGCGACCTGAAGGAACGCGATCTGGTCCGCGCTTCGCGCAGCGAGACGGATGCGCGGCAGTCGCTGCTGACGCTGAGCCCTGCGGGCCGCAGGGCGTTCAAGCCGCTGGACCGCCGCTCCCGCGAGCAGGTGGGCGAGATGCTGGACCAACTGGGGGACGCGCAACAGGCGGAGCTGCTGCAGGCGTTCCGGCGCGTGCAGGGGTTGCTCGAGGATCCCGGCTCGAAGCCGGGGAAGGGCGGCTTCCTGCTGCGGCCACATCGCCCCGGCGACATGGGGTGGGTGGTCTCGCGCCACGGCGCGCTGTACGCGCGGGAGTACCAGTTCGACATGAACTTCGAAGCGCTGGTGGCGCGCATCGCGGCCGACTTCATCGAGCAGTTCGATCCACGCCGCGAGGCCTGCTGGATCGCCGAGCGCGACGGCGTGAACATCGGCAGCGTGGCGCTGGTGCAGGCGCGCGACGAGCAGACCCGCGCGCCGATCGAGGGCCTGGCCCAACTGCGCCTGCTGCTGGTCGAGCCCTCGGCGCGAGGGCTTGGATTGGGCGACCGCCTCGTCGCCGAGTGCCACCGTTTCGCGCGCGAGGCTGGCTACCGGCGCGTGCGCCTGTGGACGAACAGCCAGCTCGACGCGGCGAAGCACATCTATCGCAAGGCGGGCTATCAGCTCACGGGCAGCGAGCCGTTCCACGGTTTCGGGCTCGACCTCGTGGGGGAGACGTGGGAGCTGGATCTCCAGGCCGCCCACGCGGTCTGACGATCAGAGCGGCGCGGTCGAGACGACCGCGAAACCCTTCAAGCCGGCTGAGGTCCTGGCCGTCCCGCCTCGACCACGAAGCGCGCCGCGCTGAACGATGGGCTGTCCGCGTCCCACGGCGATTGCACGCTGCGCAGTTCGGCATCCAATCGGCCGGCCTGGAGCTCGAAGCGCATGTAGCCGCGCTGGTCGCTGCGGCCGTAGCGGATGTGCGGATTGAAGGGCAGGGCCTTGTCGACCTGCGACTGCTCGCGGCCGGCGCTGGAGATCGAGGTGCCGCAGAACTCGCTCGCGAGCACCGCGGCCTTCTCGTCGTTCCAGTCGAGCTTCAGGTCGGCGACGTAGTTGGCGTGGACGTCGCCGCCGAGCACGACCGCATTGGGCACGCGCCGCGACGCGAGATCGCGCAGCAGGCGCTCGCGGGCGAAGGGGTAGCCGTCCCAGCCGTCGGTCCAGTAGCGGCCAGGTCCCTTGGCCGGGTCCTGCGCGTTGAAGCGCGTCATCAGCGTCTGCTGCGCGAGCAGGTTCCAGGGACGGGTCGCGTCCCAGCTGTCGCGCAGCCACTGCTCCTGCGGCGCGCCGAGCAGCGTGCGGCGCGGGTTGAGCAGGTCGGGGCAGTCCTTCACGTTCACGGTGTTGGAGCCCGCGCGGCCCGGCTTGGGACAGACCTGCCGATCGCGCCACGAGCGGTCGTCGATGGTGATCAGCCGCGCCAGGCGGCCCCAGTCGACGCGATGGCTGAGCACGATGTCCACGCCCTTGGGCCGCATCGATGCCGGGAACGGCTGGTGCTCCCAGTACGCCTGCGCGGCGGCGATGCGGCGTTGATGGAAGTCCGGGGCCAGGTCCTCCGAGACATCGCCGGCCCAGTCGTTCTGGACCTCGTGGTCGTCCCAGATGAGGATCCATGGCGCCTTGGCATGCATCGCCTGCAAGCGCGGATCGCTCTTGTACTGCGCGTAGCGGGCGCGGTAGTCGTCCAGTGTGTGGCAGGCCCCGCCGGCGTGGCGGCGGGGCGCCTTGCTGTCGATGGCGGTGGCCGATTCGTAGATGTAGTCGCCGAGGAAGAGCACCAGGTCGAGGTCCTGCTTCGCCATGTCGCTCCAGGCGGCGTACTCGCCGTGATCCCAGCGCTGGCAGGACGCGATCGAGAAGCGGAGCGAGGCGGGCCTCGCGTCCGCGGCCGGCGTGGTGCGCGTGCGGCCCGCAGCGCTTTCCTGTCCCAAGGCGCGGAAGCGATACCAGTACCAGCGGTCGGGGCGCAGGCCCGACGGCTCGGCGTGAACGCTGTGCGCGGTGCCGGGTTCGGCCTGCTCGGTGCCGCGCGCGACGATGGTCTTGAAGCCTTCGTCCTCGGCCACTTCCCACTGGACGGCGACTTCGGCGGGCAGCGCATCGCCCAGCAGGCGCGTCCAGAGCACGACGCGATCCGCCCTCGGGCTGCCCGAGGCGACGCCGAGCCTGAACAGCGGCTCCGTAGCCGCATCGGCATGGCGCAGGAAGGCCGGTACGCAGCCGGCGGCAAGGGCGGCCTGCAGCAGGCCGCGGCGAGAAGGGGTCCAGAGGGCGGTCATGGCGCGAAGCGTAATCCCGTTCCTTGTCAATTCAGCGACCGAACCGCCGCAGGCATGGGGCTTGCCGCTCTGTGGTCGATGCCAGCCATCGCTCCCGCGTTGCTCCAGCGTCAATCGATTCGGCGTGCCCGCCGAAGGCCCCGGTGCAACGTTGTTTGACCCATCAACCAACGAAGGGGACATCATGACCACCTCCCTCACCAGCTCTCTCTCCCGGGCCACGCTCGTGGTCGTCGCCAGCGCGGCCCTGGCCGCGGGTTGCGCGTCCGACGGCCGCCACCATAACGACGCGCGCAACGCCGCCGTCGGTGCGGTGGGCGGCGCGGTCGTCGGCGCCGCAACGGGCGGCAGCGCGCTCACCGGCGCGGCCGTGGGCGCCGTCGCCGGCGCCGTGATCGGCCGCCTGTTCATCGACGGCAAGGATCGCGAGGTCTACTCCGACGGACGCGGCGGCCGCTACTGGCGCGACGAGGATGGGCGTACGCATACGGTCCGCTGACGCGTCTGGCCTGCTTGCCGCGCGACGCTACGCCGCTTGCCGGGAGGCTTGATCAGCGCGTGGGCGGTGGACCGCCGATCTCGCCCATGAGGAACGGCGTCTCCAGGGACCATCCCAGCAGGCGCCGGCAACGGTCGACTTCATGCCGGGACGCCTCGCGTGGCATCAGCCCGCCGGAGGCTGCCCGCTCAAGCCCCGCGAGCACCGGCGCGAAACGCTGGCGTGCGGCCGGCGTGCGCGCCGCCAGCAGCTCCCGGCATCGGCGCGTGAATGCCAGTTGACTCGCCGGCGCCAGGAAGGCCATGAAGAACACCATCTGGCGCCAGCCGAAGGCGAGCGTCTTGCTCGCCCTCATGCGTTGGATGCGCGGGATCGTCCTCGGGATGACGCGCCGTTCCAGCCGGTCGAGCACGGCGAGGAACGTCCGCTCGGCCAGCGCCTCCCCCTGCGGTGAGAGCAATGGCTCCAACTGCAGTCCGTCGACCAGCACCGCGAGGTTGTGCGTGGTCAGGATCGAGGCCTGCTCGATCATCGAGCCGTTTCGCGCGCGCGAATTTCCGCCCGCGGGTCCGCCCGCGGGAAGCGCGGCGAGTTCAAGGCAGTACGCATCGAAATCGGGGCACGTCTTCGTGCCCCATCGCTCCTCGATCCGCTGGAGCGACAGCACCCGGTCGACATCGATCCCGTAATACCTCGCGTAGAGCGATCCGCCGGGAAGCGATTTCAGGAGGCGCGCCGCCACGCGCGCCGCTTGCACGAACTTCAGCGAGAACGTGCCCATGAAGATGTCGGACGCCAGTTCCTCGACCAGCGGCAGCCCTGGCGACTCGGCCACGCCGTCAGCCCCCTTGGCTGCATCGCCGGCGGGCACGGCGATGCGTGCCAGCGCCGCCAGTTCCGAGACCAGTTTGTTGGGCGTGACCGTCGCAGGGAACGCCTGGATCGCGAAGGCGGCGAACTGGCGCAGCGTGTCCTTCGCGGCCGGCGCCGCATCGGCATCCGCGCAAGCCTCGAGCGAGGCGATCCATGGCAGCTCCGAGAAGCGCACCTGATGCTGCAGCCACAGCAGCAGCAACGAGCGGCGGCGGCGAAACGCCTGATAGCTCGCGGCGTGCAGCGCACGCGCGGCCGGGTCGGTGAAGCGCGTCGCCAGCGCGGGGCCGGAGAGCTGAGGCAGCAGGACCGCCAGCGCTTCGCTGGAGCGGATCGCCCGGCGTTCGATCAGAGCGGCGAGCGGCGCCTCCTCCGCGGCCCGCAGGCGCGCCAGGAGTCGAGCCGGCACCGGCGTGCCCGCGGGAACGGCGGCGAGCTGCTCCTCCATGACGATGGGGCGCGCGGCCATGGCCGCGATGGCCGGGGTGAGCCCTGCGCCCGGCTCGACCAGCGACTTGAGACGCGCTGCGAGGACTGCCGCGATCCTTGCATGGCTCGGTCCCACGACCTGGCGCGCGCGCATCGCGCGGTGGCGATCCGAGCCAGGCACGCCGCGCGCGTCAATGAAGCCAGCGAGCCGATGCCGCACCCGCGCCGCCCATTGCGCCCGTCCTGGCGCATCGAGCTCGGGCCAGGCGGTCAGCGCGGCGGTGAACAGCCCCAGCACTTCGTTCTGCCGATGGACGCGCTGACAACGCCGATGGCGCTGGCGCGCCGCCGCGATCCGCCGCAGAAGCTCGACGCGGCGTTCCTCGAAATCGGATGGCAGACGCGCGAAGGGCAGGCCGCCGGCCGGGCAGCGCTCCGGGCCTTCTCCCGCAAAGTGAGGAACCGGCCCTGCCACGGTGTCGAGCATGAGCGTCACGAGCTCATCCTTGAGCGGCGCCCAGACCTCGTAGTGCTCGCGCATGGATTCGACCTCCTTGGAGGGCTGCTTGCGCTCGAGCCCTTCGGCGACCGAATGAACGCTGCGCGCGAGCGCCGGCGCATCGATGCCCGCGGACGGAGCGGGGAGGGGCGTATCGGCGGGCCGCGGATAGAAGCGCATCCGATCGAAGAACGGTTCGATGTGCTCGATCAACGCGGCCGCGATCGCGTGCTCGCCCCGCGCCATCAGCCAGCGCATGACGAGCAGCGCGGCCTCTTCGGGGACGTCGATCCGGTATTCGCGGGAAGCGAGTTGCCCATGCAGCTCGTCGAGGCCTTCGCGCGTGAGGTGATGGCCGTTGAGCCGGGTGCGCGCGCCGCCGCTCGCCGCGCCGAGCCGGGCAGCCAGCGCGAGTTCGTGAGGCCGCCAATCGCCGCCGGCCGCTGCTTGTCCGCTGGCGAAACCGCCCCGTACGACTTCCGGCGTCGCCCAGGCCGGCATGTCCACATGAGGCTGCCGGTCGCCGACGCGGGTCTTGCCAGTGAACAGGTGCTCGATCGTCTCGATGAGGCGCTGGGCACGCGCTTGCGCACGCTGGCGCAAACCGGCATCGGTATGTGCGGCCGCCGCGCGCAAGGTCCTGGCGAGTTCGCCGGCCAGGTATCCGGTGCCAAAACCGGGCGCGGCGCGCGGGTCTGTCGGACCATTGCCAGGCGTGGTCATGGGCGTGAGGGCTCGGGGCAATCGGTGCCAGCCGGTGTCGGGGCTTGGAGGCAGGGATCGAACCTGCGCCTCGCGGGTGTGCAGCCCACGGCTCTCCCAACTGAGCTACTCCAAGGACGAGGGGGCATCGTACACGCGGCATCTGCGCCGTTGGGCGTGGCTGCGCCTCACGGCGTCGATGCGCCGATGCGGTCGTCTCCTTCAGGCCGCGTCTTGCTGAGCCGCACGCTCTGCAGCACGAAGCCGGCGATGAAGAGCAGCAGCCAGACGAACAGCGCGGTCTTCACCACCGGGTCCTCCGGCCCCGTCGCGACGGGGTGCGCGGTGGGCAGGCGGCTGAGCGTCTCGTTGATGCCGGGCACCAGCAGCAGGAAGAAGCTGAAGGAGAGGCCGAAGGTCTTCAGGTACGGCCCCAGCCTGCCCAGGAAGCGCAGCCGCGGCACGAGCAGCGTGCCGCCGAAGGCCGCGAGCAGCGCCAGCACGCCCAGCACATGGCCGGGATTGACGCCCACGACGCTGGAAAGTCCGAAGGACGTGAAGACCGACAGCGCGAGCCCGGCGAGATAGACCCGCCCGGCCCGCGAGCCGGTCTCGATGCGGCCGAAGCGGACGAAGCCATACAGCCCCGCCACCACCGGCGCGAGACTGATCAGCGTGTGGGCAATGCCCAGCGGAGAAAGTGGATGAGGCATGAGGTGAGTCGCTTTCTATCTACTACTTGGTAGACATTGAGGTCCAAAGAATGGGCGGCATGGCCGCCCTCGTGATGAGCCTGGGTCAGGCGGGCTGTGTCAGCTTGAGGATCGCTGGCTGCACGATGGTGGCGAAAGACTTCGGGTCATCGAGCGCGCGGGCCATCAGCATCGCGCCATGCACCACCGCCATGAAGGCGCGCGCGGATACCGCCGGGCTGTTGAGCAGGTGGAACTGGCCGCGTGCGGCACCCCGCTTGAGCACCGAGGTCAGCCAGGCATTCAGGTCGTGGAAATGGCCTCGAACCTCGACCGCGACCTCCTCGGGGATGGTCGGCAGCTCGGTCGCCAGCATCGCGCAGATGCAGAAGGGATGCTCGCCGCTGCGGATGCAGCTGGCCCAGTAGTCGGCGTAGGCGTTGAGCTCGGACAAGGGATCGTCGAACTGCGCCTCCAGCGATCCCAGGCCCGCTTTCGCCTCCTGCCGGTACAGCGTCACCACCGTCGTCACCAGCGCGGCCTTGCTCGGGAAGTGGTGATGGATGCTGGCCTTGGTGATGCTCACCCGCTCGGCCAGATCGGCGTAACTGAAGCTGTTGTAGCCCCCGGCGACCAGCAGCGAGCGCGTGTGCTCGACGATCTCGGCGGCTTTGGGAGAGAGCTCGGTGGTCATGAATGCGAAGCCAGTGGCGTGAAACTGGCTCGCACTCTACTAGTTGGTAGATTACTTGTCAAAGGAGCTGCAGCCCTTCGTGGTGCCCCCTCTCCCCCGCCCTCTCCCCGTGGGGGCGAGGGAGTTCATGCCGACAGCGCGCCTTCTTCACGGGTCACATCGACTCGTCCAGCATCCTTCGGTAGTCGCTCGTCGAGGCCTCGCGGGGGTTGGTCTTGTGGCAGTGGTCGTGCAGCGCGCGCTCGATGATCTGCTCGTACAGGTCCACCGTCACGCCCATTTCGCCCAGCCCCGACGGCAGGCCCAGCCGCTGGTTCAGCGCCTTGACCGCCCCGGCGAGTTCGTCGGCCGGCGTGCCTTCCTGCAGGTTCATCGCGTGGCCCAGGCGCGCGATCTTGTCGTCGCGCCGCATCGAGTCATGCATCCCGTTGAAACGGATCACCGCCGGCAGGAACACCGCGTTCAACGTCCCATGGTGCAGCTGCGGCATCAGCCCGCCGAGCGCATGGCTCAGCGAATGCACGCAGCCCAGTCCCTTCTGGAACGCGAGCGCGCCCATCGTGCTCGCCGCCATCATGTCCAGCCGCGCGTCGATGTCGTCGGGATGCGTGGTCGCGCGCTCGATCTGCCGCCAGCCGCGGCGCAGGCCCTCCAGCGCGATGCCGTCCGCCGGCGGGTTGAACGCCGACGACATGAAGGTCTCCATGCAGTGCGCGATCGCGTCCATGCCGGTCGCCGCAGTGAGCGCCGCGGGCAGCTTGCGCGTCAGTTCCGGATCGCAGACCGCCGACTTCGGCATCAGCTCCCAGTTGTGGAAGCCCAGCTTGCGGCCGTCGTCCACGATGATGATCGCGCCGCGCGCGACCTCCGAGCCGGTGCCCGCCGTCGTCGGCACCGCGATCACCGGCGCGGCCTTGGCCGTGATGTTCCCCGCGCCGCCCAGGATCGTCGCGTAGCGCGTCAGCGGTCCGTCGTGCGTGGCCGCGATCGCGACGCCCTTGGCCAGGTCGATGCTCGATCCGCCGCCGATGGCGATCAGACCGTCGCAGCCACTGGCGCGGTACAGCCCGGCGGCGTCGCGCACGGCTGCCTCGGTGGGGTTGGGCGGGGTGCCGTCGTAGACGGGCAGGGCGGCCGGATCGATCGGCGAGGCCGTCCAGGCGTCGACGACCAGATCGAGCACGCCCGCCGCGCGCACGCCCTTGTCGGTGACGATCAGCGGCCGCGTGATGCTGGCGCGGGCGCATTCCGCGCCGATGACGCGGCGGGCGCCGGCTTCCAGGTGGATGTGGGTCAGATACTGGATCAGTGCCATCTCGAGTCCTCTGCGAAAATCCCGCGATTGCGGCTCGGCGAACGGCTGAGCCTACGCCCTGGAGTTCCCGTTGAGTAGCACCTTGTTGACACCGCGGATGGCCGCGGTGCTCGAGCGCATCCATCGCGCCAACCGCCCGTCCTTCCCCAGCCTCTCCCCCAAGCAGGCGCGCATCGCCTACCTGATGGGCGCCGAGATCCTGGACCTGCCGCGGGCGCCGCTGCCGCGTGTCGAGAATCGGGCAATCCCCGGTCCCGGCGGCGACATCGCGATTCGTCTCTACGCGCCGGTGACGCGCGAGGAAGCCGCTGCCAGCGACCCGCGCGGCCTGCCGGTGCTGCTGTACTTCCATGGCGGCGGCTTCGTGATCGGCAACCTGGAAACCCACGACAGCCTGTGCCGCCAGTTGGCCCTGCGCACCGGCTGCGCGGTGATCGCGGTGGACTACCGGCTCGCGCCGGACCATCCGTTCCCCGCTGCCGTCGACGATTGCTGGGCCGCGCTGGCCTGGCTGGCGAAGGCGGCGCCCGAGCTCGGCCTCGATCGCGAGCGCATCGCGGTCGGCGGCGACAGCGCCGGCGGCACGCTCGCCGCGGTGACGGCGCTGCATGCGCGGGACATCCGCGATCAGCTCGGCGTCCCGCTGGCGATGCAGTTGCTCATCACGCCCGGCGCGACCGCGCACGCGGACACCGATTCCCATCGCCGCTTCGCCAAGGGGCATCTGCTCGATGCCGAGACCATCGCGTGGTTCTTCAACCAGTACATCCCGGTCGAGCGCCGCGAAGACTGGCGCTTCGCGCCGCTGCGGGCCGAAGACCACGAAGGGCTCGCGCCCGCCTGCCTGATCCTGGCCGAGGCCGATCCGTTGATCGACGAGGGCATCGCCTACGCCGACCTGCTGCGCGCCAACGGCAACCCGGTGCGGCTGGAGCTCTTCCGCGGCGTGACACACGACTTCATCAAGATGGGCCGTAGCATTCCCGAGGCCAGCCTCGCGCTGGACGCCTGCGCCGACGCGCTGCGCGAGGCCTTCGGCCTGCCCGCGCCGACGGCGTCGGCGTCGACCCCATCGGCCCCTTCGACTTCTTCCGGCGAGTCCGCATGACCACCACCGCGCTTTCCCGCGATCGCTTCCGTTTCTTCGAACGCCTGCGCGTGCGCTGGGCCGAGGTCGATGCGCAGCAGATCGTCTTCAACGGCCACTACCTGACCTACTTCGACACGGCGGTCGGCGGCTACTGGCGCGCGCTGGCGCTGCCTTACGGGCCGACGATGCAGGCGCTGGAGGGCGACCTGTTCGTGCGGAAGTCGACGCTGGAGTACCTGGGCTCGGCGCTGTACGACGAGCTGCTGGACATCGGCGTGCGCACGGAGCGCGTGGGCACGACCTCGCTGACGGTGGGCTGCGCGGTCTTCCGCGGCGACGAGTGCCTGGTGCATGGCGAGCTGGTCTATGTCTTCGCCGATCCGGTGGCGCGCGTGCCCAAGGCGGTGCCGCAGGCGCTGCGCGAGCTGCTGCTGGGCTTCGAGCGCGGTGAGCCGATGACCGAGGCGCGCGTGGGCAACTGGGCGACGCTCGGGGGCGACGCGCACAAGATCCGCCAGGCTGTCTTCGTCGAGGAGCAGAAGATCCCCGCCGACATGGAATGGGACGCCGCCGACGAGAGCTGCACGCACGCGGTGGCGTACAACCGGCTGGGCCGGCCGCTCGCGACGGGCCGGTTGCTGGAGCATGTGCCGGGCGTGGCGAAGATCGGGCGGATGGCGGTGCTGTCGCCGATGCGCGGCAGCCGGGTCGGGCGCCAGGTGCTGGACGCGCTGATGCAGGCGGGCCGGGAGCAGGGCTACCGCGAGGTGCTGCTGCACGCGCAGCTCAGCGCCGAGGGCTTCTACACGCGGGCCGGATTCCAGCGCCGCGGACCGGTGTTCGAGGAGGCCGGGATCGCGCACGTGGAGATGGTGCGGGGCCTCTGACGCGAGCTCAAGCACAAAGGGCCCGGATGCTTTCGCCTCCGGGCCCTTTGCTTTGGGGCAGGGGACTCAAGATCCCCGCCGCTCACTTGCTCAGGCGACCGACTTGGCCGTCTCCGCGTATTCCTCGATCTGGTCGAAGTTCATGTAGCGGTAGACGCTGGCCTTGTCGGCGTCGATGACACCCATCTCCTTCAGGTATTCCTCCTTGGTCGGCAGGCGGCCCAGGCGGGACGCGATCGCGGCCAGCTCGGCCGAGCCCAGGAACACGTTCGTGTTCTTGCCCAGACGGTTGGGGAAGTTCCGCGTCGAGGTCGAGATCACCGTCGCGCCTTCACGGACCTGCGCCTGGTTGCCCATGCACAGCGAGCAGCCCGGCATCTCGGTGCGCGCACCCGCCGTGCCGAAGGCCGCGTAATGGCCTTCCTTGATCAGCTCGCTCTGGTCCATCTTCGTCGGCGGCGCCACCCACAGCTTCACCGGGATGTCACGCTGGCCGCCCAGCAGCTTCGCCGCCGCGCGGAAGTGGCCGATGTTGGTCATGCACGAACCGATGAAGGCCTCGTCGATCTTCGTGCCGGCGACCTCGGACAGCACCTTCGCGTCGTCCGGGTCGTTCGGGCAGCAGACGATGGGCTCGGTGATGTCGGCCAGGTCGATCTCGATCACCGCCGCGTACTCGGCGTCCTTGTCCGCCTCCAGCAGCGTCGGGTTGGCCAGCCAGGCCTCGACCTTCTCGATGCGGCGCTGCAGCGTCTTCGCGTCCGCGTAGCCGTCGGCGATCATGTTCTTCATCAGCACGACGTTGGAGCTCAGGTACTCCTTGATCGGCGCCGGATTCAGCTTGATCGTGCAGCCGGCGGCCGAGCGCTCGGCCGAGGCGTCGGACAGCTCGAAAGCCTGTTCGACCTTCAGGTCCGGCAGACCTTCGATCTCCAGGATGCGGCCCGAGAAGATGTTCTTCTTGCCAGCCTTGGCCACGGTCAGCAGACCGGCCTTGATCGCGTACAGCGGAATCGCGTGCACCAGGTCGCGCAGGGTCACGCCCGGCTGCATCTCACCCTTGAAACGCACCAGCACCGATTCCGGCATGTCCAGCGGCATCACGCCAGTCGCGGCGCCGAAGGCCACCAGGCCCGAACCGGCCGGGAAGGAGATGCCGATCGGGAAACGCGTGTGCGAGTCGCCGCCCGTGCCCACGGTGTCAGGCAGCAGCAGGCGGTTCAGCCAGCTGTGGATCACGCCGTCGCCCGGACGCAGCGACACGCCGCCGCGGTTGGAGATGAAGGCGGGCAGCTCGCGGTGCGTCTTGACGTCCACCGGCTTCGGATACGCCGCGGTGTGGCAGAAGGACTGCATCACCAGGTCGGCCGAGAAGCCCAGGCAGGCCAGGTCCTTCAGCTCGTCGCGGGTCATCGGGCCGGTCGTGTCCTGCGAACCGACCGTCGTCATCTTCGGCTCGCAGTAAGTGCCCGGACGCACGCCCTGGCCTTCCGGCAGGCCGACCGCGCGGCCCACCATCTTCTGCGCCAGCGTGAAGCCGGCCTTGGATGCGGCCGGCGCCTGCGGCAGGCGGAACTGCGTCGAGGCCGGCAGGCCCAGGAACTCGCGCGCCTTGGCGGTCAGCGAGCGGCCGATGATCAGGTTGATCCGGCCGCCGGCGCGCACTTCGTCGAACAGCACGTCGCTCTTGAGCTTGAACTCGGCCACCGTCTCGCCGTTCTTCACCAGCTTGCCCTCATAGGGCAGCACGTCGATGACGTCGCCCATCTCGAGCTTGGACACGTCCACCTCGATCGGCAGCGAGCCCGAGTCTTCCTGCGTGTTGAAGAAGATCGGCGCGATCTTGCCGCCCAGCGTCACGCCGCCGAAACGCTTGTTCGGGACGAACGGGATGTCCTGGCCGGTGGCCCAGATCACCGAGTTGGTCGCCGACTTGCGCGACGAGCCCGTGCCCACCACGTCGCCGACGTAGGCCACGATGTGGCCCTTCTTCTTCAGGTCCTCGATGAACTGCATCGGGCCGCGCTTGCCGTCCTCTTCCGGCTTGAAGGCCGCGTCGGGGCGGGTGTTCTTCAGCATCGCCAGGTAATGCAGCGGGATGTCGGGACGGCTCCACGCGTCCGGCGCGGGGGACAGGTCGTCGGTGTTGGTCTCGCCCGGCACCTTGAAGACAGTGACGGTGATCTTCTTCTCGACCTCGGGACGCGAGGTGAACCACTCCGCGTCGGCCCAGCTCTGCATCACTTCCTTGGCCTTGGCGTTGCCCGCCTTGGCCTTGGCGGCGACGTCATTGAAGTAGTCGAACATCAGCAGGGTCTTCTTCAGACCGTCGGCGGCGATGCCCGCCACTTCGGCGTCGTCCAGCAGCTCGATCAGCGGATGCACGTTGTAGCCGCCCACCATGGTGCCCAGCAGTTCGGTGGCCTTGGCCTTGGAGATCAGGCCCACCTTCAGGTCGCCGTGCGCGACGGCGG
>Ga0102591_1002409_pt1 | contig 20493 bp, 20 predicted proteins | sample AraplaCol_mCL_r2_2_FD_76860 | JGI IMG/M metagenome (GOLD analysis project Ga0102591, IMG submission 76860) | Arabidopsis root microbial communities from North Carolina, USA - plate scrape MF_Col_mCL_r2 (SPADES assembly) (version 2) | ecosystem: Host-associated > Plants > Roots > Endosphere... | reverse complement strand
GCTCGACATCGCGCTTGAGGTTGCCGACGAGGTCGGCATGCCCTTGATGGCGCATATCGACCATCCGCCGCCGAGCTATGAGGAGGTGCTGGCGCGTCTGCGTCCCGGCGACGTGCTGACCCATGCGTTCCGCCCGTTCCCCAACACGCCGGCGACCGCGCAGGGCACGGTGAAGAAGGCGGTGCTGGATGCGCGCGAGCGCGGCGTGCTGTTCGACATCGGCCACGGCAAGGGCTCGTTCGCGTTCAAGACCGCGCGCGCCATGCTCGCCAACGGCTTCTATCCGGACACGATTTCGTCGGACATCCACCAGCTCTGCATCGACGGCCCCGCCTTCGACCAGGTGACGACCCTGTCGAAATTCCTGTGCATGGGCATGGAATTGCCGGATGTGATTGCGGCCTCGACGGTGAATGCCGCGATGGCGCTGCGCCGCCCCGAGCTCGGCAGCCTCAAGCCCGGCAGCGCCGGCGACGCCACGCTGATCAGCATCAAGCAGGGCCAGTTCGACTACGAGGACGTCGTCGGCGAGCATCTGATCGGCGATCGGAAGATCGTGTCCGAAGGCGTCGTCATCGGCGGCCGCTGGTGGCATCCGAATTGAGCGCGGCGCCCGCGCCGGATCCATTGTTCTGCCGTTGAGGGCTCGGTCGGGCGCGAGCCGCATCTGCTCAAGATTCGAACTCTGTGCCGCTTCATGTCCGCGTGCGGGAGGCGACTGAGCCTGCGCATGCGCTGAACGCATTGCGTCCGGTCCGCATTACCGCCGCTAATTCTTTGAACAAGCCGCCTAAAAATTATCCTTTGTGCAATAGTGCATGTTATGCAAATTTGCGCATCATGCCTATTTCATTCGAAGGAAGGGTCAATCCATGTTCAGAACGAATGCCACTCTTGGCGGGGCCCTCGCAGGGCTAGCGCTGATCCTATTGGCCCTCCCGGCATCCGCCGGACCGGCAATCTCTGACGACGCGGTCAAGATCGGCATTTTGAACGACCAATCAGGGCCTTACGCCGATCTTTCCGGGCAGGGGTCGGTCGTGGCCGCGCAGATGGCCATCGACGAGTTCGGCGGAACCGTGCTTGGCAAGAAGATCGAGCTGCTCTCTGCCGATCATCAGAACAAAGCGGACATAGGGCTTGCCAAGGCGCGCGAGTGGTTCGATCGGGCCGGTGTCGACGTGGTCGCCGACTTTTCCAATTCGTCCGTAGGGTTTGCGGTCCAGTCGCTCGCCAAGGACCGCGGCAAGGTGACCTTGATTGCGGCAGCTTCGTCAGATTTCACCGGCAAAGCCTGTTCGGCGACCTCCGCCCAGTGGGTCTACACCAGCTATTCGAACGGATACGGGCTGGCGAAGGCGCTCGTCAAATCGGGTTACAGCAGCTGGTTTCTGGTGACCGTGGATTATGCCTTCGGGCAGGCATTCGCCGCCGATATCCGCAAGGCCGTCTCGGAGGGGAACGGCCAGGTTCTTGGCGAAGTGCGACACCCGCTCAACACATCCGATATGAGCTCTTACCTGCTCCAGGCGCAATCATCGAAGGCAAAAGTCGTCGCTTTGGCGAGCGCGGGCGCGGACATGGCAACCGGTATCAAGCAAGCAGCCGAGTTCGGCATCTCCGACCAATCGCTCGTTGCGCCGATCGTCTTCATTACCGACGTCCATTCGCTCGGCCTGGCGGCGGCCAAGGGCCTGAAGTTCGTGACGGCGTTCTACTGGGATCGGGACGAGGAGACGAGGGTCTGGTCCAGGAAGTTCTTCGCGAAGCGGAATGCCATGCCAACCATGACTCAAGCCGGGATCTATTCGGCTGTGCGGCATTATTTGCGAGCGGTGGAGGCCGCGCAGACAGACGCTGGGCAGGCTGTGATGAACAAGATGAAAGAGCTCTCCGTCAGCGACATTTTCTCGCGCAATGGGAAGGTCAGGGAAGATGGTCTGATGCTGCACGACATGTATCTCGTCGAGGTCAAGCAGCCCTCGGAATCCAAGGCGCCATGGGATTATTACAAGGTTCTGGCGACCATTTCCGCCGACCAGGCGTTCCCGAGTCTGGAGCAGAGCGATTGCCCGTTGATCCGGAAATAGTGCACGGCCCTGTGGCCGGCGGTCGGTAAACGCCTCTCCAATCTTGCATGCCGCGCAAATTGCCTCTAGAGCCAACCTCTAAACGTTCCAAGAGGTCGGGGAGCGCGTTTTGGATCAGGCGCGATTTGTCGCGCGCCAGCTGGGACTTCGTATCCGGGCGGCGCGCCAACTTCGTAAACTCACGTTACAGCAATTGGGGGCCGACACCAATTTGTCGGCCGCCTATCTCTCTCGAATCGAACGGGGAGAGACGGCGACGTCGATCGCCAATCTCATCTCGATCGCGACCCGCCTGAACGTCCCCCTGCGGGATCTCTTTGAAGACACCAACGAGGCCTACGTTCCGAAGCATTATTCGGTGTCTCGGAAGAAGGATCGCACTGATTCCGAGCAGATGTCGGCCAATGGCTACGACTACCACTGGCTGTCGGGTGATCTGACCGAGCCCAGACTCAATGCGTTTCTGCTCGAGTTTCCCGTCGTGTCGGAGATCGACGTCAAGCTGCTCTCCCATGAAGGCGAGGAGGTGCTCTATATCCTCGAGGGCCGCATCGAATTCCAGATCGGAGCCGATCGCCTGACGCTCGACGCCGGCGATTGCGTGCACCTGCTCGGCGACAAGCCCCATATGGGCAGGAACGTCGGCAACAAGCCGGCCAAGATGCTGATGGTAGTGACGCCCTCCGGGGCAGTCGATCTCGCTCCGACCAAGTCGTCCTCTTGATAAATCGCTGAAGCCCTGACGGCAAACCTGGGCAAGCATTGCGACGAGATTGAATTTGCATATCATGCAAATTTGTGGATATTGAATTTTGTCGCTGGATCGCTCTCCGGCCACCACAAAGGAGCAGGCTTCATGCAGGATTTCGTTCAACTGTCGCTGAGCGACGTGCACCGTTCGGCCAAGGCCGCCTTGCTGTCGCAGGGCTTCAACGAGACGCACGCGCAGGCGATCGCGAACACCATCACCGCGGCGGAGCGCGACGAGTGCCGCCACCATGGCCTGTTCAGGCTGCCGTTCTACATGAACGGTCTGCTGTCGGGGCAGGCCTCCGGAGACGCCGAGCCTGCACTTGTCGAACTGATGCCGAGCGTGATCAAAGTCGATGCGAAATATGGCTTCTCTCCGCTGGCTCTCGAGCGTGGCGACGAGCCGTTGGCTGACAGAGCGAAGAAGCACGGTATCGCGGCGCTCGCGGTCACGAACGCACTCAACGTTGCTGCACTCTGGCCGGAAGTCGAGCGCCTTGCTGAGCGCGGTCTCGTTGGCTTTGCATTCGTCGCAGCCAGTCCCTACGTGGCGCCCGCGGGTGGGACGAAACCGCTCTTCGGAACCAATCCGATGGCATTCGCATGGCCACGGCACGACAAGCCACCGGTGGTGTTCGACCAGGCGTCGAGTGCCTCTGCGCGTGGCGAGATCCAGCTTCGCCTACGCGATGGCAAGACTCTGCCGGACGGATGGGCGATCGGCCCTGACGGTAAGCCCACGACCGATCCGGCCAAGGCTCTTGCGGGAGCCCAGCTGCCCTTTGGCGGCTTCAAGGGCTCGAACATCGCGATGATGGTTGAACTATTGGCCGGTCCTCTTGTCGGCGATGTACTCAGCTTTGAAGCCGGCGAACGTGACAAGGCGAATACCGGCGCGCCCTGCGGCGGCGAATTGATCGTCGCCATCGATCCGGTCCGATGTGTCGAAAACGGTGATCGTGTCGCACAGCTCAAGCATGCGGAGATGCTGTTCTCGCGCATGCTTGAGCAGGACGGAGCCAGGCTTCCTTCGGATCGACGGTACGAAGCGCGCGAGCGAACCGCACGGGAGGGCGTCAAGGTACCCGCGTCCCTGCACGAACGAATTAGGGCCTATATCGCTGGAAAGCGCGTCGACGAGCGGAACGACTACGAAGGGGATCACCTCACGCACAGCAAATCCACAATGGCCCATCAGCCCGCGTAGGAGGTTCGTCGTGACAATCATTACTCCGACCGAGAAGACCCGCGTGCGACGACGTCCCGAGCGCGCAGCTTATGACTTGCAAACCATTCACGACATCCTCGATGAAGCGCTAGTGTGCCACATTGGGGTAGCCACGGAGAGTGGGCCGCGCGTCATTCCAACCGCGATCATTCGCATTGGCGAACATGTGTATGTTCACGGCAGCCCGAACAATCAGCTCTTGACGGCCTTGGCGGATGGAGCCCCCGCCTGCATCACGGTCACGCTAGTCGATTCCGTCGTGGCCGGCCGCTCCGGCTTCGGCATGAGTATGGACTATCGTTCCGTCATGATTTTCGGAACGGCCGAGAAGATCGAGGATATCGACGAAAAAGAGCGACTGGTCGCGGCCTTCGTCGAGGATATCGTACCGGGCCATATCGTTCGTCCGCCGAAGAAAAAGGAGCTGGCCGCAACGGTCTTCCTCCGTTTCCCGATTTCGGAGGCCTCAGCGAAGATCAGAAATCACGGCGTGGTCGACCCGGAGGAAGACCACGCCCTTGACGTCTGGGCCGGTGTCGTACCGCTCAAGCTGGTGGCCGGCGAGCCCAGGAATTGCGCGGATCTCAAGCCGGGTATTCCCACGCCAGACTATGTGATGCGCTACCGAAGGCCGTCAGCGAAATAGCCGCGCTACAGTGACGCGACTCACAGCGACCGCGCGATCAACAGCTTCATGATCTCGTTGGTGCCGCCATAGATCTTCTGGATGCGTGAATCGATGAAGATGCGGGAGATCGGATACTCCTGCATGTAGCCGTAGCCGCCGAACAGCTGGAGGCATTCGTCGGCGGTCTGCACCTGTTTGTCCGAGCACCAATATTTCGCCATCGACGCGGTGACCGTGTCGAGATCCCCGGCCACGAGGCGCTCGATGCACCAGTCCACGAAGACGCGTGCGATCATCGCCTCGGTCTTGCGCTCGGCGAGCGTGAAGGCGGTGTTCTGGAAATCCATCAGCGGCTTGCCGAACGCCTTGCGCTCCTTGGTGTAGTCGACGGTGAGTTTGACCGCGCGCTCCATCGCGGCGACGGCGCCGACCGCGAGCGCGAGGCGCTCCTGCGGCAATTGCTGCATCAGCTGGACAAAGCCTTGGCCTTCCTCCTTGCCGAGCAGGTTCTCCGGCGGCACCGTGACATTGTCGAAGAACAGCTCCGACGTGTCGGAGGCGTGCAGGCCGATCTTGTCGAGGTTGCGCCCGCGCTTGTAGCCGTCCGCGCCTGCGGTCTCGACCACGATCAGCGAAATGCCTTTTGCGCCGGCCTCGCCGGTGCGCGCGACCACGATGACGAGATCGGCGGCCTGGCCGTTGGTGATGAAGGTCTTCTGGCCGTTGATGACGTAGGAATTGCCCTGCTTCTTCGCGGTGGTCTTGACCGCCTGCAGATCCGAGCCGGTGCCGGGCTCGGTCATGGCGATGGCGCCGACCATCTCGCCGGAGGCCATCTTCGGCAGCCAGCGCTTCTTCTGCTCCTCCGAGCCGTAATTGAGGATGTAATGCGCGACGATGGCGCTGTGCACGGAGACGCCGGTGGTCAGTTCCGGCACGGTGCTTTCGAGATCGTCCAGCACCGCCGCGTCATAGGCGAAGGTCGCACCCAGCCCGCCATATTCCTCCGGCACGCTGGCGAGCAGCGCGCCCATCTCGCCGAGCCCGCGCCAGGCGAAGCGGTCGACCATTTTCTGCTCGCGCCATTTCTCGGCATGCGGCGCCAGATCCTTGGCAAGGTATTTCCGGAACTGATCGCGGAACGTGTCCAGTTCTTCGGTCATCCACGATGATCGGTAATGCATCAGCGCCTCGCTCTCAGACAATCAGGCCGCCACCGGCGACGACCACTTGCCCGCTGATATAATTGGATTCCGGACTGCAGAACAGATAGACGGCGTCGGCCGCCTCTTCCGGCGTGCCGCCGCGGCCGAGCGGGATCATGCGCGACATCGCCTCCAGCATCTGCGGCTGCACGCCCACCTTGATGTCGCGGCCGGCGACGTCGATGGTCTTCTGCTGGGCCTCGATCGGCTGGGTCAGGCGGGTGTTGATGAGGCCGAAGGCGATGCAATTGACGTTGACCTTGTAGCGGCCCCACTCCTTGCACATGGTGCGGGTCAGCCCGACCAGCGAGGCCTTGGCCGAGGAATAGCTGGCCTGCCCGGCATTGCCGTAGAGGCCTGCGATGGAGGAGATGTTCACGACCTTGCGGAACACCTCGCGGCCCTCCTCGGCTTCCTTCCTGGCGAAGACGCGGATCGGCTCGGCGGCCGCGCGCAGGATCCGGAACGGGGCGACGAGATGGACGTCGAGCATGGCCTGAAACTGCTCGTCCGTCATCTTCTGGATGGTGGAGTCCCAGGTGTAGCCGGCATTGTTGACGATGATGTCGAGCCCGCCGAACTTGTCCAGCGCGGCGCCGACGAAGCGGTCGGCGAAACCCGGCTCTGCGACGCTGCCGTTCACTGCGGCGGCGTCGCCGCCGAGCGTCTTGATCTCCGCCACCACGGCGTTGCCGGGTTCGGCATCGAGATCGTTGACCACGACCCTGGCGCCTTCGCGCGCAAGCTTGAGTGCGATCGCGCGCCCGATGCCGCGGCCCGAGCCGGTGACGAGCGCGACTTTTCCTTGCAGTTTTGCCATTTGCATGTGTCCTGTTGCTGTCACAGCGCGACGATGGCGCTGCCCTCGAGCTTGATCTCGCCGCGATCGTCCCTGGTGGTGAGCGCGAGCCTTGCGCGCCGTTCGCCGGCTTCCGCAAAGAGCTCGGTCACGGTGCCTTCGCAGGTCAGTTTGGCGCCGAGCTGCGTGATGGCGACGAAACGGGTCGAAAAATGGCGCAGCCTCGACGGTGGCACAGCATCCGTGAGCGCCTGCCCGAGATAGGCCATCACCAGCATGCCGTGCGCGAACACATCCGGGAATCCGGCCGCCTTGGCAAAGTCGATATCGACGTGGATCGGATTATGATCGCCCGATGCGCCGCAATAGAGCGCGAGCGTGTGGCGGGTGATCGGCGGAAAGACCTTGTGGACGAGACGATCGCCGGCCTTGATGTCTCCGGATGCCGTCATGCCGCCACCTCGTTACGGATCACGATCGTGCGCGCGGTATCGGCGACGTGCACGCCGTCCTGGTTGGTCACCTCGCACCGGATGCCGATCAGCGTCATCGCGCCGCCCTTCTTCTCCGTCACGTGGGTCACGCGCGGCTGGAACGTCAGAGTGTCGCCGACCAGGACCGGCGCGTGATAGGCGAAGCTCTGCTCGCCATGCAGCACGCGGGCGAGGTCGATGCCGAGCGCGCTGAACATTTCGAAGGGGTCGTCGACGTCCATCATCTCCAGGCAGAACAAATAGGTCGGCGGCACCGGCATGCCGGTGAATCCGGCCGCCCGCGCAGCATCTGCGTCGCGGTAGACCGGGTTCTCTTCACCCAGCGTGTTGAGGAAGTAGCGGAGGCGGCCCGGCTCCACGTGCGCGGTGACGGGCGTGAAGCTGCGCCCCACGGCGGACTGATCGACCATGGACGTCAGTGCCGCTTGTAGAGGGTGACGACGCAGGCGCCGCCGAGGCCCAGATTGTGCTGGAGTGCGACCTTCGCGCCCTCGACCTGCGTGGCACCTGCCGTGCCACGCAACTGCCGCGTCAGCTCGTAGCACTGCGCAAGCCCGGTGGCGCCAAGCGGATGTCCCTTCGACAGCAATCCGCCGGACGGATTGGTCACGATCCGTCCGCCATAAGTGTTGTCGCCGTCATTGATGAACTTGCCGGCCTCGCCCTCGCCGCAGAGGCCGAGCGCCTCGTAGGTGATGAGCTCGTTGTGGGCGAAACAGTCGTGCAGCTCGACCACGTCGAGATCGTCAGGCCCGATGCCGGCGCTCTCGTACACCCGGCTTGCCGCCTCCTTTGCCATGTCATAGCCGACCAGCTGCATCATGTCGCCGGCCTTGAAGGTCGAGGGCGTGTCGGTGGTCATGGCCTGCGCCGCGATGCGGACCTGCTTGCCGATGCCATGCTTGTCCGCGAACCGCTCGGACACCAACACTGCCGCGGCGCCGCCGCAGGTCGGCGGGCACGCCATCAGGCGCGTCATCACGCCCGGCCAGATCACCTGGTCGTTCATGACATCATCCGCGGTGACTTCCTTGCGGAAGAGTGCGAGCGGATTGTTCTTGGCATGGCGGCTCGCCTTGGCGCGCACCTTGGCGAAGGCGTCGAGCGGGGTGCCGTATTTCTTCATGTGGCTGAGCCCGGCCCCGCCGAAATAACGCAGCGCCAGCGGAATGCCGGGCGCATCGATCAGCTCGTCCGCGGCCGCGTCGAATTCCTCGAACGCGCTCGGACGATCGGTATAGACGCTGCCGAGCGCGCCCGGCTTCATCTGCTCGAAGCCGACCGCCAGCACGCAATCCAGCGCGCCGCTCGCGATCATCTGCCGCGCCATGAACAGCGCGGTCGAGCCGGTCGAGCAATTGTTGTTGACGTTGACGATAGGGATGCCGGTCATCCCGACAGGGTAGAGCGCGCGCTGCCCGCAGGTGGAATCACCGTAGACGTAGCCAACATAGGCCTGCTCGACCTCGTCGTAACCAAGACCGGCATCCGCGAGCGCCAGCTTGACGGCCTCCGTTCCCATCTCGTGGTAGGGCGCGCTGGCACCCGGCTTGGCGAAGGGGATCATGCCGACCCCTGCGACGATGACGTCAGACATCGCTTCCTCCAAATAAATTACCCATTGGACTTTTTCTTACCCATGGGTAACATATCGGTCGATGTCCTCCAGAGTCAACCGATCCCACATGGATTCAGCGCCGCCCGCTCCTTCCTCGTCGCCGTCTTCGCCCTGGCTGCCGTTCGAGAGCCGCCGCCGCGCTCGCGACGAAAAGCGCGAGGCGGTGCTGCGCGCCGCCGTCCAGCTGTTCCTGGAGCAGGGTTATCATCGCGTGACGCTGAACGAGGTCGCCGAGCGGCTGAACATCACCAAGCCCGCGCTGTACAATTACTTCCGGGGCAAGGACGAGATCCTGTTCGAATGCTGGTCGATGGGCGCCGAGCTCGTCGACAGCGTGATCACGGAGATCAACGCCGGCGGCGGCTCCGGCCTCGCCAAGCTGCGTAAGCTGGTGCACGCCTATGCCGCGCTGATGGCGACCGATTTCGGGGCGAGCCTCGTGCGGTTCGATCTGCGAGACCTGACCGAGCGCAACGCCGCTGTCGCGCGCACCGCCAAGAAGCGGATCGACGCCACCTTCCGGCGATACATTGCCGCAGGCACGGCGGACGGCTCGATCAGGCCCTGCGATCCCAAGCTCGCAGCCTTCGCCATCGCGGGCGCGCTCAATTGGATCGGCCATTGGTATCGCCGCGACGGTGAGCTGTCGCCGACCGAAATCGCCGACGAGTTCACGGTTCGCCTGACGGAAGGTCTGGCGAGCGAGAGCCGGCAGCAGATAACAAACAAGACGCCGAGGGCGCCGCAACGGCGCAACTCAGGACGCGCAACATCAGGGAAGAAGCGTACAGGAGGACCGCGATGAACATCACGCATGGACTGCGGCGCGCGCTGCAGATCAACCCGAACGGGCTCGCCACCGTCTACGGGCAGCGGCGGCGCAGCTGGGCGGAAATCGGCGAGCGCGTCGCGAGATTGGCCGGTGGCCTGCGGACGCTCGGCGTCCAGGACGGCGATCGTGTCGCGATCCTGTCGTTCAACTCGGATCGCTATCTAGAGCTCTATCTGGCGACCGGCTGGGCGGGCGGCGTGATCGTGCCGCTCAACATCCGCTGGAGCGCGCTGGAAAACGAGGACGCGCTGCGCGACTGCCGTGCCTCGGTTCTGCTGGTCGACAAGGCCTTTGCGCAGGTTGGCACGCAACTCGCCGGCGCCATTCCGGGGCTCAAGCTGATCTACGCCGACGACGGCGAGGTGCCGGCCGGAATGGAGAGCTACGAGGATCTGGTCGCGGGCAGCGCTCCGGTCGCCGATGCCATGCGCAAGGGCGATGATCTCGCCGGCATTTTCTACACCGGCGGGACCACCGGACGTTCGAAGGGCGTGATGCTCAGCCACCAGAATCTGATGGCCAACGCGCTCAACGCTCTCGGTGAAGGGCTGTTTCCGGGGAGTGCGATCTATCTGCACGCTGCGCCGATGTTTCATCTCGCCAACGGGGCGGCGATGTATTCGCTGCTGCTCTCCGGAGGCTCCAACGTGATCGTTCAGGGCTTCACGCCCGAAGGCGTGATGGCCGCGATGCAGAACGAGCGCGTCACCGACGTGCTGCTGGTGCCCACGATGATCCAGATGTTCGTCGATCACCCGGCGATTGGAAACTACGATTTGTCGCCGCTCAAGAACATCATCTACGGGGCCTCGCCGATCAGCGAGGCGGTGCTCGACCGTGCCGCGCGCGCATTGCCGCATGTGCGTTTCACGCAGGCTTACGGCATGACCGAATTGTCGCCGATCGCGACGCTGCTGCATGCCGGCGAGCATGTCGGGGAAGGGCGCAGGAAGGGCCGCCATCGCGGTGCCGGCCGCGCCACGCTCGGCTGCGAGGTGCGGATCGTCGACGAGAATGACCAGCCCGTGCCGGCGGGTGCGGTCGGCGAGATCGTGGTGCGCGGCGACACCGTGATGATGGGCTATTGGGAGCGGCCGGAGGAGACCGCGCGCGCTGTCGTCGACGGCTGGATGCATACGGGCGATGGCGGCTACATGGACGAGGACGGGTTCATCTACGTCGTCGATCGCGTCAAGGACATGATCATCTCGGGCGGCGAGAATGTGTACTCGGTCGAGGTCGAAAACGCGCTGGCGCAGCACCCCTCGGTGCTGCAATGCGCGGTCATCGGAGTTCCCAACGAGCAATGGGGCGAGCAGGTTCATGCCGTCGTGGTCAGGCGCGGCGGGGTGGAGGTCTCGCCCGGCGAGCTGATTGAGTTCACGAAGACGCTGATCGCCGGCTACAAGTGCCCCCGCAGCATCGAGATCACCGAGACCCCGCTGCCGCTGTCGGGCGCCGGCAAGGTGCTGAAGCGCGAACTGCGCCGGCCGTTCTGGGAAGGGCGGGAACGGCGGGTCAGCTAGGGCCGGCGTTCGCGCAGGCCGCGCGCATGCCGGGGACAAGCGCGAGGTCTTCTGTTTTCAGATCGCGGTCCCGCAGGTAGCATTGCGGGGCTCATCGGGAACATTCAGTCTTGACCCAGGCGCGCGAACTCAAGCTCGACATCGAGCGCATCGGCACGGTCTCGGCCATCCTGACGCAGCCGGGCAAGGCGCGTGCCTGCTACGTTCTGGCGCATGGTGCCGGCGCCGACATGCGGCATGCCTTCATGGAGAAGACTGCAATCGGTCTCGCGGGCCGCGGCATCGCGACGTTCCGCTTCAATTTCCCCTACATGGAGGAGAAGAAGGGGCGTCCCGACCAGCCGGCCGTCGCGCACGCCGCCGTCCGCGCTGCCGTCTCGGAGGCGGCGCGGCTATGTCCCGGCGCGACGCTCGTCGCGGGCGGCAAATCCTTCGGCGGGCGCATGACCTCGCAGGCGCAGTCGAAGGCGCCGCTTCCAGGTGTGAAGGGCCTCGCCTTCCTCGGCTTCCCCTTGCATGCCGCCAAGAAGCCGTCGTCCGAGCGCGCCGAGCATCTCGCCGGCATCACCATCCCCATGCTGTTCCTGCAGGGCACGCGCGACGAGCTCGCCGATCTCGGGCATCTCAAGCCTGTCATCGCCTCGCTTGGTGCGAAGGCGACGCTGCATGAAGTCGAAGGCGGCGATCACTCCTTCGCCGTGCTGAAGAAGTCCGGCCGCAGCAACGAGGAGGCGCTCACGGAAGTGCTCGATACGCTTGCGGCCTGGATCGACCAACTCGCCTGACGTTCAGGCGGAATAGAGCCCCTTGTCGCGCGCCTTCTGGATCGCGAGCGCGGCGATCAGGTCGAGCGTCGGGGTCGACAGGCCGGCGGTGCGGGCGAAGGCGGCGGGCGCTTTCACCAGCACGTCGATCTCCATGGCGCGGCCGAGCTCGTAATCCTGCAGCAGCGACGGCTTGTGGTTGGGGGCAGGGCCGCTGCGCGTCACGCGCTTGACCTCGGGGATGAAATGCTGGGCGATGTCGTTGGCCTCGTTCAGCATGCGCGGGATGACCTCGGCGAAAGCAGGGTCGTCGCGCACGCCGCGCGCGGTCTGGCCGGTCAGCAGGCACAGCACCGAGAGCGACATGTTGGTCAGCAGCTTTGACCAGATCGCCTCGCGGATCTCGGCCACCGGCGGGGATTCCAGCCTTGCGTCGTTGAAGACGTTGCGGAGCTTGGTGATCCGCTCGCAATTGCGGTCGTCGCACTCGCCGATCAGCAGGCGGTTGCGGTCCGGGGTCAGGTTCTGCACCACGCCGGGGGCGGTCACCTCGTTGGAGGAGAACACGACGCCGCCGATGATCCGCTCCTTCGGAATGCAGGCGCGCAGGCGTCCGCCGGGGTCGAGAAAGGAGATGTCCGGCGGTGTCGGGTGCCGCGGCGGCAGGCCGATCCCGTACCACCAGGGAATGCCGTTCTGCGCGAACACGATCGCGGTGTCGTCCTGCAGCAACGGTTTGATGCTGGAAACCAGTCCCGGCAGCGCCGTCGCCTTGAGTGTGGAGATCACGACGTCCTGCGGGCCGAGCTGGGCCGGATCGCCCGATGCGTTCACCTTGGCCGACACCTCGGAATCGCCGACGCGCAGCTTGAGGCCGCCCGCGCGCGCCGCCTCCAGATGCGCCCCCCGCATCACGCATGAAACGTCATGGCCGGCCCGCGCCAGCCGGACCGCAATATGGCTGCCGACGGCGCCCGCGCCGAAAATGCAGATGCGCATATATTTCCTGTCCCTGATCCCGTGGTGCCGCCCGGCGTCACCATGACACAAGCCGCCATGCGATGGACGCGACCGCCCCACGCTGGAAAGATATGGATCGGGATGCGCCGCCTCGGCCATAGTGCGCGCCAATCAACGAAGCGGAGGGATCGCCGATGACTGCCAGCCCCGTCCTGTGGACCCTTGATGAGCGTGGGGTTGCGACCGTCACGTTGAACCGGCCGGAGGTCAACAACGCCTATGACGGCGGGCTGATCGCGGGCGTGCTCGCGGCCATGGACGAACTGGGGAAGAAGCCCCACCTGCGCGTTGTCGTGCTCCGCGGCAACGGCAAGCACTTCCAGGCGGGGGCGGACCTCAAATGGATCAACGGCGTGCGGCCGCAATCGGCAGAGGCCAACGAGGCGGCATCCCGTGCTACCTTCGAAGCCGTGCAGCGGCTCAACACGCTGCCGATCCCGACCGTGGCCTTGGTACAGGGCGGCTGCTTCGGCGGCGGCACCGGCGTGATTGCGGCCTGCGATGTCGTCATCGCCGCGGACAACGCGCTGTTCTCCATCACCGAGGTGCGCTGGGGCCTGACGGCCGCGATCATCATCCCGCAGCTCTGCGATGCCATCGGCGTGCGCCAGGTCCGCCGCTATGCGCTTACGGGCGAACGTTTTGGTGCCGAAGATGCCCGCCGCATCGGCCTCGTCCACGAGGTGGTGCCGCTCGCCGGTCTCGAATCCGCAGGCGCCAAAGTGGTCGAGCAACTGCTCGCCAACGGGCCGGAGGCGATGGCCGAGACCAAAAAGCTTGCGCTGGAGAGCTCGTTCGGCGGCATGGCGGTGGACGACGCGGCGTATACGCGGCTCGTGCAGCTGCATTCGCTGAAGCGGCAGAGCGCGGAAGCGGCGGAAGGGCTGGCCTCGTTCGCCGAGAAGCGGGCAGGGAGGTGGGGCGGTGCGAAGGGCTGAACGTCAGCAGCCGCGGCAGATGTTGTTGATGCTGCGATAGACGGCATCGTCGTCCTGCCGCATCTGGCGCAGCGTCTCGAGTGTGTTGTTCTCGGCCGCGGCAGGTGCCGGCTTGCGTTTCGCTGCCAGCTCGTCCTCCTGACGCTTGTAGCAGGCCTCGCGCTCCGGCTTGGCCTGGATGAAGCGGCAGTTTTGCTCAACGGCCGCGCCGGGAGCTGCGGAGATCGCCAGGATGAGCAGGGCGAGTTTCACGAATGTCGAATCCATGGCGGCCTTCTCTCAGGTCCGCCGGGTAAGAGCAACCCGTCTTGTGGCAGGCCTGTAGCCCGGATGGAGCGAAGCGCAATCCGGGACCAGGTCCCCGCATTGCGCTGCGCTGCATGCGGGCTACGGCACCGCCATCTACAGCGACGGCGCCAGCGACGTTTTCAGCAGTGTCAGCAGCGCCTGCACCGCGGCCGCGTTGCGCCGCCGCTCGGGGATCGCGGCCTTCACCCACAATTCCGGAATCGGAAAGTCGCGCAGCACCGGCTTCAGCATGCCGTCGCGCAGCGCATCCGCCACGAGGTAATGCGAGATCAGCGCGATGCCGTTGCCGGCGACGGCGCTGCGCGCCAGCACGTGTCCCTCGTTGGAGGAGAGCAGCGGGCTGACCTGGATGCTGATGCGGCCGCGCGGTCCGTCGAACACCCATTCCGGGCCGGTCGGCAGGAAGCTGAGGCAGCGATGCTCGACGAGATCGCGCGGATGCTTCGGCGTGCCGTGTTTCTTCAAATAGACCGGCGAGGCGCAGAGCAGCCGCTTCAGCGCGCACAGTGGCTCATCGACCACGCCGCCAAAGGAATGCGGGAAGGCGCCGATGGCGATGTCGAAGCCTTCGGTGACGGGATCGACCGGGCGATCGATCAGCACGATATCGAGCTTGAGCTTCGGGTTCTGGGTTTGGAACGCGCTGAAGGCATCGGCGAGGCGTGCCACCGTCAGCGACGTCGGGGCCTTGATACGGAGGTGATCGACGAGATCGTGGCCCTTCTCGCCCATGCGCGAGAGCAGATCGGTGGCGTCAGTCACCACGCCGCGTGCGCGATGCACATAGCGCTGTCCGGCTTCGGTCAGCCGCAATTGCCGGGTCGAGCGGTGAAACAGCGGCGTGCCGATCCGCGCCTCCAGCTGCGTGACCCGCTTGGCGACGACCGAGGTCGAGACGCCGAGTTTTCGCGCCGCGGCGGAGAAGCCGGCCGCATCCGCGGTGGCGAGGAAGGCCTGCAGGTTCACCAGGATGTCCATCTCGCCCTTTCTCGATTCGCGTAAGCTGATCGCGTATTTTGGTGGATTGTAGCTCCCTGCGCGTTAATTCATAGTCGCCCCTAAGCAAAGGAAATTCGGGAAGGGACGCGCCATGCGGGCCACGACGATCGAAGAACCGGCACGCCAGGTGCCGCTCTATGGCGAATATGAAGTCGTCGTGCTCGGCGGCGGTCCCGCCGGCATCGTCGCGGCGGCTTCAGCTGCGCGGGCCGGGCGGAAGACGCTGCTGATCGAGCGCTATGGCTTTCTCGGCGGCATGGGCACCGCCGCCGGCGTCACAAATTTTTGCGGCCTGCACGGCAATGTCCACGGCGAGCACCGGCGGCTGGTGCAGGGCATGGCATCCGATTTGCTGGCGCTGATCGATCGGCTGGGTGGCCTCAACACGCCGCATCTGATCCTCGGCAAGGTCTTCGCCCAGGCCTACGACACCGCCGCCTACAAGATCGCGGCCGATCAACTGCTCGCCAGCCACAGGGTGCACATCCTGTTTCACGCGCTCGGCGCCGGCGTCGTGATGGGCGACGACAGCCGCATCGACGCGCTGCTGGTCGAGACCAAGGCGGGCCGGCAGGCGGTGCGATCTGAGATCTTCATCGATTGCTCCGGTGACGGCGACCTCGCGGTGTGGGCCGGCGCGCCGTTCGAGATCGGCGACGAACACGGCCATCCGCTCTTTCCCTCCATGATGCTGCGTCTCAACGGCATCGATCCCGCCAAGGCGGGCGACGCCTGGCGCACCATCCCGCAATTGATGGAGAAAGCCGCAGCGGCCGGCACGCATCAATTCCCCCGGAAAAGCGCGATCGTGCGGCCGCAGAAATCCGGCATCGAATGGCGGGTGAACTTCACGCAAGTGGCGCGCGAGGACGGCCATGCCATCAACGGCGTCGAGCCCGACGATCTCACCCGCGGCGAGATCGAGGGCCGCAAGCAAGCGCTCGCGGCCTATGAGTTTTTGCGCAGCACCGTGCCCGGGTTCGAGAAGTCCTACATCGTCGATCTGCCGCCGCAACTCGGCATCCGCGAGACCCGCCGCATCACGGGCGGCTATCAGCTCAGCGGCGAGGACGTGCTCGGCTGCGCCTCGTTCGAGGATTCCATCGGCGTCAATGGCTGGCCGATCGAGGCCCATGTTCCCGGCGACGTCGTTTTCACCTTTCCGCCCATCCCGGAATCGCGCGGCTATAACGAGCTGCCTTACCGGATGCTGGTGCCTGATGGGGTCGACAATCTCCTGGTCGCCGGCCGATGTGCCTCGATGACACATGAGGGCCAGTCGGCGGCACGGGTGTCCGGTGCCTGTTTCGCGATGGGGGAGGCTGCCGGTTCCGCCGCCGCGCTGGCGCTCTCCGGAAACCGGATCCCCCGCGAAATCCCCATTGAAAAGTTGCAGGAAACGTTGAAACAACAGGGCGCCTTCATCGGCCGGGACCAGATGGTGCCTGAAGGTTTGTGACGGGCTTGCAATAGAACGACCGAGACAACGACGGCGGAGGAAATGGGATGATCGGGATGGTGCGGCTCGCGCTTGCGGGCCTGATGGCGATCACGGCGATCGGTACGGCGCGGGCCGAGGACGCGCTGAAGGCCAGGATCGGCGTGCTGCGCCTGTCGTCCTCCGCGCCTGTTTTCATCGCGCAGGACAAAGGCTATTTCCGCGAGGCCGGCCTCGATGTCGAGCTGAAGTTCTTCGACGCGGCGCAGCCGATTGCGGTCGCGACCACCTCGGGGGACGTCGACTTCGGCATCACCGCCTTCACCGCCGGTCTCTACAACCTCGCCGGCAAGGGCACGCTGAAGGTGATCGGCGGCATGAGCCGCGAGAAAGCCGGCTATCCCCTGATCGGCTATTTCGCCAGCAACAACGCCTACGCCGCCGGGCTGAAGACGCCGAAGGACCTTGCGGGAAAACGCGTGGCGATGACGCAGGTCGGATCGAGCTTTCACTATTCGCTCGGCCTGCTCGCCGACAAATACGGCTTCAAGCTCGCGGACGTGAAGATCGTGCCGCTGCAATCGCTGTCGAATGCGGCCGCCGCGCTGAAGGGCGAGACCGTCGATGCGGCGCTGCTGCCGATCTCCACCGCGCGCAAGCTGATGGACGAGGGCGGCGCGAAGTTCCTGGGCTGGGTCGGCGACGAGACGCCCTGGCAGCTGGGCGCGGTGTTCGCCTCGCCGAAGACGCTGACCAACAAGGCGTTGGTGACGAAGCTGCTCGGCGCGCTCGCCAGGGCCGACCGCGAATATCACGACGTCATCCTCGCCGCGATGAAGGACGGCGTCGCGCCTATCAACGACAAGACGAAACCGCTCCTGGAGATCATCGCCAAGTATACCAACCTGCCGGTGGAGCAGGTGGTCGGCAATTGCGCCTATATCGATCCCGACGGCAAGCTCGACGTGAAGAATGTCGACAACCAGATCAAATGGCTGCAGGAGCAGGGCTTTGCCGACAAGGGCTTTGACGCGGAAGCGATCATCGCCAAGGACTACGTGAAGGCGGATTGAGAGCAGAAACCAGTTCATGGACCTGATCGCCAGCCACATCACCCACCGCTTCGGCGATCTCGCCGTGCTCGACGATGTCTCCTTCACCGTCGGCGCTGGCGAGGTGGTGGCGATCGTGGGGCCTTCCGGCTGCGGCAAGAGCACGCTGCTGTCGATCCTCGGCGGACTGTTGCAGCCGACCTCCGGCGCGCCCGAGCTCCGGGGCTCGCCGCCGGCGGACAGCCTCAATCCGCTGACCTTCGTGTTCCAGGACTTTGCGCTGCTGCCCTGGGCGACGGTGGAGGAGAATGTCGAATTCCCGTTGCTGCACACCCAGCTTTCGGCCGTGCAGCGACGCGCGCTGGTCGAGGACGCCCTGCGCCGCACGACGCTGACTGATTTCCGCAAAGCCTATCCGAAACAGCTTTCCGGCGGCATGCGGCAGCGCGTCGGCATTTCGCGCGCGCTCGCGGTCAAGCCCGCCATCCTGCTGATGGACGAGCCGCTGTCGGCGCTGGATTCGCAGACCCGCGAGCTCTTGATGGAAGACTTCGTCCGCCTGCTCGCCGATGGCGGTATGGGCGCGGTTTACGTCACCCACAATCTCGAAGAGGCGGCGCGGCTCGCCGACCGCATCGTGGTGCTGTCGCGCAGGCCCGGCCGCATCCGCGAGGTCGTGACCGTGCCGATGACGCGCGCGGCGCGCGGGGAGGCTGAAGCGCGCGAAAAACTGCTGGCGCTGCAGAACCAGATCTGGTCGCTGATCCGCAACGAGGCGATCGATGCCGAGCGCGAGGTCCAGCATGCTTGATCGCGCGCCGGCCGAAATTGCGAAAGACGCTGCCACCCGGCGCGTCCGCTTCCGCGGCGCCGGCTTCGTGCCGGCCTCGAGCCGCTACGGCGGCTGGATCGCGCTCGCCATCGTCATCGCGATCTGGCAGGCCGCGGGCAGTGCCGGCCTCGTCAATGCGCTGTTTCTGCCGACACCCGCCGCAATTGTCCGTGCGATCTATCAGCTCGCGATCTCCGGGGCGCTCTGGCAGCATCTGTCGGCCTCGCTGCTGCGTATCGGCGTAGGCTGGCTGCTCGGCACGGCGGCGGGCGTCGCTGTGGGCTTTGCCATCGGCCTGTCCAGGCTGGCGCGCAGCGTCGGCATCACCTTCATCTCGGCGCTGTTCCCGATCCCGAAGATCGCGCTGCTGCCGCTACTCATTCTCTGGCTCGGCATCGGCGAAGAGCCGAAGATCGCGACGATTGCGCTTGGCGTCTTCTTCTCGACCGCGATCTCGGTCTATAGCGGTGTCGATGCGGTGCCGCGAAACCTCATCCGCATGGCGCAGAGCTTCAACGTCCCGTTCGCCACCATCGTGCGCAAGGTGATCTGGCCCGGCGCGCTGCCCGCGATCCTCGCCGGCTTCCGCATCACGGCCTCGGTGGCGCTATTGCTCGTGGTCAGCGCCGAGATGATCGGCGCGCAATACGGCATCGGCGCCTTCGTGCTGCAGGCCGGTAATCTCATGCAGACCGATCAGTTGCTTGCGGGCGTTGTGATCCTGTCGGTGTTCGGCCTCGCGGTGGGCAAGGTGATCGGCTGGCTGGAGACGCGGCTGCTGCACTGGCGGTAGCGGCAATCCGCGCTGCCACCTCTTCTGTTTCCGCGTGTGCCGAACGAAGATGGTGGATTACGCCTTCGGCTAATCCACCCTACGAGAGTCTCACGCGTTGCCGCGATCTTCCCTGAACAGATCCAGCTTCTGCTGCACCGGCCGGTCCGAGAAGCTGAACAGCACGGCATCCTCATCCGCCTCATGCGTCACCCAGTGCCAGCTCGGCACCACGAACAGATCGCGCGGGCCCCATTCGAACACGTTATCGCCGATGCGGCTGCGGCCACGGCCCTCGATCGGGCAGAACACGGTCGCGTCGGTTGCGCGATAGCGCGCGGTCTTGAAGCCCTTCGGCAGCAGCTGGATGAAGGTGCCGATGGTCGGCATCGCGAAATCGCCGGTCTCGGGATTGCTGAACTTCAGCTTCAGCCCGTGGCAGGCGTCCCACTCCTGGCTCGTTCTCGCTTTCTCCAGCGCCTCACGCGTATAGGCATAGGGATAGCTGAAGATCGGCGAGGTCTTCGACGATCGCTTTACGTCGACCGGCAGCAGATTGTGCCCGTAGCGCGCAAAGCTGTCGCCCGCGGGCTTGATGATCTTCTGCTGGTCCTCTTTCGATCCTTCCGCGAAGGAGCAGTCGAAGAACTGCACCAGCGGAATATCGAGCCCGTCCAGCCAGAACATCGGCTGATCGGTCTCGTTGGAATGATCGTGCCAGGTCATCGACGGCGTGATGATGAAGTCGCCGGGCTCCATCGCGGTGCGCTCGCCGTCCACCGCGGTATGCGCGCCCTTGCCTTCGAGCACGAAGCGCAGCGCGGACTGGCTGTGGCGATGCGCCGGCGCGACGTCGCCGGGCACCACCATCTGCACGCCGGCATAGAGCGATGTGGTGATCTTGGACTGGCCGCGCAGGCCGGGGTTCTCCAGCACCAGCACGCGCCGCTCGGCCTCCTTGGCGGTGATGAGCTTGCCGGCTTCCGTCATGTAATCGCGGATGACGTCGAACTTCCAGAGGTGCGGGCGGCAGGCGCTCTTCGGTTCCGGCGTGATCAGATCGCTCATCACCGTCCACAGCGCGGTGAGGTTTTCGCCGTCGATCTTCTTGTAGAAGGCCTCGCGTTCCGGCGTCTTGGTCACGGCTTCCATGGCGGCGCTCCCGTTCGTTTTGTTGATTGACAGTATACTGACGATCT
>Ga0102591_1002408_pt1 | contig 20493 bp, 21 predicted proteins | sample AraplaCol_mCL_r2_2_FD_76860 | JGI IMG/M metagenome (GOLD analysis project Ga0102591, IMG submission 76860) | Arabidopsis root microbial communities from North Carolina, USA - plate scrape MF_Col_mCL_r2 (SPADES assembly) (version 2) | ecosystem: Host-associated > Plants > Roots > Endosphere... | reverse complement strand
GCCAGCTCAATCTGCGCGGCATGGACGATGCCCTGTCGGTGATCTCGGCCTCCACGGACAACATCGACATCATGCATCGCGTGATGCAGGAGCAGGCCGCCACCCTCGGCATCGCCGTCGACGCTCTGACTCCCGAGCAATGGCTTCAGACCTTCTACGACCACCGCAAAGGCAGCGGAAAGCGCGAGCCGACGACGGAAACCACACCGGCAGCGCGCAGCGCCGCCTGATCCCGAGGACTACGCACATGGACATGGAAACGAGAACGATGGCCCCGTCGCAAGCCACCCTCCGACATTCACCGCGCCGAATGATACGCAGCCTTCTCGCCACATTTCTGGCAATCGCCACGCTGAGCCCCGCGCCGGAGGCCAACGCTCAGTGGCTGGTGCAGGATCCCGCGGCGATCTTCACGGCCGTGCAGGAATACGCGACGCAAGCGAAGCGCTGGATCGAGACGGCGCAACATTACAAGGACACCATTCAGCACTACGCCGATCAGGTCGCGTTCTGGAAGCAGCAACTGGTGAAGCTCCAGGGGCTGAATCTGGAAGTGTTCAAACTCGAGAACCAGTTTCGCCACATTCCTGAGGACGCGAATCTTGCCGAGACATGCCCAGGTGCCGTTCGCAGCCACTTCGACATCACGACCGTGCTCGAATCGCTGGTGCCCAACATGGGCGGCGACATCGTGAAAGAGCAGAACCGGGTTTGCGAAAGCATCCTCCGGTCGAACAACCGGAAGTACAACCTAACCGTCGACTACTACAACTTTCTGAAGACGTCGATGAAGGATCTGGAGACGATTCACTCTGATCGCCTGTCCAAGGTGGGCGAGTCGGTGGCGAACCTCAGTTCCATCCTGACAGACACGCAGCGGTACGCCGCCAACATCGACGAAGCCCGAAAGAAGTGGGAAGGCGACGTGGCACAGCAGGACCTCGTCCTGTCCATGCTCACCGCGCAGCAGGCGATGCTCGCCCGCCGCGCCATGAACGGAAGCCCCAGCCCGCTCGGAACACTCGTCAACACGGCCGCGCTTCGCGCAGCTTTCACGCACTGACCAGCGAAGGAACCAACGGCAGCCATGGCGAATCCAGCCGATTATGTCTATTACAAGCTCGTCTACGATTACCTTATCTACGAGATCGACGATTTCAGCGAGCACCTCATCGGCCACACCATGGCTTGGGCGAGCGCAGTCGCTCTAACGCTCGTGACGTTATGGATACTGATTCAGGGGTTTCGCATCGCCACTGGCCGGTCCCGCGACTCCCTCATGTCCACCGTTGTCGACATGGGCCGCATCGCTGTGATCGTCGCCGCCGCGACCACCATGGCGATCGCCGGCACCGACATTCGCACCCTCCTTACGAAGGACATCGACAAGGCGGTGCACTACATGTTCACCGGCCACAACGGCAATACGTCTGACGCCATCGACGAGAACCTCGCCTATACCCAGCTGGCCCTAAGCACCATCAACGTCGTCAAGGTCAATCCCGGCGACACCGAGATGCAAAACGCGAGGGACCGCTCCGCTCTCATCGCCACCTTCGGCACCGCCAGCCCACCCATGGCCGCCGGCGCGATGTTGCTCATCTACCACTTCGCCATGGCGCTGTTCATCGGACTCGGCCCGCTCTTCATCCTGTGCCTGATGTTTCCCCAGACCAAGGATCTGTTCAAGCGCTGGCTGATGTACGGCATAGGCACCACCTTTTCCATGGCGCTGCTCAGCGTCGTGGTCGGCATCGTGCTCAAGCTCACCGTCAAGATCAGCATCGCACTGTGGGGCGCAAAGATCATCAATTCGCTCATCGGTAACAGCACAGAGGGCCTCACCAGCACCGCCATGCAACAAGGTGGTATCGGTCTTCTGCTTACCGCACTCATCGTCTCCGTCCCACCCATGGCGGCGATGTTCTTCCAAGGCACCCTCGGCAGCTTTATGAGCTACTCGGCCTTCAATGGTGGATCGAACTCGCCGGGGCCGCAGGGGCAGCCGCCGGGGGCGTGGACGAAGCAGAGCGGTGCGCCTGAGCTGGCCCTTGGAACAAAGGGAGCCGGATACGAAACTCCAAGCTTCGAGAGCCGGGTGTCGGGCTCGTATGCGTCCGTGACGACGACCGACCACATCAAGACCTCGAGGCCTGCATGAAGACGAAAACTCGACGGCTAACGTTCTCGCTCGTCCTCGTAGTTTCTTGGCTATCGCATGAGATTCATGCCGAAGGCGGTTGCCCACCCGGCCAAGTTCCGCAACAGGGCAATGGTTGGCAAGCGTGCATACCGGCGGATGGAGTTAGAGGATCGGTCCGTGCACCAGAACCGGTGTGGGAGTCGCGTTGGCAGGCGATTGCAACAGATTCGTTGGAGCCCATTCTTGGGACTGCAGTGGATCGTCCAACCCGAGAGACAGCAGAGCGGGACGCGTTAATTGATTGTGCGAGCAAGAACGGAACCGCGTGCGAAATCAGAATTTCGACTGGGAATGGCTGCGTATCGATGGTTATCGGGAAGTCTTTTCTTGCTACTGGAGAGGGAGTGACGAAATCTGCAGCGGAACTTAAAGCAATGAGCGAGTGTAGCAAGGCAGGCCTAACATGCACTCCGTACTACTCAGCGTGCAGCCTGCCCGTTCGAATCCAGTAGAAACACGAAGATCCATGAACATCTACATCAGTTCATCAAGACCGACCCGTCGCTCCCGCGACTCCCTCATGTCGACCGTCATCGACATGAGCCGCATCGCCGTGATCGTCGCCGCTGCGACCACCATGGCGATCGCCGGGACCGACATTCGCACGCTCCTCACCAAAGACATCGACGAGGCGGTGCATTACGGCGCAATGTTTCTCATCTACCACTCCGCCATGGCGCTATTCATCGGAATCGGCCCGCTCTTCATCCTTTGCCTGATCTTTCCCCAGACCAAGGACCTGTTCAAGCGCTGGCTGATGTACTGCATAGGCACCGCCTTTTCCATGGCGCTGCTCAGCGTCGTGGTCGGCATCGTGCTCAAGCTCACCGTCAAGATCAGCATCGCATTGTGGGGCGCAAAGATCATCAATTCGCTCATCGGTAACAGCACAGAGGGCCTCACCAGCACCGCCATGCAGCAAGGGGGTATCGGTCTTCTGCTTACCGCACTCATCGTCTCCGTCCCACCGATGGCGGCGATGTTCTTCCAGGGAACGTTGGGTAGCTTCATGAGCTATACGGCGTTTGGCGGTGGAACGAACTCGCCGGGGCCGCAGGGGCAGCCGCCGGGGGCCTGGGCCGCGGGAAGCCACGGTAATCGCGAAACTTTCGATGACTCACTTCAGCAAGACGTCGGGAAATACGCGAGTCGATTGTCTACGCCGCCACAACCGGCGCGGCCCGATGCCGTGAGGCCGCACCGGACGGAGAATTGATAGTGCCCTCTCTACGACTGACGATCTTCATTCTCCTTTTCGGCTCAGTTGCGGGGCCAGCGTTTTCAGAGGGCGGCTGCCCCGATGGCCAGTACCCACAGCAGGGTCAGGGGTGGCGGACGTGCATCCCGATTCCGAATAGTGGCGGGCCAGCTCGCAGCACAGCCCCCGCAGTCTGGGAGGATCGGTGGGTTGCTCTCGCAAACGACACGGGCAAGGCGATCCTTGGCATCTCAAGGCACGCTGACTCACTTGAGAACGCGAGGAATGGCGCAATTCGCGACTGCCTAGAGAAAGGTGGCACCAACTGTAAAGTCGACATCTCGAGCAAGAACGGATGCGTAGCAATGGTCATCAGCACGCGCCTCCTCACCGTCGGTTCCGGTGCATCAACAGATGATGCGGAACGACAGGCACTCGATCGGTGCCGAGAGGGAAGCGACCGTTGCGAGGTCTACTACTCAGCATGCAGCCTCGCTGTGCGAGCTCGATAACGAAACTACCAACTCCGTAGGTACCACCTTTTCCATGGCGCTGCTCAGCGTCGTGGTCGGCATCGTGCTCAAGCTCACCGTCAAGATCAGCGTCGCACTGTGGGGCGCAAAGATCATCAGTTCGCTCATCGGTAGTAGCACAGAGGGCCTCACCAGCACCGCCATGCAGCAAGGGGGTATCGGTCTTCTGCTTACCGCACTCATCGTCTCCATCCCGCCCATGGCGGCAATGTTCTTCCAGGGGACGTTGGGCAGCTTCATGAGCTACTCGGCGTTTGGCGGTGGAGCGAACTCGCCGGGGCCGCAGGGGCAGCCGCCGGGGGCGTGGGCGAGGCAGAGTGCAGCGCCCCACTCGCACCCCGGCGCACGAGGCACCATAGACGATTCAGTCGGAATCGAGGGACGAATCTCGGGTGTATCCGCGTCAACCACCCAACCCGATCAGATCAAGGGATCTCGGACCGTATGAAGATGAAAAGGCCACGACTGGCATTTGCTATCGCTCTCATCGGATCAACACTGTCACTTGACCTGCATTCCGAAGGTGGATGTCCGCCCGGACAAGTTCCGCAACAAGGCAATGGGTGGAGGGCATGCATCCCAACAGCACCGCAAATTCAGAGTTCAGGTCGGGCGGCAGAGCCGATTTGGAAGGCTCGCTGGCAGGCAATTTCAGTGGATTTGGACGAGGGCGTTATTGGGACCTCGCTCGACCGCCCAACCAGAGACACGGCGGAACGCGATGCTTTGGTCGATTGCGCAAATAAGGGCGGTTCGGCATGCAAGATCCATATTTCACATGGCAATGCTTGCGTTGCTCTGGCAGTCGGAAAATCTCGCTTGGCCAGTGCGGATGGATTGACAAGGTCGGCCGCGGAGCGTGGGGCGATCAGTAACTGCGAAAAAATTGGTGTGATATGCAAGGCGATCTACTCAGCATGCAACCTCCCCGTTCGCATTCAGTAAGTAGGCTCATGCACCGATGATCACTTGTGATCTCCCACCCGACAAGCTCGCCCGGCTGATCCCGCGGCTCCCTCATGTCCACCGTCGTCGACATGGGCCGTATCGCGGTGTTCGTATCCGCCGCCACTTCGATGACGATCGCCGGCACGGACCTCCGCACCCTGCTGACAAAAGAAGTCGACCAAGCGGCGCACTAACATGTTCACCGGAGACAACGGCAACACGCCCAACGCGATCGACGAAAGCCTCGCCTACACCCAGCTCGCGCTGAAAGCCATACGTGCCGTGAACGTCGTCACCGGCGATACCGAAATGCAGAATGCGACAAACCGGTCAGCCTTGATCGCAGCCTTCGGCGTCGACAGCACCCATGGCCGTCGGCGCGATGCTGAAACGCCGGCTGCCGAAGATCGGCGCGCCGTCTCTTAACCTATGACCATGACCGGCGGCACATTGCCGCCGACGTTGGATTCCCCGTCTCCATCGCTGCGAAGCGACGAACGCACTCTCCCGAACATCACCTGCTATACCGACTCTCGGTATGCACCCCTTTCCGGCACTGCCCTGCACCGCGAATCATCTGCCGCACTGACGCATCAATCCATGCCGATCCCGTGAAGAAAAAATGAAGGTTGCAATGGCAACCTTCACGTGGCTTGCACATCTTCGCAAATTCGTGATCGCCGACACTGCGAAACCGTGAATTCGGTCAAGCGTTTGAAGCGTTTCATACACATTACATGCCGAGAATGTGTGACATCTGCCACACAAACAGGGATATACAAGGGTAGTAAGAAATTTCTTGTTGCGTTACCTTTACGTCGCGGACGGCGTTCGCGGAAGGGGTGGGGAAATTCAGATCGTTGTACAGCAACCTTAGGTTGGCGCGTTCCAGCGTCGCTGCGCTGCACGATCTTTCTTCGCTGGCACGTTATGCATGGGGCGCGAGAGCGGCCGCTACAGGATGTTGTATGGATGATTTGCAGGTTGCGTGTGTTCCACGATCTTACGGGGTCTTGCCGGGTGCACCGCCGTCCTATGGATGGCTTTGCCGCTCCCGGCTGAGCAGGGGCTTCAGCCAGGCGCCACCGCCCCGCTCTTAGTCACATCGCGATGAAAACGCTTTCTTTTCCTCCAGCTGCGCAAAGGCAGCTGGACGGTGTCGTTCGCCTTGAAATTCGTACCGAGAGCTTTGTGTGCGCATGAAACTGTCTTCCCTAACCAAGCCCTGTCTTCCGGTCGCCGCCGCGATCCTTCTCGTCGCGTGCGCCACGCCGCCCGCGAAAGACTTCGGTGGCCGGTGGAAACCGGTCAACCGGTACGACGACGCGACGGTCGAGATTCCTCTCGCCCTTCCTTATACGTACTACGCGGCGCCGATGGACGGCACGCTGAAGACCATGCTGACGCGCTGGAGCGCGGATACCGGGCTTAAGCTGAATTACAAGCTGCGCTCGGACTTCACCCTGCCGAAGTCGGCGGCGAGCGTGCATACCTCGGAAGCACGCGACGCGGCTACCCAGCTGAGCACGATCTTCGCGCCGCAGGGCGTCAGCGTGGTGGTGACCGGGTCGGAAATCGTCGTCGCCGAGACCTCGTCGATCGTTTCCCCGCCGCCGGCTGCCAACGCGCCTGCCGGAACGGCGGCCGCCGCTCCCGAAAAGTCCGTGCACGCACCCGTCGCGAACGCACCGAAGCCGGCGTCCACCGACGCCGCGCCGCGCACGCCCTAACCCTCACCGCGACAGCGATCCAGGTCTCTCGATGCTCACCAAGAAACAATCCCCGAAAATCGACGCGGCGGTCCAGCGTTCGGTCGATTTCGAAACCACCGTCTCCGATCTCGCGCAGCGCAGCGAACGGCGTGCGTGGATGGTCGCGTTCTGCGCGATCTCCATGGCGCTGATGCTGGCCGGCGGTTACCTCTACATTCTGCCGCTCAAGGAAAAAGTACCGTACATCGTGCTTGCCGATGCCTATACGGGCATGAGCTCGCTCACCCGCATCACCGACGATGTGGTCAACCGCCGCATCACGGCGAGCGAGGCGATCAACCGCAGCAACATCACGCACTTCATCCTCGCACGCGAATCGTTCGACGTGACGATGATCAACCTCCGGGACTGGGCGACGGTGCTGACGATGGCATCGCCCAATATCGCAAAGGGCTACACGGATCTACACGCTCAGAGTAATCCCGATGCCCCATACAAGACGTACGGACGCGATCGCTCGGTCCGGGTGAAGATTCTCAGCATCGTCCTTATCGGCGGTGAAGATGGCTCGACGCCCAAGGGCGCCACCGTCCGTTTCCAGCGCAGCGTATTCAACAAGGTGACGGGGCAGACCGTGCCGCTGGACAGCAAGATCGCCACGATGGCTTTTGCCTACAAGCCGAATCTGAAGATGGACGACCAGTACCGCGTGGAAAACCCCCTGGGCTTCCAGGTCACCGACTACCGCGTCGACAACGACTACGCCGAGCCGCCCCCGCAGCCGGTGGAAGCCGCGGCGCCCGCCACCCAGGCGCCCGCCCAGGCCGCACCGCCGGCGGCAACCACCGCGGCTGCCACGACCGTGCCGGCGTCACCCATTCCCCTCGACGCGCCCACCGTGCAGACGGCACCCGCACAGGCCGCCGCCCCCACGAACGCCGCCAATGGAGGGCGCCGTTGATGAAACGTTCCATCCTCAGGTTCTCGCTGGCCTTGTGCCTGCTGGCCGCTACCGGCGCCGCCAGTGCACAGGTCGTCACGCCCTATCAGTACGAGCCGGACAAGATCTATACGATCCGCACGGGTCTCGGTATCACCACGCAGATCGAACTCAGTCCGAACGAGAAGATCCTCGATTACAGCACCGGCTTCAGCAGTGGCTGGGAGCTCACGCGCCGTGACAACGTCTTCTACGTGAAGCCGAAGAACGTCGACGTCGACACGAACATGATGATCCGCACGGCCACGCATTCGTACATCTTCGAACTGAAGGTGGTGGCCACGGACTGGAAAACGCTTGACCAGGCGCGCCGTGCCGGCGTGCAGTACAAGATCAAGTTCGAGTATCCGTCGGACACGAGCTTCCTTTCGGAGACGAAGAAGGTCGCCGAAACGCCCGAACTCGACACCACGCTGGTCAAGGGTCGGGACTACAACTTCGACTACGACTACGCCATGAAGCGCAAGACCGCGCCATGGGTCGTTCCGATCAACGTTTACGACGATGGCCGCTTCACGTACATCCGTATGCCCGACCTGAAGCAGTTCCCCACCGGGAACTTCCCGACGGTCTACATGCGTGAAAAGGAACACGGCGAGGACTCCGTGGTTAATACGACCGTGGAAGGCAACACCATCGTTGTCCACGGCACGTACAACTACCTGGTCATCCGGCACGACGACAACGTCGTGGGTCTGCGAAGGAACACGAAGAAGTGAGCCCGAATAATCCTTATCACCCGGAAGACGAGAGCCGCGGCGCCGACGAGTCGCAGCGGCGCACTCACGACGAGCACGATCCGCTCGCCTCGAATCCGTATTCCCAGCAGCAGCGCCAGGCGCCGCCGCCGGATCTCGACGCCGCCGCGCCGCGCCTCGCCGAGGCCGACGTTCGCCGGATGAACCGGCGCGCACTGGCGTTCCTCGCCGGTATCGTGGCCCTGCTCCTGTTCGCCGCATGGTTCTTCCTCAGCGGCGGCTCCGCGTCGGCTCCGCCGCCGAAGCCGAAGCGCGAAGAGACGGTGACCGTTCCGGAGGCACCGAAGGTCGTGCCGGTTCCGGAACAGGCGGTGCCGCGCCTGCCTGAGCCGATCGCGCTCGCCCCGCCGGTTCCGCTTCCGCCCACCACGCAGCCGAAGGCGATGCAGCCCCGCGTCAACACGGGGCCGAGCCTGCTCGAGCGCCGGATGATGGATACCGAGGCCGCACAGATCGCCGGCGGTGCCGGCAACAATGGCGGTGGCGGCCAGCGCGGTCCGTTCGGCTTCGGACCCGGCGGTATGGCGCTGCCCGGCCAGCAGGATCCGAACGTGCCGGTGAACTCGGCCTATGGTGGCAAGGAGTTGCCGGAAGTCTCCAACGCGCAGCCTCTCACGCATCCCGACACCCTGAAGATGCGCGGCACGTTCATCCGTTGTGTGCTCGAAACCCGCATCATCACCGACATGCCGGGGTTCACGTCCTGCGTGGTGACCGAGCCCATCTACTCGTTCACCGGCAAGCGCATGTTGCTGCCCAAGGGCTCGAAGGTGCTGGGCAAGTACGAGATGGAGCCCAACGGACCGCGCGTCGCCGTGATCTGGGATCGCATCGTCACGCCCACCGGCATCGACGTGAACATGGCCAGCCCCGGCATCGACACGCTGGGCGGCGCCGGCCATCCGGGCTATTACAACGCCCATTGGGGCAGCCGCATCGGCTCGGCGCTGCTGATATCGCTGTTCAGCGATGCGTTCAAGTACGAGGCGGCCGAGCATGGCCCGCGTCAGACGACCATCAGCAACGGCGTGGTCACGCAGAACCCGTACGAGAGCTACACGGCGCAGACCTTGCAGCAGATCGCAGGCATGGCGGTGCGTCGCGCGGCCAACCGCCCGGCCACCGTCACGATCAACCAGGGCACCGTGCTGGCGATCTACGTGGCCAAGGATGTCGACTTCAGCGGCGTGGTGGCGCGGTACTGATCCGATGAACGCACCTGTCGTCGCCGCCGTCGGAAACGAGTTCCTGGATTACCAGTACGAAGTGCTGGGCATCCAGGATTACCTCGCGTCGTCCGACGTCACGGAAATCTGCATCAACAAGCCGGGCGAGCTGTATCTCGAAAGTCGGGGCAGCTGGCGGCGTGTCGACGTGCCGTCGCTGACGTACGAACGCGCGCGTCAGTTCTGCACGGCCGTGGTCAACGAGAGCAATACGGGGCAGCGCATCACGGACGTCGACCCCGTGGTGTCGCTCACCTTCCCCACCGGCCAGCGCGCGCAGTTCGTGATTCCGCCGGCCGTCGAGGCCGGCCGGATTTCGATCACGATCCGCCTGCCGTCGCGCCAGAGCAAGAGCCTCGCCCAGTACCAGGACGACGGCTTCTTCGACCAGATCCTCGAAGGGGAGAACACGATCTCCGAAGCCGATCGCGAGCTGCTCGCGCTTCGTGCCGAACGCCGCTACGCGGATTTCTTCCGCCACGCGGTGCTCAGCAAGAAGAACATCGTGGTCGCGGGCGCGACGGGCAGCGGCAAGACCACCTTCATGAAATCGCTCGTGGGCCACATTCCCGACGACGAGCGACTCGTCACCATCGAGGATGCGCGCGAGCTGTTCATCGATCAGCCGAACGTGGTCCACCTTCTCTACTCGAAGGGCGGACAGAGCGCGAGCAACGTCACGGCGAAGAGCTGCATGGAAGCCTGCCTCCGCATGAAGCCCGATCGCATCATCCTCGCCGAGCTTCGCGGCGACGAGTCGTTCTACTTCATTCGTAACTGCGCATCGGGTCATCCAGGCTCCATCACCAGCTGTCACGCCGGCAGCGTCGAGCAGACGTGGGACCAGCTGGCCCTGATGGTGAAGGCGTCGACGGAGGGCGCCGGCCTGGAATTCGCGACGATCAAACGCCTGCTGATGCTGACCATCGACATCGTGGTCCACATCAAGGCACATGCCGGCCGCCGGTTCATCACCGGCATCGACTTCAATCCCGCCCGAGCCTTCGCCGCGGACGCGGCGTAGGCACGGCAACGGATCGGTTACCGCCAGAGGACCAGCAACGTGGTAGTAGCAATGGAAATGATGGCGTGCCCCAACCTCGCGGTTCCCGTCGAGGTGATGCAGCACGTCGTCAACGTCGAGTCGTCCCGCAACCCCTTCGCCATCGGCGTCGTGGGCGGGCAGCTCGTGCGCCAGCCGCAGAACCTCGGCGAGGCCGTGGCAACCGCGCAGATGCTGGAGTCCAAGGGCTACAACTATTCGCTCGGCGTTGCTCAGGTGAACCGGACGAACCTCGGCAAGTTCGGCCTCGATACGTACGAGAAAGCGTTCGACATATGCCCGAACCTCGTGGCCGGTTCCCAGATCCTCGCCCAGTGCTACGCCAGCGCCAGCGGTGACTGGGGCAAGGCGTTCAGCTGCTACTACTCGGGCAACTTCACGACCGGCTACAACGACGGGTACGTGCAGAAGATCTTCGAATCCATGGCGCGGCAGAATGCGCTGACACCGAACGCCATCCCGATTCCGCTCGTCGGATCCACCGGAACGCGCACCCCCGTCCCGCAGTCCGGTGACAGCGGCGCGTACCGCGTGGCGATGCGTAGCGTGGCCGATGCCACGCTCGCCGCGTCGCTCGCCCCAACGGTCGGGAAAACGGTCGGCGCACCCCCGGCCCGCGCGGTCACCCCGATCGATAACCCGTCGATCGGCGAGCCAGTGCCCGACATCGCCTCGATCGCACAGGCCTTGCAGGACGCGGCCGCCGTCCTTCCCACCGCCCCGGGCGGCGTGGTCGCCCCGGGCATTGTCGGCAGCGATCTCTCGCCGCAGCAGCCGACCGGCCGTATCCCGACCGACCCCGCCACGGCAGCCGTCATGTCCCAGATCGGCACGCGCGTGCCGGACGGCGCCACGGGCGGTTCGGGCCGCATCGCCACGGATCCCGCGACCGCCGCCGCCATGGCGCAGGTCGGCGTGTCGGCCAACCCGGATGGCACCGCACCCGCGTCCGGTGGCGTCTTCGTTCCGCGCGTGCGCGGACCGAACGAGCCAGCCGCCTCGGCCGCCCCGCCTTCATCGGTGCCCGCGACCCCGGGCACCGACGCGGCGGACCTCCGCCAGGGAGGCCGCGATGGCGCATTCGTTTTCTGACTGGCGCGCCCTGAAAACGTGTCAGTCGAAGCAGCAGCGGCTACGGAGCGTGTAGCCGTCACTCACCCGGCCGCCAGGAGCGGCCTTCATCACCAAGAAACACACCAAGGAACTACGAGATGGCCCTGTTGAAAATGCCCAGCCTCCCGACCGATCGCGCGTCGCTCAACAAGATGGTGATCATGATGATGGTCGCCACCGTTCTCTTCCTGCCTACGATCGGCCTTGCGCAGGACGTGACGGAGACGTCGAAGAAGGTTTGTGGCTTCTTCGAGAACATCAACTCGCTGCTCAACGCCGCGTCGATCGTCGTCGTCACGATCGCCGTTATCTTCTCGGGCTACCAGATCGCGTTCGCGCACAAGCGCATCGCCGATGTGGCGCCTGCCCTCGTCGGCGGCGTGCTGATCGGCGCCGCGGCACAGGTCGCGAAGATGGTCGTCGGTGGCAACGGCGGTGCGACCGATTCGTGCAAGTCGACGAGCGGCGCTTTCCTGATCGACGCCATGCAGTCGGCCCTGCACCTGCTGCAGATCCATGCATAAGAATCCGCTCTTCCGCGGCTGCACCCGCCCGCCCATGTTCATGGGTGTGCCCTACATCCCGTTCTTCATGGGTGCGGGCAGCGGCTTGCTGATGGCGATGTACTTCAACATGTGGTTCCTGCTGTGGATCCCGATCAGCGTCTTCATCATGCGTCAGATGGCGCGTCGTGACGAAATGATCTTCCGCCTGCTGGGGCTTCGCCTGCAGTTCCGGACGCGGGTGCGCAACCTGCCGGAACACGAAGGCACATGGGTGTTTTCACCGAACAACTATCGCGAGCCAGGCAAGGCGAAGCGATAAGGCACGAGCCATGCCCTGGCAGCTTGCTGCCAGGGCCTTTTGAACGCGACACACGGTAGACCAGAGCGATGTTCAATCCAGATGCCGGCATAGCCGAATTCATTCCCCTCTCGACCCATGTCTCCCCGACCGTCGTCAAGACGACCGGTGGCGACTTCCTGCTCGTCTGGCGTCTCGGCGGCTTGCCGTTCGTGGGCCGCGAGGAATGGGAACTCGAGCATCGCCACAACACGTTCAACCGCATGTTGCAGACGCTGCGTGCGCCCGACTTCGTCAATGTCGCCTTCTGGGTGCACGACGTCCGGCGGCGACGCGGCGTGAAGGACCGCAGCCGGTTCGAGCACAGCTTCAATCAGGAGCTTTCCGACGGCTACTACGAGTCGCTGTCCAGCCAGAAGCTGATGCAGAACGAGCTCTACCTCACGATGATCTACCGGCCCGTGGTGTCGGGTAAGCGCTTCGTCGAAAAGTCTTCCAACGTCGAGCGCCTGCAGGCCGAACAGGCACAGGCCATCGCCACCATTCTCGAACTGGCCGGCAACGTCGAGGCCGTCCTCAAGGATTACGCACCCACCCGGCTGGGCATGTACGAGGCGCCGAACGGCATCGTGTTCTCCGAGGTGCTGGAGCTCTACGGCTACATCCTCAACCGCATCGACGAGCCCGTGCCGGTGTTGAGCGCCGCCGTGAAGGACTACCTGCCGGTCAGCCGCCAGCGCTTCTCCTCGAAGACCGGCGACTTCGTGCTCACCACGCCCAACGGCGTGAACCACTTCGGCGCCATCCTCAACATCAAGGAATACGTCGACGGTACCTACCCTGGCATCCTCAACGGCCTCAAGTACCTCGACTTCGAGTACGTGATCACCCACTCGTTCAGCCCGATGGGCCGCCAGGACGCCCTGAAAGCCCTGGAGCGCACCAAGGGCATGATGATCTCGTCCGGCGACAAGGCGGTCAGCCAGATCATCGAGATGGATCACGCCATGGACCAGCTGGCCTCAGGCAACTTCGTGCTCGGCGAGTACCACTTCACCATGGCGGTGTACTCCACCGCGCAGGAGACCCTGTCGCAGCAGGTCGCCGCGACCCGTGCGGAGCTGTCCAACGCGGGCTTCGTCTCGGTGAAGGAAGACCTCGCCGTGACCTCGGCCTTCTACGCCCAGTTTCCCGGCAACTGGAAGTACCGCACGCGCCTCGCCAACGTCAGCTCGCTGAACTTCCTCGGCCTGTCGCCGCTGCACAACTTCGCCACCGGCAAGAAGGCCAACAACCCGTGGGGCGACTGCGTCACCACGCTGCAGACCACCAACGGCCAGCCGTACTACTTCAACTTCCATGCCACCCACCCGGCCGAAAACTCGTATGGCGAGAAAGCCATCGCCAATACCATGGTGATCGGCAAGTCCGGTACGGGTAAGACGGCCTTGATCAACTTCCTGCTCAGCCAGGTGCAGAAGCTCGACCCGGCGCCCACGATCTTCTTCTTCGACAAGGATCGCGGTGCCGAGATCTTCGTGCGTGCCTGCGGCGGCAACTACCTGGCCCTGGAAAACGGCAAGCCGACCGGCTTCAACCCGTTCCAGTGCGAGCGCACGGAAGAGAACGTGCAGTTCCTGGCCGACCTGGTCAAGGTACTCGCGGGCAAGAGCGTCTACAGTTCGCGTGAGGAAGAAGACATCTTCCGTGCCGTGGAGAACATCCTCGACACGCCGATGCACCTGCGCAACATGACTAACTTCCAGAAGAGCCTGCCGAACCTCGGCGACGACGGCCTCTTCATCCGCATGCGCAAATGGACCGCCGGCAACTCGCTGGGCTGGGTGTTCGACAACCCCCGCGACACGGTCGACCTGAGCCGCGCCAACATCATCGGGTTCGATTACACCGACATCATCGACAACCCCGAAGTCCGCGCCCCGGTCATCAACTACCTGCTGCATCGCCTTGAAGCGCTGATCGACGGCCGGCGCCTGATCTACGTCATGGACGAGTTCTGGAAGATCCTCGATGGCAAGGGTGGCTTGAAGGAGTTCGCGAAGAACAAGCAGAAGACCATCCGTAAGCAGAACGGCATGGGCATCTTCGCGACGCAGAGCCCCGAGGACGCGCTCGCCAGCGACATTTCGGCGGCGCTGATCGAACAGACCGCCACGATGATCCTGCTACCCAATCCGAACGCCAGCCGCGAGGATTATGTCGACGGCCTGAAGCTCACGGAAGCCGAGTACAACGTCGTGGTCAGCCTCGACGAGCGCTCGCGCCGCTTCCTGGTGAAGCAGGGCCACGCGTCGGCGGTGTGCCAGCTCAACCTGCGCGGCATGGACGACGCCCTCGCCGTGATCTCTGCCTCCACGGACAACATCGAGATCATGCACGAGGTGCTCGCCCGTCAGGCCGAAGACCACGGCACGACGCCCGATGCGCTCACGCCGGACCAATGGCTCCCCAGTTTCTTCGAAAACCGGAAGGGCAGCGGCAAGAAGCCCGGCCCCGTCTCCCCCACCACGCGACCGGCCCGGACGGCGGCGCGCTGACGACGGCTCCCTATGCAAATGGAAACCCTCATGACGAATCCGACGAACTCCCATCAGAAGCCGATCCGCCGCCTCGTCGGCGCCGCCGCCCTGATCTTCGGCCTGATCCTCGCCGCGCCCGCTGCGCATGCGCAGTGGCAGGTGAACGACGCGGCAGCGAACGAGACGCTGAATTCGATCCGAACGAACACGGCCAACACGGTCGATGAAGCCAAGAGCATCGTTCAGCAGAACAAGGACATGAATTCGGTCCTCGGCACGACGAGCACCGGCGACGGTAAGACGATCAACGCCAACCTGGACGCCATCAACAAGAAGCTGGTGATCGGCACGTACAGCGACAAACAACCGGGTGCGCGTGTAAAGAATCCTGAGAAGGTGCTTCCCGAAGACACTACGAAGCTGGATGACGGCAAGCGCTGCGATGCCGTTGCCGAGCCGCAGCAGGCGAACTGCAAGCTCATTGTCGACCTCGAAAACGCTCAGTACCAGTACATGCTCACCATGTATAAGAACACGGAAACACGCGACGCGATGCTGCGTGAACTGCTCAAGGAACGGGAAGCGATCAAACCCGAGGACGCGAACCAGTTCGGCAAGCTCGAAGACAACACCAACAAGCTGACGGCCCTGTACAACCTCATCGCGCTCGACCAACAGCAGATGCAGACGGTGAACTACGCCTACGAGGCGAATCTGCGCTACCTGCGTTCCCAGCAGACGTTGGCGGCAAACGCGGCGAGCACCGGTAAGAAAGTCGACGAGTGGGGCAGCATCAAGCTGCCGGGCATCGGTGACGTGAACATCGGCGATGCGGTGAGCGGCCTCGCGACGGGCGTCGCGCTGAAGGGCGCGCTCGACGGCGTGCAGAGCAAGAAGCCGGAAGGTATGCAGACTCTCAAGATCGGTAAGTCCAATGGCTTCTGACCCGATCCATCGCAACGACAGGCACGGAATCTCACGTCATGGCTGACATGTCCGCCCATTTCCTTAATCAGCTCGCTCTGGCAGGTCCCACGGATCTGCTCGACACCGCGACGAAGTTCGTCTTCTTCCAGACGATCAACGACTTCCTGCGCGAAGAAATCGACATCATGCAGTGGCGCCTGCTGTCGAGCTCCGCCTTCATCATCGGCTACGTCGCCGTCACGGTTCTGACGATCTGGATCATGTTCCAGGGCTTTCGCATCGTCACGGGTCAGTCGAAGCAGCCCATGATGGTGCTGGTCGGCGACTCGCTGAAAGCGACGCTCGTCGTCTTCATCGCGACGACGGCCGCCTACTCCTCGTCGTCCGTGTACTGGACCCTGAGTGATGGCATGTCGACGACGATCGCCCAGTACGTTACAGGTGAAGACGGTACGCCTTTCCAGCACATCGACAACAACCTCGCCGGCATGGAGCTTGCGATGGGTACCATCGATGCCATCGACACCGGCGGTAACCAGGCCGCGCAGGACGCCAAGGACCGCGACCGCTGGTTCACCGGCATCGGTATCGCAGGCCCCAGCGTCATCGCCGGCGCCATGCTGCTGCTCAACAAGATCGCCCTCGCCCTCTTCGTCGGCTTCGGCCCCATCTTCATCATGTGTCTCCTGTTCGAGCCAACGAAGCAGCTCTTCAACAAGTGGCTGCTCTACGGCATCGGCACGGTCTTCTCGCTGGCGGTACTCAGCGTCATGGTTACGATCGCCATGAAGATGCTAGCTGCGGTCACGGCGGCGTTCGCGGTGAAGTACCTGCTAGCGATGCCAGGTGTCGCCGGCGCAGGTGGCACCGATGGCATCAACAGCATGGCCTTGCAACAAGGAGGCCTCGGCCTCCTGCTCACCACCATGATCATCAGCGCACCGCCGATGGCCGCCGCGTTCTTCCAGGGCACCCTCGGTCAGTTCAATGCGTACTCGCCGTTCGGGCATATCAAGCCGGAGCCGCAGGGTGGGCGTGGTGGTGGCTACGGGCCGCCGGGGTCGCCGAGCTATGTACCCCCAACTACCAACGACGTCCCGACGAATCATTCGAACACCGGCGGCCCCAACCCATTCTTGAATCAAGCGACACAACCGACGGGTCAGTCAACTGGCGCCCAAGGCCCAGAGCCCATACCTCAGAAGGAAAGGTCAAACTGATGATGACCGCATTACGACTCGGCTTTGCCTTCATATCCGTGGTGGCGCCAGCACTCGCGTGGCCCCAGTGTGCGACCGGGGTCAATACAGGCGGCGGCAATTGCGTTCCTCCCGACGCAGCCGGGATGCCCGATTATCGTCCGGACGATGCGGCCTCAGCGTATCCCGAGCCTGTCTGGAAGGACACCTGGGGAGCGATCGTTCTAGACGTGGCGGGCGTTTCCAAGGGCGTCGCCACAAATATGGACACCAAATCGCAGGCCGTAGCGACTGCCATGAACGAGTGCCAGGCCAATGGAGCATCTCACTGCAAGGTCGAGCTCACGTATTACAGCCAATGCGCAGCAGTTGCCTGGGGCGACGGGGTCTACGGCGTTGCGAAGAACAAGACTCTCGACGAAGCAGTGGGCGATGCCGTGCACGCTTGTTCGAGCCGTGGTTCAGGTTGCGTCGTCGCATACAAAGCCTGCAGCCCTCCGAGGAGAATTCAGTAGCGGCCATTCGCTCAAATGGGCGGGCTCAGTGAGGTCGGACATACCATCAATCGCTGACTAACTTGCCTCCAGGAGGCCCTTTTCGTCGCAGTCGACTCTCGCCCATTAGCGTATTGCCGTTCCTTTACACACGAATAGAATCGTCGTGTAGGCGCCAAAGAGTTCGTCGAAAACCTCCACCAATCATCAAGTACGCAGGAAGCGCGTATGGGCCGGCCGGATTCACGCTTCCGGCCTGCGGATACCGTAAACGGATCTAGCGACTTCGCGGCGGCATAGGCATAGGACAGTCCAACGAGACACGTCCGGCCCTTGGCCGATCACGGAATGAAACGAAAATGTTCTGCAATCATCTTCTATCGGTGTCGCGAATCATGATCCTCGTATTCTTCGCCCCGCCTCTGCCTGTATGGGCCCAATGTGCTACAGGCGTGAATACTGGCGGGCAGTGCATTCCGCCGGACGCATCCGGAATGCCGGGCTACGGAGAAGGCTCGGGACAAGCCGAAACACCTGAGCCGGTCTGGGCAGACTCCTGGGGCGCAATAGCGATAGACAAGGGCGGTGACGCCGGTACGGTCGCAACCAGGTACAGCAAGAACGAAGCCACACAAGCGGCAATGCGCGATTGCCAGGTGCGCGGCGCTCGCGGTTGCGAACTGGTGGTGGCATATCACAATCAGTGCGCCGCCATCGCATGGGGTGCGTGCGGATACGGAACGGCCACCGGCCCTAAGGAGAATGAAGCTCGGGCGGATGCTCTCGACAGCTGCCGGACCCGAGCTACGTCATGCAAGATTGTCTACAGCGCTTGCAGCATCGCCCATCGAATCCGGTAGCGCGCGTCAGCGAAGCATATGACGACGTCATGCAGGGCGTCGCGAAACCGATGACGAACACCAGCACCGAAGCAGCACCGTCGATCGAGCAGTCGCAGCGCGACATCCAGCTACCGGCTCAGCCCGACCAGCAACCGGCACCAGAACCGTCGCTGCAGTCCTCCCTCATGCGGATGTGATCACGTGAAAAAAGACCACGACCCCCAGCCGACTAAGCACGACGCGAACCCGATATCGCAGCTGCTCACCCGCGATACGAAGCCTTCGTCCGACGAGAAGGCTCGTGCCGCGCGGTCGCGTCTGCCGAACGAGACCCCGCGCGACGACTCGGCCGAGCGCAACACGATCAATGCCATCGAGCACGCCATTGATCAGATCGAGGCGGGGCGTCGTCGTCGCCATCATCACTGCCATCCGCACGGAGGCGCGTACGGTCCTATGCTCGACCAGCCCGAGCACCCGCATCATGGCCTGTACCGGCAGACGCGCGACGCCGTTCACCGGCTGGACGCCGCGCACGGACGCACGCCGGACGAGCGCAGCGACAATCTGGCCGGTGCGCTTACCGTTTCCGCGCATCGCGAAGGAATGGATCGCGTCGATCATGTCGCTCTGAGCGATGACGCGTCCTCCGCATTCGCCATAAAGGGCGACGTTTCCTCGCCGCACAAGCAGGTCGCCGAGGTCGCAACGGGCGAAGCCGTCGCGACCTCGCTCGTCGACAGTTCCGCCGTGCTTGCCGCTGCTGCCAAGACAACAGAGCCGCAGGACAAGCCCGCCGAACCGCCCCTGCCCCATCCGACCTTCAACATCTAGGACCGCCTCGATGAAACACGTCACCTCTCTGCTTCTGGTCGCCGGGCTCCTGCTCGCGGGTTGCGATCGGCCGGCGGCCGCGCCTGATGCTTCTGCCGCGGCCACGTCGACGCCTACCCCGGCGAGGGTCGCCGCAGTCGAGCCGGCCCCTGCCGCCGCCTGCCCTGCCACCTTCGACGCGTTCCTGCCGTCGTTCGAGAACGATCTCGCGGTGCAGAAGGTCGCGGTGACCGATCCGTTACAGAGCGATTCCGTCGACCCGAACGCCGATCCGGAACCGGCGCCGGTGTCGAAGATGCTGGCAAGGGATGCCGTGACCTTCCCCGTCATGCCCGATGAGGCGACGCAGAAGAAGGACGGTCTCGTCGCCACGCGCACCGACGTCAGCGCCACCGAGGTATCGATCAAGCTGACCAAGCCGGACACCGACTACCAGACGACGTTCTTCTTCCGGATGGACGACTGCTGGCACCTGTACCGCGTGAAAGACGATTCGCTCTGACCGGGAGAAGAGACCATGCCTTACCAGGACGTCATGAACACGATCCTCCCGCATCAGGGCGGACGCGACGCGCACATCACCGGCCACTACGGCGAGCATCGCGCCAAGGGCCCGCACGGCGGCTCCGACTTCAACTACGAAGGCGGACAGGCGGGCATCAACCTGACCCATCCCACCGTGCACTCGCCGGTCGCCGGTGAGGTCACGTTCGTTGGCGGTCAGTACGGCACGATCAAAGTGCGCGACGCGCAGGGCAACAGCCACGAGATCCTGCACACGCAGTCGCAGTCCGTGAAGGTGGGCCAGCACCTCGAAGCCGGCGACGAGATCGGCCGAATGGGCGGACGTGGCCCCGACGGTGCCAGCCAGTATGCGCAGCACGTTCACTACCAGATGAAGGATGCCCACGGGCATGCCATCAATCCGGAGACCTTCTGGCGCGATCGCGAGGCTCCGCACGCCGGAAGGCACGCCACGTCCGCACCTCATGCCGCCGCTGCGGGCCATCCTGAAGGTCACACGTTGCGCCAGGACGCGCGCGGCGCCGACGTCCAGACGTTGCAGGAGCGCCTCAACGCCCTCGGCGTCCGCGACGCG
>Ga0102591_1002407_pt1 | contig 20496 bp, 19 predicted proteins | sample AraplaCol_mCL_r2_2_FD_76860 | JGI IMG/M metagenome (GOLD analysis project Ga0102591, IMG submission 76860) | Arabidopsis root microbial communities from North Carolina, USA - plate scrape MF_Col_mCL_r2 (SPADES assembly) (version 2) | ecosystem: Host-associated > Plants > Roots > Endosphere... | reverse complement strand
GGCCTTGTCCTGCAGGATGGCGACCAGCTTCTCGGTCAGGCTCCAGACGTCGTGGATGCCCGAGTTCATGCCGAACCCGCCCAGCGGATTGTTGAGGTGGGCGGCGTCGCCCGCCAGCAGCACCCGGCCCACATGGTAGGTCTTGGCCACCCGCTGGTGCACCTTATAGAGCGTGCGGTGCACGGTCTGCACGGTCTCGCCGTCGCCGATCAGCCCGCCCAGCACCTCGGCCTTCTTGGCGTCCGACAGCAGGCTCTCGTCGCTCTCGTCGCCGTTGGCCGGCACCAGGATCCGCCACAAAGACGGCACCCGCAGCAGCACGCACCATTCCTTGGGATCGGCCACGTAGTTGACGTGGGCCAGCCCGTTGAAATGGTCCTCCAGCGGCCAGTCGGTCGACAGGGTCAGGAACTTCTCCGGATAGGTGAAGCCCTCGAACTCGATGTCCAGCCACTTGCGGACGATCGAATTGGCCCCGTCGGCGCCGATCAGATAGTCGCAGCGCACCTGCTCGATGCCGAACGGCGCCTCGATCGAGACGGTGACGCCCTGGTCGTCCTGGGTGAAGTGGGCCAGGCGGTGCGAGAACCGCACCTGCCCGTTGGGATGGCCGGCCAGCTTCTCGGTCAGCAGGCGCGCCAGCTTGAACTGCTCGCATTGCAGCCGGTACGGATGCTCGCTGATGTCGGACAGCTCGCCCATGTCGAAGGCCAGCACCTCGCCCGTCGTGCGGTTGCGATAGTGATAGACCGGCGCGCGCAGGCCCTGGGCCTCCAGGTCCTCCAGCACGCCCAGCGCCTTCATCATGTCGAGCGTCGGCGGATGCATGGTCGAGGCCCGAAGGTCCTCGGGACAGCGCGGCGCGCTCTCCAGCAGCAACACATCGACGCCGAGCTGCGCCAGCCGATAGGCGGCCACCGAGCCCACGGGCCCGGCGCCCGCTACGACGACTTGGAATCGTTCCACGGAACCTCGCTAGTTTTTGGTCGGCGGGTGCGGGCGCGGCTTCCCCACGCGCCCCGTCACACGCGTCAATCTCAGTCGACGACGATCATGCGGACCACGACGGCGCCCGCGCCCTGGCGCAGGACCTTGGCGGCCTGGTACTCCGGCGAATGCAGGTAGGCCTTGGCGGCGGCCGCGTCGGGATAGCGGGTGACGATAACGCGCTCGCCCTCGGGCACCTCGCCCTCCAGGACCTCGGTGACCGGCCCCCGCACATAGGTCTCGCCGCCGAAGCGCTCGGCGAGGCCGGCGATGGCCTTCACATATTCCCCGAAGCGGGGCGCGTCGGTGATGACGGTCGTCGCGATGATAAAAGCGGCCATGGTCTCGTCCCCCGGGGAGAATTTCCGTTGTGGTTCAACGACGACCCTAGCGACGCCCGCCCATCCCGCTTCCCCGGCGCTTTTTCCTATCCGCCGGGCGGATATCGGCCGCTGGGCTGCGGCGCGGACGATCCGGCTTTGCCATTCCTCGGCCATCGAAACGTCGAGGGAAGCGTCATGCCGGATTCATTGGGACACCGCCTGAAGTATGCGGTGATCGCGCCGTCGACCAACACGAGCGTCCAGCCCGAATACGACGACATGCGCCCGCGCGGCGTCACCAACCACTTCCAGCGGATCGCCATTCCGGACACCAAGGTCACCGACGACGAGTCGTTTATGGTGATGCTGCAGAACATCCGCGACGCGACGATGGACAGCGTCGACGTCGCCATGAGCATGGACCCGGCCTGCGTGGTCATGGGCATGTCGGCCGAGACCTTCTGGGACGGCGCCGACGGCGCCGAGCGCCTGACCCAGCGCATGCTGGAGCGCACCAAGGGCGTCCCGGTCGTGATGGGCTCCACCGCCGTCGACGCGGCGCTGAAGGCCTATGGCGGCATCAAGAAGATCGGGGTCATCACCCCCTACATGCCGGTCGGCGACAACCAGGTGCGCAAGTTCTTCGAGGACCTGGGCTACGAAGTCACCCAGGTGAAGGGCCTGAAATCGCCCTCGCCGATGCTGATCGCCCACGAGAGCCCGCAGACGCTGAAGCGCGCGGCCATCGAGGTCTCCGAAGGCGCCGACGCCGTCGTCCAGTGCGGCACCAACCTGGCCTTCGCCAAGGTCGCCGGGATCGCGGAGTTCTGGCTGGAGAAGCCGGTCGTGGCCATCAACACCGCCACCTACTGGCATGCTCTCCGGAGCATGGGAATTACCGACAAGATCGACGGCTTCGGCTCGCTCCTGCTCGAGCACTAGGGATCAAAGGGCATCAGTATGGAATACGATTACGTTCCGCTTCCGCACCGCAAGCCGCTGACCTGGCCGAACGGCGCGCGCGTGGCCCTGGTCCTGACCTTCAACCTGGAGACCTGGGACCTCACCAAGCCGACCAAGGAGAAGTACTACGCCGGCGGGCCGCCGATCCTGCCCGACGTTCTGGCCGGCGATACGCCCGACTTCCCCAACTACACTTGGCGTGAATACGGCCAGCGGGTGGGCATCTGGCGCCTGTTCGACCTCTTCGACGAGATGGGGATCAAGGCCAGCTGCACCACCAACGCGGTGACCTTCGAGCGCCGCAAGGCCATGACCGACGCCTGCTTGGAGCGCGGCTGGGAGCTTCTGGCCCACAACTGGGAACAGGGCGAACTGCTGACCGACTTCGCCCATGACCCGGCCAAGGAGCGCGACATCGTCCTGCGCTCGCTGGAGCAATACGAGCGCTTCGTCGGCAAGCGGGCCAAGGGCTGGCTGTCGTCGTCCCTGCGCGGCACGCTGCAGACCGCCGACATCCTGGCCGAGCACGGCTGCACCTTCTATTGCGACCTGCTCAACGACGATCAGCCCTACCTCCTGCGCACGCCCAACGGCCCGATCGTCTCGACGCCCTATTCCAACGAGATCAACGACTTCACCCTGCTCACCCGCCGCGGCCACACGACCGACGAGTACCGCGACGTGCTGATCGAGGAACTGAACGTCCTCTACAAGGAAGGCGCCACCTCGGGCCGGCTGATGAACGTTGGTTTGCACCCGCACGTCTCGGGCCGGGCCTACCGCATCCGCGCCCTTCGCGAGTTCATCCAGCACGCCAAGAGCCTGCCGGGCGTGTGGTTCGCCACCCGCGAGGAAATCGCCGACTGGTATCTGGCCAACCACGAGAGCCACATCCCGACGGGCGCTTCCCCCAACAAGGCTGGCCAGTGACCAGCGTCGCCCAGCGCCTGCGCGAGCGGCTGGCGGCCGGCCCCGACGGCCGCCGCCGGCTGCTGGCCGCGCCGGGCTGCTATGACGGCTTCTCGGCCCTGCTGGTCGAGCAGGCCGGCTTCGAGGCGGCTTTCCTGTCGGGCGCGGCGCTGTCGCTGGCCCGCCTTGGCCGTCCCGACGTCGGCCTGGTCGGCGTCGGCGAGCTGGCCGACGCGGTGCGGGCCATCGCCGACCGCGTCGAGATCCCGCTGATCGTCGACATCGACACGGGCTTCGGCAACGCGCTGAACACCCAGCGGACGGTCAAGGTGCTCGAACGCGCCGGGGCCGCCGCCGTGCAGCTCGAGGACCAGACCTTTCCCAAGCGCTGCGGCCACATGCGCGGCAAGGGCGTGATCCCGCTGCCCGAGATGGTCGGCAAGGTCCGCGCCGCGCTCGACGCCCGCTCGCAGACCCTGGTCGTGGCCCGCACGGACGCCCTGGGCGTCGAAGGCCCGCAAGCCGCCATGGATCGCGCCGAGGCCTATCTGGAGGCCGGCGCCGACATCGTCTTCGTCGAGGGTCCCCGCACCCTTGAAGAGACCAGGGCCGTGGCCGAGCGCTTCGCCGCCCGCGTTCCCCTGGTCCACAACCTCGTCGAGGGCGGGATCACCGCCGTGCGCACGGGCGCGGAGCTTCAAGAGCTTGGCTTCGCCATCGCCCTGCATCCGATGCTGCTGCTACACGGCCTGGCTCGCTACGCGCCCGAATGGCTCGCCAAGCTGCGCTCGGACGGCACGACCGACGGCCTCGACATTCTCGACCTTCCTCGCCTCAACGCGGTCGCCGGGCTGGACGCCCTGCTGGCCGACGCGGCGACCTATGCTTAAGTTCGGAGACTACCCATGCGTCCCCAGCACCTGATCGTCGCCGGCGCCGGCATCGGCGGCCTGACCGCGGCCATCGCCCTGGCCCGCGCCGGCCACACCGTCGAGGTGCTGGAACAGGCCCCGGCCCTGGGCGAGATCGGCGCCGGCGTCACGCTCGCCCCCAACGCCATGCGCGTCTACCACCACCTGGGCCTGGCCGAAGCGATCACCGTCGCCGGGGTCGAACCCCAGCGCCAGCGCGTGCAGCACTGGGCCGACGGCCGCGACCTGGTCGCGTTCGAGCGCGGCCAGAAGGTCCGCGACCTCTACGGCGCGCCCTACGTCTACATCCACCGCGCCGACCTGCACGCCATCCTGGTCGAGGCCCTGGAGGCCACGGGCCGCGCCACGGTGCGCCTGTCCAGCCCTTGCGTCTCGGCCGAACCGACCGCCGACGGCGCGATCGCCGTCCTGGCCGACGGGACGCAGATCAAGGGCGACGCCGTGATCGGCGCCGACGGCGTCAAGTCGGGCGTCCGCAAGGGCTTCGATCCCGGCGAGCCGCACTTCACCGGCCATGTCGTCTGGCGGGCCATCGTGCCGGTCGAAGGTCCGCTGCTGGAGGACCTGGCCCACTTCCCCGGCATCCATATCGGCCCGGGCCGCATGGCCGTGCGCTATCCGCTGCGCAATTCGACCCTGCTGAACCTCGTCTTCTTCGCCCGCCAGGAGGGCTGGGCCGAGGAAGGCTGGACGATCCGCGCCGATCTGGCCGACCTGCGCAAGACCTTCGAGGGCTGGAGCAGCGACGTCCAGGCCCTGCTCGACACCATCGATCCGGCCGCCCTCTACAAGTGGGCCGTCTTCGCCCGCCAGCCGCTGAAGACCTGGGTGCGCGGCGGCCGCGTGGCCCTGCTGGGCGACGCCGCCCACGCCATGACCCCGTTCCTGGGCCAAGGCGCCGCCGCCGCCATCGAGGACGCCCTGGTCCTGGCCCGCGCCTTCGAAGCCGCCGCCGACGTCCCCGAGGCCCTGGCCCGCTACGAGGCCGCCCGCAAGGAGCGCTGCGGCTTCATCCAGGTCGAATCGAACCTCAACGCCGACCGCCTGGAAGGCGACGAAGCCCACCTCTACGGCATGACCGAGATCAAGAACGAAGAGACCCTGGGCCTGTTCGCCTACGATGCGGGCGCGGTGGAGGTCTAGGAACGATCCCTCTCTCTCTCAGAGAGAGGGATTTTCCGGGCGCCTTCGAACGCCATCCACCTGCCTCCCCCGCGTGCTGACCGCCTAGCGGAGCATCCGTTGAACGCAATATTTTGACTGATCGGTCCCCTTCAGATTAGCGTCAGTTCGCGCCGCCCTTCCGGGCCGGCTGTTTGGAGGCCGCCATGTCCGCCGAGATGCTCAACACCTTCCAGCAGATCGACCACCCGATCCTGCCCAAGCCGACCCACGACGAAGCGTCGCGCCAGGAATTCACCAAGAGCTTCAAGCAGTTCATCCAGCAGGGTCTGCTGCCGGGCCTGGGTCCCGTGTTCGGCGTCCGCGCCGCCAAGGCCTTCGAGCGCGAGCACGGCCGCGCACCGGCCGACCGCCGCGACATCCGTGCGGCCATGGTCAAGGACCTCTACTTCCAGCATTACGCGGCGGCCAACCGCATCGCCCAGGAACTGCTCTGGGAATCGACCAACGTCACGATCGACCGCGAACTGCCCGACCTGATCGAGAAAGCCCGCGGCCTGTCGGCGTCGGCCAAGGGCAAGCTCGACCTGCCCGAGGCGTTCGAGACCCCGCGCTACGTCACCTCGATCGACATCCACTGCATGCCCGGCGGTTATGCCGGCGCGGTGACCCCGGACGACATCTCGACCGGCGCCCTCTACGACCGCGGCGTCTATCTCTACGCCATGGGCTATATGGGCCCGTTCAACGACGACATGGGCCGCTCGGTCTGCAACTACGTCAACCGTCGCCTGGACGGCTTCAAGCCCAAGCGGATCCTGGATCTGGGCTGCACGGTCGGCCACTCGACCCTGCCCTACAAGGAACTGTTCCCTGACGCCGAAGTCTGGGGCGTCGACGTCGCAGCCCCGCAGGTGCGCTACGCCCACGCCCGCGCCGCGGGCCTCGGCCTCGAAGTCAACTTCGCCCAGATGAACGCCGAGGAGACCCGTTTCGAGGACGGCTCCTTCGACCTCATCGTCAGCCACATCCTGCTGCACGAGACGTCCGGCAAGGCCATGCCGCGCATCTTCAACGAGTGCCACCGCCTGCTGGCGCCCGGCGGCTACATGATCCACGCGGACCTTCCGCCGTTCGACAACATGGACCCGTTCACCCAGTTCATCCTCGACAACGAGACCTGGTACAACAACGAGCCCTTCTGGGGCGCCATGCGCGAGACCGACCAGGTCGCCCTGGCCAAGGCCGCCGGCTTCCCGCCCGAAAGCGTCAAGTTCGACACCGCCCCGATGGCGATCATGGAGTTCGTGGCCCAGCAGGCCGCCGGCTACAGCGAGGACGCCAGCGCGGCGGTCTCCGACCGTGAGTTCGCCGCCGGCGAATACGCCCCCGGCGGCGGCTGGGAAGTCCTGATCGCCCGCAAGGCCTGAGCACAGTTCGGCTCCTAGTTTTTTGGGAAACAACACGATGAACGCCCACGCTCCGCAGGCCGAACGCCCGCACGTCATCCGCGACGCCAAGGGCAAGCGCCCTCAGTTCTACGAGGCCCCGGGCCTCGACCAGGCCATGTCGATGATCATGGTCCTGGCCAACGAACTGGCCGTGCTGCACGACCGCCTCGATTCCGCCGAACGCGTCCACGCCGCCAAGGGCCTGGACCTGGCCGCCGAGATCGAGGCCCTGCAGCTCGACCAGGCCGCCCTGGAGGCCCGCGAGGCCTGGCGCCAGGACTTCCTGGGCCGCCTCTTCTACCTGGCCCGCAAGGACGCCTCGGAAGCCGCCGCGGCCGACACCGCCGAGCGCTTCCGCGCCACCATCGAAGACATCGCCAAGACCTGATCCTGAGACCTGAGTAAGCTGATGCCCGTCAAGACGCGTACCGCCTCGTCCCCCAAGGGGGCGAAACCCGGCCTGCTGACCCGCCTGGAGGCGATCGTCGGCAAGGACAGCGTCCTGACGGGCGAGGCCGCCCTGCCCTTCGCCACCGACGTCTATCGCACGCTGGAGACGCCGCTGGCCGTGGTCCGCCCGGCCGACGTCGACCAGCTGCAGGCGGTCGTGCGCGAAGCGGCGACGGCCGGGGTCGCCATCGTCCCGCGCGGCGGCGGCGCCTCCTATACCGACGGCTATCTGGCGACCCGCGCCGACACGGTGCTGATCGACACCGGCGCCCTTTCCCGCATCGTCGAGATCAACGAGACCGACGCCTATGTCACGGTCGAGACCGGGGTGACCTGGGCCGATCTGAAGAACGCCCTGGATCCGCTGGGCCTGCGTACGCCGTTCTTCGGCCCGTTCTCGGGTCTGGCCGCCACGATCGGCGGGTCGATGTCGCAGCACGCCATCAGCCATGGGTCGGGCCAGTTCGGCAGCTCGGCGGAATCGGCCGTGTCGCTCGACGTGGTGATCGCCGACGGCTCCCTGCTGCGCACCGGCTCGGCCGCTCGCGGCGGCTCGCCCTTCGCCCGCTGGTACGGCCCCGACCTGTGCGGCCTGTTCCTGGGCGACTGCGGCGCGCTGGGGATCAAGGCGCGCATCACCCTGCCGCTGATCGCCCGCAAGCCCGCCTTCCAGTGCGCCTCCTTCGCCTTCTCCGACCTGCCCAGCCTGGCCCGCGCCATGCGGGCGGCGGCGCTGGAGAACCTCGACGACGAGCATTTCGCCATCGACGCGCCGCTGGCCCAGGGCCAGATCGCCCGCCAGGACAACGCCGCCGTCGTGCAGATGGCCCTGACCGTGCTGAAGAGCTCGCCGTCGCTGGCCGCCGGCCTGCGCCAGCTGGGCAAGATGGCCCTGGCCGGCGACCGCGCCCTGCGCAAGGCCGAGTACATGGTCCACTACATTCTCGAGGGGGTGGACGATCGCGAGGCCAAGGCGCGGCTGGATCGCCTGCGCACCCTGATGACGGCCGAGGGGGTCGAGATCCCCAACACCATGCCGACCATCGTGCGCGGCATGCCTTTCGCCCCGCTCTACAACGTGCTTGGTCCCAAGGGCGAGCGCTGGGCCCCGATGAACGGCGTCCTGCCCCACAGCCAGGTCGCCGCCTTCCACGCGGCGCTTGAGGCCCTCTACGCCAGCCACGCCGAGGAAATGACCGCCCGCGGCGTCTGGCGCGGCGGCATGTTCGAGGTGCTGCGCCCGTCCGGCTTCCTCTACGAGGTCGCCCTCTACTGGCCCGGCGAGCAGACCGCCTACCACGCCGGCGTCCTGCCGGCCGAGCACCTGGCCAGCCTGCCCCAGTACGCCGAAGACCCCGAGACCACGGCCTTCGTGCACAGGCTCAAGGCCCAGATCATCGCGCTCTACGGCCAGCACGACGCCGTGCACTTCCAGCTCGGCAAGCTCTACCCGTACGCCGATGTGCTGGAGCGCCCGGCGCTGGATCTGGTGCGCGCGGTCAAGGCGGCGGTGGATCCGAAGGGGGTCATGAACCCCGGGGCGCTGGGGCTTTAACAAACCTCTCCCATAGGGAGAGGGAGGGGCCCAGGCGAAGCCTGGGAGGGTGAGGGGTTACACCCTCACCGACAGATCCACGATCGAACATCAGAAGCGTCGGCCAATCAGGCCAGGGGATGGGACCGCCAACGGCGTACCCCCTCACCCTCCCACGCCTGCGGCGCGGGCCCCTCCCTCTCCCCATGGGAGAGGTTTCAAAGAGCGCCGCCTCTCCCCCACGCACAAAAAAGGCGCGGTCGTTTCCGACCGCGCCAGGCTCTCACTGCGCAGATGCAGCGGGGACGTCGTTAGCTGCGCGCCTCGGGCGCGGCCCGCAGGGAACGCAGCAGGTTCTGGACGATGGCGTCGCGCTTGGCGTTCAGCTGGGCCTGCAGTTCCGGGCCCGGCTGGAAGTTGTCGACTTCCGCATTGGCCAGCACGCCGTGGCTTTCGAGCACGGCCTCCAGCACGTGCACGCGGTCGGTCAGCACCCAGACCTCGCGGGTCAGGGACAGGATCGCCTCGCCCAGGTCGTCGATCTGGTCGGCGGTCAGCATCCGGCGGTTCACCGGCTCGGAGATCGGGCGCTCGAAGGTCTTCGGAGTCATCGCGTTCATGTCGCTCGCTCGTTGTCGGAAGGATCAGGCGGGCTTGTGGGCGCGCAGCACGTAGTAGGCGTGGGTCGGGGCCTGGGTGGCGCCCTCGACGTCGACGAAGCCGATGTCCTTGCAGATCTGCACCAGGTCCATGCTCGCCGAGGCGCGCCAGTAGGGCTCGCCGCCCCACTTGGCCAGGTAGTCGTAGCGCCAGGACGCCATCTTATCGATCTCGGCGTAGCGGGGCACGTCGGCCATGATGATGTCGCCGCCCGGCTTCAGCATCCGGAAGGCCTCTTCCAGGATCGACTTGATGATCCGCGGCGGAGCCTCGTGGAACAGGATGAAGGTGGTCACGAGGTCGAAGCTCTCGTCGGCGAAACCGGAGTTCTCGCCGCCCTTGACCATCAGCTTCCAGTTCCAGCCCTTCTCGTTGGCCACGCGGCGGGCCTGTTCGAGCATGCGGGCCGACCAGTCGATGCCGGTGATCTGCGCTTCCGGGAAGGTCTCCTGCAGGGCCTGGGTGAAGTGGCCCGAGCCGCAGCCGATATCGAGGATTTCCTTGTAGTCGCGGCGCGGGGCCTGCTGAGCGGCCGCCCGGCGCTGGCCGAAGATGTCGCCGCCGTAGCCGCGCGCCACCAGCTGCTTGTGCACCAGCTCGCCGTGGACATAGCCGGTATGGTCGATGTGGTCCCAGCCGCCGGTGGTGCGGTGGAACCAGACCTTGCTCCAGTAGCTGGGCGGGGTCTCGCCATCGCCGTAGTCCAGGGTGGCAGGGCCTTCGTCGAGGGTCTTGAGGTAAGGCTCGAGAACCGCGCGGCGCTCCTCGAAGGCTTCGTCGCAGTGCGCGCCATGGGTGCGCGAGGCCCATTCGCCGAACAGCTCGCGGATCTTGAAGATCTTGGAGTCGGCCAGGGTCTCGACGACCAGGGCGTGGCGCTCATCCATGTCGTCGGGCAGGGTCTGGGCGTTGACGCCCTTCATGGCCAGTTCCGCCTCGGAGGCGAAGTGCAGGCCGAAGGTCGCCTTCGATACGCCCGCCTGGAAATCGAGCGACGCGCGACCGCGCTGGGCCAGTGCCGGAGCTTCCATGACGCACCTCTAAAACCTTGTTTCGATGAAGGACTTTACCCCCGCCGAAACGTCCTGAAAGGTCCGGCGGACCCGCTATCCGCAGAACGGTCAGCGGGTGGTGAAGCTCGGATCGACGACCCTTGCGGCCAGGCGCGCGACGGCGGCGGCGTCGCCGGCGGCGTGGGCGAGCACGAGATCGGCCGAAGCCGCGATCGCCTCGGCCAGTCCCTCGGCCTGCGCGGGTCCCGGCAGTTCGGGCCGGCAGATCAGGCCGCCGAAATAGTGGTCCACGCCCGGCAGCACGAGCGCGTGACGATTTCCCGGCGCGGGGGCCCCGAAGGCGATCAGGCGCATGCGCCAGTCATCGACGAAGCCGGGCAGCACATCGGCGTCGCCGGTCTGCACCAGCAGCGGCGCGGCCGTGCTGGCGAAACCTTCCGCCAAGATCAGCGGCGGCGTGGCGGGCGGCGGCGACAGGGCGACCACGGCCTTCACGCGGCTGTCGAGCGTCGGCGCGCCGGGCGGCGCCAGCACGCTGGCCCCGCCGGCCGCCAGGGCCAGCAAGGCCCCGAACGAGTGTCCGGCGGCGGCGAGGCCGAAACGCCCCTGCCCGGCCAGCCAGTCCAGGGTCGCGGCCTGGTCTTCCAGCCGCGTGCGCCAGACGGCGCCCTGGTCGTAGGCCTCCCGCTGCGGGTGATCGGTGCTGTCGACATGCAGGGGCGCGGCGACCAGCAGGCCCCGCGCGGCCCAGCCTTCCAGCAGGGCCGCGTACTTGCCCGGCGCCGAGAAGGCCCCGTGCGAGAAGGAAACGGCCGCCTTGGCCGGCCCGGCGGGCCGCGCCACGGCGAGACCCACGATACGATCGCCGACGGCGATCTCGACGATGTCCAGAGCCATCAGACGACCGCGCAGACCGTCTTCCATTCCAGGTAGCCGTCGAGGGCGACCTGGCCGCTGTCGCGTCCCCAGCCCGAGGCCTTGACCCCGCCGATCGGCAGGGCGTTGTCGTACATCGAGTGGCAGTTGATCCACACCGTGCCGGCCTTGATGCGACGCGACAGGCGGTGGGCGTGCGACAGGCTCTCGGTCCAGATGCTGGCGGCCAGGCCGAACTCGCTGTCGTTGGCGGCGGCCACCACCTCGTCGATCTCGTCATAGGCCTGGACGACGACGACCGGGCCGAACACCTCCTCGCGGACGATAGCCATGTCGGAGGTGACCCGCGCCACCACGGCCGGGGTGACGAAGGTGCCCTCGTCGCCGCCCTGCACGCCGCCGGTCAGCACCTCGGCGCCGGCCGCCGCCGCGCCGGCCACGAAGCCGGCCACGCGGTCGGCCTGCTTGCGCGACACCAGCGGGCCCATGTGGGTGGCCGGATCCAGGCCGTGGCCCAGTTGCAGCCCCTTGGCCTGCGCCGCGACGCCCTCAACCACCCGGTCGTAGATCGAGCGGTGGGCGTAGAGCCGCGAGCCGGCCACGCAGACCTGGCCGGCGTTGAAGAAGATGGCGTTGGCCGCGCCGGGGATGGCCAGATCCAGGTCGGCGTCGGGCAGGATCACCACCGGCGACTTGCCGCCCAGCTCCAGGCTGACCTTCTTGAGGTTGCCCTTGGCCGCATCGAGGATCGCCCGGCCCGTCGGGGTCGAGCCGGTGAAGGCCACCTTGTCGACGCCCTGGTGCGCGGCCAGGGCCGCGCCCGCCTCGCCGCCCAGGCCCGTGACCAGGTTCAGCACGCCCGCCGGGAAGCCGGCCTGCTGCACCAGTTCGGCCAGCCGCACGGCGGTCAGCGAGGTGTCCTCGGCGGGCTTCAGCACCACGGTGCAGCCGGCGGCCAGGGCCGGCGCCAGCTTCATGGCGGTCAAGACGAGCGGCGAGTTCCACGGCACGATGGCGGCGACCACGCCGACCGGCTCGCGCAGGGTCCAGCTGGCCATCTGCTTGCCGGCCGGCTGGTAGTTGATCGAGCTGTCGATCGTGCGGCCCTCGATGGCCGTCGCCAGGCCCGCATAGTAGCGGAACTGGTTCACCGCCCCCGGGATCTCGGCCCAGCGGCCAACATACAGCGGCTTGCCCTGGTCGAGCGTCTCCAGCTCGGCCAGCTCGTCGATATTGGCCTCGATCAGGTCGGCCAGGGTCCACAGCAGGCGCGAACGCTGCATCGGGGTGAGCGAGGGCCACTCGCCGCCGTCGAAGGCCTTGCGCGCGGCCGCCACGGCCGCATCCACGTCGGCCGCGCCGCCCTTGGCGATCTCGGCCAGGATGACGCCGGTGGCCGGATCCTTGGTCGGGAAGGTGTCGCCGCCATGGGCGTCGACCCAGGCGCCGTCGATGAACAGCTGCTTGCGACGCTTGGCGAGGAAGGCCTTGGCCCCCTCCGTCTGAGGTTCGACCGAACGGACGACGAAGGTCATGGCGCATTCCCCGGGACGCTGAAATTCCAGGCTCGACGCTAGTCCTCGCGACCTCGATTCACAGAGGTCGCGGAACGCCTATCCGCTGTGCGGGCGCCTTTGCGCGCAACCGTTTGCGAACCGCGCTAGAGCCTAGGGTCACGGGGTTTTCAGTGACGGTTTCCGGGGGCTTGGGATGACGACGATGAACGGACGCGGCGTGGACGAAATCCACGGCTACGCCCCCTTGCGACCCGTCGCCGGCGCGGCCGCGCCCGACGCGACGCCGGTCATCGCCGGCGGCGTCTCGCAGGCCGCCCTCGACGCGGCCCAGGCCTACTCCGACAGCTATGACGGCCTGGCCCTGCTGGTCTGGTCCGGCGGCGCGCTGCGGCACGAGGCCTACGCTCCGCACATCACCGCCGACAGCCTGTTCGAGACCTTCTCGATGCACAAGTCGGCGCTCGGCCTGCTCTACGGCGCGGCCATCCGCGACGGGGCGATCGGCTCGATCGACGATCCGGTCGGCCTCTACATCTCCGAATGGCGCGACGACCCGCGTGGCCAGATCCCGCTGCGCCATCTGCTGGGCATGAGTTCGGGCCTGACCGTGCACAGCCTCGACAAGGGCGATCCCGTCGCCCTGGCCCTGATGCTCGGCGACCGCATCAGCGAGACCGCCCTCTCCGTCCAGGCGCAGCGGCCGTCCGGCGAGGTCTTCGACTACTACAACGTCGCCGCCCAGGTCGCGGGCCTGGCCCTGTCGCGCGCCGTCGCGGCCAAGGGGCTGGGCGACGCGGCGACCTATCTGTCGAAAGCGCTGTGGGCGCCGATGGGCGGGGCCGACGCCCGCCTGTGGGTCGAGCGCGAGGACGGCGAGCCGCGCTTCTTCGCCGGCCTCCAGGCCCGGGCCCGCGACTGGCTGCAACTGGGCCGCCTGGTCGCCGGCGGCGGCCAGATCGACGGCCGCCAGGTGCTGCCGGCCGACTGGATCGCGCAGGTCACCGCGGAGAACCCGCTCAACCCCGCCTACGGCCTGCTGGTCTGGCGCGCGGCTCCCATCGAGAACGGCAAGCGCCTCTACGGCCCCTCCACCGCCTACGCCGCCCCTCACTCCGCGCCGTTCCTGGCCGATGACCTCGTCTATTTCGACGGCTTCGGCGGCCAGCGCGTCTACGTCTCGCCGTCGCGCGACCTCGTCATCGTGCGGATCGGCCGGCCGAGGCTCGACTTCGACGACGCGGCGCTGCCGAATTTGATCGTCGAGGGGCTGGCCTAAAGATCCTCCCCCTCTGGGGGAGGTGGCCCGAAGGGCCGGAGGGGGGCCGTTTTCAGCTTCCAACCCGCCGACGGTCCCCCCCGTAAAATCCCCGCGAAAGCGGGGACCCAGGTGTTTTATCGTCGAACGCCGTGGACTGCAGAAAAAGCCTGGGCCCCCGCTTTCGCGGGGATTTTACGGATTGGGGTAGGCTGACGGGGATAGACGAAGCTGGATCCCCGTCGAGCGCGGACCAAACCCCAATCAATCCAACCCCTTACAACTTTCTCAGCGCTCTGGATCAGACGCGCTCAAACCACCCGCATAATAACCCCGTCTCGCCGCACCGAAGGGGCGCGCGGCCAGCGACCATGCGGCGGCGGGATGCGATCGAGCGGGACTGGGGCGGATTGGGAAGATCCGTCGCGTCCGGGGACCTGGCGCTGGCTAGGCCCGCCCGCCGTCGGCTTGGGCGAGGACTACAGAGCACCCCTCTCCTCGCCGCCGCCCGACAGGGAAACCTCGAAGGCGGTCCTGGTAAGGCGTTAAGAGCGCCGCCGCCCGGGAAGCCGGCAGCCAAACGACCGCGCGGAGCGTCTAGGCTTCGTCGAAACGGTATTTGTCTACGCACCTCCGGGCGTCGCCCGGGCGCTCCGCTCCTCCTTCATCACTCAGCGGTTCACCGCGTGAGATCGAGAAGTCATGCGCTCAAGGAACCTCCCCCTCTGGGGGAGGCGGCCGAAGGCCGGTGGGGGGACGTTTTCAGCTTTCGAGGCGTCGGCCGATCCCGCACCAACTCCCCCCTCCGATCGCTGCGCGATCGCCTCCCCCACAGGGGGAGGTTGCTCGCGAACGGCCGCCACCTTCTCCCGCAAGGGGAGAAGGATCAAATCGGCCCCAGGTTCACGCTCACCGCCTTGGTCTTCAGGTACGAGTCGATCCCCTCGCGCCCGAACTCGCGGCCCCAGCCGGACTGGCGGTTGCCGCCGAACGGGGTCTCGGGGCTCAGGGCGGCGTGGATATTGACCCCCACCTGACCGCTGTCGATGGCGCGGGCCATGCGGTGGGCGCGGGAGAGGTCCTTGGTCCACACCGAGCCCGACAGGCCGTAGGTCGTCTGGTTGATCGCCGAGAGGAGCGCCTCGTCATCGTCGCCGAACGCCTGCACGCCCAGCACCGGGCCGAACACCTCTTCCCGCGCCAGGCGCATGTCGGGGCTGACGTCGGCATAGATGGTCGGGGCGACGTAGTGGCCCGGGCCGTCCGGCACGCCGCCGGCATAGGTCAGACGGGCGCCTTGGGCGGCGGCGGCCTCGACATGCTCCAGCACCCGGCCCTTCTGACGGGCCGAGACCAACGGACCGATCATCGTCGTCGGATCCAGGCCAGGCCCCACCTTCAGATAGGCCGCCGTCTGGGCCAGGCCTTCCAGCACCGGCTCCAGCACCTTCTCGTGCACGAACAGGCGCGTACCGGCCATGCAGTTCTGGCCCGACAGGAAGAAGCAGGCCAGGGCCGCCGACGGGATGGCGTCGGCCAGGTCGGCGTCGGGGAAGATCACGAACGGCGACTTGCCGCCCAGCTCCAGCGAAACGCGCTTCAGGTCATGGCTGACCGCGCGGACGATCTCCTTGCCCACGGCCGTCGAGCCGGTGAAGGTGATCTTGTCGACGCCGGGGTGCGAAACCAGGGCCGCGCCGATCTCGTGGCCCAGGCCGTGGATCAGGTTGAACACGCCGGGGGGGCCGCCGGCCTCCAGCCACAGCCGGGCCACCAGGATCGAGGTCAACGGCGTCAGCTCGGCGCTCTTCAGGACGAGCGTGCAGCCCGAGGCCAGGGCCGGCGCCAGCTTCAGGATGATCATCGACACCGGCACGTTCCAGGGCACGATCGCCCCGACCACGCCCACCGGCTCGCGCACCGTATAGACCAGCAGGTCCAGCGCCTCGCGGCCGTTGGCCCGGGCCGGGATGGTCGAGCCCTCCAGCTTGGTGGCCAGGCCCGCATAGTAGCGCACATAGTCGGCGCAGAAGCCCTTGATGGTCGCGCCCGACAGGGCGATTGGCATGCCGTTCTCGAGCACCTCGATCTCGGCCAGCTTGTCGGCGTCGCGCTCCAGCAGGTCGGCGAAACGCAGCATGATCCGGGCGCGGTCTGCGCCGGAGGTGCGGCTCCAGCTCTTGAAGGCCTTGCGGGCGGCGGCGACGGCCAGGTCGAGATCCTCGGCCGAGGTCGCGCGCACCTTGGCGATCGTCTGCTCCGTCGCCGGGTTCTCGACCTCGATCAGGGTCTCGCCGCGCCCTTCGACGAAGGCCTCGCCGATCAGCTGGCCATGGGTCTGCGCGAGGAAGGCGAGAGCCTCCTGCGAAGGGCCGAAGATCGCTGCGTCGCTGGCGTCCGCCATGGGAAACTCCGTCGATATGAACTGGGATCTGTTTTGAAGCGCGGGCGGCGCGGCCGCCGCTTTCCCGCGCGCCCTCCCCGCCTGTCGATCAAGCCGCGCGAAGCGATGGCGCGCCGCGCGCGAGCCGTCGGATGCTCCAATGGGGCTATTGGGGGACTTGAGGCGTGAGCGAGGTTCGGGACGAATTCCGCAAGGGCTGGCGCGTGGTGCTCGCGGCCGGGATCGGGGTCGGCTGCGGCATCAGCCTGCAGCAATATGTCGGCTCCCTCTTCGTGAAGGCGCTTCAGGCGGATCTGGGCTGGAGCCGGGGCAAGATCGCCCAGGCCCAGGGCGCGGCCCTGGCGGCCCTGTTCGTCGCCCCCCTGCTCGGCTGGCTGATCGACAAGGTCGGGGTGCGGCCGGTGGCGATGGTCTCCATCGTCCTGCTGGCGATCGTCTATCTGGGCCTGGCCGCCATGCCGCCGTCGCTGGGCGCCTTCTACGGCCTCTTCGCCCTCCTGGTGATCCTGGGCAGCGGCACCGGCCCGATCGGCTACACCCGCGCGGTCAACACCTGGTTCGAGAAGGGACGCGGCCTGTCGCTGGGCCTGACCCTGACCGGCGTCTCGCTGGTCGCGGCGCTGAGCGCGCCGCTGCTCAGCTTCGTCATCGCCCATCACGGCTGGCGCGGCGGCTATGCGACGCTGGCGGGACTGTCGCTGTTCGTCGCCCTGCCCACCGTCTTCTTCGCGCTCTGGGAGCGCCCGCGCTGGCTGGCCAAACAAGGCGCCGCCGCGACCGAGATCGATGCGGCCAAGCGCGTCTCCCAGGTCGGCCTCACCGCCGGCCAGGCCTTGAAGACCGGCCGCTTCTGGATTCTGTCGCTGGCCATCCTGCTGGCCACGGCCGGCCTCACCGGCGTGATCAGCCAGCTTCAGCCCATCCTCACCGACCAGGGCCTCGACGCCCGCGTCGCCGGCTGGCTGGTGGCCCTGCTGGCGGTCTCGGTGGCGCTGGGACGCATCGTCGTCGGCTGGGCGGTGGACCGCTTCTGGGCCCCGATCCCCGCCGCCATCGCCCTGGTCCTGCCGGCCCTGGGTGTCGGCCTGCTGGCCATCGGCCACGGCCAATGGCCGCTGGCCGTGCTGGCGGTGCTGCTGATCGGCGCGGCGCAGGGCGGCGAAGTCGACGTCGCCGCCTTCTTCGTCGCCCGCTATTTCGGCATGCGCTCGTACGGCGCGGTCTACGCCCTGATCGGCATCGCCATCTCGCTGGGCGTGCCGATCGGCGCGATCGGGATCGGCGCCCTCTACGACCACGACGGCGGCTACGGCCGCGCCCTGGCGATCGCGGCCGCCGGCTTTGTCGCCAGCGGCGCGCTGATCCTCCTGATGGGACGCTATCCGCAATGGACCACGCCCGAGAAGACCGCCTGAGACGCTCGCCCGCGCCATCAGGCGGCGCGGGACAGCGGCTCCGACAGGTCGCGGCTGATGGCGGCCGCGGCCGACTTCAGCTTGTCGCCGTATTGCTTGACGGCGTCCGGCATCTTCATCGACGAGCTGAAGAACACCAGCACCAGCGCCCCGCAGACGCCCTCGCTGTTGAAGATCGGCGCGCCGATCGACGAGGTCTTGCCCGGGGTGGCGGTGTAGGGATTGCGCCCCTTGGTCGCCCAGCCGGCCTCGATGATGTCGGAGAACATGCCGCCGGACTCCGCGTACTGCAGCGTCAGCGGATCGACCTGGCCTTCGCCGCGCCGATAGGCCTCCAGCACGGCCGCCTGTTCGTCGGGGCTGGCGAAGGCGAGATACGCCTTGCCCGCCGCGCTCTCCAGGATCGGCAGGGTGTAGCCGGGATAGTAGTTGTTCAGCGTCAGCGACGTCATCGTGTGGGTCGAGTCGCGGATCATCATCTGCTGGCCGACACGGGTCGCGATCGACACCGGCCAGGTCACCTTGGCCGTCAGGTCGACGATGTGCGGGCGGGCGCAGGCGACCAGGCGATCGCTCTCCTGGAACCCGTGCGACAGCGACTGCACCAGCATGGTCGGTCGATAGCGCTTCCGGGCCGGCTCCCGCTCGATCAGCTTCTCGTGCAGCAGGGTCTGCACGATACGGCAGGCCGTCGGATAGGGAACGCCCGAGGTCTGGGCGATCTCCATCATCGACAGCGAACCACGGCGGTTGATCGCCTGCAGCACCGAGATGCAGCGGCTGATGGCCCTGATCGGCACACCTTTTTCCATAGAAACGCCTCCTCCAGATTCACGCGAACTCCAGACCGTGGCGGCGAGGGTCTGGCGGAAACCACGTCCCGACTATCCGTTCGCCGGATAGCGCAACGAAGCCCCGCCACGGTCGGAGTCGTCTTTTGTGCGTCGCCTGCTCTTTCGCAGGGCGGATATTTGACCACGCGGTCAACGAAGTGGCAATTCGTGGAATTACGGTCAGGCTCACATAACGTCGGAGCCCGAGATGACCGCTGAAACTTCCGTAACGTCAGCCGACGAGGCTTTGTATCTTCAGCGCTTTCAGGCCGCCGCCAACGCTCCGCAGGAGACCTACGACACGCTGGAGCCCGTGCCTGGCGCGGCTGGGCGCACGCTGATTCCTGCCGCCGCGACGGCCACGATCGACGCCGCGGCGCTCGACGCGGCCGAGGCCTACGCCAAGGACAGCAACGCCAAGGCCTTCATGGTCTGGCGCGACGGCGTGCTGGAACGCGAGACCTATTTCGCCGGCGCGGCTCGCCCGTCGCTGCTGGCTTCCAAGTCGCTGGCCAAGCCGCTGACCGCGGTCGCCATCGGCCGCGCCCTGGCGCTGGGCGTCATCGAGTCGCTGGACCAGTCGGTCGCCGACTTCATCACCGAGTGGAAGGGCACGCCCAAGGCCGACATCCTGGTGCGCCACACGCTCGACATGCGCACGGGCCTGCTGCCCCAGGGCTTCAGCACCGATCCGGCCGACGTGCTGAACCGCGCCTACCTGCATCCGCGCCACGACGACGTGCTGATCAACGACTACCCGCTCGTCCATACGCCGGGCAGCCGCTACGACTACGCCAACGCCACTTCGGAGCTGGTGGCCCTGGTCATCGAGCGCGCCACCGGCCGCCGCTATGCCGAGTTCATCTCCGAAGAGGTGCTCAAGCCCATCGACGCGCCGGGAGGCCAGATCTGGGTCGACCGTCCGGGCGGCCTGGCCCATTCGGGCTGCTGCATCCTGCTGCCGGCCGAAAGCTGGCTGCGCCTGGCGATCCTGCTGCTCGACGACGGGGTCCACGCCGGAACCCGCCTGCTGCCCGAGGGCTATGTGGGCGAGATGCGCACCCCGACCGAGCAGAACCCGCACTACGGCCTGGGCGTCTATATCGGCGCACCCTATCTGGAGCGCCGCGGCTGGGCCGCACCGGACCTGCCCTGGCCCAAGATCCTGCACAGCGAGCCCTACGCCGCCGAGGACCTCTATCTCTTCTGCGGGAATTCAAACCAGGTGGTCTACATCGTGCCGTCCAAGCGCCTGATCGTGCTGCGGGTCGGCGATAGCCCGCCCAAGACGCCCGAGTGGGACAACAGCGTGCTGCCCAACCTGATCCTCAAGAGCCTCTAGCGTTTCCGGCGGAGGGCGACGCGAGCGATGAGCTTGCGGACCTCGCCCTCCTCCACCCCGTCCCGACGCATCAGCAGACGGACGATCGGCTCCGAAAGGAGTTCATCGAGTGAAGGCGGCGGGTCGTCCAGACCCCGGTCGTCGCGCATCGGGCGCTCCTCTCCGGTCGGGGGCGCCCTCCTCGCATCATTGCGAGTGAATCGCAACTACTATCCTGAAGCGTCACGCATGCCGTGGCGACCGGACGGCCGACTTGCTATCTGCCTCGTCAAAGCAGCGAGAGGCCCCGCATGACCGACTTCCCCGTCACCATCTTCCACAATCCCAAGTGCGGCACCTCGCGCAACACGCTGGCGATCATCGAGGCCGCCGGCTACGCGCCGACCGTGGTCGAATATCTGAAGGTCGGCTGGACGCTGGAACAGCTGAAGGATCTGGCCGCCCGCACCGGCCTCGGCGCCCGCGGCCTGCTACGCGTCAAGGGCACGCCGGCCGAAGAGCTGGGCCTGA
>Ga0102591_1002404_pt1 | contig 20538 bp, 20 predicted proteins | sample AraplaCol_mCL_r2_2_FD_76860 | JGI IMG/M metagenome (GOLD analysis project Ga0102591, IMG submission 76860) | Arabidopsis root microbial communities from North Carolina, USA - plate scrape MF_Col_mCL_r2 (SPADES assembly) (version 2) | ecosystem: Host-associated > Plants > Roots > Endosphere... | reverse complement strand
GCAATACCTGTCAGTTTTGAAGACGCCTTCAAGGAAGCTGAAAAGCTCACGGCGAGCGGCCGCGCGGTTCACGTCCTTTACACCGAGGATGCAACCCAGATTCAGCTCACCCGATTTGCCGCGGCTGGCATCAGAACGAGCCTTGCTCCGCAAGGGTAGGGTGGATTGGCCGCGCAGGGCGCGAACCTCGGATCACAAAAACCACGCAAGGTTCGTGTCTAAGTTACAAGCGGCGAAAAATGCATTCCGTTCGGAGGACATCCGATGAATACCGGGATCCCGCGACTTCGATCATCGTCTCAATCATAGGTGTCCTCGCCACCGGTTGTGTCGCCATTTCGGATCAGAAGACAGGGGCAGTCCCAACGACAACGATCCACCTACCGACTGCGATTGGCGTATCAGGAAGGAGACCGGCGGCAGGTCAGATCACGACGATGTGTTCTCGCCCGACGGAACGTCACTCTCGCTCGATGGTTGGCCCGACATTCCACGCGTCGAAGAGGAAATAACGATGTTGAAGACACTACTGACGGCGACTGTGCTACTCGCGCTTGCTGGGCCTTCTGCCTTTGCCTTGTCCGATATCGTGTGTGATCAAGCCAACATGTCGAAGCTCGAAACTGACGTCAAGGCTATGACAGACGAGATGAAGAAGGACTACGCCAATAAGGAATTGGCGATGGCGAAGGAAGCACTTGCCTCAAACGACAACGACAAATGCAAGACGCATATGTCGAACGCGATGAAGGGAAATGACCCTATGTGACGGGTTCAGGCAGCCCTAACGAATGGCCCCGCAGGCAACCCCGGGGCCTTCGCGCCGTAGCTCCGGTGTTGAAAACCGCATGCTTGCTGGTAGCAAATAAGTCCAGAGGAATCACAACGGAGCTGGCTTCCTATTTCGACTGCGCGTCACTTTCTCACTGCTCGGCCGTCAGGGAGGCCGCCGCTTGTCTAGCGCGGGGTGTCCTTCCGTTTGAGGAGGCCAGCGCGGATCACGTCCGACTTTGACGCTGGGGTGGGGTGGGGAGGTGCCGACTTTGGATTGCGTGATCCATCGCGCGCCTTGAAACCCTCGTACTTCTGTTGTGCATCCAACCTGTCGGCGTCCGATACAGGACCGACCGGTGTACCATTGATGTCATGGCGGACGGATCCGGGTCGCGCGACCGCGATCTGATAGCTCCGCGAATGCACATAAGTTGCCATCGTCTTGCGCAGAGCCGTGACGCTGAATTCCGGTTTCAGGAGAGGGCGGATTTCATCCCAGAGCCCGAGTGCAAAGGGTCGGATCGGGTCGCCAATCTTGGCTGGAAGAACTGCGATCGGCCGGGTGAGAAGAGCATTGATTGCCACGGTCTTGGCGACCTCTCGTTCACGGGCGAGAACCGGGTCGGAGTTCTCTCGCGGAGATTTCGTCTTCGGTGACTTCTGACGCATCGCAGTCCGTGCCAATCCAGGAATATCGTCATTCCAGGATATGCCATTCGGTACCACGAACCAATGACATCAGCTTAGCGCCCATAGGCTCGCCGCTCGCGGCCGCTGGGCGCTTCCGGGTAAGGGGCAAAGCCTCTGAGGCGGAGCGGCCGCCTGAGGCGATGCGCTTCCCCACGGCGATCCTCGCGATCAGACGGACGGTGGGCTGGATCAGCCAGTGGAAACAGATGATCACGGACCCGCCGCCGAAGATCGGCCGGCCCCGGCATCTCTACAGCGGACCGACGCGGCGGATTACGTCGGGACCAGCGCGCGCTGATCGTTAGAAGCTTGCGCCGCTGATATCGCCGCCAAGAGCGTAGCGGCCACCGATCACAAACTGCTCGGCACTCATGGCGATGTGTTTGGCCGCCGCGCGAACGTCGCGTTCGCGCCTCTCGAAGGGCTGGGACTCGGCAAGGGCCCGGGCTCCGATCAGATCGTTCACCCGCAGTACGACGCTCACTGCGACTTCAGCGGCGTGAGAACAGGCAAGCCGGTAGTTGATCCGGGCCGCAACCAGGTCAGAGCCTTCGCTTTCGACGGACGCGCACAAGGCCGACATGGCTGACCGCATGTAGGCGCCAGCCGCCCTGCACTGCGAAAGGCAGCGCCCGATCTCTGCGTGAGCCAGTTCGCGTTCTGCGACGGGGACGGTCATGCCCTGACGACGGTGGCCGGAGCTTAACGAGATGAGCGCGTCGATTGCGCCTTTCGCGATCCCAAGCGGCACTGTGGCAACAGTCCAGACAAAGGCGGAAATGCCCGGAAGGCGATAGACGACACCGGCGTGGGTAGGATTTGGCTGAAAGTCGCAAACGAATTCGGCTGGCAGGAACGCGTTGTCTGCCTCGAAGTCCCAGCTTCCGGTGCCTCTCATCCCTGACACATGCCAGTTGTCGATCAGATTGACGGCCTCACGGGGCAAGAACGCTAGAACGATCCGCCCACTGCCTTCGTTCACTTCACAAAGCGGGGCAAAGGTCGTGGCGTGTGGCGCGCCGCTGGCAAAAGGCCACCGGCCAGTGATTCGGTATCCACCCTCAGCAGGGACCGCCTTGCCAATCGCGCCTGTGCTTGAGGCGACGAAGGCCGACGGTTTCCCGAACACCTTCTGTGCGGCGTCCAAAGGCAGATAGCCGCCAGCGCGCGAAATGCCGCCTCCGTTTCCGACGAGCCAGCCGATTGTTCCATCAACTGCTGCGGCATGCTCGACCACGGCCATGAAGTCGAGGGGCGAAAGCCCGCATCCGCCCAGTTGAGCTGGCAGCAGGAGGCGGAAGAACCCCGCTTCGCTCAAGGCACCAAACACCTCGTCCGACAGCCTTCGATCCGCGTCAAAGCGCCCGGATTGCTCTGCCAGCAAAGGGCGGATCTGTTCAAACCTTTCGATCATGGTTGCAGCGGTCGATGCCGATTGTCCGTCCAGCATGATGATCTCCTTCCAGAATGCCGGAATGATCGGACTCGATGAGATGCGCGGCAACAGCAAAGAATTCGAGGCAAGGTGAGTACAATTCATCTAGAATTCGATGCATGCACCGCCTTCCGCCTCTTCGAGAGCTTCAGGCCTTCGAATCCGCGGCCCGCCTTCTGAGCTTCAGGAAGGCGGCCGAGGAACTGTCCGTCACACCCACAGCCGTCAGCCACCAGATACGGCTACTGGAACGCTATTGCGGCCAGCCCCTTTTTCAGCGCCAGCCGAGGCCGTTGCAGCTCACCACTGCGGGCGCACAGCTTCTGCCGGTTGTCCGGGACGCTTTTCTGTCGATCTCGGACGAGCTTGCGCGCCTTACCCCTGGCAGCCCGATCGGCCATCTTCGGGTGACGACAACCAGTGCCTTCGCCGCGCGCTGGCTGCTGCCGCGCCTGGAAAGCTGGCGAGCGGAAGCGCCGGGATCGACACTCGACCTTGTGGGAACGGATACGGTACTGAACCTTCGCACGGGCGAAGTTGACGTTGCGATCCGTTATGCGCGGCGATCCCCGACAGACGGAGTCGCGGTGGAGCTACTTCGCGATACCTTCCACGTCGTTGCGGCGCCGTCGGTTCTTCAGGGAGGCGTCCGCATGATCGAGCCTCAGGCGATCCTCGATCTGCCACGTGTCGAGGTCGGCTGGCCCCTGACCGACGTAGGTGCGCCCACTTGGCGTCACTGGGAAACTGCGGCCCGAGCGGCAGGCTACCGAATCAGCGGCACCGTCCGGCCACCGCAACTGAAAATCCACGAAGAGCACCACGGGATCGAAGCGATCGTAGCCGGACAGGGTCTTGGGCTGTGTAGTGACGTGCTCGTTGCACGGGAGCTTCGCGATGGCCGTCTTCTGCGAGTCAGCGATATCGTTCTGCCCGGCTACGGCTTCTACTTTGTCTATCGGGCCGAGCACCCGAGGCGCGGGGCCTTGGAAGCCCTGCTTCGCTGGATGCAGCGGCAAGCCTCCGCGTGAAGCCGATTGTCAAACATGCGCGTGCGCCGGCTCCCACGCACAGAAGATGATCTCAATCGATACTTCGCGCCGACCCCGAATGGCAGGAATGCCGCAGCTGTGCTGCCGCAAGTCGGTTCCCAGTGAATGATCGCGCCGGTTTCCCATTTTTGTACGGTCGACTCGTTGGTATTGAGGTAGCGCGCGAAGACTGGCTGGCTAACGTGATTTTACTCGCGCAGCGCCTTGATCTCGCCTGGGGTCAGCTCTTGCCGGACGGACAGGCAGGCCTCATCGAAGGTCCGCATCGTCTCCTTGTCGATGCTGCCTGGCGGCCTTCATAGGGAAAGGTGTCTTTGACATTGGCTTGCTCAAGCGGCTGACGCGGGCCGTTCTCTCGGAGATCGCTGAGAGGCTCTATCAGGCGCTGGGCCGTGTCACGGATTTCGGTCTGGTGAATGGTGCGCGATCGCCGCAGCACTTCGTCAGCCTTGGCGGTAAGCACGAGCGTCTGGCGGCGCGTGTCATTCGGATCGGTTCATGCCGAACATAGCCGGCTTCCAGCGCCTGCGGAAGGGAACAAAGCTGCATTCCCATCGGTTGATGGTTCGACTGCACAGTGGAAACGAAGGCGTTGGATTGGACCGTTCACATGGAGGCGCCACCACTTGAAAGAAAGCTTGCAGCGATCCTTGCGGCCGATATCGAAGGTTATTCTCGATTGATGAATGCCGACGAAGAGCAGACGCTTGCGACTTTGACGTCGCACCGCACTATTGTCGACGGTCTTATCGAAAGCGCCCATGGTCAGATTTTCGGGACCGCCGGCGACAGCGTGTTGGCGGAATTTCCATCGATCCTCCATGCCTTCAACTGCGCAGTCGCCATTCAGCAGGCGATGTGGCGTGCCAATCAGGCGCTTGCCGACGACCGGAAGATGAACTTCCGCATCGGGATCAATATCGGCGACGTTCTGGTGAAAGACGGCGATATCTTCGGGGATGGCGTCAATATCGCCGCCCGGCTCGAAGGCCTCGCTGATGCCGGCGGTATCTGCGTGACAAGAGGGGTACGAGATCATCTGCGCGATCGCGTGGATACCACCTTCGAGGATTTGGGTGAGCACCAAGTCAAGAACATTGCGCGTCCACTCCGGGTCTTCCGCGTCCTGTTCGACCCGCAGGCCGAACCAAGCCTGAATGTGGAGCTATCGTCCGTCGACACCGCCGAGCGATCCTCGTCTGTCGAAGAGCCCTTCTCAGTAGATGACAAAAGCGACGAGGTGCGTCGAGTCGAGGTGGCCTTTTGGGAGGCGGTACAGGAGAGCGACGACCCGGCCGAGTATCTCCTTTACCTGAAGCGGTTCCCGACGGGTCAGTTCGCCGAACTGGCAGCCGCACGCGTTGCGCAAGGAGGGGCTGGCGACGCCGACCCTGGTATCGAGGTTTCATTCTGGGAAACAGTTCGAGACACCGGTAACGTCGAGATGATTGAAGCGTATTTGTCAAAGTTTCCGCAGGGCCAGTTCGTCGATCTCGCGAATATATTGCTGGCGGACATTCGAGCGAAATCAAACGCCTAACGATCTCGCAACGACTTCGTGAACGCCAATCGGGACAATTCAGGCGCTTGCGCAGTCGAAGTCCCGAAAGCGACGGGAGGGCCAGGTGTTTGAGGACTTCTCCTCTGAGATGGTTTCTCAAGTGGCTCTGCTCCTACTCATTGGCATTGCTTTCGGCCTCCTTTTCGACACGTCTGCCGTATCGCTAGGGCGATCCGGCGCCAATGCATTGCAATAAGTAAACTGAGAATGGCGGCCGCGCGCGGTCGGGAGGCGCAGGAAGTCATACCGCAGATTACGGGTCACAGTGTACGTTTGGCTTGCTAATCCAATGTGCCGTAGGCGGGGCGAATAGCGCAGCCCGATGGTTCACTGGGCGCGGGCAGGGATCGCAATCCAACATAAGTTGCTCATGTACGCTAACCGCCAAGCTCGAGAGAGGGACGGTCTGCTTCCCCGATTCCGGTACGCTGCCGCAAAAAAATGGGTTTGCCAGCGGAACAGCGCGGACCGCCCCTGGCCGCATTCGCGGCCGGTACCTGGTACGCTTTCCCGCTGCTGGCGACGGCTTCACGCTAAAGCAGGGATGACCTCGCTAGGTGTGATTGTTGACTCTGCTCGCTACTCATTGGAAAAGATCATCAGTTCGAGAGGGAAAACACTCATGGCAGACGAGAGCAATACCGAGACCACAGAGACGGCGCCACCGGCGGAAGCAGCGCCGCCCAGGAAGCGCCGAGGACCGCGGCCGAAAAATGTCGTTTCAGACGCAACTGCTGAAACACCGGAGGCAGTTGCTGCCCAGCCCATGAGAGGACGCAGGAAGCGCGCAGACAGGTCGGCAGAGGCGCCGGCCGTTGCCAAAACCAGGGGAAAGAAGGTCGGCAAGGGCACCGGAAAAACCCGTGGGGCAAAGCAAACGATCGAAACGCCGGCTCCGGTCCCAGTCCTCGACGACATTGCTGATCTTCGTCAGCTTGAAGAAGAGAACGCTCGGCTCCGCAAGGCGCTGGCCGAAAAACTCCGAGCTGAGAACGCCGATCTGCGCAAGCGACTGGGTCTTGCCTGATCATCGGTGAAGGGCTGATTGGATTTAAGCGATCGGCCCTCCTCATCACATTCTCGCTGCCGTTCGTCGAGAGCTGCAGCGGAGGATTCGGTGCCATTGCTCGAGGTGGCGGCACATATGAAATCACCATGGAAATATCTGGTCCAACTGGCGTCTTTGGGGCGAACGGTCAAGGAGCCGGAAAGCCCGCGTGAAATCGCGATCGAGGAACCGCTCGGCGAAGTTGACGAACCGATAGTGGAAGCCCCGAACGAGGCTGCAGGTAATCTCGACGCCGCGACTGTCGGCGGTGAACGGGCGCCCACCACAACGGTCGACCGGTCAAGTCCCGACGATCGCGTGGCGCTTCTGGAACCCGCCGGACCAACGCGACCACCGCCGACGAAAAGGCAAAGGCGCAGCCGGAAAACGAGCGCCAGCGATGTTGCCGTGGCCGATGCCGTCGAGTATGGAGATAGCGACTCCAGTGCTCCTCAGCCGCCGATGACACTCGCCGATGAGATGACCACACTGGACGAGGACATCAGGCAACTTAGACGCCGGCTGGCAGAGAAGTTGCTGTTGCAGAACATGCAGCTCAAGAAAATGCTTGAGCGCTTTGACGCGTCGTAAGCTGATGGCGCGCCTTCAACGTTGGATCCCTATGAAACCGCAGCAGCGCAAGTTTATCGTCGAAGTCAAATCGGCCCGGCGGCGGACGACAACCAATCCATCTTCCATCTGGGGCGATACGGACCTGAAAGCCCTCGTGCGCCAGGCGGAGACCGAAGCGCCGCAACTGTTCGAACCGGCTCAGTGCCCCGACGAGCCTTCTCCGGGGCAAAGTGCGGAGGTTTGCCCGAACGAGAGCGCTGGGACCGGCGCCGTTGAGCGGACCTCAGATCCGGCGGCCCCGACAGAAGAGAACATTCGCACCGAGGATGTTTCCGGTCCTGCTTCCATCTCGCCGATGGAGGCAAACCGCACGAAGACGATTCCACCAGAAGATAAGCCGAAGCGCCAAGGGCCAACGCGCCGTGGTCGTCCCCTTGGTAGCAGGACGACTACCGCTGCTCCCGAAGCACTTTACGACGAGCTTGCCGTGCTCGAGGTAGAGAACCGTCGGCTGAAAGGGCTGCTCGCGCATCGGCTTCAACAAGAGAACGTCCAGTTGCGAAAGATGCTTGAACGGTTCGGAACAAACTGAGCTGCAGATTGATGATCTTCGCTTGGAAGGTCATCATTTAGACTCGTGCTTTTAAGCTGCGGGGTTGGCCGATCGTCCCCCTACATGGGCTGATCATCGCCCACACAGTCGTGGCGGTGCCTTTTGCGGTGGTGAGCGCGAACGCGTCGAGCTTGCGGCCCAGAGCCTCGGAGCTTCGCCGGCCACGGTGTTCCGCCGTATTACCCTGCCGCTCGCCATGCCGGGCGTACTCTCTGGCGCTGTGCTCGCCTTTGCGACGTCGTTGGACGATTCCTCACGCTCTTCTGCGCAGGCCCGAACTTGTGACGATGGCCTCTCGCCAAAACGCCGAAGGAAACGATGTCCTGCGCATCAAATAAATAGCTGAATGCGTCTCCTACTCGGCCAATCTGGTGCCGTTCGAGGGCAATGTATGCGCGCGCGATCGTTTCCACCGCGTCCGGCTGTCCATCGACCGCAAAGCAATCCAGGATGCCGTTTGAGTCGAAATCCTCCGTCAATTCCCAGATCGTTTGACCGTCTGGACCTAGGAGCGGCATCTCGTAGGTCACGCGGCGTTTACCGGGAATATTGGCAATAGCCTCGGCATAGTGCAGCGCGGTCACGGAGGCGAGCGGAGCACCAAGCAACAGAACTTTTCCACCCAGGCGGACAAAACGTTCAAGAGGCGAGCCTTTTCCCAACGCCTGTCCAAGACATTGTGGCTCTGTGAGTATTTCCACTAGAGGACCGATCGCGACCATTGATGCGTCCGGGTGAGCGCTTCGTCGCGTACTGCGATTTTGGACGAGGAACTGATTGAGCATGCCGAAACCGCGATATGCTGCCGAGGTCCCAGGATCAAAGGGTGGCCAGTTACGACGCAGTTTCTCATCCATCTTAGCGCCGTTCAGTGTCCCTCATACGGTGATCGGTCCCATGAGGCATATCCCATCGCGGTGCCCGTTGGCCCGATAGCGTCGACAAGAGCGCCGACGACAGTGGCCGCGCCTATCTCGACACCACCGATGGCTTTCAAAGAGGCATGGACCATCACCAGGTCGCCCGGTTGGATGCCCAGTCTTTGAAGGTCCGCTGCGATTTCTATCCTGGTTTTCATTGGAACTTCTCTTCGTCAGGGCGTCGGTTTGAAAGCTCAGCAGAGCACTCCATCCTGAGGATCGCATAATGTCATCGTTGGGGACCTTGGCTTTTCCTGAGCACAGATGTCCGCCATTTTCATTGGTGCCGCTGGCTGCTGAAGTGTAAGCGACAAGCCGGGGCCGTTCAGGCGGCGTAGTTCCACGGCATGAGCGCGTCAATATCGCTGCTGGGCCATCCATTTGCGAGGCGCTCAAGTGTCTGGGTAAGCCAGGCTTGCGGATCGACGGCATTCATCTTTGCTGTCTGCAGGAGTGTCGCGATCGTAGCCCAGGTCCTGCCGCCGCCGTCGCTGCCAGCGAAGAGGCTATTTTTTCTGGTGATGGCCTGGGGTCTGATAGCTCGCTCGACAATGTTGGAGTCGAGCTCGACACGGCCGTCGGTCAGGAAGCGCTCGAATATGTCGCGACGCGATATGGCATACCGGAGAGCTTCGGCGAGTTTGGATTTTCCCGACACCCGCGGCAAAGTTGCCTGCCAGAGTGTGAAGAGGTCACGGACGATCGCCGCCGAACTTTCCTGACGCGCTGCGACACGAGCTTCGGGACTTTGGCCGCGGACGGTTTCTTCGATTTCCCAGAGCCTCGCCATACGCTCGACCGTCTCTGTGGCGACCTTCGAGCTCTTCGCCGCGTGCAATTCGTAGAACTTCCGCCGGCTATGTGACCAGCAGCCAGCCAGGACAACGCCGTCGTTGCCTCCATCCTTGCGGACAAGCTTGCTGTAAGCACCATACCCGTCAACCTGCAGGATGCCGCGATAGCCGCTCAGATGTCGTGCGACGCACTCGGTCGCTCGACTGTCTTCAAAGCGATAGGCCACCAACGGTGGACCGCTGCCTCCGAAAGTGCGGTCATCCCTGGCGTAAGCCCATAGCCATGCTGTCTTTGCCGACCCGGACCCAGGCGCAAGTGTCGGCAAGGTCGTTTCATCGGCAAAGATCCGCTCCGCCTTCTTGATCTCGTTCAGGATGTAATCGGCAAGGATGTCGAGTTCGAACCCCAACTTGCCCATCCATTGGGCCATGAGCTTGCGGTCAAGTTCGACCTTGTCACGCGCGTAGATCGCTTCCTGGCGATAAAGCGGAAGGCCATCGGCATATTTGGAGACCGCGATCTGGGCCAGAAGTGCTTCTGTTGGAATGCCGCCTTCGATGATGTGTGCGGGAGCCGCGGCCTGGATGACGCCGTCCTCGTTCCTAAAGGCGTACTTGGGACGACGCGTGACGATAACACGGAACCTGGCTGCGACGACATCGAGCCGTTCGGAGACGTCTTCTCCGATCAGGATCTTCTGCTTGCCCGCATGCTCCGGCAACTCTTCCGGCTCGATCACAATCTCGACGCGCTCAAGATGCGGCGCGAAGCCCTTGCGTGGCCGTGGTGCACGCTTGCCGTCCGCATTCCCGCGGCCCTTCGTGACCTGGGCCTTTATCGCCGCAATGCCGGTCTCGATCTCCTCGAAGACAAAGGCATGCTGCTCGTCATCGACCGGGGACGCCAGCTTTTCCGAACGCCGTCCAAAGCGGGCCCGATCAAAAGCCTTCAGGATTTGCGTCAGCCGCTCGATGCGTTCGTCGGCGTCAGCGTTCCGGGCCTCGAGGTCATCAACCTGCTTTTCCAAAGCCTCGACGCGGGCTGCCTTTTCGGCCATGGCGAGAACCATAGCTTTCAGGGCCTCTACATCATCCGGGAGCTCGATCTCGGGTCGCGTCATGGGTCAGATCAGAGCATATTTTGCCGTGATCCGCCCGCGGTTTCAGGCACCTGATTCACTTCGCCGCAGTGGTTTTACCCAACAATCTCGGGAGGTTTGACTGGCGTCGACCGCACCCGCTTCCAGTCCATACCATCCACCAAAGCCAGAAGCTGGGCATGATTCAGCTGGACGCGGCTGTGGCCGATACGTGGCCAGCAGAACTGAGCTTTCTCTAGCCGTTTGGCATAAAGGCAGACGCCCGAGCCATCCCACCATACGATCTTGATCCGGTCTGCTCGTTTCGCCCGAAAGACATAGAGCGCTCCGTTGAACGGATCACTGCCAGCATCCCGCACCAGCGAAAGCAGGCTGTCCGGCCCCTTGCGGAAGTCGATCGGATGGCTCGCAAGGAAGACCTTCACGCCTGACGGGATCATGCCGAGCGTACCGCTCGGATAACGCGCTGCAAATGCGCCTCGTCGATCTCAGCACCGGCCCGGATTACAACGTCGCCGATGACCACCTCGACGACAGAGCTGACCCCGATCATCGATCTCTGTCCACTTTCAGCCGACGCCACATGGTCCGGCTCGCTCTCGTTCAGAAGGTCTCGCCGCCACCGGTAGAGTTGAGAGGGCGTAATCCCGATCCGTCGTGCGATCGCCGAGATATTCACTCCAGGCCGGCAAGCCTCCTCAACGGCCTCCACCTTAAATTCGTCAGACCAGAAACGTCGCAACTGGCGGGGAGAACCCTCAAGTCGATCCGTTACCGCCTCAATCATATGGATCATTCTAGGGCTAGCCGTAGGCGTAGACATAGATCCTCACAGTCAGAGAAATCAGATGCCTGCCATAGCGTGACGTCCATCACCCCTGCCAGATGGGGTCTCCTTGTCGCTTACGGATCACTTTCCACTGGCGCGGGATGACCTCCAGCGTCTCCGTGATGTCCTCGCCGAGCTTCGACAACCTGGCCGAACCGCAGCAGGAGCAGCTTGTCGGAGCCGCGATAACGACCCGTTCGCGCGGGAGATGTTCGGGAAACGGTTTCCGTGACGGGCGCTTGCGCTCGAAGGCCCGGACTGCCGAGGCCTTGGCTGCGATCTCCGCCGCCAGTTCGTCTTCGCCAGCGTCGGCTTCGAGTTCCTCGAGCTGCAGCTCCATCTGTTCAAGGAGCCGCGCCTTGCGTTCTGAGCGGCTGCCGTAAAGTTCTCGACGAACCTTCTCGATCTCCAACTTCAGCCGCGCGATCAGTGCTTCGGAATGCGACACGAGCGCCTTTGCGCTGGCGGCTTGCGCCTTGGCGGTCGCGGCTTCTGCCTCGGCAGCGATGCGCCGGGTACGCTCCTCAGCCAGCAGTGCAAGCGCACTGGCAAGGTCGTTCGTAAGTTCATCAGGCGCGTCGTTCATGGCAGGATGGAATCATATTCGATCCCGCCATGCCAGTGGTTTTGCTTATCCTGCCGACGTCGGACGCCAAGTCTTTTGCGGCATCCGCCAGTCGATTCCTTCCAACAGATAACCGAGCTGCGCCGGCGTAATCACCACCGTGCCGTCGGCTGCCGACGGCCAGATGAAACGGCCGCGTTCCAGCTTCTTTGTGAACAGACAGGCGCCTTGCCCGTCATGCCAGATCACTTTGAGCAGACCTCCACCGCGACCGCGAAACACGAACAAATGGCCGCACATCGGATCGCGCTTCAGCGTCTCTTGCACCATCAGCGACAGACCAGGGAAGCCTTTGCGCATGTCGGTATGGCCCGTCGCCAACCAGACCTTCACACCAGTCGGGACCGGGATCATCGCCGAGCCAGCACGACGTCGAGAATGCGACCCAGCGCCTCGGTGTCGATGTCGCTGTCTACCCGGACACGTCGACCTCGTCCCAGTTCAATCGTCACATCGCTGCGCTTCCGACGAGAATGCGATGGGACCGACGGTTCCGAGACAACGGGTTGGGCTGCAGGTGTGGCCTCAGACACGATTACAGGCACCAACGTGTTCGCCGTCTGCATCGACGGCTCCTCAATACGACAAAACTCCTTGCGCCAACGGAAGAGCTGACTGACGTGGATCCCGGCTGCGCGGGCGATCTCGGAGAGCACTGCGCCCGGTTCAAGGCAGGCAGCGACGAGGCGTTCCTTGTCGTCGCGGGACCAGCGCCGCCGGCGCTCGACGGACGTGATCACTTCAATCGGATGCTTCGTCATATGACTACTCCTAGTGCTAGCACTAGGACTTCCGATGTTTGGTATCACCTCACAAGACGGCCTTCACCGGAGGCTTACCGATCAAACGTCGACGCTGTCGACGATCAGTGCGGCAAGATTGGCGCTGGCGGCCGTCTCGTTCGTCCGGCCGCGGATCAGCTCGCGGCCGATCGCCTCGGCTGCTCCTGCGATACCGGTGCAGCGCAGGCGCAAATCGTCGGAGGGAATTTTCGCGAAGGGTCCGAGTGCCGCCTGGATCGCGGCGACATAGTCGTCGACCTGTTGCTGCTGCGTCGCGATCATGTCCGCGTTGCCGCGTAGCGCTCCTGAGATGGCCTGCCATTCCTCACCACTGTCGACGGCACAGTCGATGTAAACCGAGCTGATGATGTCGGCGACCGCATCGAGCTCTTTCGGTGCCCCCGTAAGCGCGGCCTGCAGTTTGGTTGCGTGGCGGTCTTCGATTTCCTGGGAAAGCGCGATCAAAAGCCCCTCGCGCGTGCCGAAATGCTCGTAGGCGATCGGCTTGCTGACGCCGGCGCGTTCGGCGAGGTGGCCGAGCGTCAGGGCGTCGGCGCCGCACTCGCGCAGGATCTCCTTGGCGGTCTCGATCAACTGGGCACGCCGTTCGGGCTTGGCGAGCTTTCGGCTTTTGGTCGGGGCCATCGATCGCAATCCTTTTCGCGTCGGCTCGTGGCTCTTGAAAGCGGCGTTCGGCAACCTATCTACCAATAGTAAGTTACTAATGGTAGGTTCGGCAATCAGCCAGACACTTTTCGTTTAGGAGATAGGAAGATGTCGAGCAAGTTTCAGCCTGTTTTGATCATCGGCGGTTCCGGGGTTGTCCGATCGCAGGCGGCGAAAATCATCCGCCGGCTCCACCTGACATTGCCGATCGCTATCGGCGGCCGTGATTTCGGCAAGGCCGAGGCCGTCGCGCGCGAGGTCGGAAACGCCATCGGCGTCAGCGTCGATCTGGCGCGGCCGGATCTCGGCCTTGGCGACGAGAAGCGTTTCAGTGCCGTCGTCATTTTCCTGAAGGATGAGAAGCTGAGCTCGATGCGCTACGCCCAGCGCCACGGCGTCCCCTATATCAGCCTTTCCAGCGGCACCTTCGAAGTGGGGCCGGAAATGGCGCAATATATCCACGCGCCGGACAAGGCGCCGATCCTGCTCGCCAGCCACTGGCTTGCCGGGGCCGCCATCTTCCCGATCCTCGAATTCGCCAAGGCCTATGAGGCGATCGACACGATCCGCATCGGGGTCCTGCTTGACGAACAGGACATGGGCGGGCCGGCAGCACTTGCCGACTACAATCGCATCACCGGCCTCGCGCCGTCGGCATTGACGGTCAAGGAGGGCAGGCTCCACTGGGCTGGCTGCGAGGATTCGAAGGCGCGCTATCGAAGCGTCGACGGTGTCGAACTCGATGCGGTCGCCTATTCGCCCTTCGATGTCATGGCGCTTGCGGCCCGGACCGATGCCGGCGATATCCGGCTGGATCTCGCCTATAGCGAATCCGCGAGCCGGCGCCGCGGCGAGCCGTTTTCGACTGAGATCGTCATCGAGATGACGGGACGGGGGAAGGATGGCCAGCCTCTCGACCATCGCCATGAGATCGTGCACCCCGAAGGCCAGGCGCCGCTAACCGCCCTTGGTGTTGCGCTCGCCGTGGAACGCATGCTCGGCCTCGAAGGTGGCGAAGCGTCGGCTCCCGGCCTCTATCTCCCGGAGGTTTTGATCGACCCGGCCTACTACGTGCGACGCATGAAGGAGTTCGGAGCTTCATTCGCCGAACGGTCGCTGATGGCGGCTTAGCGAACCAACCGGCTTCTCGCCTCCCTGAGTACAAAACTGGCCGCGCGGCAAACCGTCGAGCGGCCGCATTTTTCGGTTGCAGATTTCCGTCCAGAGACCAGCGACGGCTCTTTAATTTCCAAAATCGGTGCCCCATATTCGCTTCGGATGCGTTGATCCGGCGCAAGGCGGGGATCGCTCCACACTGACAGGCTTGCCGAATGCGGGAGCCTGATCCTGAACCACCGACAGGTGCCACACGATGGGCCTGCCGGGTTATGGAGGTAGAGTATGAACATTGAAAAATATTCCGAGCGCGTGCGCGGTTTTCTGCAATCGGCACAGACCTATGCGCTGGCGCAAGGACATCAGCAGTTCACGCCCGAGCATGTGCTGAAAGTGCTGCTCGACGACGATCAAGGCATGGCCGCTTCGCTGATCGAGCGCGCCGGGGGCGACGCCCGCGAGGCGCGCGCCGGCAATGATGCAGCACTTGCCAAGCTTCCCAAAGTTTCCGGTGGCAATGGCTCCGTTTACCTGTCGCAGCCGCTCGCCCGGGTCTTTTCGAGTGCCGAAGAGGCCGCGAAGAAAGCTGGCGACAGCTTTGTCACCGTCGAACGGCTGCTGCTGGCGCTTGCGATCGAGAGCTCGGCCGCGACATCAGGCATTCTCGCCAAGGCCGGCGTGACCCCGACCAAGCTCAACCAGGTGATCAACGACATCCGCAAGGGCCGCACCGCCGATAGCGCAAATGCAGAGCAAGGGTTCGACAGCCTCAAGAAATATGCGCGCGACCTGACGGCCGATGCCCGTGAAGGCAAACTTGACCCGGTGATCGGCCGTGACGACGAGATTCGCCGCACCATCCAGGTGCTGTCGCGCCGCACCAAGAACAACCCGGTGCTGATCGGTGAGCCCGGCGTCGGCAAGACCGCGATCGCCGAGGGCCTTGCCCTGCGCATCGTCAATGGCGACGTGCCGGAAAGCCTCAAGGACAAGCGGCTGATGGCGCTCGACATGGGCGCGCTGATTGCCGGTGCGAAGTATCGCGGCGAGTTCGAGGAGCGGCTGAAGGCCGTTCTCAACGAGGTGCAGGCCGAAAACGGCGAGATCATCCTGTTCATCGACGAGATGCACACGCTGGTCGGTGCCGGCAAGGCGGAAGGAGCAATGGATGCCTCCAACCTCTTGAAGCCGGCGCTTGCGCGCGGCGAGCTGCATTGCGTTGGCGCCACTACGCTTGATGAATATCGCAAGCACGTGGAGAAGGACGCGGCGCTCGCCCGCCGGTTCCAGCCTGTCATGGTCGAGGAGCCGACGGTCGAGGACACGATCTCGATCCTGCGCGGCCTGAAGGAGAAGTACGAGCAGCACCACAAGGTCCGGATCTCGGATTCGGCGCTGGTTGCCGCCGCGACGCTCTCCAACCGCTACATTACGGACCGGTTCCTGCCGGACAAGGCGATCGACCTCATGGACGAAGCGGCGTCGCGTCTGCGGATGCAGGTGGACTCCAAGCCTGAAGAGCTCGATGAGCTCGACCGACGCATCATCCAGCTGAAGATCGAGCGCGAGGCCCTGAAGAAGGAAACCGATGCATCGTCGAAGGATCGGCTGGAGAAGCTCGAGTTTGACCTCGCTTCGCTCGAAGAGCAGGCATCGGCCCTGACGGCCCGCTGGCAGGCCGAGAAGCAGAAGCTCGGCCGGGCTGCCGATCTCAAGAAGCAGCTTGACGAAGCCCGCAACGAACTGGCGATCGTCCAGCGCAAGGGCGAGTTCCAGCGCGCCGGCGAATTGACCTACGGTGTCATTCCGAAGCTCGAGAAGGAGCTTTCCGATGCCGAAAGCCAGGAAAACGCCAATGCCAACCCGATGGTGCAGGAGGTCGTGACCCCCGACAACATCGCGCATGTCGTCTCGCGCTGGACCGGCATCCCTGTTGACAAGATGCTGGAAGGCGAACGCGACAAGTTGCTCAGGATGGAGGACGAACTGGCGAAGTGGGTCGTTGGCCAGGGCGACGCCGTGCAGGCGGTCTCCCGTGCGGTCAGGCGCTCGCGTGCCGGGCTTCAGGATCCGAACCGGCCGATCGGCTCGTTCATCTTCCTTGGGCCCACTGGCGTCGGCAAGACGGAGCTCACCAAGGCGCTTGCCCGTTTCCTCTTCGACGACGAGACCGCGCTGATGCGTATCGACATGTCGGAATACATGGAGAAGCACTCCGTGGCCCGGCTGATCGGTGCACCTCCCGGCTATGTCGGCTACGAGGAAGGCGGAGCCCTGACCGAGTCCGTCCGTCGCCGGCCCTACCAGGTCGTACTGTTCGATGAGATCGAGAAGGCGCATCCGGATGTCTTCAACGTGCTCCTGCAGGTGCTCGATGACGGTCGCCTGACCGATGGTCAGGGCCGCACCGTCGACTTCCGCAACACGATGATCATCATGACCTCGAACCTCGGGGCTGAGTATCTGGTCGGACTTGGCGAAAACGAAGACAGCGATGTCGTTCGCGACCAGGTGATGGATGTCGTCAAGTCGGCCTTCCGGCCGGAGTTCCTCAACCGCGTCGACGAGATCATCCTGTTCCACAGGCTGCGTCGCTCGGAGATGGGTGCGATCGTCGATATCCAGCTCGAAAGGCTGCGCAAGCTGCTTACCGAGCGCAAGATCACGCTGGAGCTTGAGGATGACGCTCGAGCCTTCCTTGCCGACAAGGGATACGACCCGGCCTATGGTGCACGTCCGCTGAAGCGGGCGATCCAGAAATACCTGCAGGATCCGCTCGCCGAGAAGATCCTGCAGGGCGAGTTCCCGGATGGTTCGTCCGTCAAGGTGCTTTCCGGCTCCGACCGCCTCAACTTCAAGCGCGGAGCGACGGCGGACAAGGAAGCCGCCTGACAAGGCATCAAACACAGAGGCCGCCCTTCGGGGCGGCCTTTTTTGCTTGTGCAGACTTTGGAAGAGGGGAGGGGTGCCTAGTTGCTTGCGACTTCGGCGCCATCCTTGTTCAGCAACTCGTCGATGCGATCGCGCTCCTTCTCGAACTTCGCCAGCGCGTCGCCGGAAAGCGACTTGCCGCCGGGAAGGCGGATGCGCAGTGGATCGACCTTGTTGCCGTTGACGATCAACTCGTAATGCAGGTGCGGACCGGTCGAAAGGCCCGTTGTGCCAACCCAGCCGATCACCTGGCCCTGGACGACCTTGTTGCCGACTTTGACGTTCTTGGCGATGGCGCTCTGGTGGTTGTACGACGACACGTAGCCGTTGGCGTGGCGGATCAGAGTCTGGTTGCCATAGCCGCCGGAATCCCAGCCGGCCTTTTCCACGACGCCGCTGCCGGCAGCAATGATCGGTGTTCCGCGCGGCGCGGCCCAGTCGACGCCGGTATGCATGCGCGAGAAGCCGAGGATCGGGTGGCGGCGCATGCCGAAGCCGGAGCGGAAATGGCCGTTCGGCACGGGGTTGCGCAGCAGGAACTGGCGGATGCTTTTGCCTTCGGTATCGAAGTAGTCGATCGAATTGTCTTCCGGATCCTGGAACCGGTAGAAGGCGGTGACCGCATCGCCGAATTTGGCGCGGACATAGAGAAGCTCGGATTCTTCCGTCGCCATGCCGCGTTCGTCGGTCACGGAGAAGAAGGCTTCAAGCGAGTCCGTCGGCTTCAGCTGCGCCTGGAAATCGACGTTGCTGGCGAGCAGCTTGACGACGAGGCTGACCATGTCGGCGCTCATGCCATAGGAAAGAGCGGCGCGGTAGATGCCATCATAGACGCGCGGCAGATCGTGGCTGCTGGTCATGACCGGCGCGCCGTTGTCATCGAAGGCGGTGGCGACCGCGTCGAGCTTCGGCGGTTCCGCACCCGGAACGAAGCGGCCCTTGTCGTCGACCGCCATCGTCAGCACATGGCGGTTGCGCGAATAGATGGTGGCGCGCACGATGCGGGCCTCGTCGCCCTTCTGCGCTTCGCCGTTCTGAATGATGCCGATGCGCAGAACATCGCCCTCGCTCAGTTCGTTCGCACCGAGCGCGTCGCCGATATAGCCGGCGGCGTCGTCGGCCTGCGCCTTGGCATAACCGGCATTGACCATGACGGTCGCGATGTCGGTCTGACGCCGCACCGGAATGATGTCGTCGGCGTATTCGGTGCTTTCTTCGTCGATGGTCTCGTAGGCGGCATCGCTCTTGTTCTGCTCGACGATACGGGCGGTCAGGCCCTGAAGCAGGTCAAGCCCGTCGCTCTCCGACGCGAAGCGCTGCGGATCGACGTAATAGAGTGACGCGACCTGGGTGCTGCCCTCGGTCAGGACCGAACCGTTGGTGCGGACATTTTCCTCGACCTCTTCGAGCGACATCGAGCTGTCGAAGGCAACGCCACCTTTCAGCGGGAAATCGACGGTCTTCAGCGCCACTTCGGAATCGACGTTCGAGCCATAGAGCGTACCGGTGCGGGCGACCGGGGATTCCTCGTCCGCCTTGTCCGTGGAAAAGATCGCCAGCGGATCGAAGTCCGGATAGTTTTCCGAGGGCTGATGGTTGGCGGCAAGCGCCATCTTGACGTGAACGAAAGGCTGCTTGCGCACCACTTCCTTCTCGCCGTCATGGGTCATGGTGGAAACTTCCATGACGGTCTTGTCGGCCGGCTTGGCGACGAGTTTGGGCGAAAGGATGCGACCGCCGCGCACCGCGCGTGCCTGCTCGTCTCCGTTCGGCGCGCTGTCGAGCGCCGCATAGGCTTCGGCGGGGATGGCCAACTGTTGGCGCCCGTCGAGTGCTGCAAAAAGAGCAACGCCCATAAGAAGGCTTGAGGTGATGCCGGTCAGAAAGGTGCCGGAAAGCCAGCGGAGGGAGATCTCACGCCTGTCGGGCGCGCGGCGGCCATGCGCAAGGATCGGCGGCTGATCGCCGAGCGACCTGACCATGTTCTTGTCGGTGTTCATGCCGAACTGAGTGTCCCCGATTTCTCTAAACCGTATTCTTGCCTGCGATACGTTGCGCGAAGATGTGCATCTTTCGCGTAACGGAGTCAAATCGCGGGGGAGGGGAGAGGGCGGATATCCAAGAGATCCCACGCCTACCCGCGCGAAAGCATCCGCGAAGCATCGTCGTTCTCGCTTAGATCGGCGGATTGTGAAAAAGTGAGGGCCAAAATGTGTCTCCACAGGCCCGGGAGAGAGGGTAAAACTTTTTTGGGGGCTCAAAGCCCTGCGTTTCCGGCCTTTGTCAGAAATCTGTCATTTTTTTCCAAAAAGCCTGTTGACGTCTGTGAGGTGTGGGGTCTATAAGCCCGATCACTGACGAGGGCGGCGGCGCTGCTGGCGACGACGACCTTCGCTCTAGAGTTTCCCTGGTTGGCTGAGGCTGATTTTGGGGTCTGGGACGCGAGTTTCGGGCTTTGAGGAAACGGTTTGACGGACGGTGAGTTCGTCGGTTTTTTGACAATTGAATATAGAGAAAGAGAAACGTGGGCGGCGGAGCTCGTGAGGAACTCGAAAGGGTTCTTTCAGAAAGAGACTTTGGCGGTCACGTTTTAACAAGAGACTACACCTATTTTCTCAACGATGGTTTTCGGATTGTTGTTGATTGAAGAAGGGTGTGAGTTCTCGTCGATTCAGAACGTGACGTAATGCCAATGATTGAATTCTCAACTTGAGAGTTTGATCCTGGCTCAGAACGAACGCTGGCGGCAGGCTTAACACATGCAAGTCGAGCGCCCCGCAAGGGGAGCGGCAGACGGGTGAGTAACGCGTGGGAATCTACCCTTTTCTACGGAATAACGCAGGGAAACTTGTGCTAATACCGTATACGCCCTTCGGGGGAAAGATTTATCGGGAAAGGATGAGCCCGCGTTGGATTAGCTAGTTGGTGGGGTAAAGGCCTACCAAGGCGACGATCCATAGCTGGTCTGAGAGGATGATCAGCCACATTGGGACTGAGACACGGCCCAAACTCCTACGGGAGGCAGCAGT
>Ga0102591_1002403_pt1 | contig 20540 bp, 20 predicted proteins | sample AraplaCol_mCL_r2_2_FD_76860 | JGI IMG/M metagenome (GOLD analysis project Ga0102591, IMG submission 76860) | Arabidopsis root microbial communities from North Carolina, USA - plate scrape MF_Col_mCL_r2 (SPADES assembly) (version 2) | ecosystem: Host-associated > Plants > Roots > Endosphere... | reverse complement strand
GATTCAGACGCTCTACTCCGAGCAGCTGTCCTCGGCGCCCGACTCGGTCGCGCAGGTGCGCGAATGCGCCGCCCAGCTCACCCGCACCGCCAAGGCCAGCGGCTGCGCGATGGTGCTGGTCGGCCACGTGACCAAGGAGGGCGCGCTGGCCGGGCCGCGGGTGCTGGAGCACATTGTGGACACCGTCCTGTACTTCGAGGGCGACACCCACAGCAGCTACCGCCTGGTGCGCGCGATCAAGAACCGCTTCGGCGCGGTCAACGAGATCGGCGTCTTCGCCATGACCGAGAAGGGGCTGAAGGGCGTCACCAATCCGAGCGCGATCTTCCTGTCCACGCACGGCGACCCGGTGCCCGGCTCCTGCGTGCTGGTGACGCTGGAGGGCACGCGCCCGATGCTGGTGGAGCTGCAGGCGCTGGTCGACGGCGGCGGGCCGAGCCCGCGCCGGCTGTCCGTCGGCCTGGAGCGCGACCGCCTGGCGATGCTGCTGGCCGTGCTGCACCGCCATGCCGGCGTGGCGACGATGGACCAGGACGTGTTCGTCAACGCCGTCGGCGGCGTGCGCATCAGCGAGCCGGCCGCCGACCTGGCGGTGCTGCTGGCGATCCAGAGCTCGCTGCGCGGCAAGCCGCTGCCCAAGGGCTTCATCGCCTTCGGCGAGGTCGGCCTGGCCGGCGAGGTGCGCCCCGCGCCGCGCGGCCAGGAACGGCTCAAGGAGGCGGCCAAGCTGGGCTTCTCCGTGGCCGTGGTGCCCCAGGCCAACGCGCCGAAGAAGCCGATCGAGGGCCTGAAGGTCCACGCCGTCGCGCGCATCGAGGACGCCATCGAGATCCTGCGCGGGATGTGAGGACAATCGCTCCCTCGGGCGGCGCCGATTCCGCTGCCCGGAACCTCCCCCCGTTCCCGCCCCCATCCTTCCCCCTTCGGAGTTCCCCCGCATGAACCGCCTCGCCGGCATCGTCCTCGCCCTCGCCGCCATCGCCGCCGGGACCTTCTTCTTCGGCTGGAAGGGCGCGATCCTGGGCCTGTCCTGTGTCGTCTTCTTCCTGCTGCTGCAGTTCTCGCAGCTGATGCGCGTGATGCGCACGGCGCAGAACTCGCCGCTGGGCCATGTCGCCAGCGCCGTGATGCTGCAGTCCAAGCTGCAGGCGGGCATGAAGCTGATCGACCTGATCCGCATGTGCCGCTCGCTGGGCGTGAAGGTCGACACCGACACCTACCGCTGGACCGATGCCGGCGGCGACGCCGTCGACGTGGTCATGGCGCGCGGCGTGGTCGCGCGCTGGACGCTGATCCGCGCCCAGCCCGCGCCGGCGCCCTCCCCCGCCGACACCCCGGCCGCATAAAATCCGCGACTTCGCAGCACGGGGCGCCTCCGCGACCCGCCTTGGCCTCAAAGGAAGACCCATGTCTCTGGACGATCGCGACGGCAAGATCTGGATGGACGGCGAGCTGGTGGACTGGCGCGACGCCAAGATCCACGTCCTCACCCACACGCTGCACTACGGCTGCGGCGCCTTCGAGGGCGTGCGGGCCTATCAGACCCCCGCCGGCACGGCCATCTTCCGGCTGCGCGAGCACACCGAGCGCCTGTTCAACAGCGCCAAGATCCTGCGCATGAAGCTGCCGTTCTCGATCGAGCAGGTCGAGGAAGCGCAGAAGGCGGTCGTGCGCGAGAACCAGCTCGCCAGTTGCTACCTGCGCCCGCTGACCTGGATCGGCAGCGAAAAGCTGGGCGTCAGCCCCAAGGGCAACAAGGTCCATCTGATGGTCGCCGCCTGGGCCTGGGGCGCCTACCTCGGCGAGGAAGGCCTCAAGCGCGGCATCCGCGTCAAGACCTCGAGCTACACGCGCCACCACGTCAACATCACGATGACGCAGGCCAAGACGGTGTCCAACTACACCAACTCGATCCTGGCCAACATGGAAGCCACCGAGGACGGCTACGACGAGGCGCTGCTGCTGGACGCCTCGGGCTTCGTCTCCGAGGGCGCGGGCGAGAACCTCTTCATCGTCAAGAACGGCGTCGTGTACACGCCGGACCTGTCGGCCGGCGCGCTCAACGGCATCACCCGCAACACCATCTTCGCGATCTGCGAGGACCTGGGCCTGAAGCTGGTCGAGAAGCGCATCACCCGCGACGAGGTCTACATCGCCGACGAGGCCTTCTTCACCGGCACCGCCGCCGAGGTCACGCCGATCCGCGAGCTCGACCGCCTGGAGATCGGCATCGGCAGCCGAGGCCCGATCACCGAGAAGATCCAGGCGGCCTTCTTCGACATCGTGGGCGGCCGCAATCCCAAGTACGCCCACTGGCTGACACCGGTCTGAGCGGACCGGCCCGCAGCCGCCAGCATTTCCCGCAAGCCTTCCAGAACAAGATCATGAGCGCCAACACCACCACGCCCAAGGCCACCGTCGAAGTCACCGCGCAGGACCTGCAAGGTCCCGGCGTCGTCTTCTGCCCCAACCCCAGGATGCCGCTGTGGAGCAACCACCCGCGCGTCTACATCGACCTGAGCCACGCCGGCGAGGGCGCCTGCCCCTACTGCGGCACGCTCTACAAGCTCAAGGCTGGCGAGGCCCTGCCCTCCGGCCACTGAACGCCGGCGCCGCGGCCCGCTGAACAAGGAACTGCCCATGGTGCGCAAGCCTCAGACCGCCCTGTTGCTGGCCTCCCCCGAGGACACCGAAGCGCAGTTCTACGAGGCCTTGCAGGCCGGCGACCTGGAGCGGCTGATGGCCGTCTGGGGCGACGAGGACGAGGTCTGCTGCGTGCATCCGGGCGGACCGCGCGTGGTCGGCGCGGCGGCGATCCGGGCGAGCTTCGAGGAGATCTTCGCGCGCGGATCGGTGCCGGTGCACCCGGAGTGCCAGCGCAAGCTGGTCGCCGGCGAGACCGCGATCCATCAGGTGCTGGAGCGCGTCGAGTTCACCGACGAGGACGGCACGCAGAGCGCCTGGGTGGTCGCCACCAATGTCTACCTGAAGACCGCGCTGGGCTGGCGCCTGGTGGCCCACCACGCGAGCCCGGGCACGTCGCAGGACGTGAAGCAGGAGTTGTCGATCGTGTCCGTCGGCGCCCCGACCACCCTGCACTGAGAGGTCCGTTCATGCAGTACCAGGCGCCTCCCTGGTTGCCCGGAGGCCATGCCCAGACGATCTGGCCCGCGCTGTTCGCGCGGCGCTACGAAGGTCCGCCGCCGCAATTCCGCCGCGAACGCTGGCAGACGCCGGACGGCGACTTCGTCGACGTCGAGCACCTGATCGAACCGGCCACTGCGGCGCCCGGCGGCCCGCCGGCGGAGCGTCCGCTGCTGGTGCTGTTCCATGGCCTGGAAGGCTCGGTCGAGAGCCAGTACGTGCAGGCCTTCGCCGCGGTCGCACGGCAACGCGGCTGGGCCTTCGCGATGCCCTACTTCCGCGGCTGCTCGGGCGAGCTCAACCTGGCGCCGCGCGCGTACCACTCCGGCGATTACGTGGAGATCGGCTGGATGCTCGAGCAACTGCGCGCGTCGCATCGCGGGCCGATGGTGGCCGCGGGCGTCTCGCTGGGCGGCAACGCGCTGCTGCGCTGGGCCCAGGAGGCCGGCGAGGAGGCCGGAAAGACGGTGAAGGCGGTGTGCTCGATCTGCTCGCCGGTGGACCTCACCGCCGCCGGCCATGCGATCGGCAAGGGCTTCAACGGGCTGGTCTACACGCGCATGTTCCTGCGCACGATGATCCCCAAGGCGATGAGCAAGCTCGCGCAGCATCCGGGCCTGTTCGACGGCGAACGGATGCGCCGCGTGCGCAATCTGCATGAGTTCGACAACCTGTTCACCGGCCCGCTGCATGGCTTCCGGGACGTCGACGATTACTGGCTGCGGGCTTCGGCCAAGCCGCACCTGGCGCGGATCCGCGTGCCGGCGCTGGTGCTGAACGCGCGCAACGACCCGTTCGTGCCGGCACGCAGCCTGCCGGAGCAGGGCCATGTCGGCGCGCACGTCACGCTGTGGCAGCCGCGCGAGGGCGGCCATGTCGGCTTCCCGTCGGGCCGGCCCCCGGGCCATGTGCGGACGATGCCGCAGCGGGTCACCGACTGGCTGGCGAAGCGGCTCTGAGCCGCGCGGACGAGCAAACGGGAGACGCGATGGATGCGATCGTCGAAGCGGCGCTGAAGAAGTGGCCCAACGTGCCGCATTGCTACGGCTGGCTGGCGCTGGACGCGCGCGGCGACTGGTACATGCGCGACGAGCGCATCCAGGCCGCAGGCCCGTTCCCGGCCGTGAAGGGCAGCCGCATCGTGCACGACAAGCTGATCGGCTTCATCGACCGCAATTACGGCGTCGACGGCCAGGGCGCCTGGTTCTTCCAGAACGGGCCGCAGCGGGTCTACGTGCAACTCGAGGCGGCGCCCTGGATCTGGCGCCTGCAGCCGGACGGCCGGGTGCTGAGCCATACCGGCCGTGAGGCGCGCGTCGACGGCGCGGTGCTGGACGAGGCGGACCGGCTGTTCCTCGAGACCGACCTGGGCCTGGGCCTGGTGCACACGCAGGACATGGGTCCGGCGGCGGACGCGCTCGAGGCGGGGCGCTGGACGATGTCCAAGGCGACGCACGCCGAACTGGTCGCCCGGCACGGGGTGGTGCTGGCGCCGCTCGATCCGAAGGGCGGCCACGGCGAGGGCGAGGGCGGCAAGCCCTGACCCCGCGCGGGCGCTCGCCGCGCCGGTCGCCGGGTGCACATGAAAAAGCCGACCCTCGGGTCGGCTTTCTTGGTTCGGGGGACTCCGCTTACTGCGAGGCCGCCGAGGCACCGGCCTCGGCGCCGGAGGCCGCGGCGGCAGGCGCCTTCGGCTCGTCGAACTTGGCGCCGCCCTGGTTGGCCATGTAGACCACGGCGCGGGAGATCTCGAAGTCGGAGAAGTCGCCGCCGCCCTGCGGGCCCATGTTGCCCTTGCCCTTCAGCGCCGAATGCACCAGCGCGTCGAAGCCGCTCTTCACGCGCGGGCCCCAGGCGTCGTGGTCGCCGAGCTTGGGGGCGCCCGCGGCGCCGGTGGCGTGGCAGGCCGAGCACTGCGCCTGGAAGACCTGCTCGCCGGTCTTCATCGACGCGGGGTTGGACAGGTCCTTGAGCTCGATGGCGCCCACGCGCTGGATGCGGGCCGCGACAGCCTCTTCTTCCAGGCCGGTGGAGCCGGCGGCAGGCTTGATCTCGCTGGAGACGTAGTTCGCGAGCATCACGATGATCACGATCGGGATCACGAACGCGAAGAAGACCGCGGCGATCAGTTGCTTGGGGGTCTTGATCGGGCCCTCGTGGGCGTCATGACCGTCGGCGTGCGTGTCCTGGGCGTTGGCGTGGTCCTGGGTTCCGCTCATGAATTCCTCGTGGATCGAATCGAATACGGCAGAAGCGAGTCCGTGTCTCCGGGCCCGCCGCATGGCGCCGGGCCCTCCGGAAACCGGACCGGGGAACAGCAAATCGGCGCAGTATAGCCAGCCCCCTGACGCCCCACCCTGGGGCTTTCGTCAAGGTCGAGACCTGTCCCCCGCGCGACCCGCGGCGCCCACGCGGGGCCCAAGCGGCGCCCGATCGCGAGGTGTTTTGGCGACGCGGCTCAGAACGAGGCTAGAATGCGCGCTTCCCATGGCGACCGTGGTGAAGTGGATATCATTGGGCCCTCCGAAGGCCTAGTCGCAAGTTCGATTCTTGCCGGTCGCACCAAGAACACAGAGAAGCCGGTTGTCACGCGTGTGGCAACCGGCTTCTGTCTTTCCAGCCTCGGCGGCGATGAGGATCTGGGTCCCCACCGGCCGCCGTCAATGGCGGGACGTCACTTCGACTCGGGCATCGCCGAGGAGTGGTGATGGGCGATCAGCCACTGGCCGTTCTTCCATTCGTACACGTAGGTGTAGCGCGCCTTGACCACGTTGCCGTTATCGAAGCGGAAGGTGTAGGTGCCGACGTCCTGCGCGACGTTGCAGCCCAGCTTGATCGTGCGCTTGTCGATGGTGCCTTGCGGGCTGTTCTTCAGGAACTTGACGAAGTAGTCGCGGATCTCGGCGGGCGAGGTGCGCGGCTCGTTGGTGACCGTGGGCAGCAGCACCGCGTCCGCGGCGTAGTTGGCGACGACCTTGTCCGGATCCTTGGTCGCGAGCGACGCGTTCCAGCGGTCGAAGAGCGCGGCGATCTGCGCCCTGTCCGCGGCCGCGCACTGCGCAGGGCCCGCGGCGACGCGGTCCTGCGCGATGGCCGGCGCGGCGGCGGCAAGGGCGATCGCGGCCAGCGCGCCACCGAGGGCGCGGCGGCCGATGGTGGTGGAGAGTTCGCCGGAGCGGACGGAAGCAGTCATGGTCGGGTTCCAGTTCAATCGTTGACGAAGGCGCCTGAGGGCGCCGCACAAGAGGTGCTTCTTGTGTGTGATCGATTCTGGAAAGCGCGCATGAACCGGCGCGTCGAACGTGATGAACTGCCGATGAGCGCCAGATGAACCGAGGATGAACAGCGCCGCCGGCGTCAGATCAAGCCGGTCAAGCCGGAGCGTCGTCGAGCCGGTAGCCCAGTCCCCGCACCGTCTTGAGCAGGGGCAGGCCGTGCCCCTCGTCGATCTTGGCGCGCAGCCGGCGCACGTAGACGTCGACGATGTTGGTCAGCGGATCGACGTTGACGCCCCAGACGTTGGACAGGATGCGCTCGCGGCTGAAGAGCCGGCCGGGCGCGCTCATCAGCAGCTCCAGGAAAGCGAGTTCCTTGGCGGTCAGCGTCAGCGGCCGCCCGGCGCGGCTGGCCTGCATCCGTTCGCGGTCGAGCACCAGGTCCGCGACCTGGAGCGTGGCCGCCTCGACGCGCTGCTCGCGGCCGCGCCGCTGCAGCGCGACGATGCGGGCCAGCAGTTCCTCGAAGTCGAAGGGCTTGGTCAGGTAGTCGTCGGCGCCCAGGCGCAGGCCGCGGACCTTGTCGCCGGTGCTGTCCATCGCGGTCAGCATCAGGATGGGCACGTGACAGCCCTCGGCGCGCACGGTCTGGCACAGGTCCAGGCCGTTGAGCCCCGGCAGCATCAGGTCGAGGATGACCAGCCCGTGGTCCCCGCCGCGCACGCGCGCGAGGCCGTCGGGGCCGGTCGCGGCGACCTCCACCGTGAAGCCCTCGGCGGTCAGGCCGCGCGAGAGGAAGTCGGCGATGCGGGGATCGTCCTCGATGACGAGCAGGTGTCGGTTCATTGGGGGAGCTCGGAACGACGTGGAGGTCGGGGGGGCGAAGTGTCAGGCGGGCTGGGAGAACGGCAGCAGCAGGCGCACGGTGGTGCCGATGTCGACGCGGCTGTCGATCTCGATGTGGCCGCCATGCGCGTCGAGAATCGCCTTGGCGATGGACAGGCCGATGCCGGTGCCGTCGGCGCGGTGCCGGCGCGCGCGCTCGCCGCGGACGAAGCGCTCGAAGACCTGGCTGATCTCCTCCGGCGCGATGCCGATGCCTTCGTCGCGCACGCTCAGCGCGATGTCGTCGCCGCGCAGGTCCCAGGCCACGCGCACGGTGCCCTGCGGGCGCGAGTAGCGGATCGCGTTGTCGATGACGATGAGCAGCGCCTGGCGCAGGCGGATCGGATCGGCGTGGATCTCCAGGCCGTCGGGAATGGGGGCCGCCTCGATCCGCTGCCGGTGCGTGGCGGCCAGGGTCTGGGCCTGCGCGATCGCCTCCTCCATCAGCGTGGCGAGCGCGACGCGCTGCGGCGCGATGTCGAGCTCATCGGCTTCGGCCCGCGCGACCAGCATCAGGTCGTCGACGAGCCCGGTGAGCTGCTTCACCGCCGAGACGATGCGGCCGAGCGCGAGCCGGTAGTCCTGCGCCGGCAGCGCGGCGGCGCGCAGCGCGATGTCGGCCTCGCCGCGGATCACGGTGGCCGGCGTGCGCAGTTCATGACCCAGGTCGGCGAAGAGCTGCCGCCGGCGCTGGTCCAGCCGCTGCAGCCGCTGATGCGCCTCCTCGAGTTCGTGGGTGCGCGCGCGCACTTGTTCCTCGAGTTGACGGCGCACCGCCTCGGCGGCCTCGCGATGCAGCTGGAGCTCGTGCGCCATCGCGTTGAAGTGCGCGGCGACGCGGCCGAACTCGTCGCTCGACCGGACGGGGATGCGATGTTCGAGCCGTCCGGCCTGCAGCGCCTGGGTGCCTTCGAGCAGCGCGTCGAGCGGCCGCTTGAGCCGCCGGCTCAGGTGCAGGTACAGGCCGGTGGCCAGCACGAAGGTCAGGCCCACCATCACCACCGCTCTCAGGCGCAGGCGGCGGATGCCGTCCTCGGTGGCCGCGCGGGCGATGGGCACGGCGCGGCGCTGGCCCTCGATGGCGCCATTGAGCAGGTCGCGCAGATCGCGGCCGTGGGCCATGTCGAAGACCTGGTTGAGTTCGCGCCAGACCGCGTCGAAGCCGGTGCCGTCGGCATGGGGCTGGAGCTGGCGCAGCTGGCTGCGCAGCTGCGCGATGTGGGCGCCGAGCAGATCGCTGATGTCGACCAGGCGTGTGACCCCGTCGGGGATGGCGCCGCCATCGCGCGCGGAGATCTCCTGCCAGGACTCCAGGTGGCGCCGCGACATCTGCGCCAGCCGCCGGGCGCTGGCGTCCATGGCGTCGAGCAGGCGTTCGCGCGTGGCGTCCTGGGCGCCGGCGCCCATGACCTGCTGGGCGGCCCAGTTGCGCAGGCGCTGCTTGTTGGCGGACAGGTCGAGCAGCTCGGAGAGCAGGTCGCTGGTCAGGCGGCTGTGGGCGGCATAGCTGTCGACGCGGATGGCGCCCCAATGGACGAAGGCCGCCTGCGCGCAGACCAGCGCCAGCATGGCGGCCAGGGCCAGCGTCAGGCGGAGTCGGTACATGCGGCGCGATTCTAGAAAGCCTGGCCGCGACACCGGCGCTGTTCATCTGCGGTTCATGTCGGCGCGCCCAGGGGGACCACCGCGGAGCCCTCCGTTGGGGGAGAGAAATCGCAGATTCGCTCATTCGAATGCCGTCATTTGTGCGATTGATGCGCGAAGCCAAATGCCTAGAGTGCCTCAGCTCTGCGCTCGACGATGGGGCCGCAACGGGACATCGCACGCGAGCTTGCTATCGCCATGGAGGTCGGGAAATGGACTTGCTGAGGGAGAACTGGATCCGGTTTGTCTACGGATTGGCGAGCGTCTGCATCGTGGCGGCCGCCTACCACTATCGCGTCGAAGTCCTCTCGGACAAGGACAGCTTTGACCGGTTCAGTTACATCGGCGGCGTCGCCACCTCAGGCGCACCACCTCCGACATACAGCAGCGCACCCTGAAGGTGAAGCGCGACCTCGAAAAACTCATCTCCGGAAGGACGGCCTCCGATGTTTCCTGAAAAGATTCGACGCTTCGTGTCCCAACTCGCCCAGCGGACGGAGTCCGGCGAGCTGGTCTGGCGATACGACTACTACGACGCCGTCTTCTGCACCGGGCCCGACTTCTCCGCCAAGCTCCTGTACGCCATGAACGCGCGCGACTCCTGCACGCAATTCACATTCTTCTATCGGGACGCGGAGGACAACGACTACGAATTCATCGCGCAGAGCGATGCCCGTGACCCGACCGACTACCAGCTCGCAGGTCAGCTCTTCGATACGGCCCGCGCGAGCGGGCTCGCGCTCCCTTACTCCTACTGAATGGGCGCGGCTGCCCAAAGGGGAAACGCCGGCTTCAAGCCAACCTGAACACCGCGATCGCCGCCGACAGCCGCTGCGACTGGTCCTTGAGGCTCTCCGCCGCGGAGGCGGCCTGCTCGACCAGCGCGGCGTTCTGCTGCGTCATCTGGTCCAGGTGCCCCACCGCCGCGTTGACCTGGTTGATGCCGTCGCTCTGCTCCTGCGACGCCGCCCGGATCTCGGCAATGATGTCCGTCACCCGCTGCACGCTGGTGACGATGTCCGTCATCGTCGTGCCGGCATCGCTCACCAGCCGCGAGCCCGATTCCACCCGGTCCACGCTCGTCGCGATCAGCCCCTTGATCTCCTTGGCCGCCGCCGCGCTGCGCTGCGCCAGCGAGCGCACCTCCCCCGCCACCACGGCGAAACCGTGCCCCTGCTCGTCCGCCCGCGCGGCTTCGACCGCCGCGTTCAGCGCCAGGATGTTGGTCTGGAAGGCGATCCCGTCGATCACGCCGATGATGTCCGCGATGCGCCGCGAGCTGTCGCTGATCTCGCCCATCGTCGCCACCACCTGGCCCATCACCGTGCCGCCGCGCTGCGCGGTCTCCGCCGCCGAACTCGCCAGCTGGTTCGCCGTCAGCGCCGCGTCCGCGGTCTGGCGCACCGTGCCGGTGAGCTGCGTCAGCGAGGCCGCCGCCTGCTGCAGGTTGGACGCCGTCTGCTCGGTCCGGGCCGACAGGTCCATGTTGCCGCTGGCGATCTCCGCGCTGGCCGTGCCGATGCTGTCCGTGGAGCCGCGCACCTCGCCGATGAGCTGCAGCAGCGCGCCCTGCATCGTGTCCAGCGAACGCAGCAACTGCCCCGTCTCGTCGTTGCCGCCGCCCTGGATGCGCGCCGTCAGGTCGAAGCGCGCGATCGCATCGGCCACCTCCGCGGCCTGGCTCAGCGGCCGGGTGATCGAGCGCGTCAGCCACAGCGCCAGCGCGCCGCCCGCCACCAGCGCCACGAGACCGAAGACCACCAGCGCGACGCGCGCGCGCTGATTGGTCTCCGCGAGCGACTTCATCACCGCGTCCAGCTGGTCGCGCTGCTGCTGCACGACCTGGCGGATGCCCTCCTTGTAGTCCTGCGCCGCGGCCTGGAAGCGCTCGTCGAAGATCTGCCTGGCGCGCGCCATGTCGCCCTGCTTCTTCGCTTCGGTGATGCTGTCGCGCAGCGTCAGGTAGTTCTTGCGCAGCGCCGCGATCCGATCGAACTGCGCGCGCTCTTCGGGCGTGGTCAGCAGCTTGTCGAGCTTCTCCTGCAGCTCGGTGGAGATCTTCGTCGACTCGGCGGCAGCCGGCGCGAAGAAGGTCGCGAGGGCCGGGTCCGCGCTGACGGCGATGGCGGTCGTGCGCGTGACGCCGTTGAACACATTGCGGAACCAGTCGGAGGCGACGCGCTCGGTGACGATGGCGTCGTCGTACATCGCGGCGGTGCGCGCTGCGACGCGGCTCAAGCCCCAGTACCCCAGCGCCGATCCGATCAGCGCGATCACCAGCACCCCAGCCTGCACGAGCGCCAGGCGCCGTCCGATGGACCCTCGGGCGGACAGATTGGACTTCATGGTTGTGTCTCCTCGGGCGCGGGCCCGAAGGGAGATCGAGCCCCAGCGCGTCCGAGGATGTTGTCACGGCCTCCGGCTCGCCGCCAGCACCGCCCCCTCGGAAGCGGTGCCCGCGGCGGCCCGCCTCACTGCTGCGGCTGGCGGGCGCGTTCGCGCTCCTTTTCCTCCTCGCGGCGTTCGTCGGGCTTGCGCTCGTCGGGGCGGTGGCCGGGGTGCGCCTGGGCGGCGCTGGCGGCAGGACGGCGCGGGGGCGCGGCACCCTCCCGGCCTTGCTGAGCCTGACGTTCCTCGCGCTGATGCTGGGCCTCGCGTTCGTCGCGCGGGTCGCGGCCATGCGGGCGCTCGGCCGCCGCAGCGCGCGCCCGCTCCTGCGCAGCCTGTTCGCGGGCTTGCTGGTCACGGGCCTGCTGATCCCGCGCTTGCTGATCCCGGAACTGTTGCTGGCGCGCCTGCTCGCGCGCTTGCTGCTCATGCGCCTGCTGATCGCGGAGCTGCTGCTCACGGGCTTGCTGCTCGTGCATCTGCTGCTCGTGCATCCGCTGATCCCGCGCCTGCTGATCTCGCGCCTGCTGATCTCGCGCCTGCTGATCTCGCGCCTGCTGGTCGCGCGTCTGTTGATCGCGCGCCTGTTGATCATGCATTTGTTGATCACGCGCCTGCTGCTCTCGGGCCTGTTCCCGCGCCATGTCCGGTGCTGGCCGCTGCGGCGGTGTCATCGCGGGCTGAGGCGGTCCGCCCTGGACGCGAGTCATCTGCGCCGCCGGCAGGGCGGCGGGGTGTCCCGGCGTGTAGGCGGGAATCGGCGTCGCGCTCGCGGGCACGGGTGCCTGGGCATGGACGACGGCCGGCATCGCCGCGGCCAGGTGCGCCGCCGCCGGCACGTTGCCCTGGAAGGGCTTGCCGTTCGCGGTCGCCCCGGCGGGCGCGACGATCGTCACGTTGGTGATGTTCGTGACGTTGTTGGTGACGTTGTGGACGTTGGCGACGTTCGTCGTGTTGTGCACGTCGACGTTGTTGATCGTCGTGTTGTTGTGCTGGATGCGCATGCCAATGTTGGTGACCGGCGGCGCGCTGACGACCACCGCGGGCGGCGTGCCGATCGGCGCCGGCACGATCAGGCCGGCGCGCGATCCGGGCGGCGGCGGCACGAACACGCCCATCGGGCCGACCGGCCGGGCGCCGCCGCCGATGGCGATCTCGACCGACAGGTGCAGGCTCGGGGGCGGCGGCACGAAGGCCACGCCATGCGCGGCCCAGAAGCCGGACACGAACACGACCGCCCCGTCGCGGTGCTCGTAATAGGGCTGGACCCAGACGTAGTCCGGCCGCGGCGGCGAGCTCCAGCGGCCCGCGCACCATACCCAGCGGCCTTGCCAGCCCCAGTAGCCGCCGGTCCAGACGGCGCCCGGATAGGGCTGCGGCGGCGGCACCTCGACCAGCATCGGCGGCGGCGCGACGTCGACGAACACGGGTTCGGGCTGGACCAGCGGCGGCTCGACATAGACGCTGACGACCGGTGCGGGCGGCGGCGGGGGCGGGACCCAGACCGGCGCGCTGCGGTATTCGACATCGGCGTTGACGACGGTGTGGCGCGGCTGGGCGCAGCCCGTGAGCAGCGCGGCAAGGGCGGCCGCGGCGAGCGCGGTCATGCGGAGGGTGTGAGGCATGGGCTTCGTGAAAGAGATGGCCATGTCTTGCCAACGGTCCCGCCGGGTCTGCGTTGACCCGTTTTCCGGCCCACCCGTATCGGGCTGTAAGGGGAATCAAGAACGGGTGAAAGGCCGATGAAATCGGCGTTCCCGCCTGCCGCCGCGCTCACGCGGCCCTCACGCCATCTTCAGATCCGAGGCACGAAGCGCAGCTCGGGAATCGGCTTGAGCGATCCGACGTCCAGCGTCCGCGCCTGCCCGGCCTGCTTCAGCGGCGTCGCCGCGCCGATGGCGAAGAGGCCGGTGAGAAATCGCGTCGCTTCGTCCCGCATCGCCGACGAGCGCTCATAGCGCGTGTCGTCGTCGAGCAGCATCAGCCAGTCGGCCGCGGCGGCCGTGCCAGTTGCCGGCGCGAGCGCCGCCGTCGCCGGCTGCATCACGCCCAGGAAGGTCGTGAGCCGCGCGCGGCGATGGCTTTCCCAGCCCGCGCCGGCTTCCGCGCCCGCCGGATGGAAGCGCGCGATCAGGCGCTGCGCCGCCATCGCGCCAGCATCGGCAAGGGTCGAGATCGTGTCCGCCGCCATCGACAGGTTCAGTCCGCCCTCGTCCGGCTTCAGGCTGATCTGGACGATGCGATCGCGGAAGGCGGGCGTGGGGAACTGGATCTCGTCGCGCCAGTTCTGCATCGTGCCGACGATGCTGCGCAGGAATCCGGCGAGTCCGGCCAGCGGCGTCTTCTCGCTGGCGGCGGCGCCGCGCTGCTCCCAGCCGGCGACGAGGTCGGGCTCTGGCCAGTAGCGCAGGCGGCCGCCGCGGTCGTCCTCGGCCAGATAAAGGCGGCCGCCGTCGTTGCCGGGCGCATCGCGCCGGATGGCGTGGTCGGGATGCGGCGGCTTCAGGTTGACGGCGAAGGTCGGATGACGCGGCAGCATCGCGTCGAACATGTGCAGCGGCATGTTGCTGCCGATGCCGCCGTCGGAGAACCAGATGCGCGTTGCGCGCAGGCTCAGCGCGCGGCGCTCGCCGGCCGTGGTGGCGGCGCGGAAGGCGGCCTGGATGGCCTGGTTCCCGGTACGCGACCAGTCCACCGCGTACAGCGGCACCGCCGACAACAGGATCGGGAAGCTGAGGCTCATCCGGATCGCGACGACCACCGGCAGCTCGCCATGCCTGGGCAGCGGCTTCAGCGCCCTGCCCTGCGCGCTGACGATCGCCGGGCCGTCGCCCTCGCCCGGGAACGGGGCCGCGAGCGCCGTCATCACGGCGGGCGGGAAGAGCGCGGCCCATTCGATCGGGTCGTAATAGAACATCGGCGTCCCGGGCCGGAACGGGATGCTGTAGACCATGTGCTGGCTGACGGCGCTGGTCATCACCTCGAGGTTGATGCGCCGGGTGGTCGGGTCGGGCCCCCACAGATCGCCGAAGCTCAGCGGCGGGCCGTCGATGCTCTTGCCCGCCAGCGCGTTGAAGTAGCCATGCAGCCAATCGGTGAGCGCCGTCTGGCCGCCCTGCTCCGCCTGCGCGCGCTGGGTCAGGCCGCTACACAGGCCATAGCCGTTGTCCTTGAGGCCTCTGAGCAGCCCGCGCGCGAAGAGCACGGCCGCTGTCGCGACTGCGGCCGCCGCGACGAGGGCGGCCGTCAAGGCCATGCCTGCCACGGTGGCCGCGACCTGCCAGGGCGCGAGGCCGGCCTCGGGCGCGAGCAGACGCGCCGATGGCAGCAACAGCAGCACGCCGATCGCCGCGATCGCGAGCCCGGCCGGCCAGTGCATCGCGGCCATGCCGCCGATGACGGCCGCCGCCGCCTCGGCCGGCGGCTTGCCGAGCGCGCGCGTGAGCACCTCGAAATGCCGCCGCAGCGCGGGCACGGGTTGAAACAGCGTGAGCAGCCGGCTGCGCCCTGATGAACGCCTGCCCCGCGGCACATCGGCGCCGAGTTCCTCCGGCAGCTTCGCCAGCATGTCGAAGGCGCCGGCATGGCCGCGCTGGCGTCCGTACTCCGCGGCGGCGCTGGCGCCCGCGGCGATCGCACCGGCCGAGGTGCCGCCGATGTTCTTGAACTCGTAGCGTGCGGACAGCCCGGCCACCAGCCTGGGATAGATCACGCCGCTGGTGACGCCGCCCTTCATGACGAGGTCGCAATGGCTGACCTGGTCCGCGCTGCTGTCCCGCATGTCGTCGCCCTCCTTGACGCCCCATTCTCGGGGTGCGGGCGACAACCAGCGTCAGGAGCGGCTGGCGCCGGCCGGTACGCCGCGAGCGGCCAGCGCTGCGAGCAGCCGCTCGGGCTCGTCGACGCGCAGATCCAGGACCTCGACGGGGTCCGGGACCGGGGCGCCCCGCACCCGGACGTTCGAGAGGGCCTCGGGCGCGAGGAGCAGGCGCAGATTCGGCGAATCAAGCGGACTCACTTCCAGGATGCGTTCCTTGCCGAGTGATGAACGCCCTTTCGCTCTTCGAGGCTGCACGAGGGCTCCCGTCACAAGCCGCAACGGGACCGCGCCGCGCACGCGAGCGCCGAGCTGCAGATGCAGGTGGGCCGCATCGAGCACGTGCGCGCCGGCCCACCGCCTTGAAATCCCACGGCGTAACGGGACACCAGCACGGCTGCGGTGAGGGTTAATAAAGCGGCTTTCAGCACCTGCCGAATTTCTTCAGGAACCCAGAAGCGGGAAAGGGCCAGGACGAAAGCCGAGAAGAAAACCGCCCCGGCGATGGAAGACCAGCGAATGCGGGCGAATCCGTTCATTCAACTTTTGAATCGAGAGGGCCTGTGGACCGCCAATTCTTCGCTCCAGCGGCGCACAGAGAAAACCCCCTCTCAGGTGTGAGGACCAGAGATTGAAAGCGATCGCTTTATTGAATACAGCCTCTCGACCCCACCTATTTTCAGCAGTTCCGTGACACCAATCGGTGGGGTGAGTCGGATATTTCGTGTGGGTGCCAATTCATTCGCCATCCACCGAAAAGAAGTCAGCCACCCATCGGGTGGCTGATTCCTCCTGAAGGCGCTGGCGGAAATCGATTCAAGATTCCGCGTGCACGGTCCCATCGCGCAGCAGAATCCTTCTATCCCCGAATCGCGCCACGTCCTCGGGGTCGTGGGAAATCATCAGCATCGGAATGCCGACCCGCTCGAGCAGCATGTCGAGCTCGGTCCGCATACGGCCGCGCAGCTCGGGGTCGAGCGCCGAGAACGGCTCGTCGAGCAGCAGCGCGCGCGGCTCGTTGACGAGCGCGCGCGCCAGCGCCGTGCGCTGGCGCTGGCCGCCCGACAGCTGGTGCGGCCGCTGCTGCGCCACCCGCTCCAGTTCGAAGGCCTGGATCCATCGGTCCACCGCCTCGCCACCATCGTGGCGCGACGGGTTCAGCCAGCCCCGCTTCAGCGCGAATGCAATGTTCTGCCGTACCGTCAGCTGCGGGAACAGCGCGTAGTCCTGGAAGAGATAGCCCAGCCCACGCTGCCGCGCCGGTACGTCGATGCGCGACGCGCTGTCGAACACCGGCTTGCCGTCGATACGGATCGTGCCCTCGTCCGGCTTCAGCAGACCGGCGATCGCCTGCAGCGTCAGGCTCTTGCCCGCCCCCGACGGCCCATGCACCACCGTGCGCCGCGCATCGGTGGCGAAAGCGACCGACAGCTCGAAGCGGCGCCCGCCGCCCTCGACACGCTTGCGGATGCGGACCTCGAAGCTCATCGCACGGACCTCGGCCCGGCCAGCCGCCCAGCCGCCAGCAGCACCACGACGCAGGTCACCGAGACGATCAGCACCAGCAGATTGGCGGTGTCGTCCTGACCCGCCTGCACCGCCTCGTAGACCGCGACGGACAGCGTCTGCGTCTTGCCAGGGATGCTGCCCGCCACCATCAGCGTCGCGCCGAACTCGCCCAGCGCGCGCGCGAAGGCCAGCAGCACGCCCGCCAGCACGCCGCGCCAGGCCATCGGCAGCGTGACGCGGAAGAACAACGCCCATTCGCCCAGACCCAGCACGCGCGCGGCGCGCTCGAGCTGCGGGTCCACCCCCTCGAAGGCCGCGCGTGCCGACCTCATGACCAGCGGAAACGCGACGATGGTCGCCGCGATCACCGCCCCCTGCCACGTGAAGATCAGATTGATGCCGAAGCGGTCCCACAGCCACGCGCCAAGCCAGCCGCGCTTGCCGATCACCACCAGCAGGTAGTACCCCAGCACCGTCGGCGGCAGCACCATAGGCAGCGTCAACACCGCGTCCAGCAGCTCCCGCCCCGGAAAGCGCAGGCGCGCCAGCGCGAAACCGGCCGCCACGCCCAGCACCAGATTGAGCGCCGTCGCCCAGCCCGCGACCTTCAGCGACAGCGCCAGCGCGATCCAGGCCGGTTCCACGTGCGGCGCCGCTCCCCTGATCTCAGGGCTGCTCGAAGCCGTGCTTCGCCAGCACGGCCTGGCCCGCCGTTGACACGACAAAGTCCAGGAACTGGCGGCCGCCGGCGGCATTCGATCCGCCAGGGGTGACGGCGATCGGATACGAGATCGGCGTCTCGGTCGGCACGCGGAACAGCACGCGGACCTTGTCCTTCATGACGAGGGCATCGGTCGCGTAGACGAAGCCAGCCTCGGTCTCGCCTCGAGCGACGTAGTCCAGCGCCTGGCGCACGTTCTGCGCGAACACCGCCTTGGGCTCGACCGCCTGCCACAGGCCCGCCTTCTCGAGCGCGCCCTTGGCGTAGCGGCCGGCGGGCACGCCCTCGGGCTTGCCGATGGCGACGCGCTTGACCGCCGCCTGCTGCAGGTCGCTCAGCGACTTCAGCGCGACACCCTGCTCGGCCGGCGTGATGACGACCAGCGCATTGCGCACGAAATTGCGCCGGGTGCCGTCGACCAGCAGCTTCTGCTGCTGAGCCCTGTCCATCGTCTCCTGGTCCGCCGACGCGAACACATCGACCGGCGCGCCCTTGACGATCTGCGCCAGCAGCGCGTCCGAGGCGGCGAAGTTGAACAGCAGCCTGGTGCCCGGATGAGCGGCCTCAAAGGCCGGCGCCAATTCCTTGAAGGCGTTGGTCAGGCTCGCAGCGGCGGAGACGGTCACGTCCGCGGCGCGCGCGGGGCCGGCGGCCATCAGCGCGCACATCAGCGCGCACGTCAACGCGAACCTCAGCGCGAACCTCAGCGCGAACCTCGGCACCGCGGCGCGGCGGGCGATGCTCATCGGACGGGTGCAAGGCAAAGCGGGGCCCTCTCTCTTTGGCCGGAGCGGCGAAGGAAGGGTCGCAATATATCCGCCCTCAGTCCGCCAGCTTCCAGCAACCGCGCCCCGCCGCCTTGGCGGCGTAGAGCGCGTCGTCGGCGCGGCCCAGCAGCGCGACCTCGCCCTCCAGGCCGCCGTCGTGGCAGGCGATGCCGATGCTGGTGGACATCGCCACCTCCTGGCCCTGCAGCGTCAGCGGCGCCTTCACCGCGTCGAGCACCTTGCCCGCGACGCCGCCCGCCTCCTCCGGCGCATTCAGGTTCTCCAGGATCAGCACGAACTCGTCGCCCGCCAGACGGCAGAGCTGATCGGTCTCCCGGACCGCGCCCCGCACCCGGTCTGCGAAGGCCCGCAGCACCGCGTCGCCGGCCGCATGGCCCAGCGCGTCGTTGATCTGCTTGAAGTGGTCCAGGTCCAGGAACATCAGCGCCATCGTCTTCTGGCTGCGCCGCGCGCGGGCCAGCGACTCGGACAGGCGCGACTCGAACTGGCGCCGGTTCGGCAGCCCGGTCAGCGGGTCCACCCGGCTGAGCTGGTCCAGCTCGCGCTCGACCTGCTTGAACGCGGTGATGTCGGTCGCCAGCGTGTAGACGCCCGCCACGCTGCCGTCGGGCTGCAGATCGGGCACGTACTCGGTCAGCATGTCGCGCACCACGCCGTTGGCCTCGGAGCGGGTCTCGAAGCGCTGCCGCACACCCGCCAGCGCGCCCTTCAGATAGGGCAGCCGCTGCGCGTGCAGCACCGGCCCGATCACGTCGATCAGCGGCCGGCCCAGCGCCTCCTCGGGCGCCATGCCCATCCAGCTGCGGAAGGTCGCGTTGAGGAAGCGCAGCCGCTCCTGCGCGTCGATGTAGGAGATCAGCACCGGCAGGTTGTCCGCGATCATGCGCAGGCGCTGCTCGCTCGCCTCCTGGCGCAGCATCGCGTCATGCAGCTCCAGCGTGCGCGCCTGCACCCGCAGCTCCAGCGACGCATTGAGCTGCGCCAGCGAGCGGTCCTGCTCGGCCTGACGCCGCGCCAGGTCGTTCAGCGCCTGCGACAGCACCGCCGCCTCGCGGTAGCCGCCGACGTCGGGCAGCGCGTCCTCGCTGAGGTGGCGGCGATGCGAGATGGCCTCGGACAACGCATTCAGCGGACGGCTCATGCGCCGCGCCAGCCACCAGCTCACCGGCACCGCGGCCGCCAGCAGCAGCACCGCGCACAGGACGATCTGGCGGCGCAGCTCGAAGTAGTCCGCCAGCGCCACCTCGACCGGCTGCCGGACCAGCACCGTCCAGCCCAGGCCCGGATAGACGCCATAGCCGTGGCTGGGCACGCTCACCGCGAAGTAGTCCACGCCGTCCAGCGCGTGATGCCGCAGGCCCTGGCCGCTCTCCGCGCCGAGCGTCATCTTCCTGCCTTCGAGCTCCGTGGGGCCGAGGATCACCGCGCCATCCTTGCCCAGCACCAGCGCGTCGGCCTTGTGCGAGGCCATCGTCGCATCGATCAGCTCGCTCTTGATCTGCCGCGCCCAGCCCCAGCTGAGATGCGCCCCGAAGACGCCGCGCAGCTGGCCGCCGTCGTCCAGCAGCGGCACCGCGAAATCGACGAAGCGCCACGGCTCGCTGCGGCGCGGCAGCAGCTTCTCCAGCAGCAGCGCCGCATGGACGTCGCCGACGAAGGGCTGGCCGTTCTTCGCGCCCTGCCACCAGGGCCGCTTGGACACATCCACGCCGGCCAGCAGCCCGCCCGCCGACGCCAGCACCTTGCCCTGCGCGTCGGTCACGCCCAGCCAGGCGAAGTGGTCGAAACCGATCTGCACCTGGTCCAGCGCGCGGCGCATCGACTCCGGATCGCGGAAATCGCGGAACGGCTCCAGCTGGGCCAGCACGCGCACCTCCTTGAACTGCTGCGCCATGCCGCGGTCCAGCGCGTCGCGGAAGTCCACCGCGACCTGGCGCAAGGACTCGACCGCGCGGCGCTCGGCATGGGCGCGGGCGAAGTTCTCGATCAGCAGCACCGAGATCGCCAGCGCCACCGCCACCGCGGCGAACACCAGCGCGGTGAGCCAGCGGCCCAGCGAGGCCCGCGAGCCGCGCGGCGGGATGAAGTCGGCGGCGGTGGCGGCGCCTGGGGCCGGCGGGGAAGCGTCGGCGGCGGGGGACGCGGGTGGGGAGACCGGGGTGTCTTGAGGCATTGACGGCAGTTGTAGCGAGAGCGGAGCGCGCCCGCAACGCGGGATAGTGCCACTGCACCAGCAGCGGGCGATGACGGAGCCTGTGGGCGCACCGCCCCGGGGCGGCCTTTGCAGGCGCACCAAAAGCGGTCAAGCTGGCGTCCATGCCGGCCCGCGCGACGCGCCGGGCTGGGCACGGGCCTTGCAACCTGCCCCGCCGGGCCGCCGCCCGGAGGCGGTCCGTCCCTGGAGATTCCATGCATGCGCTGACCCTGCC
>Ga0102591_1002402_pt1 | contig 20543 bp, 20 predicted proteins | sample AraplaCol_mCL_r2_2_FD_76860 | JGI IMG/M metagenome (GOLD analysis project Ga0102591, IMG submission 76860) | Arabidopsis root microbial communities from North Carolina, USA - plate scrape MF_Col_mCL_r2 (SPADES assembly) (version 2) | ecosystem: Host-associated > Plants > Roots > Endosphere... | reverse complement strand
GATCAAGCAGTCGGGCCTCGCACTCGAACCGTTCGTGGCGAATATCTCCGACCACCCGCCGGTGATCGTTCCCGGCACGGCCGTGTTCCTCACGGCGAACCAGAACTCGGTGCCGCACGCGATGCTGCACAACCTCAAGCACAACAAGGTGCTGCACGAGCGAAACGTGCTGCTCACCGTGGAAATGCTGGAGACGCCGGTCGCCGATTACGACGAGCGCATGGAAGTGATCGAATACGGCAGCGGCTTCTACGGCCTGCAGCTCCGCTACGGCTTCGCGGAAGACCCGAACATCCCGCTGTCGTTGCAGCGCGCAAGTTCGCAGGGCCTCGACTTCGACATGATGGACACCACGTTCTTCCTGTCCCGCGAAACCATCGTCGCCGACGTCCGGCGGCCGGGCATGGCGATGTGGCGCGACAAGCTCTTCGCGTTCCTCGCCCGCAACGCGCTGCCGGCGACCGCGTTCTTCCAGATCCCGGGCAATCGCCTGATCGAACTGGGTGCGCAGGTAGAGATTTAGTGCCATGCGGTGGGAGTCAGCAGGCTGGCTCCCACCGTGTGTGTGGTGAATCAACCCGCTGCGAGCTTCCGTGCAATCTCCATCAGGCGCGCCTGATTCGCTTCGTTTGCCTCGGGATGACGGGGGTGCAGCTGTAGAGAGTAGAGCTTGCTCTGATCAGCCCACCCGACAAGGACCAGGCTTCGCCCCGCTCTGTCGCGCGCAGTCTTGACGGTGCCCCGGTGCCCGTTCACGTCGGTGTTCACCCATTCCTTGATAACGGTGACTGAGTCTCTGCCTGCTACGTAATCCGTTTCTTCGAGGATGACGAGGCCAAGGTCGCCGACGTCGAATGTCCGGGCAACGCCAGTCCATTTATCCTTTTGATAACTTCCGGCAAGACGAACCTCCAACAGCCTTGCCGATGCGAGGTCTGATGTTCCGAGGGTGACAGGTCTTACTAGAATGTCGTGCTGAACTTCAACCAATGATCGGAATGTCCGGTCGTGGCGAGGGACGAATCCGCGCTGGTTCGACGCTGCTTTCATCGCGACCTTTATGTCCGGTATTTTTCTGGGTTCGACCAGATAAAACCCGCGGCTTCGTTGTTGCTCGACCTGGTCTCGCAGTATCTCAGCCTCTTCCGCGGTGCTCCAGGTTTCACTCAGCGGAACGATATGAAGCCCAGGAGTCGTATTGACCTTGCGCAAGTCGACTCCCGCCTCGAGCGCAGATTGAATCTGCGCTCGCGAAAACGTCGGGGGAGGAGGTCTGGTCGACGAATCTGGTGCACCCTGAGTCAAGGCGGCAGCGCTGAACAGGAGGCCTAGCGGGAGGATGAAAAGAACTCGACTTAGCGATTTGATCGCAGCGGATGCGTCTGTTACTGCCATGGCGAGCACAGCGACTGCGACTATCCGGGCTTTCATTCCTGCTCCTTGATATCTTGCCCAAGACGGGCTTCGAGAAATTAGCGGCACGGCCAGAATCGGTGCAGTCGTCGTCGCCCACGCACGGTGTGCTGAAGGATTGATAGGGCCGGAGAGGGAACGCTGTCGCCAGACTGGGCGTCAGATGGGATTGCCGATCCCTCGAGGGTGTGAGGATCGGGGCTGGTGTGCTTCGCGAAGAGCGGTCGCGGCCAGGTCCGCTCCTACAGGTGCGACGTTATCCACATCCGGTGTGGATACGCCTTGCATAACCATGTGGACAACTCCGATGCGGGGTTGGCGATTAAGGGCTTGCGTCGTGCTGGTCAGTTCGTGATCAGTGGCGCACGCGTACGGCCGATGTCGCGCAGTCGCAAGAGCCGATTGCATCGCCGTGGATCCCGGCGTTCGCCGGGATGACGGTGAGGGTGATCAGATGTCGCGGAACCGCGGCGAAGCGTGTCGTCATCCCGGCGAACGCCGGGATCCACGGCCCCGGTCCACGACCTGGCGGTACGTTCGCCCGCTTTATCCACACCGCGTGTGGATACCGCCTGCATAACCGTGTGGACAAGTCCGATTCGGGGTTGGCGGTCAACGACTTGCGTTGTGCTGGTCATTCACTGACCAGCGCGTGCGCCCGCGAAGACCTGCCATAATGTGCGCCATGTCCGAACACCGCATCATTTCCTCTGCCGCCGCCATGGACGACGAGGCGCTGGAGGCGAGCATCCGTCCCAAACGACTGGCCGAGTATCTCGGGCAGCAGACGGTGCGCGAGCAGATGGGCATCTACATCGAGGCGGCACGCCGTCGCGGCGGCGCGCTCGATCACGTGCTGATCTTCGGTCCGCCCGGCCTGGGCAAGACCACGCTCTCGCACGTGATCGCGAACGAGCTGGGCGTGAACGTGCGTTCCACGTCCGGCCCCGTGCTCGAGCGCGCCGGCGACCTCGCGGCGCTGCTGACCAACCTCGAGGCCAACGACGTCCTCTTCGTCGACGAGATCCACCGGCTGTCACCCGTGGTGGAAGAAGTGCTCTATCCCGCGATGGAGGACTTCCAGATCGACATCATGATCGGCGAGGGCCCCGCGGCGCGCTCGATCAAGCTGGATCTTCCGCCGTTCACGCTGATCGGCGCCACGACCCGCGCCGGCCTGCTGACAGGCCCGCTGCGCGATCGCTTCGGGATCATCCAGCGCCTGGAGTTCTACAGCGTCGACGAGCTGACGGCGATCGTCCGCCGCGCCGCGCGCATCTTCGGCATCGAGTGCGAACTCGAGGGCGCCGTGGAAATCGCGCGCCGTTCGCGCGGCACGCCGCGTATCGCCAACCGGCTGCTGCGCCGCGTGCGCGACTTCGCCGAGGTACGTGGCGACGGGCGCATCACCCACGAGCTGGCGCGCGCGGCGACCGACATGCTCAAGGTGGATGCCGAGGGGTTCGACGACCTCGATCGTCGCCTGCTGGGCACCATCATCAACAGTTTCGACGGCGGCCCGGTCGGCGTGGAATCTCTCGCCGCGGCGCTCAGCGAGGATCGCGGCACCCTCGAGGACGTGGTGGAGCCCTACCTGATCCAGCAGGGCTACCTGATCCGCACGGCGCGCGGTCGCATGGCCTCGGCCAAGGCCTGGCGCCACCTCGGGCTCAGTCCCCCACCGCGCCAGGCCGCGACCCCCGATCTGTTCCAGGACGACGCATGAGCGTGTTCGGCTGGCCGGTGCGCATCTACTGGGAGGACACGGACGCCGGTGGCGTCGTGTACCACGCCAACTACGTCCGCTTCATGGAGCGGGCCCGGACGGAATGGCTCCGCGCCCAGGGCATCGACCAGCTGGCCCTGCGCGAGACGACTTCGCTGGGCTTCGTGGTGCGCGACATGCACCTCGATTTCCTGCGGCCGGCCCGTCTGGATGATGAATTGCGGGTGACCGTGGCCGTCAAAGAGCGCCGTTCAGCAAGTATGCTGTTCGATCAGGAGATCGTGCGGGGGGACGAGTCGCTCGTGCGCGCCAGGGTGCGCGCGGCGTGCGTCAACCTCGACACGATGCGTCCGGCCCAGATCCCCCCGGGTCTGCTCCCAACCGAATTCCCCTTTACCTAAAGCCCAGATACCCGGCGGAGAGCCTGCAAGCGATGAACGGTGGACTGAACATTTTCAAGCTGGTCGCGGAAGCGAGCCTGCCGGTGCAACTGGTGATGCTCCTCCTGCTCGTGTTCTCGTTCCTGTCGTGGGTGATCATCATCCGCAAGTACAGCCAGCTGAAGACGGCTCACGACAACGCCGAGACCTTCGAAGACCGCTTCTGGTCGGGTGGCGACCTCGCCGCGCTGTTCCGCGAAGTGGGCAACCGCGACGGTCAGCACGGCATCGAGAACGTGTTCGAGGCCGGTTTCCGCGAGTTCGCGCGCCAGCGCCAGCGTCGCGTGACCGACGCCAACCGCGTGATGGAGGGCTCGGAGCGCGCGATGCGCGTGGCCGGCACCCGCGAGATCGGCAAGCTCGAGCAGAACCTCGAGTTCCTCGCCAACGTCGGTTCGATCAGCCCCTACGTCGGCCTGTTCGGCACGGTGTGGGGCATCATGGGCGCCTTCCAGGGCCTGGGCGAGATGAAGGACGTGACGATCTCGGTCGTCGCCCCGCACATCTCCGAAGCCCTGATCGCCACGGCGATGGGCCTGTTCGCGGCCATTCCGGCCGTCTGGGCCTACAACCGCTACGCCAACAAGGTCGAGCGCATCGCATCGCGTTACGAGGTGTTCCAGGAAGAGTTCTCCTCGGTCCTGCAGCGCCAGATCCACTCCGACGAAGTGGCCTGAGCCCCACGATGGCCACGCGTAACGTCTACCGCCGACACAAGCGGAAGCTGAAATCCGAGATCAACGTCGTGCCGTACATCGACGTGATGCTCGTGCTGCTGATCATCTTCATGGTCACCACGCCCATGATGAACCTCGGCGTCGACATCCAGCTGCCGCAGACCAAGGCCAAGTCCCTGCAGGACAAGAAGGACCCCGTCGTCGTCTCCGTCGACGAGGCGGGCCAGATCTACCTCACCGCCAATGGCGCGAAGCGCGAGCCGGTGAGCGCGGACGAGTTCAGGACCAAGATCACGGCGTTCCACAACGCCAACCCCGAGCTGCAGGTGCTCGTGGCCGGCGACCAGCGCGTCGGCTACGGCAAGGTCTATTCGATCCTCCCGATCCTCCAGGAAGCGGGCGTCTCCAAGATCGGCCTGATGAGCCAGCCGGAGTCGGGCGCGCAGAATGGAAAACCGTAACGGTACGCCCCGCGCGGTCGTCCTCGCCGCGCTCCTGCACGTCGCGATCGTGGCCTTCCTGGGCCTCGCCATCATCCCGTGCTCGGATTACGAGAAATGGGCGGAGGCGCTCGGCCTGCCGGCCGAATGGAACCCGCTGAAGTGCCCGGCGCCGCTCGAGCTGCCCGGCCAGATCATCGAGGCGACACTCGTCGGCCCCACGGGCAGCCCGCCGCCGAAGGCCACCAAGGTCAAGCCGACGCCGGACACCACGCCGCCGCCCCCGGTGACACCGACCCCGCCGCCGCCTCAGCCCGAGAAGCCGAAGGTCGAGACGCTTCCGCCGCCGCCCAAGCAGCCGGATCTCAAGGACCAGGAAGAGGTCGTCGACGACGCGGTGCAGAAGGCCGAGGACGCGAAGCGGCTGCAGGAAGAAAAACAGCGGCAGCGCCAGGCCGAGCTCGACGCCGAGCAGGAACAGAAAAAGAAAGAAAAGCAGAAGCAGATCGACGACATCTTCAAGCAGCTCGACGCGGCGAAGGCCCAGACCAAGAAGGCCGACACCACGAAGAAGCAGGCGGAGCAGCAGCTGAAGGACCTGCAGAACGCCAAGGACGACGGCCTGCCGGACCTCCCGCCGGCCGACCAGAAGCAGTCGGGTACCAACGGTCGCGACACGGGCAAGCTGGGGCAGTACCTCGCGGCGATCCAGAACTCGGTCACGAGCAACTGGCTGCGCCCGGACAACATGCCCAACGCGTCGTGCCAGGTGCACATCGTGCAGGTGCCGGGCGGTCAGGTGCTGAGCGCCAAGGTCGACTCCAGTTGCCCGTACGACGCCACCGGGCGTGCTTCGATCGAAAATGCCGTGTTGCGCGCCCAGCCCTTGCCGTATCAGGGGTTCGAGGACGTGTTCCAGCGCAACCTCACCTTCACGTTCAGGCCGCAATGATGTGCGCGCCCCGTCCCGGCCGCGTGCCGGGGTGGGGCGGTTCATTTAACGGTCACGCAGGAAGCGACCGTCGCGCTAACATTTCGCCGCCGTCCCCCATCTCCAGGTCGCAATGAACCAGCCCATGCGCAGAATGTTTTCCCGCCTCGCCATCCTCCTGGTCACGCTGACCGGCTTCGCGGCCGGCCCGGTCGCCGCACAGTCCCTCAACGTCGATATCGTCGGCGGCCTGAAGACGGCGACGCCCATCGCGGTCGTCCCCTTCGCCCAGGCTGGCGGCGCCCCGCTGCCGACCGATGTGGCCGATGTCATCCGCAACGATTTCAACCGCTCGGGCAAGTTCCGCTCGCTCGACAAGGCCGACATCGTCGAGACCCCGTCGCAGGGCTCGGACATCAAGTTCGCCACGTGGCGCCTGCTCAAGCAGGACTACCTGACCATCGGCCGCATCAGCGACGCCGGCGGCGGCATGATCAAGGTCGATTACGAGCTGTGGGACGTCAACAAGCAGCAGAGTCTGCTGGCCCAGTCGTTCACGGCGCCGGCCGGCGACCTCCGCGGCGTGGCGCACCAGATCGCCGACCAGATCTATGAAAAGATCACCGGCGTCCGTGGCGCCTTCTGGACCCGCATCGCCTATATCACGGCAGTCGGCGTCGGCAACAACACCACCTATTCGCTGATCGTCGCCGATTCGGACGGCTTCAACCCCCAGGTCGTCGCCCGCTCGCGTGAGTCCCTGCTGGGTCCCGCCTGGTCGCCGGACGGCAGCAAGATCGCCTACGTGTCGTTCGAAAGCGGCAACTCGGCCGTCTACGTGCAGAACATCAACACCGGCTCGCGCAGCCTGATCGCCTCGCACCCGCGCGGCATCAACAGCGCCCCGGCCTGGTCGCCGGACGGCAGCAAGCTCGCCGTCAGCCTGTCGTACGTGGGCAACCCCGAGATCTTCGTGATCGACGTGGGCAGCCGCACCGAGACCCGCCTGACCAACAACTTCGCGATCGACACCGAGCCGACCTTCACCCCGGACGGCCAGAGCATCATTTTCACGTCCGATCGCTCGGGTAAACCGCAGCTCTACCAGATGTCCGCGGCGGGCGGTGCCGCCCAGCGTCTGACCTTCCAGGGCGGCTTCAACGCCAGCGCCTCGGTGAGCTTCGACGGCAAGCAGATTGCGATGGTGCAGGGCAACGGGAACGTGTATCGTATCGCCATCATGGACCGTAGTCTGGGTGGACAGGTGCGCTTCGTTTCCCCGGGTAACGTGGACGATTCGCCCAGCTTCGCGCCCAACGCCAGCATGTTGCTCTATGCGGCATCGCAGGGTACGCGCGGCGTCCTGTATGCGGTTTCGGCAGACGGTCTGGTACGCCAGCGGCTCGTCCTCTCGGACGGCGACGTGCGCGAACCGTCGTGGGGACCCTATCGACAGCGCTGATGGCGCGCCCTCGCGGGCGGCGACACCGGCAAAAGCAGGATTGGCGCGACGATGTCGCGCCTTTTCTGCGAACAGCGTTCTAGCGGCGGCGGCTTTAGGGCAGCCACCGGCAAGAAAGACGACGGGTGCGGGACAGCACCCGTCGGCATAGATGTAAGTAGAAAAACAGCCGGACAACCGGCGGTGCTGTCCCGAAACGAAAACCGACTGTCGGAACTCAACTGTTGAAGGAACGTCCCATGAATAAGACCGTTACCGTCACCCTGGCTGCCCTGCTCTGCGTTGGCGCGGCCGCGTGCTCGAAGAAGAACACCAAGCCGGCTCCGATGCCGGAACAGCAGCCGGTCGCCACGACCCAGGCTCCCACCAACGATGGCAAGTACCAGCCGTCGGATCTCGATACCGATGCCTGCCTCCGTCAGCGCGTCGTGTACTTCGATTTCGACAAGAACGACGTGAAGCCGGAATTCCAGCAGATCATCGCTTGCCACGCCAAGTACCTGCAGGACCGTCCGCAGTCGGCCATGACCCTCGAGGGCAACACCGACGAGCGCGGCACGCGTGAGTACAACCTGGGCCTCGGCGAGCGTCGTGGCAATGCCGTCTCCAGCGCCCTCCAGGCTGCTGGCGGTTCGGCTGGTCAGGTCAACGTGACCAGCTATGGCAAGGAAAAGCCGGTGTGCCGTGAGCACAACGAAGACTGCTGGGCCAAGAACCGTCGCGTTGAGATCGTCTACACCGCGAAGTAAGTAATGAAGAAGACTCTGGCTACCAGCATCATGGCCAGGCTTGGCGTGGCGGGCGCGATCGCGTCCGCCACGCTTTTTGCCCTGCCAGCCCTCGCCCAGGACACCCGTCTCAGCCTTGCCGACCGCGTGTCGCGGCTCGAGCAGCAGTCGCAGGCGCAGGCCGGCACCACGACCCTGGTGAACCAGGTCAACGATCTCCAGCAGCAGGTATCGCAGCTGCAGGGTCAGATCGAAGAGCTCCAGCACCAGAACCAGCAACTCCAGGATTCCCAGAAGGCGCAGTACGCGGACCTCGATTCGCGGCTGGGTCGTATCGAAAAGGGTGGGGCGCCTCAGGGCCAGCCCGCCGCCTCCAGCCCGCCGCCGTCGACGCCGAATCCGTCGGCCGCCGCCGTCGCTGGCGCTTCCGCCGCCGCACCCGCGGCCGCCGCTAGCGCGCCGTCCCAGCCCGCCAGCGGTGACCAGCAGGCCGCGTACGACGCCGCGTTCAAATCGCTGCGCGCCGGCGACTACGTCACCGCGTCGCGCGGCTTTCGCGACTTCCTCGTCAAGTACCCGGACAGCCCGCTCGCGCCCAACGCCTATTACTGGCTGGGCGAGTCGTACTACGTGACCATGAACTACCCGGTCGCCATCGAGGCCTTCCAGCGCCTCGTGAAGCAGTACCCGCAGAGCGACAAGGTCTCGGACGGCCTCCTCAAGGTCGGTTACTGCCAGATCGAACTGAAGCAGCAGGACGCCGCGATCGCGACCCTGAAGCAGGTGACGGCCAAGTATCCCGGCACGAAGGCCGCGGGTCTCGCACAGGAACGCCTGCGTCGTCTGCAGCGCCAGACGGCCAACTAAGCGATGAACGGCAACACCGCAACCCCGGCGGACGTCTCGCCGGTCGCGCCCGTCGCGGAACGGCTGCGGATCACCGAGATCTTCCACTCCGTGCAGGGCGAGGCCGACGCGATCGGCTGGCCCACCGTGTTCGTTCGCCTGACCGGCTGCCCGCTGCGTTGCGTGTGGTGCGATACGGAGTACTCGTTCCACGGGGGCCAGTGGCACGACATCGACGCGATTCTCGCGGAGGTCGCCCGCCACGGTGCGCGACACGTCTGCGTCACCGGCGGCGAGCCGCTGTCGCAGAAGCGTTGCCTCATCCTCCTGCGCAAGCTGTGCGACGCGGGTTACGAGGTGTCGCTGGAGACCTCTGGCGCGCTCGACGTCTCGAAGGTCGACCCGCGCGTGCGCAAGGTCATGGACCTCAAGCCGCCGGATTCCGGCGAAAGCGCTCGCAATCGCTGGGCCAACCTCGATCATCTGCTGCCGCACGACCAGGTGAAGTTCGTGATCGCGAGCCGCGCCGACTTCGAATGGTCGCGTGACGCCGTGCGCGAGCATGGCATCGACCGGAAGGCGATGGTGCTGTTCTCCCCGGTGTGGTCGAAAGTCGAACCGCGCGAACTGGCGGAGTGGATCATCGCCGAACGCCTGCCGGTGCGTTTCCAGTTACAGCTGCACAAGCTGCTGTGGAACGACGCCGCAGGCCACTGAAAGAACAGGTAACCCCATGAATGCTCCGAACGCACCCCGCAAGGCCGTCATCCTCGTCTCCGGCGGCATGGACTCGGCCGTGACGATCGCCATGGCCCGCGAGCAAGGGTTCGAGGTCTATGCGCTGAGCGTCGCCTACGGTCAGCGTCACAGCTCCGAGCTCGAGGCCTCAGAGCGCGTGTCCACCATGCTCGGCGCGGTCGTGCACAAGACGGTGCATGTCGACCTGCGCAGCATCGGCGGCTCGGCGCTCACCGCCGATATCGACGTGCCGGAAGAGGGCGGCGAAGGCATCCCCGTCACCTACGTGCCGGCGCGCAATACGATCATGCTGTCGATCGCACTCGGCTGGGCGGAAGTGCTCGGTTCGAACGACATCTTCTGCGGCGTCAACGCCGTGGATTACTCCGGTTACCCGGACTGCCGTCCGGCGTTCATCGAGGCGTTCCAGAGCCTCGCCAACGTCGCGACCAAGGCGGGCGTCGAAGGTGCAGGCATTCGCATCCATGCGCCGCTGATGCAGATGGGCAAGGGCGACATCGTGCGCGAAGGCGTGCGCCTGGGCATCGATTTCTCGCAGACCGTCAGCTGCTACAACGCCGATGCGCAAGGCCGCGCCTGCGGTCACTGCGACGCGTGTCGCCTGCGTGCCGAGGGTTTCGCCAAAGCCGGTGTGCCGGATCCGACGCACTACGTCTGAGCGATATCGAGGCTGACCTCAACTCGCAGCGCGAAGCAGCGGGGCGAGGTACTGCTGCGCGATCCACCAGAAGCAGCCTGCCATGGAGATCAGTGTCGCCACGACGCCGCTGAGGACCCACGTCTTGGTGGCCGTGTGCGAAACGCGTTCTTCGAGCACGCCGACGCGGCCGGACAAGGTCGCCACCGACGATTCGATGCCGGCCATCCGGACGTCGAGACCATCCATGCGTGTTTCGAGCCGGTCCATCCTCGCGTCGAGGCTGTCGATTCGTACCTCGATGCCGTCGATGCGCGCGCCGAGGCGGTGCTCAACGGCGCGCAGCTCGCTTCGCGTCGCCATCTGGCGCATCCGCTCCGCGAGCACGCAGACGAATTCGCGTAGGGAACGAGGCTCGAAAGCCGCCCATTCGCCATGCCCGGAGGGATCGAAATCGTGTTCGATGGTGGTGGGTGGTCGGGCATTCATCGCGACGTCCGTGGTGCGGTTGCCGCAACCATACGCATGCCGCGCGGAAAAAAATGAGAAAAATGCCCAATCGCACGTCGGGATGACGACGCAGCCTCGCGAATGGTGGGTCGTGCCGGATTCGAACCGGCGACCTACGGATTAAAAGTCCGCTGCTCTACCAACTGAGCTAACGACCCACACGCGGGAACCGGCAAGTTTACGAGGCGGGGCGCGGCGGCACAACCCGGACGGGTGCCTCAGGTGGCGACGACGATCGCTTCGACGTCGCGGCCGGCGTCGCGCCAGGCGCCGAGGCCGCCGGTGAGGGGGCGGACGTTGACGAACCCGAGCTTGCTGAGGCGCTCCGCCACGCGTGCGGCGGAAACCTCGTTCGGGCACGAGCAGTAGATGACCACGGCGCTGTGCCGGGGCAGGGTGGCGAGCTCCGCGTCGGCCGTGGCGAGGTCGAAAAGGCGCGAGCCGGGAATGACGAAGGGGTCGTCGCGACGGCTGCTCGTGGAGCGCACGTCGACGATCAGCGCGCCGGGCTCGCTGGCGAGCAGCATCGACAGTTCGTCGACCGAGATGCGTGTCTTGCGCAGACGCAGGATCAGCAGTGTGCGCCGCACGTAGCGGAACGCGATCCACAACGCGAGGGCGATGATGCCCGCGGCGGCGAGGCCGATACCGAACTGGCGGAGCAGGGCGAGCACGGCGTCGATCTGGCGGTAGAACAGCATGCCCGCGGACAGACCGACGGAAATCCACAGCGTCGCGCCGAGCAGGTCGTAGACGGTGAAGCGCGAGAAGCGCGTGTCGCTGGCCCCCGCGATCGGAATGGCCACGAGCGACAGGCCCGGTATGAACCGCGACACCAGCAGCAGCTTCACGCCGCGCTTTTCGAAGAAACCGCTGGCGCGCCGCACGCAGGTATCGGGCGACAGCGAGATGCGGCAGAGGCCGTCGAGCACCCGGTAGCCGAAGCGCCGTCCCGTGAGGAACCATGCCGCGTCGCCCAGGAACGCGCCCGCCAGTGCGGCCAGGAACGTGGCGATGATCAGCATCGGATCCCGCGCGGCCACCAGCGTGCTGCCGACGACGATGAGGGTGGGCATGGCCGGCACGGGAAGGCCGATGGCCCCGGCGAACACGCCGAGAAACGCCACGACGGGTGCCGTGTCCGACCAGTTGATGCTCGTCACGCCCGCGTCCTCGCCCAGGGTCTCTCGATGCGAGCAAAGATACGCCGGTCGCCCGCCACCGGACAGGGGCAGGCATCGCGAAACTTACAGCGCGGGATGCCTGCTGAGCGCGGACGCCACGCGTGCCGCCGCGCCGGCGGCGATGCCGTCGAATTCGGCCCAGAACAGGCTGCCGCGACCGGGGCTGGAGCGCACGCCGATGCGGCCGCCGAGCGTGTCGGTGATGCGTCGGGCGACGGCGAGCGCCAGGCCGTAGCCGGGGTGGCCGGGAAGCCGCATGAATTCCTCGAACACACGCGTCTGCAGGCCGGGATCGAGGCCCATGCCGTTGTCGCGCACCTCCAGCCGGATCGCGTCGCCGCGCCGCCGTATCGCCACCAGGACCCTGCCATGCGGGGTGCTCAGCACCGCATTGGCGACGAGCCGCTGGAGCAGCTCGCCGAACAACACGGGATCGGTGCGCAGCGGAAGGCGACCGCCGCGCCAGCGGACCTCGACGCCGAGGCGCGTCGCGTCGGCTTCGATCGCGGCACGTCCGCGCACGAAGAGGTCGGAGGCGATGAGATCGACGGACGCCGGTTCGACGGCGCCCGCGTCGAAGCGCGCCATTTCCAGCAGGCCGTCGAGCAGTTCGCCGAGGCGCGTCAGGCTGCTGCGCATCTGCCCGAGCACGGCGCGCTGGCGGAGATCGTCGCCCGGCTGCATGCCGGCGACGAACAGCGACAGCGCCTGCAGCGGCTGGCGAAAGTGGTCGCCCACCTGCTCCACGAAACGCGTGTTGCGCGCGATGTCCTGCAGTCGCTGACGAAGGGCGTCCGCGAGCGCGGCGTCGTGGCGTTTGCGCAGGTCGACCAGCTCGTCGAGCAGGGTGTCGATCTCGTGCAGCGTGTCCCCGCCCTGCGTCATCGCCGCGTGGCGCGGATGCAGGAAACCGTCGATGCGTTCGCGCACGCGTTCCACCGGTGCGACCACGTTGCGTTCGAGCGCACGGCGCGCGAACGAGAACGCGATCATCACGCCGGCGCACAACAACAACGTCATAAGCAGGCCCGCGATGCGCCGTTCGTGCGTGGCGGTACCGTCGGATATCGTTTCCAGATCGCCCTCGCTCGTATTCGTCCAGACGTGCAGCGCCCGTTCCGGCGCGAGTCGCCGGCCGCTGTCGACGACCAGATCCGCCGCGTCGTCGCGGTGCAGGATGGCTCGCTGGGTGGGCGCGTTGCGCGCGAGCGCGCTCGCCAGCGCGTTGCGCTTCGCGTCGTCGCTCGTCCATCCGTCGAGCTTTCCGGCGATGCGCATCGCCTGCACGTGGGCGATCGCCTGCGCCTCGGCATCGATGGCGCGCATGTGCTGGACACCGAGCATGATGGCCAGCGCGAGCGCGATCGCCGCCATCGGCAACAGTCCCTTGAGGACGAGTTGCCGTCGTAATGGTGCTGGCCTTCCTGGCATTGGCGGAGACGCGGTCATGATGCGCCCTTATCGGCACGTAGCTTCATGACGAATCTATGAAACGCGCGTTCGTCGCGCGATAGACAAGGGGAGCTAACCTTGCCGGCCTATGCCTTACGGCCTATCACTTGTCGCGAAGCCGGGCGACGAGGGTGTCGTGGTCGATGCGGATCTTGCGGAAACGCGCCTCGCGCGCGCTGTCGCTGACCCATTGCGCCGAGGAGGCGCGGCGCTGTTCCAGCGCGTATTCGATATCGGCGAAGGGAACGAGCTCGCCGTTGCCGGCCGGTGCGAAGCCGCTGATGTCGTGGATGAGCTTGAGATTGGCGGTCTCGCGCGCGCCGTCCTTTCCCTTGCCGTAGCCGGTGATGAAGGCGGCGACCTGTTCGCGCAGGGCCGGCGGCAGATCGTTGCGGATGACGATCACGGCGTGGGGGATGAGCGTCGATTTCCACAACACGTTCAGGCGGGCGTACTGGTCGGGGAAGTGCTGGCGGAATCGTTCGAGGTCGGCCGTGTTGTTGGTGGCGACATCGGCTTCGCCGTTGGCCACCGCGAGCGCGTTGTTCTGGTGGTTGTCGATGTGCACGCTCTTGAAGTAAGTGTCGGAGTCGAGACCGCGCGCGGCGAAGAACTGCGTTTCGGGCACGAGGTAACCGGACACCGACAGCGCCTCGCCACGCGCGAAGCGCCACTTGCCGGGCTGTCCGAGCAGCTGGCCGAGGGTTCGCAGGCGCGAATCCTTCGACGTCAGCAGCACGGCGTAATACCCTCGCGAACCGTCGCCGCGGGTCAGGCGTCCGATCACCTGCATGTTCTGCTGCGACACCGCGTCGAGCGCGAGCCGCCCCGACAGGAACGCGATGTCCACGCGCTGCTCGCTGATGGCTTGCGCGATGCCTTCGTAGGTCGCGACCGAGACGGCGCGCACCGGCCGGCCCAGCGCCTTGTGCAGGTCGTCGAGCATCGGCCGCCAGGCCTCGAGCGATTCCGCGGGACCACCGATGGGCAGGATGCCGAACGTGAGCGGGGCGGTGGGATCGATGTCTCCGGCGGCTGCGTCGCCGGCCTCCGGCGACAGCAGGAGCGCGCACGCGACCATCGCGGCCATCGCGCCACGCAGCCACCCTCGTACCGCGCCCTTCACGCCTGCCCGCATCGCGCCTGCCCCGCGTCGTTTTCGCGTTCTTCGCGATCCGTGCGCCACCCGGCACCGTGGGCCGGATGGAAGCCGGTCAGGTGACCGGTGGTCAGTCGCCCAGGTGTTGGGCGGCGACCAGTGCCTCGAGACGATTGCGCACGTGGAGCGCGCGGAAGATCGCCGCGAGATGAATCTTGACCGTGCCTTCGCTGATGCCGAGCTCGCGTGCGATGAGCTTGTTCGGCCGGCCCTTCGCCAGCAGCTTCAGCACGTCGATCTGGCGATCCGTCAGCACGGTCGCCAGGCGTTCCTTCGTGGTCAGGCCATCGCCGCCGTGCCCGTTCATGGCGAACGTCGGCGCCACGGTGGCGGCGGCCTTCATCGCCTCGGGCGGTACGTAGATGCCCCCGCCGACGACCAGGCGTACCGCGTTGAGGATCACGTCGGGAGGCGACGACTTGGGGATGTAGCCCTGCACGCCGAGATCGAGTACATGGCGGATCGCCGAGGAATCCTCGGTGCCGGACAGCACGATGACCGGGCGCAGGCGCGACGTGCCGTCGTCGTCCGGGCCCTTCAGCGCTTCGATCGTATCCTTGATGTGCTCGACGCCATCGGCGCCGGGCATGGCCATGTCGATCAGTGCGATGTCGGGAAGCGGCAGGATCGCCAGCTTCTCCGCGAGCTGTTTAACCGTTTCGGCTTCGATGAATTCGACGACATCGCCGAGCTCGCGAAGCTTGAGCTTCACGCCTTCGATGATGAGCCGATGATCGTCCGCGATCAGGACACGCATGCCTCTCCTCCGCCCGCATGAACCGCGAGCCACCCCGTTGTCCGGACCATAGCCCTACGGGCGGCCAACGGCAAGCAGGCCATCCGGCTCAGACGGCCGCATGATGGACAGTCCACGCGGAAACCATTACCTCGTGCAGACGCTCCGGCGAGACGGGTTTGAAGAGCACCTGCATGCTCTCCCGGTCGATGTTCCGGAGGAAGTCCCCGCGCGTCTCGCCGGTGATCAGTACGCGCGCGAACGGCGGCGGGTCGCCCGGCCGGCGACGGTAATAGCGGTCGAGCAGGGCGATGACGTCCAGCCCGGTGCCCTCGCGCAGCCGGAGATCCGAGATCACGATGTCCGGCGGCTGGATCCACTGGTGCACGGCCTCCATGGCCTGCTGGGCGTCTTCCGCCGTCATCACGTCGCAGCCCCAGCTGCCGAGGAGGTAGCTGATGCCGGCAAGGATGCTGGGTTCGTCGTCGATCACCAGCACGCGCATGCCCACGATGTCCCGCGGGATGCCCGGCGCGACCGTCGGCGCGGCCGGCGCCTCGACCACGCCCGGCTGCGCTTCCGGCAGGGTGATGGAGAAGAGCGTGCCGCGGCTGGGTCGCGACCGGACGATCGCCTTCGTGCCGAGTAGGCCGGCAAGCTTCTGCACCGTGGAAAGCCCGAGCCCGAGACCGCGACGCGTGCCCTCGGGCCGGCCGGCTTCGGGGCCGCTCTCCACGCGATAGAACTCGTCGAAGATGTGCTGGAGGTGCTCCTGCGCGATACCGAGGCCCGTGTCCCACACGTCCACGCGCACGCCACCGTCCCCGCGTCGGCGGGCACCCACCAGCACGCCGCCGCAGCGCGTGTAGCGCAGCGCGTTGCTCACGAGGTTGTTCAGGATGCGGGCGAGCATGGTGCGGTCCGCGCGCACCCACAGGTCGGTGGTGCGCACGACGAGGCGCAGGTCGTGCTGCTCGGCCACCATGCGGAAGTTGACGCTGACCTCTTCGAACACTTCGTCGAGCGGCACGTCGCGCACCACGGCCGGCATGGCGCCCGTCTCCAGGCGCGACAGGTCGAGCAGCTCGCCGAACAGGTGGTCGAGCGACTCGACGCATTCCTGGATGTGGGCGATCCGGTTCAGTCGCACGGGATCGTATTCGTCGACCGCGAGACCCGACGAGAAGAGCGTCAGGGCGTACAGCGGCTGGCGCAGATCGTGCGAGGCCGCGGCGAGGAAACGGGCCTTGGCGACGCTCGCCGCTTCGAGCGCCGCGTTCTTGCGCGCGAGTTCTTCCGTGGCCGCCACGATCTCGCGCTCCATGCCGATCTGCGCATGAAGCAGTTTCGACGCCGCGCCGTTGAAGCCGCGCTGGAGGTCGCCGATCTCCGTGTCGTCGGTGACGGGGACCACGACGGTGCGATCGCCGAGGCCGAGCTGGCGCACGGCGATCGCGAGATTGCGCAGCGGCGCGCTCAGCCAGCGCGCGGTCGACCAGCCGATGGTCACTGCGATCAGCAGGCTCAGCGCGAGCCAGATCAGGGCGTTGTGCAGGCTGGCGCGCTGGGCATCGATGGCGTCCTCGACGGTGACGTCGACGGTGACGGAACCCACGGCCCGGTGCGATGCCGGGTCCAGGATCTCGCGCGAGACGGTGAGCCCGTCCTCGTCGGACCCGACGGCACCGTTGACCCGATCGGCGACGATCTCGCCGTCGCGGTTGGTGATGCGTACCCGCGACACCTGCGGCAGCTGCACGATGGACTGCGCGATGCGTCCGAGTTCGCGGCGCTCGCCGGTGCGCAGGGCCTCGCCCGAGACGGTCGCCGCCTGCTGCGCGATGGCGTCCGCGGTGGAGCGGCCCATCTCGTGCAACGTTTCCATCTGATGGCGGGTGAGGAGGGTGACCAGAAGGATCGCGCTGATCGCGGTCGGCACGAGCGCGACACACGTCAGCCGCTGCACGAGCGACGTGCGACGCCAAACCTTTTCCAGCCATGGAGCGGTCACATCACGCATCGAAGTCCCCTGGCGCGGCGCCGTGGGGCGTTACGCGAGGCTTTAGCCTAGCGCAGATCGGCGTCGAGGAATGATCACGGGCGGCGGTCCCGGCGGGCGCGGAGGGTCTTCACCACGAGGGGCAGGAGGGTCAGCACCGCGAAGGCGCAGAGGGGCCAGAGGATCCGGCCGTCGAGGAACCGGGCGGCCGATACCGGCTCGTCTCCCCCGAACGTGGCGCCGAGCCCGGCCCCCACGGAGCTCTCCACGAACAGCGACACGGTGCCCCCGAGCCACGTGGCGCCCAGGAACAGCCACACCGGGCAGCGGAGCCAGGCCAGCGCGACCGTCATGGCGCCCAATGGAACGACGGGCACGAAGCGAAGCGCGAGCGTGTAGCTCACCGGATGGGCGGCGAAGCCGTCGCGCAGCTTCCGGGCGAACGGCGGGGGCTCGCGGCCGCCGGGGCCGAAGGCGCGTCGGCTGGCCACGTAGAGAAGGAGCGAGCCGAGCACGAGCGCGACGGACGACAGCGCCGTGCCCTCGACCACGCCGAACAGCAGGCCGCCGGCCAGCACGATCACGATGGTGCCGGGGATCCCGGTGGCGATGGCGAGCGCGAGAACGCCGGCGTAGGCGGCGCGCGAGGCGACCGGGTGGGCGGCGATGCCGGAGCGGAGCATGCCCTCGTCGGCGAGCAACCGGTGGGGGTCGAAGCGGTCGAGCACGCCGCCGATCAGCAGGGCGGCGCCGCCGAGCAGCAGCACGCATAGCGGCAGCAGGGCGCGCCAGCGGTTCACCTGGCGCGCCCGGCGATCAATACGCGACGCCCGATTCGCCGTAGCGGCGAAGTACGTCGCACGCGGCGTCCCGCAGGATGTCGCGGCGCACGGCGATGCCGCGGCGCTCCAGCTCGCCGATCCAGTCGGCGGGCAGGGGGCCTTCGTCGAACGGCGTGAGTGCTTCCACGTCTTCCGATCGCGCGCCGATCAGCAGCTCGTCGATGCCGGCCCAGACCGTCGCGCCGTAGCACTGGCAGCACGGCTGCGAACTGGTGGCGAGCACGAAGCGGCTGCCGTCTTCGTTCAGACGGAATCGCTGCAGGCGCTGCTGCGCGGTCATGTAGGCCATCATTTCGGCGTGCGCCACGGAGCACGTGTGCGGCACCACGCGGTTGGTGCCCACGGCCACGATGCGATCGGCGCCGTCGAACACCACGGCGCCGAACGGGCCACCCGTGGCGGCGTCGATGTTGCGCGCCGACAGGTCGATGGCGAGGCCGACCTTGGCTTCGTCGCCGGCATAGGTCGCCGAGGTGTCGACGGCGTCGTGTACCCAGGCGGGAAGCGTCAGGTGGATCTGTGCGTAGAGCATCAGGCTTGCTTCGCCCACGAGTCGCGCAGCGTCACCACGCGATTGAAGACCGGGGCGTCGTGCGTGTGGTCGTGCATGTCGGCCACGAAATAGCCCAGACGCTCGAACTGCATGCGGTCTTCGCGCGTGGCCGCCGCGGCCGCCGGTTCGACGAAGCCGTGCACGACGCGGCGCGATGCCGGATTGATGTGGTCCTTGTACGTCTTGCCGTCGCTATCGTCGTCGGGGTCGGTCACGTCGAACAGGCGATCGTAGAGGCGCACGACGGCAGGCACGGCGTGGCGCGCGCTCACCCAGTGGATGGTGCCCTTCACCTTGCGATCGGCGCCCGGGAGACCGGTGCGCGTTTCCGGATCGAGCGTGCAGCGCACTTCGACGACATCGCCGGCGTCGTTCTTCACGACCTCGTCGCAACGGACGATGCCGACGCCGCGCAGGCGCACCTCGCCCTCGGGCTTGAGACGATGGAAGCCCTTCGGCGGCACTTCGGCGAAATCCTCGCGCTCGATCCAAAGCTCCGGCGAGAAGGGCACGCTGCGCGAGCCGAACGACTCGTCCTTCGGATGGTTGGCGAACGTCAGGGTCTCGTCGTGCGACGCGTCGAGGTTGGTGATCGTGAGCTTCAGCGGATCGAGCACGGCGAGGCGGCGCGGCGCGACGGCATCGAGGTCTTCGCGCACGGCGCCTTCGAGGACGCTCATGTCGATGGTGCTGTTCTGCTTGCTGACGCCGATGCGTTCCCAGAAAAGCCGGATGCCTGCGGGCGTGAAGCCGCGGCGGCGCACGCCGGCGATCGTCGGCATGCGCGGATCGTCCCAGCCGTCGACCAGGTTCTCGGACACGAGCGTGATCAGCTTGCGCTTGCTCATCACCGTGTAGTTGAGATTGCCGCGCGAGAACTCGATCTGGCGGGGCTTGCTCGGCGCCGTCGGCAGACCGGCCTTCACCAGCGGCTCCCACAGTTCGGGATCGTTCGCGAGGTCCACCTGGTCGACGCACCAGTCGTACAGCGGACGGTGGTCTTCGAATTCGAGCGTGCACAGCGAGTGCGTGATGCCTTCGAGCGCGTCCGAGAGCGAATGCGCGAAGTCGTACATCGGGTAGATCGGCCACGCGTCGCCGGTGTTCTGATGATGGACCTTGCGGATGCGGTACAGCGCCGGATCGCGCAGGTTGATGTTGCCCGAGCTCATGTCGAGCTTCGCACGTACCGTCTTGCTGCCGTCGGCGAATTCGCCCGCGCGCATGCGCTGGAAGAGGTCGACGTTTTCCTCGATGGAGCGATCGCGGTACGGCGAGTTGCGGCCCGGCTCCGTGAGCGTGCCGCGGTATTCGCGCACTTCGTCGGCGCTGAGGTCGTCGACATACGCGACGCCGAGGCGGATCAGCTTCATGGCCGACCGGTAGAACACCTCGAAGTAATCGGACGCGTGACGCAGTTCGGCCCAGTCGAAGCCGAGCCACTTCACGTCGCGCTGGATGGCTTCGACGTACTCCACGTCTTCCTTCGACGGATTGGTGTCGTCGAAGCGCAGGTTGCAGGTGCCGCCGAATTCCGCGCCGAGCCCGAAGTTGAGGCAGATCGACTTCGCGTGGCCCAGGTGCAGGTAACCGTTCGGCTCCGGCGGAAAGCGCGTGTGGACGACGGCGTGCTTGCCGGACGCCAGGTCGTCGCGGACGATCTGGCGGATGAAGTGCTGCTGCAGGACGGGCGTTTCGGTCGACATCGAAAGGACTCGGAAGAGTGGGGCGCGCAAACCGCCGAGTTTACCTCAAGGCTTGCCGAGCCGCCCTCGCGCGGGGTAGCGTGCAGCCATGCGTATCGCCTACCACGCCGAGTCCCTCATCGACGCCCACCTCGTGAAGGATGCGCTCGAGCGGGCGGAGATCCCGGCGTTCATCGCGGGCGAATTCCTCACCGGTGCGGTGGGGCAGCTGCCGGCCCGCGATTTCCTCGCCGTGATGGTGCCCGACGCCGCGGCCGAGGCCGCCGAGGGCATCGTTCGTATCGTCGATGCCCGGCTGGCCGAGGCGCGTGCCGCCGCGGCGGCGGACGACGACTTCGGCGCG
>Ga0102591_1002396_pt1 | contig 20602 bp, 11 predicted proteins | sample AraplaCol_mCL_r2_2_FD_76860 | JGI IMG/M metagenome (GOLD analysis project Ga0102591, IMG submission 76860) | Arabidopsis root microbial communities from North Carolina, USA - plate scrape MF_Col_mCL_r2 (SPADES assembly) (version 2) | ecosystem: Host-associated > Plants > Roots > Endosphere... | reverse complement strand
AGACTTCGGGGCCGCCATGTCGCGCGCGAACATCTCCGCCAGGGTGGTGAACTGATAGGTTTCGAGGTTCAACTGATCCTTGAACTCGCCGTTGCTCCACCAATTGACCGGCAGCACCGTCGCCGCGCTCGGATGAGCGGACGCCGGGGTCGGCGGAATGACCGTGACCTCGCCGTCGGGGCGGCCCGGCTTGAAACTGTAGACCGTGCCGTCGCGGCCGTCCGACGACAGCACCAGGATGCTCCCCGAAGCGTCGACGGCCAGATTGATCGGATCCAGCGTATTGTCGCGAACGATCGACAGCTTGCGTTCCGCCGACCAGCTGTAGATGCGCTGGTGGCGGCGGTCGGTGAAGTAGAGCGTCCCCGCCGCGTCGACCGCGCCGCCGCCCAGCGAATAGAAACCGTCTGCCAGCTTTTCCACCCGCGCGCCGGCGGGGAAGACCGAGGGCGCGACCGGCGCCGGATCGGCCGTCAGGTCCAAGGCGGCGAACTGGCGCTCGCGCACTTCCAGCCCGCTGGTGAGGTCCTGGATCGCGTTCTCGTACGGATACTTGGTCAGGCGCGTGAAGGTCGTGCAGCCGTTCTCGTCGCAACCGCTGAAGCCGCTTTCGCCGTTCACCGCGACGTTGCGGAAGCGGATATCGCGCGAGTTGTAGACCTTGACCGCCGCTGGGGCCGGCCGCCGCGTCCGGGTCACGCGATAGGCGTGATAGTTGGCGACCAGGATGTCGTGGGAGTCTCGGATCTCCAGCGAGACGGTCTCCTCGCCCTCGCCTGCCTCCTCTTCGGTCTGCGGCGCCAGGAACTCCCAGTTGGCGACGCGATTGAGGCTGATCTCGCTGCGCACGTGGTGCTCGACCGACGCCTGGTAGACATGGCCGGGAGTCTGGGTGTCCGACACGTAGATCCCGGAATAGGCGTAGGTGCTGGGGCTCCAGATATTGGCGAACGTGCCGCCGCCGCCATCGGTCACCCACAGGCTGGGATATTGGCCCGCCCAGCGCTTGGCCGGATCGGCGTCGGCCGTGGCGTTGGCGTTGTAGGGGTTGAGCCGAGTTCCGTCGGCGAGGTTGGTGCCGTGCCCGCCCTGGAACTTGACGTCGTCGACCAGCGAATTGGCGCCGGCGGTCCACAGCAAGGCCGTGGCGCGCGGGTTGATCCCGCCGGTGTTGAGGCCCAATCCCGAGACGATGTTGTCGCCCTTGGCGGCCGAGGCGACCAGCGCCTTGGGCGCGCCGACACCTTGATAGGCCGGGACACGGTCTGGCAGGACGATCTGGGTGAGGCTGGGGTGCAGGCCGATCAGGACCGTGTCGGGCCGCAGCCGCAGGGTGTCGGTGACCTGGTAGAAGCCGGCGGGGAAATAGACGACGCGATGGTTGTCGATCGCCTTCTGGATGGCGGCGGTGTCGTCGGCGGTGTTGTCGCCCTTGGCGCCCAGCGTCCGGACGTTCACCCAGTCGGATGTAACCGGCAACACTCGGATGGCCGGCGGGCGGCGCGCCGGCAGGCCAGGAAGGGTCTCGGCCTTCATCTGCGTCCTGTACTCGCCCATCCGGCCCAAGCCCGGCAGCGTCAGGCCGTAGGTGAACGACGAGACGCGATAGGCGGGGCCCCTGCCCGGCTCGACCTTGCCGCTGTCGCGGAAGCGGGCGAACACCGGGGTGTTGGCGGCGACGGCGTTCTCGAAGCCGACCTGGGTGTAGACGTTGTTCTCGTTCGAGATGACGACGGCGGCCTTCGAGACGTTCTCGAAGCGGACGTCCTTGCCCCACAGCCAGTCACCGTAACCGCGATCGATCTCGATGCCGACGGGCGTATTCCGCATGGCGACGTTGACCAGGGTCAGGCCGGCCTCGTGCTCGCGGATCGCCGCTTCGCGCTGCCCCTCGAACGTGGAATCGAGCAGCACGAAACCCCACGCCGGTGAAGGCTTCTCGGCTAAGATGCCATAGCGCCCGCCCTTGAAATGCAGGTCCTCTGCCTCGTTGGCGACGTGGTACAGGCCCGCCAGGCCCGAGCCGATGTCGAATTCCATGTGGCTGACGAAGGCGTGCTGGGCCGCGTGAAAGCGGATCGCCGTCGCCGCCGGATTGCCCCGGCCGATCTTGAAGTCGATGTTGCTCATCGCCGAATAGAACGTGCCTTGATTGGCGTCGGGGATGTCCTTGTTGAACGGCACGCTGCCTGGCGGCGGGAACGCCACGCGCCGCGCCGGGTCGGGCTTGCCGCCGGCGAAGATCACCATGTTGGCCAGGCCCTTCTGGAAGCCCGGTGTCGCGTCGCCCAGCAGAAGCAGCGGGCGTGTGGCGCCCACGCCGAATACGCGCACGCCCGGCCACAGGAAGATCGTCTTGCTGATCCGATAGCGGCCCGAGGGCAGGAAGACGAGACCGCCGCCGGGCTTGGCCGCCGCCGCGTCGATCGCGGCCTGGATGGCGGCGCCGTCGTCGGCGCGGCCGTCGCCCTTGCCCCGCACCACGACGGCTGTCGGATCCTCCGGCGTCGTGGCGAGCACCGAAACCGACGCCAGGGCCGGTCGGCCCGCCGCCACGGCCAGAGCGATCGAAGCCGCGATCAATGCGACGAGCCAGGTTCTCATGCCGATAGGGTCCGTACTCGATGAACGACTGCTTTTGTCCCTGTCATCCCGGCCGCAGCGCAACGGAGGGCCGGGACCGCGGAAAGCTCCGCGCATCCGGCGGTCCCGGATGGCCTCTGCGAGGCTCCCGGGATGACATGAAATTTGGCGTTTCGATTTCCTGGTATTCTCCGGCCCTTACGGCGTCACCGCGTAGAGCGAGTGATGGGTGAGGACGAACAGGGTCTTCTTGTCCTCGCCGCCGAAGATCAGTTGCAGCGGTCGCTCCGGGATGTCGATGCGACCGACCAGTTGGCCGTCGGGGCCGTATTGGAAGACCTGGCCATTGGCGACGAACACCCGGCCTTGCCCGTCGACCGCGACGCTCTCGCCGCCCCGGTTGGCGAACACCTTCAGGTCGGTCAGCGTCCCGCCAGGTCCGACCCGGCCGCTATAGGTCTTGTTCTCCGAGCCGTTGGTGACGAAGATCCGCTCGCCGACCGCGCCGCTGATCAAGCCATGGGCCTGCAGGCTGTCGGCCCAGCGCCAGCCAACGTGGTCGGGCGGCCCCTGCTGCCACACCCGGAAGGCCGGCAGCGACAGGCTGCCATCGGGCGAGACATACTCCTGCGCCTTGGGCGTGCCGACGTCGCGGGCGAACATCTCGGCCAAGGTCGTGAACTGGTCGGTGGTCGGGTCGTACTGGTCGCGGAACTCGCCATTGTTCCACCAGTTGACCGGCAGCAGCGTCTTCGCGCCGGGACGCTGGGCCGATGGCGTCGGGGCGATTAAAGTCATCGCGTCCTTGGGACCGGCCGGATCGATCGAATAGACGCTGGCCTGCGGGCCGTACGACGACACCACCAAGAGCTTGCCCGAGCCGTCGATCGCCAGGTTCGTGGGATCCAGCGAATGGTCGCGGACCACCTCAAGCCCCTTGGCCTGGGTCCAGCGATAAATCCGCTGGAAACGCTTCTCGACGAAATAGAGCGCGCCGTCGGGGCCCACCGTCGCGCCGGAGATCGACCAGAAGCCGGCCTCCAGCTTGCGAGCCTTGCCGTCGCTGGCCGGCGCGGCCGGTGCGGGCTGACCCGTGACATCGAGCACGGCGAACTCGCGCTCGCGCACCTCCAGCTTGCGGGTCTTGTCCTGAATGGCGTTCTCGAACGGATACTTGCTGGCCCGCAGATAGGTGCCGCAGCCGATGGTGTCGCACAGGGCGACGCCGCTCTCGGCGTTGATGTGGACATTGCGGAAGCGGATGTCGGACGAGTTGAACAGCTTCACGGCCGTTTCGGCGGGGTGGTACGACCGCGTCACCCGATAGCCGTGATAGTTGGCGAACAGGATGTTGCGCGAGTTGCGCACCTCCAGCGAAACCGCGTCGGGCCCGTCGCCGACCTCCTGCTCGGTCTGCGGCGCCAGGAACTCCCAGTTCTGGACGTTGTCGAGCACGAACTCGTTGCGCACGTGGTGCTCGACCGACACCTCGTAGATGTGGCCCGGCGTGCTGGTGTCGCTGATGTAGAACCCAGCCGAGGCGAAGGTGTTGGGGCTCCAGACATTGGCGAACGTGCCACCGCCGCCGTCCGTCACCCAGATGCTGGGATACTGGGCGTCCCAGCGGCCGTCGGCCACGGGGTCGCCGCTGCGCGCCTGGGCCGCGCCCAGCGACTTGCCGTCGGCGGTGGGCGTACCGCCGCCACCCATAATCTTGAGGTCCGTGACCTGCGAGGTCGCGCCCGACCGCCACAGCAACGCCGAGGCGCGTGGATTGACGCGTCCGGTGAAGATCCCCAGCCCGAAGAGGATGTTATCACCGCCCTTGGGGGTCTCGAGCACGGGCTTCACCGGGCCGACGTTCGCGTGGCCTGGATTGCTGTCGGGAATGACCAACTGGGTCACCGCCGGATGCAGGCCGATCAGCACGGTGTCAGGCCGCAGCTTCAGGGTGTCGGTGACCATGTAGAAGCCGGTCGGCAGATAGAGCACGCGGTGGTTGTCGATCGCCTTCTGCAGGGCGGCCGTGTCATCGGTCAGGCCGTCGCCCTTCACGCCCAGGGTCTTGACGTTGGTCCACTCGGCCACCGGCGGCAGCGCGCGCAGAGCGGACGTCGAGGCCGCCGGCAGGGCCGGCAGCGGGGCCAGGTCGACCTGCGTCTTGTACTCGCCCATCTGGCCAAGGCCTGGCAACGTCAGGCCGTAGGTGAACGAGGCCACCTTGTAGGCGCGCCCCTTGCCGGCGACGGTCTTGCCGCTGTCGCGGAAGCGGGCGAACACCGGGGTGTTGGACGCCACCGCGTTCTCAAAGCCCACCTGGGTGAAGACATTGTCCTCGGCGGAGATGACGACCCCGGCCTTGGAGACGTTCTCGAAGCGGACGTTCTTGCCCCACAGGCTGTCGCTGTAGCCGCGATCGATCTCGATCCCGACCGGCGTGTTCTTGATGGCCACATTGACCAGGGTCAGGTCGACCTCGTGCTCGCGGATGGCGGCGTCGCGCTGGCCGTCGAAGGTCGAGTCGATCAGGGTGAACTGCCAGGCCGGCGAGGTCTTCTCGGTGACGATGCCGTAGCGGCCGCCGTGGAAGTGGACGTCCTCCATGATGTTGCCCGCCTGGTAGACCCCGGCGAAGGCCGAGCCCAGGCGGAAGTCCATGTGGCTGAGGAAGGCGTGCTGGGCCATGCGGAACCGGACCGCGGCGGCGGCCGGATTGCCCGCGCCGATCTCGACGTCGACATTGGCCATCGACGAATAGAAGGTGCCGGAATTGGCGTCGCGCACTTTGGCCGTCTCGGGCCGAACCGTCGGAACCGGCACGGGAATGTCGCCGACCTGGTACTGATCGCCGCCCGTGAACACGATCATCGTGCCTACGCCCTTCTGGAAGCCCGGCGTGTTGGCCCCCAGCACGAAGACCGGGCGCGTGGCGCCGACGCCGAAGATGCGAACACCCGGCGGCACCAGGAGGGTGCGGCTCAGGCGATAGCGGCCCGAGGGCAGAAAGACGAGGCCGTGGCCGGTCTTGTCGCGCGCCGCGTCGATGGCTTTCTGGACGGCGTCGGTGTCGTCCGCGCGGCCGTCGCCGACACCTTTCACGGTCACCGCGCGAGGATCGTCCGGCGCCGCCAACAGGACGGAGTTCGTGGCGGCGGCCGCCGCCACGGGGATCGACGCCGCCAGGACCGCCGACAACAGGATCGCTCTCATGCCATTCCCCAACGCTACTCTACCGCTACTGATAAATCGGCCGGGCGCGGCCACCATCCTCGACCATGGTCGTAGTTACGCCTCTCCGGATCGGCCGGTAGAAATCCGGCTGCGCTCGTCCTCTCGGCGTGTATCGACACGCCAGCCGGCGCCCGCTTTCAAGGAGGCCGCTTGCCGCCGCCATCCAGCCTCGCACGCCCCGCCGGGTTCGCCGTCATCGCCATGGGCGTGAGCGGAAGCGGAAAATCGACGCTCGGCGCCCTGCTGGCCCGCGAGTTCGGCTGCCCCTTTCTCGAGGGCGACGATTTCCACGACGCGCGCGCGGTGGCCAAGATGAGCGCCGGTCAGCCCCTCGACGACGAGGATCGCTGGCCCTGGCTGGACCGTCTAGGCCTGGCCATCGGCGAGGCCGCGATGTCAGGAGGGTCGGTGGTGGCGGCGTGTTCGGCGCTGAGACGCGGCTATCGCGACCGTCTGCGCGGCGTCATTCCGATCCCGACGCGCTTCGTGCTGCTGGACGCCAGTCACGAAGAGCTTTCGCGGCGGCTGGCCCGCCGCGCGGACCACTACATGCCCGCCAGCCTGCTGGACAGCCAGCTGGCCACCCTCGAACGGCCCGGCGCCGACGAGGAGATCTTCGCGCTGGACGCCAGCGCGCCGCCGGAGCGGCTGTGCGCGATGGCCCAGGCCTGGCTGGAACGCCACCTTCACCCAAGCGGCGCCGGGCCGCACGCTTCAGGGCATGAGCCGCTTTCGCCCGCGTGACAGGTGCCAGCGCATGGCCAGGGCCGCGCCGTCGCCGTCCTGGGCGCGGATCGCCTCGACGATCATCTCGTGCTCGCGCATCATTTCGGCGATCGCCTCCGGCGGTCGCGACCGCGAGATGTCGACGCCCGCCCGCATGATCTTATCGACGTCGGCTTCCAGCGCTTCGAACGTGACGAGGAAGGCGGGATTGGCCGTGGCCAGCACGATCTGGCGATGCAGTTCCATGTCCTCGGCATGGGCCGGCGCGTTTGACAGCAGCGCCTCGCGCAGCTTCGAAAGCGCGTTCTCGATGCTGGCCATCTCCTCGGCCGAGCGCCGGACCGCCGCCAGCCGCGCCGCCTCGGCCTCGAGCACGAAGCGCACTTCGTAGCTGCCCATGGTCGACGGCAGTTCCGACAGCCGCATATAGGCGCCGAGCTTGTCGGACGGCCGGTTCTTGACGAACGACCCGGCCCCGCGTCGGGCCTCGGTGATGCTGTCGGCGGCCAGCCGGACGAGCGCTTCCCGCACGATGGTGCGCGACATGCCGAACATCTCCGCCAGGCGCGCTTCCGACGGCAGGCGATCACCGACGTGCAAGCCGTCGGTTTTGATCATCTCCACGATGCCCGTATACGCCTGATCAGCTAGACGGCCTTGGCTCATCCAATAGGTCTCCAACGCGACCGCGGCGGCGCGCGACGCTGTTCGCGTTTCACAAAAGTCCGTCGCTCTTCACGAGCCATGCCTGGATTTTTGACGCGCGGAAAGAATAGCCAAGCCGCGCCGGTCGCCAAAACGGCCCCGCGGAGGCCGCTCCGCCGCGGCCGTCCGAATTCGACAAGCCCCCATTTGCTCCTCCCGAATGCCCCGGTTTCATCCGGCGTCTATCGCGTCAACCTGTATGACAGATTTCCGCGAATTAGCCCATCGCAACATTTGTTTGCGCTAACATTGACCAAATCACTTGAATCTGTCCAACTAATATCACTAAGTTCGTGGAACGCGAACCGCCCAGCCGGCGAAGACCGGCACATCGATCGAGGCGGAGCCCGGTCGTCGCGAGACGGCCGATCAGGGACAGGAAAAAGCAGGGGTGAACATGACCAGGATGAACCAGCCCGACGCCGACGGGGCCACGCCAATCGGCTTTTGCGAACTCACGCCGACCCAGTTGAAGGTCCTCGAGGGCGTCAACTCCGGACGTCTCAACAAGCAGATCGCCTTCGACCTCGGCATCGCCGAGGCCACGGTCAAGGCCCACATGACCGCCGTGATGCGCAAGCTCAACGTCCACAACCGCACCCAGGCCGCGATCGCGGCCCAGGGCATGGGCTTCGGCCTCAGGGCGAGCGCGCAGTAAGCCGGCCCGCGGGCCTTGGCGGCGTGAGCTACGCCGCCGACACCCGCGCCTGGATCAGCTTGATCGCCTCGTGCGCCGACAGCGCCGCGCCTTCCTGCCAGGCGTTGATGTAGCTCATGTGCTCGCCGGCGAAGTAGAAGGCGCCGTCGGGCTTGCAGAGTTCGGCGTAGTCGGTGGCGCGCTGCTCGTCCTTCCAGCCGACCGCCACGCCCTCGCTGTAGGGCGTCTGCATCCACGACACGGTGAAGGGCTTGGTCAGTTCCTTGCCGTGTCCCGGGTGGAACTTGTCGATCACCCGGCGCGAGACGGCGAAGCGCTCTTCGAACGGCATGGCCGCATATTTCGGCGGCGCGTCGGGACCCGAGAAGCCGATCGAATAGGCCCCGACCAGGATTCCGGTCTTCTCGCCGATGCCGCCGCTGGGATACCAGACCAACTCATTGGCCTCGTCAGTCCAGCCCAGGCCGCCATACTGGAAGTCGTCCTGCTCCCAGAACCGGCGGCTCTCCCAGGCGACCTTGGTGCCGTGATGGTACTCGGCCGCCGCGATCGCCGACTTCACGCGCGGCGCGAAGTCCGACGGGATCTTGGCCAGCACCGGCAGCGGGATGGTGCAGACGCAGAAGTCGGCCTCCAGCATCTGGGGCCCTGTCGCATCGGCATAGGCGATCTGCACGCCTTTTGGCGTCTTGCGCAGCGCCTTGACCACCGCCTCGAACTTCACGGCCGGCTTCACCTGCTCGTAGAGGGCGTAGGAGATCCGGTCCATGCCGCCGACGGGCTGCAGCATGGTGGCCTGCATGTCGATGATCTCCTCGAAGATCAGGCTGGCGCCCCAGAACCGCGCTTTCATCATGTCGGCCATGCGCAGCGGGTCGCCGCCCTTGGGCGGATGGGCGTACCCGCCCGGCGCGGCGCTGAAGCCGGCGCGGGTCGAGCCGCTGTAGGCATAGCCCTTGCCCAGATCGCCATAGGCCGAGAGATAGCCCAGCAGCTTCTGCTTATCGACGCCGGTCAGTTCCTGGTCCAGCGCCCCCTTGTCGACGGCCTTGGCCAGCAGTTCGGTGAAGGCGCCGCGGGTGTCGTCGACCGCCTGGCGCTCGGTCACCACCTGACCGGCGAAGTCCAGCTTGGCGGCGCGGTTGGCGTTGACCATCACCTCCAGCGGCACGTTCAGCTCTTGGCAGTAGCCGAGGACCGCGTGGTGCCATTGCGGAATGCGGGCCGGGCCGGCGTTGAAATAGGCGTGCTTGCCCTCGGCCCAATCGACCAGCTGGTCGGGCCGCCCGGTCTGAATGATCTTGGAGCCGCCCCGCACCGACCAGGCGCGGCCGCCCGGACGGTCGCGAGCTTCCAGCACCGTCACCGCGTAACCGGCCTTGCGCAGCTCGTAGGCCGCCACCAGGCCGGCGATCCCCGCGCCCAGGATAGCCACTGACTTGCCCGCCCCGCCGCCGGCCGGCAGCTTCGGCGGACCGGCATAGGCGCGGGGCGCGGCCAACAGACCCATCCCCATCATGGTGGCGTACAGCGCGCTGTAGCCCCCGGCCTTGCCCACGGACGTCAGAAAGCCGCGTCGCGAAATACCCATCGTCTCGTCCCCTAGACTTGCAGGCTGAAGGTCGGCGTGAAGCCGCAGGCCCCGTCGCAGCACGAGGCGCGGGCCTGGGCCAGGAAGTCGGGCTCGTGCCACCAGTATTCGGCCGAGGCCTCGCAGACGAAACGCCGGCTCTTGCCGAGCGCGGCGTGCTGGCTGTGGTCCGCGAACGGGCCGACCAGGTCGGCGACAGTGTGGACCTCGCCGTGCTTGACGACCTTGACGACCTTGGCCGCGTCCTCAATCCGGGTCAGCGGGTCGCCGTCGACCCAGACGAGGTCGGCGTAGTTCCCCGTGGCGATCGAGCCCAGCGGCTCGTCAAGGTACTCGCCCGAGGCGCTGGTGGCGGTGACCAGGGCCTCGAACGGCGTCATGCCGTAGCGGACCATGGCCCGCAGGTTCATGTGCAGGCTGACGGCGTTGAAGTCGATCGGCGAGTCCGTGCCGGTGGTGATGCGCCCGCCCGCCCGGACAGTGCGCGCCACCTCGGCGACGTTGCGGGCCAACGAGGCCAGGATCGGCGTCCGATCCATGCTGGCCATCTGCTTGGCCCGCTCCAGCAGGCGGGCATATTCCCAGGGCGGATACAGCGCCTTGATCCGCGGATCGTCGACCAGCGAGCGGTCGTCGCCCAGCAGCGCCGTCGAGGTGAACAGGGTCGGCGTTCGCGCCGCCTTGCTGGCCACGAAGGCGGCGTTGACGTCCTGGTAGATGTTCCCGAGCGCGCTGACCGTGCGCGAATAGCCGGTGCGGCTGGTCGCGCCCAGGTGCTCCATGCCGTCCATGCCCAGGCCCAGGGCCGGATAGTGGTAGTGCGAGGTCAGCGGCAGACCCTTGGCGTGGGCCCAGGCGATGACCTCCTTCTGGCGCTCGCCCGACAGGCGGACATAGGTCTTGATCAGGTCGTAGGACAGCGCCTCGACCCGCTTCAGCTCCAGCGCCATCTGGCCCAGCTCGGTGACCGGCCGCATGAAGTTGTAGAAGATCCGCGAGCCGTCGATCGCCTCGCCGGTGGCGTAGTAGCGCGGGCCGACCCGCTTGCCGGACTCGATCGCCTCCTGGTCCTCGACCGTGTGATAGGCCGGGCCGCCGGGCGAGCGGGTCGTGGTCACGCCCAGCGACAGCCACAGCCGCCCTTCCCGGTCGCCATAGCCATAGCCCTGCATCTGGCGATGGGTGTGCATGTCGATCAGGCCCGGCATCACCGTTCCCGTCGGCGCGTCGATCACCGTGACGTCGGCCGCCACCTCGCCGCGCGAGGCCACGCCGGCGATGCGGCCGTCGGAGATCAGGACGTCGACGTTCTCGCGCAGGGTCGGCGACTTGCCGTCCCACAGGCGCGCGGCGCGGACCACCATCCGCCCCTTGGGCCGGACATTGGCCCAGGTCAGGCCGTGCGGCACGGTCTTGGGCGCGCCGCCCGTCGCCGCGATCAGCTTCAGTTGGCCGGCCGAGAGATAGATCAGGCTCTTGCCGTCCCCGCTCCAGCTGACCGCGTCGGTGACCTCGTCGTTGAGCGGCTTGGGCGGGCCCAAGAGCTTGCCGATCTCGTCCACCGGCGAGACGTGCAGGCGGCTGGCGAAGACATAGGCCAGGCTCTTGCCGTCCGGCGACCACGCCGGGCCATCGTCGCCGCGCGTGCCCAGCGAACGGTCGGGCAGGATCGGGGCGTAGCTCCCCTTCCCGCTCGCCACGTCGACGGTCAGGATCTCGCTCAGGCCCTCACGGAAGCGGGCCGAGTACGGCTTGAAGGCGGCGTAGGCGATGGTCTTGTCGCCCGGTCCCCAGGTCGGCTTGCCCGGCTCCCAGAGGTCGCCATAGACGCGGCGGGTCTCGCCGGTGGCGGCGTCGGCGACGAACAGGCCGCCGTTCTGGCTGAGGAAGGCGATCGACTTGCCGTCGCGCGACCAGGCGCTGGACACCGCCGCGCCGTCGAAATGGGTGAGCTGTCTGCTCGCGCCCGTCGCCATGTCGCGCAGCCAGATGTCGAGCGAGCCGCCCTTGTCGGTCGAATAGGCCAGGGTCTTGCCGTCCGGCGACCAAGCGGGATCGACCTTGCTGAAGGCGTCGTTGATCAGCGGTTTGGCCGGACCGCCGCCGATGGCGAGCAGGTAAAGGTCGTTCAACGCCCGGAACGCCACCTGGCGGCCGTCGGGCGACAAGGCCGGACTGCCGATCCCGACCACCGGCCGGGTCTTGGCCGACAGGAAGTCGCGGCTCTTCTTGGTGTAGCGCGGCGTCAGCACGGGGACCGTGGCGGTGAAGGCGATCGCCGTGACCGCGCCGCCGGGCGCGCGGCGCTTGATCTGGCCGTCGGCGGTGTAGAGGAACTCGCCCGACGTCAGCCACGCGGCGCGGAACGGGAAGACGTCCTCGCCCTGGACCACGACGCCGGCGGCGTTGCGTAGCTCGGCCTTACCGTTCTCGATGGCGGTGAAGACCACATCCTGGCCGTCCGGCGTGAAGGCCGGGCTGGCGACCGAGGCGGCGTTGAAGCGGTCGGCCGAGGCCTTGACCTTGGCCACCGTCCGCCGCGCCCCGTCCAGGCCCTGGACGTCGATGCGGACCTTGTCGACCGTGAAGACGAGGCTCTTGCCGTCCGGCGCCCAGGAGGGCTCGAACTCGTCGCCGGGCCCGGAGCTGAAGGCGGTGATCGCGCCGCTGGCGACGTCCAACAGGTGCACGCCGTAGCGCCCGCCCCGGTCGGACGAGAAGGCGATCGTCTTGCCATCCGGCGACCAGCGCGGCTCCCGGCAGTCGAACGCGCCCTTGGTCAGCTGCTTCAGGCCCGCCCCGTCGGCGCCGATCGTCCAGACGTGGAAGTTGCCGTCCCGATAGGACTGGAAGGCCAGCGTCTTGCCGTCCGGCGACCAGTCGGGCTGGGCGATCTCGTAGATCTCATCCGTCAGCCGCTTGGCCGGTCCACCTTCGATCGGGACCAGCCACAGCATGGCGTAGACGTCGAAGGCCACGGTCTTGCCGTCGGGCGAGACCACCGCGCAGATGTTGGTGCCCTCGGTCGCGGTGACCATGCGTGTGTCGGCGGCCAGCGGCTGGTCGGCCGCCTTGGCGCCGGGGGGCGTCAGGGCCGCGACACCCGAAGCGGCGATCGCCCCGCCGCCGATCGAGAAAAGCCGGCGGCGGCTGACGCCGCGCTTGGAACTCTTGGTCATCGTGAACTCGCAAGAAGGTCGGTCCGGGCCAGGCCCGGACCGTTTGGGCCTAGAACCGGGCGGCGACGCGAGCGTAGTAGAAGCCGCCGCTGATCCCGTACGGAGAGTACTGATTGTAGTAGGCGAAGGCGGGCGTGCCGCGATTGGCGGCCCGAACGCTGTCGGGATAGGCGTCCAGTAGGTTGTTGGCGCCGACGCTGAGCGTGATGTTGTCGCTCGCCGCATAGCTGAGGTCGAGGTCGACGATCAGCTTGGGGCTGACGGTCTCGTCATTGGCCGCCAAGGACGTGCGCTGGATGACCTCGCCGTAGCGGGTCAGGCGCAGATTGGTGTCGAACTTCCCAAGGGTCCAGTCGGCGCCCAGGATGAACTTGTCCTTGGGCGTGCCGACGGTCAGGTCGCCGATCTTCACGCGGTCGATATAGACGATCCCCGCCGCCGCCAGGGCCGCCGGCGGCTGCACGACGCGGGTGAACTCGTTCTTGGTGTGGTTGGCCGAGAAGGTCCAGCGCACCGCGCCGAAGTCGCCGAAATCGGTGCGGTAGTCGACCACGAAGTCGATGCCGCGCGTCTTGGTGTCGGCGAAGTTGCCGTAATAGAACGCCGCCTGCTGCGGGTTCAGGCCTTGGCTGGCCAGGGCGGTGCTGACGGCCGCGTTGGGACCCAGCGTGCCGCTCTGCAGGATGCGGTTGTCGATCTTGATCTGGTAGACGTCGAGCGTGACGTTCATCCGCGGCAGCGGTTGCGCCACGATACCGACCGAATAGTTGGTCGACTTCTCGGGCCGCAGCGGCTTGGCGCCCAGGGCGATGGCGGCCGGGTTGTCCGGCGGCAGCAGCTGCACCGGATAGAGCTGGGTCGTGGTCGCGGGCGGCACGATCACGCCGATGGTGCTGGACGAGGCGTAGTGCTGCTGCTGCAGCGACGGGGCCCGGAAGCCGGTGCTGGCCGTACCCCGGATCGCCAGGTGCGGCAGGACCTCATAGCGGCCCGACAGCTTGAAGGTCTTGGCGTCGCCGAAGTCCGAATAGTGCTCGAAGCGGCCGGCCAGGGCGAACTCCAATTTCTCGGTGACCTTCTGCTCGACGTTCAGATAGGCCGAGATGTTGTCGCGCGAGAACGAGCCAGCCGAGAACGGCGGAAAGCCCGTCACGCCCTGCGAGCCGCCGGCGAAGACCACGCCCGCCTGCGGGCTGCCGGCAGGGGCGACATAGCCGCCATTGATGTACGAGGCCGGCTCGCCGGCAACGATCTCGAACTTGTCGTCGCGATATTCCGCGCCCAGGGCCACGAACATCGGCTCTGCGAACAGGCCGGTGGCGACCTCGCGCGTCAGGTCCAGGTTGCTGGTCCACTCCTGGAACTTCAGCGTGCCGATGTAGAAATAGGTCGGGCTGGCCGGGCCCAGCGAGGCGTTCAGCGAGTTCTCGTAATAGTCGACGTCGTCGCGGCTGAAGGTCGTCGACAGGTCCCAGTCGAAGCCCAGCAAGCCCATGCCCTTGGCGCCGAACGCCACCTGGAAGTCGCGGTCCTTCAGGAACAGGCGTGGCGTGTAGCCATTGGGATTGATCGCCGTGATGTTGTTGGCGGCGTTGGGGTTGCGGAAGGTCAGCCAGGCGGCCGTGTTGCGGCTGGAGAAGGTGCCGAACGAATAGAGGTCAATATTGTCGCTGAGCGGTGAGCCGGCGCTGTAGCCCAGCGAGAACAGCTGCACTTGCGGCGAGCCCGGGTGGCTGGTGTGGCGGTTGGCCGTGGCCTCGCGCGGATCGGGGGTCGCGCCGGCCGTCCCCACCCGCACCGGCTGGCCCGCGGCGTTCAGCGGGAAATACATCACGGTGGTGTTCAGCGTCTTGTCGCCGCGGTCGGTCGGGTCGGTGATCCGGACGTCGGCCGTCAGGTTCAGATAGCCGGCCTCGCCCAGTTTCATCCCGATATTGCCGGAGAACTGGCCGGTCTCGCCGTCGCCTTCGGCGGTCTTGCCGTAGAGGGCGGTCATCGAGCCGCCTTCGGGGCTCTTCTTCAGGATGACGTTGATCACCCCGGCCAGGGCGTCGGAGCCGTACTGGGCCGAGGCCCCGTCGCGCAGCACTTCGATCCGCTCGATCGAGGCCGACGGGATCAGGTCCAGGTCCGGCGGCGACTGGCCGTTCTGGGTGGTGCCGTTGACGAACAGGATGGCGGTGTTGTGCCGACGCTTGCCATTGACCAGCACCAGGGTCTGGTCGGCCGACAGGCCGCGCAGCGACACGGTCTTGATCGCGAAGCTGGCGCCCGCGCCGCTGTTGGAGGTGTTGGCCGACGGCACCAGGGTCGAGATCAGGTCCCGCGTCGACTGCTTGCCGCTCTTGGTCAATTCGGCGGACGAGATGACGTCGATCGGCGCCATGCTCTCGGTGACCGTACGCGAGGTCGAGCGGGTGCCGGTGACGATCACCTCCTCGATGATGCTGGGCGCCTCGGGCTCGGGCGGCGGAGCCGGCTCGGGCGCCGAGGCCAGGCCGCCGCCGGCGGCGTTCGACCAGCCCGTACGGATCAGGCCCGTGCGCGGGGGCGCCAGGATGATCGTCTTGCCGTCATTGGAGATCACCGCCAATCCCGTGCCGGACAGCAGCTGCTCGAGGGCGCGATCGACCGGCAAGGCCCCTTTCACCGATCCGGTGCGCTTGCCGGCGGCGGCGTCCGACTGGACCAGGATCTGCACGCCGGCCTGGCGCGCGAACTGGCGAATGCCCGCCGCGGCCGGCTGGGCGTCGATCCTGAACGGCATGGCCTGGGCCAGGGCGGCGCCCGCGCTCAGCGCCCAGACGGCCGAGGCCGCGCAAAGCAGCCGCCGCCGGGCGGAGCGGTTCGTCCAGTCACGCATCGACAATCCCCCATCGTTCCGAGGTCCGCCACGCGCGGCCTCCTGACAGGACGAGGGATGGAACGCCGATTTCCGGGGGGCGCCGGCGCGATTGGTCCGATCACGGCCCAACACGCCCGCTTTCGCGCCAGCTGTGGACTTGGGCGCCCGTTTCGGATGCGAGTCGACGTCGCCGGCCAGCCGCGTGAAAGTCTTGGCCGCCGCGTATTCGTCTTTTCCAAATTTCATGAACACCTCCGCCATTAAATGTCGGAGGACAATAGGCCCATCAGGCCCGCCTATTCTGAGTCAGAATACGCGTTAAAAAGAACAGACTTACTCATATCGCCACAGCGAATGAGCGATATTCTATTCAATCATAGGAATGCGACAATATACGCTCAGGAAATGTGGGGGCGACTGATCCTGATCGCCGCATCGTCGTCCCGCACGACGGCGCCCAAGGTCGCGGCGACCGCCGCCGCGAAACTTTCGGGCTCATTGGTCTGGAAGAGACCGACGAAGCGCTCGCGCGCCAGGACCGGATCCTCGATGACGATCTGGCGGCTGTTGTAGCGGTTGAACAGCCGCGCCGCCTGTTCCAGGCTTTCGCCGTCCAAGGCGATCTCGCCGTTGCGCCAGGCCAGGCTGCGCTCGATCTCGGACGGCGACTCCGCCACCGTGGGCGAGACGGCGCTGGCCAGGATCAGTCGGCTGCCGGCCGACAACCGTCGCCGGGGCGCCGAATCCCCCTCGACCCATGCCTCGACCACGCCCTCGGTGACCATGATATCGACACCGTCGCCGGCCTCGTCGCCGCGCCGCACCGAAAAGGCCGTGCCCACGGCGCGAACACGGACCGATCCCGCCGCCACGACGAACGGACGCTCAGGGTCCTTGGCGACCTGGAACCAGGCCTCGCCTTCCTTGAGGACGATCCGGCGCGACCGGGGCTTCATCGCCACCTCCAGCGCGGTCTTGGTGTTGATCGCCACCAGCGAGCCGTCGGCCAGCGGCACGCGCCGGATCTCGCCCAAACGGGTGTCCAGCCGTTGCGGCCGCGCGGCCCACAGGCCGACTCCGCCGATCAGCGCGGCGGCCATCCCCCCCACGCCCGCGATCAAGGCGCGACGGTTGGGACGTTCGGCGACGACGGCCTCGACCGACGGCGCGACGCTGGCCAGGGCCCGGCCGCGATCCAGAAAACTGATCGCCGCTTGAGCGCGCAGCAGAGCCCCGGCCCGACGCGCGTCGCCGCTCAGCCAGGCCTGCAGCTCGGGGTCGTGCGCCACGTCCAGGCCACGCGCGTCGACGCGGGCGGCCCAGTCGGCCGCCTCTTCGTCAATCTCGCTTGCGGACCGGATGGAGCTCATGGGCCTTGCCGACTGCCGGTTGATCCTGTGCTTCCGCTTCCGATAAGGCGCGCAGGATTAAACGCAAGCCCCGCGCCGACTGCATTTCCACCACGTTCTCGGTCACGCCCAGCCGCAAGGCGGTCTCCCGCTGCGACAGGCCGTGGATCCGGCGAAGGGTGAAGATCTGCCGACACCGTTCGGGAAGCCCCTCTATCAGCCGCTGCACCCGCCCCAGTTCGCGACGACCCGCGACCACGCGTTCCGGAGAGGGCTCTTCATCTACGACGTTCAGCGCGTCGATTTCCGTGACGCAGTCGATGCGAACGATGCGCGCGCGGCGAATTTTCTCGATGGCGATGTTGCGCGCCGTCCGGAAGAAGTAGGCTCGGCCGCTGGCGATGTGGACGATGCTATCCAGGGCGGCCAGGCGGCAATAGGTCTCCTGGATCACATCGTCGACGTCGGCGGGCGCGCTGCCTGATCGGCGCAGCCAGCCGCGCACGTCGGCCTCGTGCGGAAGAATCTGGCCGCCGACGAAGGCGACGATCTCGGCGCGACTCTGTTTCAAAGGCCCCTCGACGACGGCGATCCGGACAGGAAGCGTTCGGGCCAGGCCGCGAAACCGCAACATCTGGCCCGCGCCTCCACGCGCTATTGGCCGCCGGCGCCGTCGGACGAAGCAGAACCGTGCGTCGGCGCCTCGGGCGCGAGCCGGCTTGCAAGTTGGCCGAGGATCGCCGACAAAATCCTATCAGTTCCATAGAGTTTTCCGGATGCAGCACCCGCCAGCGCCTGTCATCGCCGTGATCGGCGCGGGGTTCAGCGGTGTCATGACCGCGCTGAACATCCTGCGCCGATCGCCCGAGGTGAAGGTCATCCTGTTCGAGCGGCGCACGCCGGTCGGCCTTGGCGCGGCCTATGCGACCCACAATCCAGGCCATCGGCTGAACGTCCGCGCGGGCAATATGAGCGCCTGGCCGGACCAGCCGGGACATTTCGTGGCCTGGCTGCGCGGCCGCAACTTCGCCCTGGGCCCGGCTGACTTCGCCACCCGCGCCGACTATGGCCGCTATCTGCAGAGCCTGGTGGCCGAGATCGCTGAGGGTCCGGAAGGCGCCGGCCGCTTGGTGGTGACGCCGGACGCCGTCGTCGGTATCGAGCCAGGCGGCGACGGTTGGCGGCTGCGGTGCGCCATGGGCAATGCGGTCACCGCCCACGCGGTCGTCCTGGCTTTGGGCAACCCGCCGCCGGCCCTGCCGCCCGGGATCGACACGACCTTCGCCGCCTCGCACGCCTATGTCGCCGACCCGTGGCGCTGGAACGCGGCTGAGCTGCCGCCCGGACCGGTGATGCTGATTGGCACGGGCCTGACCATGGTCGACTTGGCCCTGTCCCTGAACGACGCCCAGCACGGCCGCCCCATGCTGGCGCTGTCGCGGCGCGGCCTGGCCCCGCTGGAGCATGACGGCGCGCCGCCGTTGACCCTTCCCGCCCCGCCCGCCAACGACCTGTCGCCGCTGCAGGCCTTCGCCTGGCTGCGGCGCACGGCGGCCGAGCACGGCTGGCGCACGGCCATCGACGCCACCCGGCCGATGACCCAAGCCCTGTGGCGCGGCTGGTCGGCGGCCCAGAAGCAGGCCTTCCTGCGCCACGCCCGGCCCTTCTGGGAGATCCACCGCCACCGCCTGGCGCCGCAGGTGGCCCGCCGGATCGCCGCCATGCGCGCCACCGGCCAACTGACCTTGGCCGCCGGCAAGATCCGCAAGCTGACGCTCGAGCCCGACGGCTTCGCCCTGTGTCGGTGGCGCGGACGGGGCGAGCAAGGCGGCTACGCCTTTCGCGCGGCCTCCGTGATCAACTGCACGGGCCCTACAGGCGATATCCTGGCCTCGACGGATCCGCTGATCCAGGACCTGGTCAAGCGCGGACTGGCTCGCCCCGACCCGCTGCGCCTGGGCTTCGACGTCGACGAAAGCGGTCGCGTCCGCGACGTCTCCGGCCAGGCCTCGCCCACGCTGCTGGCCGTCGGTCCCGCCACGCGCGGCGCCTCGTGGGAGATCACCGCCGTCCCCGACATCCGTGGTCAGACCGTCGCCGTGGCCGACACGGTCCTGGCCGCGCTTCGCCCCTAGAGATCCAGCGCCGCGGCGTGGATCAGTTGCCCCAGCTTGGCGATGGCGGCGTGGGGCGTGTCGTTGAGCTTCTGGACATAGGCCACCTCCGGCAGCGGCGGCAGGCGATTGCTGGCCAGCGGCGCGCGATCGGGCAGGAACAGCGAGGTGCGGCAGGTCACCGCCAGGCCCGCCTGCACCGCCGCGCGCAAGGCCGACAGACTGGGCGTCTCCAGCGCCACCCGGTACGGCCGGCCGTCGCGCTCCAGCGCCGCCAGAGCGGCGTCGCGGAAGCGGCACGGCGATTCCAGGATGGCGATCGGCAGGACGTCGTTCTCGGCCAGCACCGACTCGCCGTGCCAGACCATCGGAACCACCCGGGTCGCGCGCGGATCGTCCGCCGCACCCATGCACAGCACCACGTCCAGCCGGTCGGCCTCCAGCAGGCCCAGCAGCTCCGGCGATCCGGCCACCCGCACCTGCAGCTGGGTGTCGGGATTGAGCTGGGCGAACCGCGCGAGAACGCCCGAGAGCAGGGTCTCGGCGAAGTCCTGCACCAGCCCCACCCGCGCCGGCCCGGCCAGGGCGTCGCCGGTCAGGGCCACGACGGCCCGGTCATTGAGCGCCAGGATCTCCCGCGCCCTCGGCAGCAGGGTCTGGCCGGCCGGCGTCAGCACCAGCCGCCGCCCTTCGCGATGGAACAGCGGCGTCAGCACCGTCTCCTCCAGCCGCTTCATCTGCAGGCTCAGCGCCGACTGGGTGACGAACACCCGCTCGGTCGCCCGCAGCATCGAACCGGAGTCGACGATCGCCACGAAGCTCCGCAGCAGTTCGGTCGGCAGATTGGTCACCATGGGGACCCCTCTTGAGATTTGCTAATAAGCTATGTGAGGATAAGTCTATTGATCAAGTAGGAATTCAACGCCCTTCTCTGTGGACCCGCGGCGCTTGCGTCGCAACGGTTTCCGACGAGAGAGGACCGCAGTGTCTCTGGCGACGACCTACAGAATTTCTGAAGCTAGGCCGTGGCGCTGGCCCGATCTGGCCCGCGCCCGCTGGCTGTCGCCCCTGGCGCTGCTGGCCCTGTGGGAGCTGGGCGCGCGGGTCGGGGCGATCCCCCCTCGGGTGCTGGCCGCGCCCTCGACGGTCCTGGAAACCTTCTGGACCTTGACCGCCTCGGGCGAGTTGCCGACCAATCTGCTGGTCTCGCTGGCCCGGGCAGGCGCCGGCCTCGGCATCGCCCTGGTCGTGGCCCTGACCTTCGGCCTGCTGTCGGGCCTGTCGCGCTGGGGCGAGACGCTGATCGACCCGCTGATGCAGATCAAGCGGACGATCCCGGTCCTGGCGCTCACTCCGCTGTTCATCGTCTGGTTCGGCATCGGCGAGACGCCGAAGATCGCCCTGATCGCCGTCTCGGCCACCTTCCCGCTCTATCTGAACCTGTTCGCCGGCATCCGGGGCGTCGACGTGCGCCTGGTCGAGGCCGCCCGCAGTTTCGGCCTGAAGGGCTGGAGCCTGGTGCGCGAGGTGATCCTGCCCGGCGCCCTGCCCTCGTTCTTCGTCGGCCTGCGCTACGCCCTGGGCGTCTCGGTGCTGGTGCTGGTGATCTCCGAGCAGATCA
>Ga0102591_1002395_pt1 | contig 20604 bp, 16 predicted proteins | sample AraplaCol_mCL_r2_2_FD_76860 | JGI IMG/M metagenome (GOLD analysis project Ga0102591, IMG submission 76860) | Arabidopsis root microbial communities from North Carolina, USA - plate scrape MF_Col_mCL_r2 (SPADES assembly) (version 2) | ecosystem: Host-associated > Plants > Roots > Endosphere... | reverse complement strand
CCTTGAACTTGGCGGCGTCCTCGGCGGTCCACCAGTCGCGCAGCACGCCCTTGCCGTCCGACTTGCGGCCCTGGTCGTCGAAGCCGTGGCTGATCTCGTGGCCGATCACCCCGCCGATGCCGCCGTAATTGACGGCCGGGTCGGCGTCCGGATGGAAGAACGGCGCCTGGAGGATGGCGGCCGGGAAGACGATCTCGTTGTTGACCGAGTTGTAGTAGGCGTTGACCGTCTGCGGGGTCATGCCCCACTCGCTCTTGTCGACCGGCTGGTTCAGCCGCTCGACGTCGTGGCGCCATTCGAAGGCGCCGGCGCGCAGGGCGTTGCCGTAGACGTCGTCCGGCTTGATCTCCAGCTTGGAATAGTCGCGCCACTTGTCGGGATAGCCGATCTTGACCGTGAAGTTGGCCAGCTTGTCCTGGGCCTGGGCCTTGGTCTCCGGCGACATCCAGTCCAGCGTGTCCAGCCGGGTCTTGAGGGCCGCGCGGATGTTGCCGACCAGGTCGACCATCTTGGCCTTGGATTCCGGCGGGAAGTAGCGAGCCACATAGACGCGGCCGACCGCCTCGCCCAGCTGATCGTTGACCCGCGCCACGCCGCGCTTCCAGCGGGGTTTCTGCTCGGGCTGGCCGGCCAGGGTCTTGGCGCGGAAGTTGAAATGGGCGTCGACGAAGCGCTTGGACAGCATGGGGGCGGCGCCATCGGCCACCTTGAACGCCTGCCAGGCCTTCAGGGTGTCCAGCGGAGTGTCGGAATAGATCGCCGCGAACTTGGGGAAGGCGGTGTTGGTGGTCACCACCACGCGATCGATCTGGGGCAGCTCGGTCCCGACGAGGTAGCGGTTCCAGGCGAAGCCCGGCGTCAGGGCCTGCAGCTCGGCCAGGGTCATGGGGTTGTAGGTCTTGTCGCGGTCCCGCCGTTGGGCGCGGGTCCAGGACGCCTCGGCCAGCCGGGTTTCGAAGGCGACGACGGCCTTGGCGTTCTCAGCGGGCTTGTCCCAGCCGATCATGGTCAGCAGCTGGGCGACATAGGCCTCATAGGCGGTCTTCTTCTCGGCGAACTTGGCGTCGAGATAGTAGTCGCGGTCGGGCAGGCTGAGGCCGCCGGTCGCGGCGTAGACGGCGTAGCGCGTGGGGTTCTTGGCGTCAGCGTTGATGCCGATGTCCAGGATCGCGGCGTAGCCCGTGGTGGGGTTGCGGCCCATCAGGGCGGTGAAGTCGTCCTTGGTCCCGACCTTCTTGATGTCGGCCAGCTCGCCGGCGATCGGCTTGGCGTCCAGCTTCTCGGCCAGGGCCTCGTCCATGAAGGCCTTGTAGGCGGCGCCGATCTTGACGGTGTCGGCGTCGGGATTGGGGGCCGAGGCGGCCTCGGTGATGATCGCCTTGGTGCGGGCTTCCGACAGCTCGGCCAGCTTGTCGAAATTGCCGTAGCGGGTGCGGTCGCTGGGGATGGCGGTGTTGGCGTCCCAGGCGCCGTTGGCGAACTTGTAGAAGTCGTCGCCCGGCTTGACCGACCGATCCATGCCCGAGGCGTCGAAGCCCCAGGTCCCGTAGCGCGGCGACTCCAGCGACATCGGCGCGGCGCCGGCGGCGGGGGTGTCGACAGCGACGAACAGCGACTGCAGGGTGCAGGCGTCGTTGGCGCAGGCGTGGTCGTGGCCTTCGCCGGCGTGAGCGCCGAAGGCCGACAGGGACAGCGCGGCCATGGCGGCGGCGGCGAACCAGGTTCGTTTCATGAAGCAGCGATCCGTTGGAAAATCCGAACCGTGACTTGGCCACTAGCCGAAGCGTTTCGCCCCTTACTTTTTTGTCATGTTTACCGTCGCCCTCTCTCTTCGAGAGAGGGAGGGGCCCGCCGAGAAGCGGTGGGAGGGTGAGAGGTTACAGCCTGTCCGAACGGAGCACGGGCCGAGGCCTTGCCGGGCCAAATCTAGCGGGGCTTAGTAGAGCATGGCCTCGCACCTGATCATTTTCGCTATCGCCTTCACGATCGCCGCCGCCGCCCGAGTGGTCATGCGTAGCAGGTCGCCGCTTCTAATCGTCGCCGGAGCGGTGCTCCTCACCGACTGCGGCCTTTGGCTTTTCGTGGGTGACACGCCGTCGGCTCTCGGCCTGACGCTCGCCACGCTCGGCTCCGTCGTGGGGGCGACGATCGGCGTTCTCGTGACCGCGGGGCTGCTTCGGGTAGTGCAACGGCGGTGATGTCGGCTTTCGACCCGTTTCGGGCGTGGGATAACGCATCAAAGCACCCTCTCTCTTTGAGAGAGGGAGGGGCCCATGGCGAAGCCATGGGAGGGTGAGAGGTTACGCTCTCCCAGAATAAGGCTCTGACGCCGATGCCGTATTTGTATCGCCGCGAAGGCGGGGCCTAACAATCTAGAAGCGCCCAACCGCTTTGATTTTGCCGGCAACACTGAAACCTCTCACCCTCCCACCGCCTTCGGCGGCGGGCCCCTCCCTCTCTCGAAGAGAGAGGGTGTTTTTCGGGCCCTCCCTAGTGCCGCATGTGCATCCCGGTCGTCGCGCTGGGGCCGGCTTCCACGGAGAGGTCGATCTTCAGCTTCTGGCCGCCGTCGAACACCAGGGTCAGGGGGACCTTGCCGCCCACGGCCTGGGCGCTTTTCAGGCCCATCAGCATCACGTGGTAGCCGCCGGGCGCGAACTCGACCTTGGCGCCGGGGGCGATGGACAGGCCGCCGGTGACGGCGCGCATCGACGAGACGCCGCCGGCCATGCTGGACTGGTGGATCGTCGCCGAGCGGGCGGCGGGGGTCTCGACGGCGACCAGCTTGACCGGCTTGGAGCCGACATTGGCCAGGGTCAGGTAGCCGACGCCGTTCATGCCGGCCTTGGCGGGGCGGGTCCACGGGTGGCGGACCTCGATCCCGCCGGCGCGGTAGTCTCCGGCGAACGCGGGGGCGGTGAAGGCGGGAAGGGCGACGGCGGCGAGGGCCGCGAGGGCGAAACGGTTCATGGCTCTCTACTCTGCACTAGTGCTTCATGCCCGGCATGTCGGGCATGCTGGGCGCTGGGTCGGCGGCGGGCGTCAGGCGTATGGTCGGGGCCGGGCGGGTCAGCTTGTCGTCAGGGCGCTGCGGATCGCGGATCTCGGTCCACTGGCTCTCGCCCTTCTCGCAGGTCTGGATCACCGGGAAGACCAGGGTTCCAGCTTGGGAGGGCAGCTTCATCAGCAGCGGGAAGTCGTCGAACTGGTCGTCGGGCAGGCGGCCGGTCCAGGTGATCGCGGTAGCGCGCTCACCCTCCTTCTCGATGGCGATGGTCCAGCCGGTCTTGGGCTGGGGCCGGGCCGAGGCGACGCCGTCGGGGACCTCGACCCGCACCTTCAGCGTGGTGTCGCCGGCCCCGCAGGCGTGGCCCACGCGGAAGGCGATGGCGGAGTATGAGCCGGCCTTGGCCTCGCCCGGCGCGGCCACGACGTGGGCGGTCGCGGCGGCGGGGAGGGCCAGCAGGGCCAGGGCGATGATCGGAGCTTTCATGATGTCCGCCTGCCTCAGAAGTTCACGGTTACGCCGCCGAACACCGACCGCCCGTCGCCCGGCCAGAGCGTGGCGGTCGCGGCGGTCCAGGTGATCGCCGCCTGGGTGTTGGAAACATAGGCCTTGTCGGCCAGGTTCCGCGCGTCGACGAACAGCGAGACGGCGGACGTGACCTTCCAGCCGGCGTTCAGGTTCAGGATCGCGTAGCTGGGCGCCTTCCGGGTGTTCTTGTAGTCGATCCACTGGTCGCTGGCCGACCACTCGACCGATGGGGCCACGAACCAGCCGCGCGGGTCGTCGTAGCGGATTTCCGAGCGGTAGAAGTTCCTGGGCACGATCGGCAGGCGGTTGTCGCCGTAGTCGACATCGCCGTCGAAGCGGAAGTCCGACAGGGTCCAGGTCTGGCGCAGGCGCCAGCGCGGGGTCACCGCCCAGGCCAGCGCCGCCTCGATCCCCTGGTGCATCGTCTTGTCGGCGTTGAAGGTGGCGGCCGGGATCGACGAGCTGACCGTGTACTGCAGCATCTCGTCCTTCAGCTGGGCGCGGTACAGGGTGACGTCGTAGGTGAACGGGCCCTTGTGGCCGCGCGCGCCGACCTCGCCGGTCCAGGCTTTCTGGGCGCTGACGGGAGCGAAGCCAGTGTTGGTCGGGCTCATGGAGCTGAAGTTCGGCGGCTCGACCGAGCGGGTGAGGTTGGCGAAGACCTGGTTTCCGGCCTCGTCCTGCCACAGTAGGCCGACGCGCGGCGAGACCCAGTCGTAGGTCTTGTCAGCCTTCAGGTCGAAGGTCCCCGCCACGCCGGGGATGGCGAAGCTGGCGTAGTCTCGCTTGGCCTGGCCCCAGGTGGCGCCGGCCACCACGGCCACGCGGTCGGTGACGAACAGCCGGCCCTCGCCGAACACGTCGATCGCGTCGGCGTTCTGCAGCGTCCGCGAGGTCGGCGCCCCCCGCGCCCCCCGGACGTTGACGTAGAAATTGGAATCCATGTCGCCGGTCCGGTACCAGGCGCCGAAGAAGGCGTCGGCCCGTTTGCCGCCGATCTGGCCGTCCCAGTCGAAGCGGCCGAAGACGCCGTAGTTGCGGCTCTGCTGGTCGATGACCTGGAAGATCGGGTGGTCCAGGTCCTTCCAGACGGCGTAGGCCGCCCCCTCGAACACCAGCTGGTCGGACAGCCGCCAGGTGGTGCGCAGCGAGCCGCGCACGCCGCGCTGGTTGCGGCCCTGGTCGCCGTTGGCGTTGCCCACGGCGGTCTGGTGCGGATCGGCCTGGAACTGGGCCAGGGTCAGGGCGCCCGGGATCTCCTGGTTGATGTTCGAGCCGTTGACGATGAAGCGGACCTCGCGGTCCTGGCCGAACGATCGGCCGACGTTCAGGGAGCCGAACTGGATGTTCTGCTGGCTCTGCGAGCGCCAGCCCTGGCCGGTCTGGTTGGTGGCGGCGGCGTAGACGTCCCAGTCGCCTGAGTGGCGGGCGACGGCGACGTGCTCGCGCAGCAGGCCGAACGAGCCGCCGTCGAGGCGGACCTGGTTGTCGAACCCGGCGTCCTTGCCCGTGGGCGTGACCATGTTGATTGCCCCGCCCAGCAGGGCGCCGCCAAAGCGCAGGGCGTTGCCGCCGCGATAGACCTCGGCGTATCGGGTGTTCAGCGGGTCGGCGATCTGGCTGTCGCCGAAGCCGTCGGCCTCGTTCAGCGGCACGCCGTCCTGGGCGATCAGCAGGCCGCGATTGTGGTTGGCGTTGCCGATGCCCGAGCCGCGGATCGAGATGCGGATGTCGCCGCCCCACTTGCGCTGGGCGTAGACGCCGGGGGCGTCGCGCAGCATGTCGTCCAGGCCCAGGGCCTCGCGCTGGATGAAGCTCTCCTGCGAGATCACCGACACGCCGCCGGGGGTCTCCGACAGGCGCCGGCGGGCGGCGGCCACGGCGGGCGGGTCCTCGGGATTGACCCGGGCGGTGACGATGACGGAGTCGACCTTGGTGGCGCTGTCGGCGTCGTCGGCGGCGTGAGCCAGGGCGGGGAGGCCCAAGGGAGAGCAGAGTGCGGCGCCGGCCAGAAGGGCCAGGCGGAAGGAGGGCGGCATGCGGGTGTCCCGATGTCTGAAGGCATGACGACGCGCGTCGTCGGCGTTCGGCCGTAAACGCGCGAAACGAAGGTCAGGCGATCAGGCGGTCGGTGGACCCTGTCCGGGCGGACGCGGGGGCGCGCGGGCCAGGGCGACGCCGGTCAGGGCGGCGAAGGGCGCGAGCGCGGCGTGGACGCTGTAGAGAACCGGCGCGACGGCGATGGCCGGCGGGGTGGTGGTGGCCAAGGCCACGGCCAGGCATTGCGAGCAGGGCAGGCCGGCGAACCCTTTCGGGTCCTTCTTGCCGATGACGTCGCCCTCGACCTGGACGGACTTGGCGCCGTCGGTGGTGCAGATGACGATCGACTGGCCGGCCGCGTCGTGGGCCATGGCGGCCGCCGGCATCAGCGCCTGGACGAGCAGGGCCAGCATCGCCAGCAGGGCGATGGGCCAGGTCGTCCGGGTCTGGGCGCGGCGGGGGGACATGATGAGATGGCCAGTAGGCGTTCGAGAGCTTTCGGTCAACGCGACCGATTGCTTACGCATCCTCATGATCCGCTCATCCCGGCGAAAGCCGGGATCCAGATCCTATAGCTGTGTGGCTGATTGGAAGAGCTCAGCGTTGGAGGAGCCCACCTCAAAGCCATTCCATCTGGGTCCCGGCATTCGCCGGGATGAGCGGTGTTCCTTAGTGCGCCGCCGCCGGCGGCGGAGCCTTGCGCGGCGCCAGGGCCAGCATGCCGCGCGCGATCTCCTGCTCGCCGATTAGGGCGTGGGTGGCGCCCATCTGGGTCAGCAGGTCTACGTCGGCGTCGGTGTAGGCGCGGGCGATGATCTTGGCGTTGGGGTTGGCGGCCTTGGCCTGTTCGATGATCCGGGCGGCCTCGAAGGGGCTGGGCACGGCCACGAACAGGTGGGTGGCCTCGGCCAGGCCGGCCTGGAGCAGGACTTCGGGTCGGACGGCGTTGCCCTGGACCACCTCGAAGCCGGCGGCGCGCAGCTCGTCGGCCCGCTCGCCCTCGTCCTCGATCACCACCAGCGGCATGCGGCCCTTCAGCCCCTCGGCCACGGTCTTGCCGACCCGGCCGTAGCCCACGAGCACGCCGTGCGGTTGGGCGGCGGAGGCCGGCGCGGGCGCCGCGCCTCCGCGTTTCTCCAGCTTGACCAGCACCCTGTCGAGGATAGCGAACAGCAGCGGGTTGAGCAGGATCGACAGGATGGCCCCGGCCAGGACCAGGTCCTGACCCTCCTTGGGCAGCAGCTTCAGCGACACCCCCAGGCCCGCCAGGATGAACGAGAACTCGCCGATCTGGGCCAAGCTGGCCGAGATCGTCAGGGCCACGCTTTTGGGGCGCTTGAAGGCGACGACGATCAGGTAGGCGGCCAGCGACTTGCCGATCACGATGATGGCCAGCGTGGCCAGCACCGCCAGGGGCTCGCGCAAAATCACCGACCAGTTGAACAGCATGCCGATCGACACGAAGAACAGCACCGCGAAGGCGTCGCGTAGCGGCAGGGTCTCGTTGGCGGCCTGCTGGGAAAGCTCGCTCTCGGCCATGATCATGCCGGCGAAGAAGGCGCCCAGGGCGAACGACACGCCGAACAGGGCGGCCGAGCCAAACGCCACGCCCAGGGCGATGGCCAGCACCGCCAGGCGGAACAGCTCGCGCGAACCGGTGTGGGCGATGCGGTGCAGGATCCACGGGATCACGCGCCGGCCGACGATCAGCATGAAGGCGACGAAGGCGGCGACCTTGCCGATGGTCATGGCGAAGGCGCCCAGCACGCCGCCGGGGCCCGGAGGCGGCGCCTCGCCGCCCAGGATGCCCGACAGGGCGGGCAGAAGCACCAGGGCCAGCACCATGGCCAGGTCCTCGACGATCAGCCAGCCGACGGCGATGCGGCCGCGGTCGGTCTCGATCAGCCGCCGCTCCTGCAAGGCCCGCAGCAACACCACGGTCGAGGCCACCGACAGGGCCAGGCCGAACACGATCCCCGCGGCCAGCGTCCAGCCCAGGAGGTGGGCCAGGCCGATCCCCATGACGGTGGCCGCCAGGATCTGCACGACCGCGCCGGGGATGGCGATCTTGCGCACCGCCATCAGGTCCTTGACCGAGAAGTGCAGTCCCACGCCGAACATCAGCAGGATCACCCCGATCTCGGCCAGCTGCGGCGCCAGTTCCTGATCGGCCACGTAGCCCGGTGTAAAGGGGCCGACGATCACGCCCGCCACCAGATAGCCGACCAGCACGGGCAGCTTGAAACGATTGGCGATGGCGCCGAACACGAAGGCCAGGCCGAGGCCGGCGCAGATGGTGGCGATCAGGGACGTATGATGCAAAGGCGCTCCTTGACGGTCAACATTTTCGGGCGTACTCAACCATTATGGGTGATAAAGCCCTGGAGCGCCAGATGCCCCACGCAAAAATTCTCCTGCCGGCCCAATGTCGCGGCGCCCGCGGCCTGCTGGGTTGGTCCCAGGGCGACCTCGCCGACAGGGCCGGCGTGTCGCGCAGCACGGTCAAGGATTTCGAGACCGAGCGCCACGCCCTGCATCATAGCACCGAACGCCTGCTGATCGACGCGCTGGAAGCCGGCGGCGTCGCCCTCATAGCCGCCGACGAGGCGGGGGCGGGCGTTCGACTGAAACTCGCCAGCTAGGAACGCACAAGAAGGGGGCAAGGCCACGTGAACCACGCGATGTCGCCGGAGGACTACAAGGACCTGGTGCTGTTCCTGGCCACGGCCGGCATCGTCGCGCCCCTGTTCAAACGGCTGAAACTGAACCCGATCCTGGGCTTCCTGATCGCCGGGGTGATCCTGGGGCCGTTCGGCCTGGGCGCCTTGAGCCACCGCTTCCCCTGGCTGGACTACGTCACCGTCGACAACCCGCAGGAGATCGGCCAGCTGGCCGAGTTCGGGGTGGTGTTCCTGCTGTTCATGATCGGGCTGGAGCTGTCGTGGGAGCGCCTGCGGCTGATGCGCAAGCTGGTCTTCGGACTGGGCGCCCTGCAGATGATCGGCTGTTCGTTGGCCCTGGGCGCCATCGCCATGGCCCTGGGCCAGCAGCCCGTCGCGGCCCTGGCCATCGGCGCGGCCCTGACCCTGTCGTCCACCGCCATCGCCGTGCCCGTGCTCGTCGAACGCAAGCGCCTGCACGCCGAGGGCGGCCGGGCGACCTTCTCGGTGCTCCTGTTCCAGGACCTAGCCGTGGCCCCGATCCTGATCACCCTGGCGATCCTGGGCCGGGCCAACGGCACGTTCGGACTGCGCGACCTCTTAGCCCTGGGTCCGGCGGTGATCGGCCTGGGGGTGATCGTGCTGTTCGGCCGCCTGGCCCTGCGGCCGATGATGCGCTCGGTGGCCAAGGCCAAGAGCGAAGAGATGTTCATGGCCGCCTGCCTGCTGGTGATCATCGGCGCGGGGCTGGTGGCGTCGCTGTCGGGCCTGTCGATGGCGCTGGGCGCCTTCGTGGCCGGCATCCTGCTGGCCGAGACCGAGTACCGCCACGAGGTTGAGGTCAAGATCGAGCCGTTCAAAGGCCTGCTGCTCAGCCTGTTCTTTGTGTCGCTGGGCATCCGCCTGGACCTGTCGCTGCTGATCGCCTCGCCGGTCTTCGTCCTGGCCGTCGCCGTGGGGCTGATCGTGGTCAAGGGCGCGATGGTCATGGGGCTGGGCCGGCTGTTCGGCCTGTCGAACCGCGCCTCGATCGAGGCCGCCCTGACCCTGGCGGCCGGCGGCGAGTTCGCCTTCGTGATCCTGGACAACGCCATGGGCGCTAGCGTGGTCTCCACCCAGGTGGGCCAGGCCGTGTTGGTGGCGGCGACCCTAACCATGTTCGCCATTCCCGCCCTGGCGGGTCTGGGCGCGCGCCTGGCCAAGCGCGCCGCCGCCCCGGTCACCGAGGCCCCCGACCTGGTGGGCCTGCACAGCGAGGAACCGCCGGGCCGGGTGTTGGTGGTCGGCTACGGCCGGGTCGGCCGCCTGGTCGGCGACATGCTGGACCGCCACGAGCTGCCCTGGATCGCCATCGACCGCGACCCGGGGTTCGTCCAGCAGGGGCGGCGCAACGGCCACCGGGTCTATTTCGGCGACGCCTCGCGGGTCGAGCTCTTGGAGCGTTGCGGCCTGGACCACGCCAAGGCGGTGGTGGTGACCATGGACTCGCCGGAAGCCGCCGAGGCGGTGGTGGCCACCGCGCGCGGCCATCGCCCCGACCTGACCATCGTCGCCCGCGCCCGCGACGCCCGCCACGCCGCCCGCCTCTACGAACTGGGCGCCACCGACGCCGTCCCCGAGACCATCGAGGCCTCGCTCCAGCTGTCGGAAGCCGTCCTGGTGGACGTCGGCGTGCCCATGGGCCTGGTCATCGCCTCGATCCACGAACGCCGCGACGAGTACCGCAAGGTGCTTAACCGCCCCGACGCCCTGGGCGGCCGCCGCAAGCGTCTGCGGGACGCGGGACGGGGCTAGGGCCGCCCCCACCCTTGGGCGAAGCGCCAGAGTGGATGCGGGTTTTCCCTGATCGTGCGGCGGAGGGCCGCCGACCATGATGCCTTCGGCCTCGCTCTCGGCGTGGACCTAGAAGGAGTCTTGCATGCCGGGGCCTTGCGCGCGGGTCGGGCTTTCGATCGTGGTCGGCGCCCTGGCGACGATGGGCGCGGCGGCGGCTCGCGCCCAGGCGTCCACAAGCCCGCCCTCGCCAGCCGAACTGGCCCGGCAGATCGCGGCGGTGCGCGAGCAGCTGCGCGTCATGCAGGAACAGCAAAAGGCGCTGACAGGCACGCTGGACCATCTGCAGCAGCAGCTGAACAGCCAGTCGTCATCATCATCGAGCGCGGCGACGGCGGCTCCGCAACCCGACCCGACCCCCGACATGGCGCCGATCCTGCGGATCGCCGACGCGCCCGCGCCCACCGCAAAGGACAGCGACGGCTTGGTCGCGCGATTGTCTGACCGCTACGACGACGGCATGGTTGTCGCCCAGACCCCGGACGACGCCAAGATCCCGTTCTTGCTGAAGTTCAACGTCAACACCCAGGTCCGGTACCTCAACACCACCTCCGGGGACGAAACCTTCACCGACCACCTGGGCGTCGTCCGCACCGTCAATCCGCGCAACGACATCACGGTCAACCGCTCGATGTTCATCATGGGCGGCTACATCTTCGATCCGAGGCTGCGCTACAGCTCCACGGTGTGGACTTCGGCCGGGGCGGCCTCGATCGTGGTGGCGGGGACCATCGGCTGGCAGTTCAACAAGGCCTTCACCCTGACCGCCGGCTATACGGGCGTGCCGGGCAGCCGCTCGCTGGTGAACACCTTCCCGTTCTTCCAGTCGACCGACCGGACCATGGCCGACAACTTCTTCCGTCCCGGCTTCACGCAAGGCCTCTGGGCCTCGGGCGACCTCACCGATGACCTCCACTACCTGGCGTTCTTGGGCAACGGGCTCAACACGCTGAACATCTCGGCGTCCAAGATCGACACGAACCTGATGGGCGCCGCCAGCGTCTGGTGGGAGCCGCTGGGCGACTACGGCCCGCCCGGCAAGTCGCGCAACATGTACGACGATTATTACGAGACGCCCGACCTGCGGATCCGCATCGGGACCTCGTACACCCAGTCACGGGAGGACCGCTTCTCGAACCTGGACCAGTCCAGCCCCGAGAACACCTCGCTCTACAATTCAGACGGCGTGCTGACCTTCTCCACCGGCGCCTTCGCGCCCGGCGTCACCGTCGACAAGGCCACCTACCGGATGTGGGCCATCGACTGGGGCCTGAAGTGGGACGGCTGGGCGATCAACGGCCAGAACTTCTTCCGCTGGGTGGATGACTTCGAAGCCGACGGCGCCATCCCGATCAAGCGCATGTACGACTACGGCTTCGAGGCGTCGGCCGGCAAGTTCATCATCCCCCACGTGCTGACCGCCTACGGCCGCGGCTCCAGGGTGTTCGGCGAGTTCCGCGATGCCTGGGAGGCCGGCGTGGGCGTGAAGTGGTACTTCCTCCCGACCGAGCGCATGTGGCTGTCGGCCGAGCTGATGCGGACGGTGAACGTGCCCTACAGCGGCACCTTCACCCCCTACACCGCCGGCATGACCGCCTGGGTCCCGATGGTTCAGGCCGTCATCGCCTTCTGAGCGACGAGGGGCGCGGGCAGGACGCCGTAGGCCTGGCCCAGGTCGATCAGCCGCGCGGCCAGGCCGTCGATCTGTTCTGGCGAATGCCCGGCCGAGATCGCGCAGCGCAGCAGGCTTTCGCCCGACGGGGTGGCGGGCGGCAGGCCGATGTTGACGTAGTAGCCAGCGTCCAGAAGGGCGCGCCACATGGCCAGGGTCGTGGCCTCGTCCTCCAGGCGCACGGCGATGATCGGGCTGGGCGTCGGACCCAGCTGGAAGCCGGCTTCGGAGAGGGCGCCGTAGAGGCGGTCGACATTGTCCCACAGCTTGGCGCGCAGCTCCGGCCGCGCCTGGACCGCCGCCAGGGCGGCGCGGGTCGAGGCGGCGGTGGCCGGCGGCAGCGAGGCGGTGAACATGTAGGGCCGGCAGGCCAGCCGCAGGATGTCGAACCGGTCGTGGCTGGAGACGCAGTAGCCGCCGACGCCGCCCAGGCTCTTGGAGAAGGTGCCGACGATGAAGTCGACCTGGTCCAGCACGCCCTCCTGCTCGGCCAGACCGCAGCCGCGCGCGCCCAGCACGCCCATCGAGTGGGCCTCGTCCACCAGCAGGTAGGCGCCGTGGCGCTTGCAGACCTCGACGATGGCCTTCAGCGGCGCGACGTCGCCCAGCATCGAATAGATCCCCTCGACCACCACCAGCTTGGTCCCCGGTTCGCCGGCCAGGCGGCGCAGGCGGGCGTCCAGGCTCTCCGGGTCGTTGTGCTTGAAGCGGATGGCGCTGGCCTGGGTCTGCTTGCAGGCGTCGTAGATCGAGGCGTGGCTGTCGGCGTCCAGCAGCAGGAAGTCGCCCGCGCCCACCAGGGTGGAGATGATCCCTAGATTGGCCAGGTAGCCGGTCGAGAAGACCATGGCGTGGCGCATGCCGTGGAAGTCGGCCAGCTCGCGCTCCAAGGCCACGTGATCGCTGAACGAGCCGTTGGCGATCCGCGAGCCGCAGGTGCCCGTGCCCTCGCGCCGCAGGGCCTCGATCCCGGCCTCGATGCAGGTCTCGTCGAATGCCAGGCCCAGATAGTTGTGCGTGCCGGCGGTGACCACCTTGCGGCCCTCGATGATCGCCTCGCTGGGCGACAGCAGTCGTTCCATCACCACGCCGGTGGGCATGCGGCCCGAGGCGCTGGCGGTCTCGTAGCGGGCGGCCAGGCCGGCGTGCGTGTCGAAGATCCCCAAGGTGCGTGTCCTGAAATCGGCGCCGACGGGTCGCCGTATGGTTCCGTTTGTCGGAATTTGGAATACAATCCAAAAATGGCCGCGGCAATGAAAATGGAACCCAATCCACATTTGGGCCCCAATCCGCATTTGGGACTGGCCCTGCGCGCGCGGGGCAAGGCGGTCCGCTGCGCCAGGATCATCGCCGCCGCCTGCGGCCTGTGGCGCGAGCACGGGATCGACAAGGTCCCGCTCAGCCAGATCGCCGCCGTGGCCGGGGTGTCGCCCCAGACCATCTACAACCTGATCGGCGGGCTGGACGCGATCGCCCTGGCCGTCATCAACGTGGCGCTGGACAAGGTGGAGGCGGCGCTCTCGGGCACGGCCGCGACCGGCGTCGAGTTGGCCCTGGAGGCGTGCCGCGCCTCGGCCCGGATGTATGTCGATGACGCCAGGCTCTATCAGCAGGTTCTGGTGAGGATCCCGCGCGTGCTGTTCGAGGGCACGCACCTGGGCCGCGACGCCGCCGAGATCGCCGTCGTGGCCATGGTGCAGGCCCAGGCGGCCGGCGAGGTGTCGACGGCCGTCGATCCGGACCGCCTGGGGCGGACGATCTACTCCAACTATCTGGGCGCGCTTTATGACTGGGCGTGTGGCGACGCCAGCGACGCGGTCTTCCTGGCGACCAGCGAGATGGGCGTCCTGGCCCCGGTCGCCGCCTGCGCCACCGAGGCGGCGAGGCCGGCTTTGACGGCGCGACTGTTCGAGCTTCTCAGCTAGAGCGCTTCAGCGAAATCAGGCTGTCATCCCGGACAAGCGCGCAGCGCGCCGATCCGGGACCGGGCCCAAGCTCTGAGTTCACGCGCCGGCCCCGGATCTTCGGCCCGCTTCGCGGACCTGCGTCCGGGGTGACAGCTTAGATCAGGGCTTGATCGGTCGCGGGCTTCCAACGCCGTCTTGCGAAAGGCCCGCTTTCATATATAACTGACGGGTCAGTTATATACCGAGACCGCCCATGCAGCCCGGCCAACCCAAGTGGCGACGACGCAGCCAGGCCCGGCCCGGCGAGATCATCGCCGCGGCCCTGGCCGTGTTCGCCGAGAAGGGCTTCGCCGCCGCGCGGCTGGACGACATCGCCGCCCGGGCCGGGGTCTCCAAGGGCGCGCTCTATCTGTATTTCGAGACCAAGCAGGACCTGTTCCGGGCGGTGGTGCGCGAGACGATCGCCCCGAACCTGGAGGCCGTGGCCGGCTTCGTGGGGCAGAGCCAGATGCCGTTCGGCGACCTGATCCGCCTGGTCTTCGCCCGCATCGCCGAAGTCCTGACCGAAGGCCGGCTCGGCGCGGTGGCCAAGATGGTGATCGGCGAGTCGCGGAACTTCCCGGAACTGGCCAAGGTCTGGCACGAGGACGTGGTCTCGGTGATGCTGGGCGCCGTCGGCGGGGCCGTGGCGGCCGCCCAGGCGCGCGGCGAGGTCAAGCCGGGCGATCCCCAGCTCTACGTCTTCAGCCTGGCCGGGCCGCTGCTGCTGGGCGTCTTGTGGCGCGAGGTGTTCGAGCCGGTCGGGGTCAAGCCGATCGACCTGAAGGCCCTGCTGGCCCAGCACGCCGAGGTGGCTCTCAAGGGGATGCTGGTCGAAGGGGAGGAGCGCGCATGAAACCCCAGGTTCGCGTCGTCCTCGCCGTGGTGGCGGTCGGGGTGGTCGGGTTCGTCGCCTGGCGCCTTTGGGGCCCGGACGCATCCCATCCCCGGCGGCTGTCGGGCTATGTCGAAGGCGAAACCCTGTATGTCGGGGCTTCGGCGGCGGGGCCGGTCAGCACGGTGTCGGTCCAGCGCGGCCAGCGCGTCGTCGCCGGCCAGCCGCTGTTCGCCCTGGACGCCGCCCAGCTGGTCGCCGCCCGGGACCAGGCCGCCGCACAGGCCCAGGCGGCGGAGGCCCAGGCCCTGGACGCCGAGAAGGGTCAGCGCCCGGACGAGCTGGCGGTCTACGACGCCCAGCGCGCCGCCGCCCAGGCGCAACTGGCCCAGGCCCAGGCCGACTACGACCGTGTGGCCCCGCTGGCGGCCAAGGGGTTCTACGCCCAGGCCCGCCTCGACCAGGCCGGGGCGACCCTGCGCACTGCCCAGGCCAATGTCCGCACCGTCGAGCGCCAGCGCCAGGTCGGGACCTTGGGCGCGCGGCCCGACGCCGTCCGCGCCGCCCAGAGCCAGGCCGCCGCCGCCCGCGATCAACTGGCCGTGGCCCAGGATCGGCTCGATCAGATCAGCCCCAAGGCCCCGACCGCGGCCCGGGTGCAGGACGTCTTCTACCAGCCCGGCGAATGGGTGGCGGCCAACCAGCCGGTGGTGGCCCTGCTGGCCGACGGCCGGGTGCGGCTGCGCTTCTACGTGCCCCAGGCCGAGGTCTCGCTCTACCGGCCGGGAACGCGGATCGCCTTTGAATGCGACGGCTGCGGAGCGGGGCTGCGGGCCAGGATCAATTTCGTCAGCCCCCGGGCCGAGTTCACCCCGCCGGTGATCTACAGCCGCGACGCCCGCGACCGCCTGGTGTTCCTGGTCGAGGCCCTGCCGGATCATCCCGCCGACCTGACGCCCGGCCTGCCGGTCGACGTAGTCCCGCTGAAGGCTGCTGGAAGGTGAGCCCCGCCGCCGTCGCCAAGCCCGCGTCGGCCGGCGACCTGGCCGTAGACGTGCACGGGCTCGACAAGTCTTATGGCGACAAGCATGTGGTCCAGGACCTGACCATCCGGGTCGAGGCGGGTAAGATCACCGGCTTCCTGGGCCCCAACGGCTCGGGCAAGACCACCACCCTGCGGATGCTGTGCGGCCTGCTGACGCCGGACGCGGGGGAGGGCGCGGTGCTGGGCCTGGACTTCCGCCGCCACGCCGCCGAGATCAAGCGCCAGACCGGCTACATGACCCAGAAGTTCTCGCTCTACGAGGACCTGTCGATCCGCGAGAACCTGGACTTCACCGCCCGCATCTACGGCCTTGATCGCCGCCGCCAGCGGGTGGACGAGGCGCTGGAGCGGCTGGGCCTGGCGGGGCGCCAGAGGCAGCTGGCCGGCAGCCTGTCGGGCGGCTGGAAGCAGCGCCTGGCGCTGGCGTCCTGCGTCCTGCATGAGCCCCGCCTGCTGCTGCTGGACGAGCCTACGGCCGGGGTCGACCCCCAGGCGCGGCGCGAGTTCTGGGACGAGATCCACGCCCTGTCGGCCGAGGGCCTGACCGTGATGGTCTCGACCCATTACATGGACGAGGCCGAGCGCTGCCACGACATCGCCTACATCGCCTACGGCAAGCTGATGGCGCGCGGAACGCTGGACCAGGTGATCGGCCGGTCGGGCCTGACGACCTTCCGCGCCGAAGGGCCGGGCGCCGACCGGCTGGGACGCGAGCTTTCCAGGGCGCCGGGCGTGGCCATGGCCGCGCCGTTCGGGGCGGCTCTGCACGTCAGCGGCCGGGACCGCGCGGCGCTGGAAGCCGCCCTCGCGCCGTATCGCAAGCCGCCGTTCACGTGGAGCGAGGTCTCGCCCACCTTGGAGGACGTGTTCATCCAGCTGATGGCGTCGTCGCGGGACAATTTCCAATGAGCGGCGCGGCTGACAAGGGCCTGTCGCTGAACCGCATCCTGGCGGTGCTGACCAAGGAGTTCATCCAGCTCACCCGCGATCGGCTGACCTATGCGATGATCCTGGTCATGCCGATCGTCCAGCTCCTGCTGTTCGGCTACGCCATCAACAACGACCCGCGCGACCTGCCCACGGCGGTGCTGGTGCAGGACCATGGACCGATGGCGCGTTCGGCCCTCTCGGCCCTGGCCCACAACGGCTATTTCAAGATCGTCCGCGAGGCCGCCTCGCCCGAGGAGTTGGACCAGGCTATCGCCCGGGGCGAGGTGCAGTTCGCCCTGACCATTCCCGCCGACTTCACGCACCGGGTAGTGCGCGGCGACGACGCCCAGATCCTGGTCGAGGCCGACGCCTCCGACCCCGGCGCGACCGGCGGAGCGATCGCCGCCCTGGCTAATCTTCCGCGTACGGCCCTTTCCCGCGATCTGGTGGGCGCCGCGGCCCGGACCGGCGGCGACCCGTTCGAGGTGGTGATCCACCGGCGCTACAATCCCGAGGCCATCACCGCCTACAACATCGTGCCCGGCTTGCTGGGCGTGGTGCTGTCCATGACGCTGGTGATGATGACCTCGCTGGGCATGACCCGCGAATACGAGCGCGGCACCATGGAGAGCCTGCTGGCCACCCCCGCCAGGCCGATCGAGGTGATGATCGGCAAGCTGGCCCCCTATGTGGCGGTCGGACTGATCCAGACGATGGTGATCCTGGTCCTGGCGCGGGTGCTGTTCTCGGTGCCGATGGCGGGCGGCTGGGACGCGCTGGCGGCGGGCGTGGTGCTGTTCATCCTGGGATCGCTGTCCCTGGGCTTCCTGATCTCGACCGTGGCCCGCAACCAGCTGCAGGCCGTGCAGATGTCGTTCTTCTACATCCTGCCGTCGATCCTGCTGTCGGGCTTCATGTTCCCCTTCCGGGGCATGCCGGCCTGGGCCCAGGCCGTGGGCGGGTTGATTCCCGTCACCCACTTTCTGCGAGTCGTGCGGGGCTCTTTACTTAAAGGACTCGGACTTCAAGACCTTTGGACTAGTCTTCTAGCTCTAGCGGTATTTGTGATGGTGATCGCCGCGGCGGCCATGTCGCGCTACCGGCGGACCCTCGACTGAGGTAGCCGGCGCCCGCCACGCTCTATTGTGGAGTTTGCGCCAGGGTGCGACGTTTTTGCACAATTACGGACGGCAAACGCGCGCGAGGCCTTGCGCCGCGCGGATTCACGTGCGAACCGATAGTATGCTGGCGCTTTTCCGAGATAGTCAGCCGAGACGCTCGAAAGTTGATTTCGTGGGGGCGGTCATGTTTCGCGGCGTCTTCTTCCAGAGGGTGCCCGAAACCTGGCGAGTGTTGCTCCGCTGACACTTTCGCGGATCGTGCGCCTTGGTATAACAAATGCTCGGTCGGTCTCGGCCGGTGCAGGGCAATAGAGGGCTCTTGATATGAAACTCCAACTCCTGGCGGGAGTGGCGATGGCCGCGGTCTTCGCCGCTGGCGCCGCTTCGGCCCAAGACACCGGCTGGTACGGTGCGGTCGATCTCGGCTACCACTGGCCGGAAGGCATCTCCACCGAGTCGTCGGGCAACGCGCCGGACGGCGTGCCCTATCACTGGACCTGGTCGACCGACGATGACTGGGCCGGCTTCGTCCGCCTCGGCTATCAGTTCACCCCGAACTGGCGCGCTGAACTCGAAGGTGGTTACCGCCCCGGCGACCTGACCAGCGTTCGCGGCAACCCGGTTCGTAACCTTCAGCCCGTTGGGCTCTGCACCCCCGGCGTGACGCGCAGCGCCGCCGCCCCGACCTGCGGCAGCCCGTCCGGTTCGATCGATACCTGGTCGCTGTTCGCCAACCTGCTGTACGATTTTGCTCCGGACGCCTGGATCAACCCGTACCTCGGCGCTGGCGTCGGCGTCACGCGTGTTGACATCTCCGGCCAAGGTCAGTTCTCGAACGCCTACACCGGCGCTGTGCAGAACCTGACGGTCGATGACGACGACATGTCGCTGGCCTACCAAGTGCTGGCCGGCGCGGCCATCAAGGCGACCGACAAGCTGAAGGTCGATGTGACCTATCGCTATCTGTTCGGCGCCGAGCATCAGTGGGGCTCCACCGGTAGCGGCAGCCTGCAGCCGGGCTACTTCAAGGGCGACTACAAGGACCAGTCGCTGACCGTGGGTCTGCGCTATTCCTTCGCTTCGCCGCCGCCGCCCCCGCCGCCTCCCCCGCCGCCGCCGCCTCCGCCGCCGCCGCCTCCGCCCCCGCCGCCTCCCCCGCCGCCTCCGCCGGCGTATGAGGCTCGCGAGTTCATCGTCTACTTCCCGTTCGATCAGTACGTCCTGACGCCGGAAGCCCAGTCGGTGGTTTCGGAAGCCGCGAACTACGCGACCTCGGGCAAGGCCACCAAGCTGGTGGTTGTCGGTCACACCGACACCTCGGGTTCGCCGAAGTACAACGCCAAGCTCTCGGAGCGTCGTGCGAAGGCCGTGGCTGACGGTCTGGTCGGCGCCGGTGTCGCCGCTGACACCCTGGCCGTTGACTGGAAGGGTGAAAGCGCCCCGGCCGTCGCCACCGGCGACGGTGTGAAGGAACCGCTGAACCGCCGTTCCACGATCTCGATCAACTTCTAAGATCGCGATCCGGTACTAGAGTTGAGGGCTCGGCCGAAAGGCCGGGCCCTTTTCTTTTGCATCCTCCCTCGCGCAGTGGGGGAGGTGTCGGCGAAGCCGACGGAGGGGGCCAGCGCCGCCCTGAATGCGCTCGGCCAACCCAGCCGGGTGGGGGTGGAAATCCACACGCTATCGTCTGTCCCCCCGACTGATCCGGGGCGCGAAAAAGCCGCCGTGGGCGACGGATCGCCCGGCCGGCGGGCGCTTGGCGCAGGCAAGTGCAATTTGGTGAAATCCGGTCCGCGACCGGATCACTTCTTTGTGGCCCGCGACCGTCCGACGCACGGGCGCCAGCCTTTGCCGTGCAACCCTTTGATCCAGCCCGGGATCTTCTGGGACACCGCCGTTCGTTCACAGTTTGTTAAGAAAAAACTCGCGTCCGAGGCGCATCTCATCGTTGACGAGTCATTAGCCACTGTGGCCCCATATGTGGGCTGAGGGGGCACCTCGGCCACTAAATGTTGTAGCGGCTGGACGGGGCGATCCCTTCTCCGGAACTCGCTGATGATTATGGATTTTTGATCATGACCAGTGAAGCGGCGAAGATTCAGCCTACCCCGCGCGCGGCCTCGGAGATGCGTGAGCGCCCGCAACTGGCGCTGGTGCGCAAGGTCGAGGTCGACCGTTCGCGCGACGCCCTGCTGACCGACTTCGGCAAGACCACGCTGGAGGATCGCTACCTCCTGCCGGGCGAGTCGTACCAGGACATGTTCGCCCGCGTGTCGACGGCCTTCGCCGACGACGCCGACCACGCCCAGCGCGTCTACGACTACATGAGCAAGCTGTGGTTCATGCCGTCGACGCCGGTTCTGTCGAACGGCGGCGCCGAGCGCGGCCTGCCGATCAGCTGCTTCCTGAACGCCGTCAACGACAGCCTGGACGGCATCCTGGGCGTCTGGAACGAGAACGTCTGGCTGGCGGCCAACGGCGGCGGCATCGGCACCTACTGGGGTGGCGTCCGCTCCATCGGCGAGAAGGTCAAGGGCCAGGGCCAGACCTCGGGCATCATCCCCTTCATCCGCGTGATGGATTCGCTGACGCTGGCGATCAGCCAGGGCTCGCTGCGCCGCGGTTCGGCGGCCGTCTACCTGGACATCCACCACCCGGAAATCGAAGAGTTCCTGGAAATCCGCAAGGCCTCGGGCGACTTCAACCGCAAGTCCCTGAACCTGCACCACGGCATCTCGATCACCGACGAGTTCATGCACGCCGTCCGCGACGGCCAGAAGTTCGGCCTGCGCTCGCCCAAGACCAACGAAGTCCTGCGCGAAGTCGACGCCCGCGGCCTCTGGCAGAAGATCCTGGAGCTGCGCCTGCAGACCGGCGAGCCCTACCTGATCTTCTCCGACACCGTGAACCGCGCCATGCCGTCGTTCCAGCGCGAGCTGGGCCTGAAGGTGCGCCAGTCGAACCTGTGCAGCGAGATCATGCTGCAC
>Ga0102591_1002393_pt1 | contig 20618 bp, 14 predicted proteins | sample AraplaCol_mCL_r2_2_FD_76860 | JGI IMG/M metagenome (GOLD analysis project Ga0102591, IMG submission 76860) | Arabidopsis root microbial communities from North Carolina, USA - plate scrape MF_Col_mCL_r2 (SPADES assembly) (version 2) | ecosystem: Host-associated > Plants > Roots > Endosphere... | reverse complement strand
AAGCCGACCTACGGCCGCTGCTCGCGCTGGGGCGTCGTGGCCTTCGCCAGCTCGCTGGACCAGGCCGGCCCGATCGCCAAGACCGTCGAGGATGCGGCCCTGCTGCTGAACTCGATGTCGGGCCACGACGAGAAGGACTCCACCAGCCTCGACATCGCCGTTCCGGACTTCACTCAGTTCGTCGGCAAGTCGGTCAAGGGCCTGCGCATCGGCGTTCCGAAGGAATACCGCGTCGACGGCATGCCGGCCGAGATCGAGAAGCTGTGGGCCGACGGGATCGCCTGGCTGAAGGACGCCGGCTGCGAGATCGTCGAGATCAGCCTGCCGCACACCAAGTACGCCCTGCCGGCCTACTACATCGTCGCTCCGGCGGAGGCGTCGTCGAACCTCGCCCGCTACGACGGCATGCGCTTTGGCCTGCGCGAGGACGGCGCCAACCTGACCGAGATCTACGAGAACACCCGCGCATCGGGCTTCGGCGACGAGGTCAAGCGTCGCATCCTGATCGGCACCTACGTGCTGAGCGCGGGCTACTACGACGCCTACTACCTGAAGGCCCTGAAGGTGCGCCGCCGCATCGCCGAGGACTTCGACAACGCCTGGCAGAAAGTCGACGCCATCCTCACCCCGACCGCGCCCTCGGCGGCGTTCGGCCTGGGCGAGAACAGCAACGACCCGATCGCCATGTACCTGAACGACGTCTTCACGGTGACGACCAACCTGGCGGGCCTGCCGGGCCTGTCGCTGCCGGCCGGTCTGGACGCCAACGGCCTGCCGCTGGGTCTGCAGATCATCGGCAAGCCGCTGGATGAAGGCACGGTGTTCTCGGTGGCCGGCGCCATCGAGAAGGCCGCCGGCTTCACGGCCAAGGCCGACAAGTGGTGGTGATCTAGCTTCGGCTGGACCCAAAGAAAAAGGGCGGCTCCAGCGATGGAGCCGCCCTTCGTCATTTCAGGCCCTTACTGGCCAAGCCCTTACTGGGGCGTATTGGGCGTCGCGGGGACGACCGGGACCGGCGCTGCCGGGGCCGTCGGCGCGGGCACCGCCAGCGGGGCCGGCTCGGCGACGATCGCCGTCGGAGCGGCCGGAGCCGGCGTCGGAGCCGGGACCGTGGCGCTCACATTGGTCGAGGCCTCTTCAGCCGACGGCGCGCTGGGCGCGGGGCGAGCGGCGGCGCGGCGGGCGGCCGGACGCGGCTCGGCGCGGGCGACTTCCATGCGGGCGACCGGCGCCGGAGCCGGCGTGGCGGCGGCCGGTTCGGGCATGGTGGCCGGGGTCGGCGCCGGGGCGGGCGTCGTGACCGGCGCGGCCTCGGCCACCTTCAGGCTTTCGCCGCTGCTTTCGGGCGTCTGAGCCGGCTGGCTCATCAGGCCCCAGGCCAGGCCGCCGGCGGCCAGGGCCAGAACCGGCACGCCGACCAGCAGAGGCAGGTTGTTCGAAGTCTTCCGCTTGCGGGTCGAGGTGCGCGCATAGACGGGCGCTTGCGGAAACAGTGCAGAACCATCGCCGGTCGCGGCGATCGCGGGTTCAGGACCATCGAGATTCAAGGCAGGCATTTGGATCCTCCTCAGCTATCCTTGTCGGGATAAGTAACGGGAGGTTTCCGGTGGGGTTCCGCTGGTCGCGGAATGGTTCCGTTTCTGCCGGATTCGGGCCTTAATTCTTGTGGCGCTTGCCTGTCGGCTGGAGGAAGTGGCCCGGACGGAGGCTCACTTCCTCCGTAAAATCCCCGCGAAAGCGGGGACCCAGGCTTTTTCTGCCACCCACGGCGCTCGACGATAAAACGCCTGGGCCCCCGCTTTCGCGGGGGTTTTACGGATTGGGGTAAGGCGAGCCGCAGTCGTCCTCAATATCCCAGCGCCACCCCGTCCTTGCGCATCTCGGTCGCGGCCGCATACCGCCCCGGCCAGCGCTCTATGGCCTGGTAGCCGCCATAGCCGCCGGCGTCGGTCTTCAGTTTCCAGCCGATGGCCTCCAGCGCTTTGCGGGTTTCCGCCGGCACGCCGCTCTCCAGGTCGAGCGCGGTGACGTCCTCGGCCGCGACGCCGGTCGGTTCGGGCGAGCCGCCGTGGTGCCAGCGCGGGGCGTCGCCGGCTTCCTGCACACCCAGGCCGAAGTCGACCATGTTGCTGATGATCTGGGTCTGGCCCTGGGGCTGCATGTCGCCGCCCATGACGCCGAAGGAGAGCCACGGCTCGCCCTTGCGGGTCGCGAAGCCTGGGATGATCGTCTGGAAGGGCCGCTTGCCCGGGGCGTAGATATTGGGGTGGTCGTCGGTCAGGGCGAAGAGCTCGCCCCGATCCTGGAACATGAAGCCCAGGCCGTCGGGCGACAGGCCAGACCCCATGCCGCGATAGTTCGACTGGATGATCGACACCATCATCCCGTCCTTGTCGGCGGTAGTGAAATAGGTGGTGTCGCCCTTGCTGGGCGCCGCGCCCGGGAACGACGGCGTCCAGATCTTGTCCGGACGGATCAGCTTGGCGCGCTCCTTGGCGTAGTCCTTGGAGATCAGCCAGTCGATCGGCGACTTGTAGAAGTCCTGGTCGGCATAGAACCGCGCGCGGTCCTCATAGGCCAGGCGCTTGGCCTCGACGGCGTGGTGGATGGCCTGGGCCGACTGGAAGCCCATACCGGCCACGTCGAACTGCTCGAGGATATTGAGCATCTGCAGGGTGGCCAGCCCTTGCGTGTTGTCGGCCAGGGCGTGGACGTCGACGCCGCGATAGCCGGTGGTGTGGACGCTGGTCCAGACGGCGCGGTTGGCGGCGAGATCCGCCTTGGTCATCCAGCCGCCGATGCGCTTGAAATAGGCTTCGATCGTGGTGGCGATCTCGCCCTCGTAGAAGGCGCGGCCGCCGCCCTGGGCGATCAGGCGATAGGTGCGGGCCAGGGCCGGGTTCTTGAAGATCTCGCCTTCGACGGGCGTCTTGCCGGTGGGGGCCCAGACCTTCTTGAAGTTCTCGACCTCCTCGATGTTCGAGGCGGGATTGGTGAAGCGGCGATGGCTGCCGGCCAGGTAATAGGCGACGTTCTGGGTGACCGGATGGCCTTCCTCTGCGGTGGCGATGGCGGGCTCGAAGAGGTCGGCCCACTTCAGCTTGCCGTAGCGCTCGTGCAGGGCTCGCCAGGCGTCGACCGCGCCCGGCACGCTGACGCTGACCGCGCCCCAGCTGGGGATCTTGCCGTCCTTGGCGCGGCTGCGCACCGTCTCCAGCGACAGCCCCTTGGGCGATCGGCCCGAGCCGTTCAGCCCCACCACCTTGCGGGTCTTGGGATCCCACAGCAGCACGTAGCAGTCGCCGCCGATCCCGCACGAGATCGGCTCGCACAGGCCCAGCATGGCGTTGGCGGCGATGGCCGCGTCGGCCGCCGAGCCGCCCTTCCTCAGCACCGCGATCGCCGCCTGGGTGGCTAGCGGATGCGCCGTGGCCGCCGCGCCGTGGATCCCCCAGGCCGCCGAGCGCGAGGCGAAGCTGGCGCCGTCCACCCGGTCGCCGCCGTGCACGTCTGGCCGCTTCCGGTTGGGATTGGGCCCGGTGATGATCTGCGACTGGGCATAGGCCTGCCCGGCGAAGGCGGCGGCCGGCAGGGCGGCGAAGAAGGTGCGGCGGCGCATGGCGAAGTCCCACGAAAACGGCGACTCCGTTTCTAGGGGCGGCCGGGAGGGGAGGCTAGGCGTTGCGCGAAAAGTGGGTGGCGTGGGAGGAAACCCCCTCAGTCGGCTTTGCCGACAGCTCCCCCAGAGGGGGAGCATCTTGAGGGCGAGGCCGTCAGCCAAGATCCTCCCCCTCTGGGGGAGGTGGCCCGGAGGGCCGGAGGGGGGACGTTTTCAGCTTCCGTAGAACCGGCCGACCACCAACAAACGCCCCCCACCGATCGCTTCGCGATCGCCTCCCCCAGAGGGGGAGGTTCCGCGAATTCTACCCCAGCGCCAGCTCGTCCAGCTCCTTGCCCAGCATCAGCGCCAGGGCCTCGACCACCAGTACGTGGTCCTGGCGCTGGGGCAGACCCGAGACGGTCACCGCGCCGATGCAGCCCAGGCCCCGCACCAGCAGCGGGAAGCCGCCGCCGTGCGTGGCGTAGTCGCGGGCCGGCAGGCCGTGCTTGGCCTCCAGGGTCTCGCCCTTGGCGGCGAGGGCCAGGCCCACGCCGTAGGAGCTCTTGGAGAAGTGCAGCACCGTGTTGCGCTTGCGGCGCAGCCAGTCGGCGTTCTCGCCGGTCGAGCCGGGCAGGGCGGCGTGGAACAGGGCCCGGTCACGCAGCGACACGTCGATGGCCAGCGGCGCCTTGCGGGCCAGGGCCGCGTCGCGCAGGCCAGCCCCCAGGGCCCAGGCGGTGTCGAGATCGAAGTGCGGAAACACCAGCGCCGCTTCCTGGGCGGCGATGCGGGCGATGTCGTCCTGGTGGCTCATCAGGCGGCCTCGACGCTCAGTTCGCGACGTTCGGCGGCCGAGCGGGCGGCCATATCCAGCAGCTCCATCACCTGCAAGGCCTCGCGGGCCGGCACGGGGGTGGGAGCGCCGGTCAGGATCGCGTCGCGCACCCCGGCGTAATAGGCCGCGTAGTCGCCGCGCGCGCCGGCCACGACCTCGGTGGTCAGGGCGTCGCCGTCGGCGCGGGTCAGGGTTCCGGGACGGGGATCGAGACCGAAGCCTTCGTCGGCCGGGGTCAGGCCGCGCTTGAGGGCGTCTTCCTGGGCGTCGAGGCCCTGCTTGATGAAGCTGCCCTTCGTGCCATGCACGGCCAGGCGCAGGTCGGCGGCGGCGGTCAGCAGGCTGCCGTGCAGGATGACGCGCAGGGCGTCATAGCGCAGCACGACGTGGAAATAGTCGTCGGCCCCCGCGCCCTCGCGCTGCACGCCGATGTCGGCGCTGACCGCCAGGGGCTGGCCGAACAGCTGCAAGGCCTGGTCCAGCAGGTGCGGGCCAAGGTCGAACCAGGCGCCGGAGCCCGGGCCGGCCCGCTCGCGCCAGCGGTCGCGCACGGTCGGGCGGAAGCGGTCGAAATGGCTTTCGTACTGCGTGACCTCGCCCAGCGCGCCCTCGGCGATCAGGCCCTTGAGGGTCAGGAAGTCGGCGTCCCAGCGACGGTTGTGGAACACCGACAGCAGACGGTCTGCGGTCTCGGCCGAGGCGACCAGGGCGCGGGCCTCGTCGAGGGTGACGGTGAACGGCTTGTCGACGACCAGATGCTTGCCGGCGGCGAGCGTGGCCTGGCCCTGCGGGGCGTGCAGCTCGTTCGGGGTGGCGATGACGACGAGGTCGATCTCGGCGTCGGCCAGGGCTTCGTCTAGGCTGGCGACCACCTTGGCCTCGGGATGGTCGGCGGCGACCTTGGCCGGGTCGCTGGAGACCACGGTGTGCAAGACGAGGCCCGGGGTCGTGGAAATCAGCGGGGCGTGGAAGGTCTTGCCGACATAGCCGTAGCCGACGAGGGCGACGTTGAGCGGGGCGGTGGCGGTAGCTTGAGACAACGTTGTCATAGCTTCAAGCTTAGGCCTTGATCACGGCGAGGTCACGGCGCCGCCGGTAAAAAGCGCCTGGAAATCCCCATGAAAAAAGCCCCCGGGCGCGGCTGCGTCCGGGGGCTCGATTTCAGTCAGGTCGCGAAGATCAGATCTTCACCGGCTCCATCTTGGGGGCGAGCAGGTGCACGACGAGCAGGGCGACGAGATAGGCGCTGCCGGCGACGATGAAGATCGGGGTGTAGGTGCCGATCGTCTCGAGGACCTGGCCGATGTACTTGGAGAACACCATGCCGCCCAGGGCGCCGAGCATGCCGCCGATGCCGACGACCGAGCCGACGGCGCCGCGCGGGAAGACGTCGGAGGGCAGGGTGTAGAGGTTGGCCGAGAAGCCCTGGTGGGCGGCGGTGGCGACCCCGATGATCAGCACCGCGACCCAGACCGAGCTGGCGAAGGAGGCGAACATCACCGGCACGGCCAGCAGGGCGCAGATCAGCATGGTCAGCTTGCGGGCGTGGTTGATCGACCAGCCGCGCTTCATCAGGTTGGACGACAGCCAGCCGCCGGCCACCGACCCGACGTCGGAGAGCAGATAGATGGCGATCAGCGGCGGGCCGAAGGTCTTGAGGTCCAGGCCGTAGCGCTTGCCCAGGAAGTCGGGCAGCCAGAACAGGAACATCCACCAGATCGGGTCGATCAGGAACTTGCCCAGGGCGTAGGCCCAGGTCTCGCGCTTGGTCAAAAGCTTGCCCCAGCCGATCTTCTCGACCGGGTCGGCGGGGTCCTGCTCGATGTGAGCCAGCTCGGCCGCGCCCAGCTTCTTGTGCTCGCGCGGACGGCGATAGACCAGCAGCCAGATCGGCAGCCAGATCAGGCCGGCCACGCCGGTGACGATGAAGGCCATCTGCCAGCCGAAGGCCAGGACGATGCCGGGCACGACCAGGGGGGTGACGATGGCGCCGATATTGGTGCCGGCGTTGAAGATGCCGGTGGCGAAGGCGCGTTCCTTCTTGGGGAACCACTCGGCCACGGCCTTGATGCCGCCCGGGAAGCCGCCGGCCTCGCCGATGCCCAGGCCCATGCGGGCGAAGACGAAGCCGCCGAAGCCCTTGGCCGCGGCGTGGGCGATGTGGGCGATCTGCCAGATGGCGAAGGCCACGCCGAAGCCCCAGCGGGCCCCGATCTTGTCCATGATCTTGCCCCAGGCGAGGTAAGCCACGGCGTAGGCCAGCTGGAAGTAGAAGACGAGGTCGGCGTAGTGCTTCTCGTTCCAGCCGAACTCATGGGAGAGATCGGCCTTCAGCAGACCGATCGTCTGCCGGTCCACATAGTTGATGACCATCGCCGCGAACAGCAGGCTGACGATCACCCAGCGATAGCGACCGATCTTCTCGGATGGCGCGGGAGCCGTTGGTCGTTGCATTCTCGTTGTTTCCTCGCCCCTGCCTGTTTCTTTTCTCGTTGGCGCGTCCGGCTAGTCGGGCGGTCCGGCCAGCCGGCTCTCGATCTCGCCGACATAGGCGCGGGCGGCGTCGACGAAGGCCTGGGTGTTGCGCAGCAGGGCCGTGTCGCCGCGCCGGATCAGCCCGGCCGGGCGCGGACGTCCGGTGGCCGGCAGCGGCAGCAGGCGCAGCGCCCCGCGCAGCAGGTCGCCGGCCAGCATCATGTGCGGGATCACCGCCACCCCGTCGGTGGCGTAAAGGATCTCGCGGATCATCGCGACCGAGCTGGAGCGCAGCGGCTGGTGCGGGGCCACGCCCATCTCCGCCAGCAGCACGTCGATCTCCTGGCCCACCCGCTGCGAGACCGTCGGCAGCACCAGCGAATAGTCGGCCAGCACCGCCGCCGTCGCGTCCCGGCGATCGAAGATCGGGTGGTCGGCCCTGGCCACCACCGAGATCGGCTCGGAATAGAACGGCGTGCGCACCAGGCCGTCGGGCTCGGCCAGGGTGTAGAGGCGGCCGATGACCAGATCCAGTTCGCGCCGCGACAGCTGCGAGATCAGTTCCTCGGTGCGGCCCTGGATGACCCGCACCTCGATGTCGGGCCGGGCGATCTTCAGCCGGGCCAGGGTTCCGGGCAGCACGCCGGCCGCGGCCACGGGCAGGGCGCCGACCACCACCGGGCCGCCGTCGCCGCCCTCCAGGGCGTCGAGCTCGTCCTCCAGCCGGCCGATCTCGGCCAGCAGCCGGCGGGCGGCCGCCGCCACCGTCAGGCCGAAGGGCGTCGGATCGACGCCGCGCGCATGGCGGTCGAACAGCCGCGCGCCGACGATCTCCTCGATCTCCTGCAGGCTCTTGGTCAGGGCCGGCTGGCTGAGGCCCAGCGTCCGCGCCGCCTGCAGGATGCTGTCATGCGTGGCGATCGCGTCGATCACGCGCAGGTGCCGGAACTTCAGGCGCTGTTGCAGGTAGCGTCGCACTAGGTTTCCCGTTGGCTGGCGAGGGACTTTGTCCGCCGCTCGATGGCGTCGAGCAAGTCCCCAAGCTCGGCGGTCTGATCGCCGGCCGCGGCGAGACCCAGCGATCCCTGGCGGGCGTGGACCTCGACCGTGGCGCGGGCCATGGGCGAGGGCAGGCCGGCGGCCTCCAGCATCACCGCCGCCTCGGCCATCTCCTCGCTGCGGCGCTGGCCGTGCACGAGGGGGCGGGTGAGGAGGTAGCGGGCCAGGGCCGGCCAGTCCGGATGGGGGATGGTGTTGCTCAGCGAGGCCAGCACCTGCGCCTCGACGCCGTAGTGGCGGGCGCTGGCCAGGCTTTCGGTGACGATCGCCTCCAGTCCCTTGACGAAGACGCTGCGCGACAGCTTCACGGCCGACGGTCCGCCGACCGCGTCGCCGAACACCTCGGCGGAAAAACCCAGGCGCCCGAGCAGAGGCAGGATCGCCGTCGCGTGCGGTCCGCCGAGCAGGATGGGGGTCCTGATCCGCCTGGGCGCGATCGGGGCCATGACGGCCGCCTCGACATAGCGGTCGATCAGGGCCGCCTGCGCCTGGCGGGTCTGGGGGGCGACGGAGTTGAGATCGAGGAAGAAGGCCTCGGCCAGATGCGGCGCGGCTTCCAGGGCGACGTTGACCGCCTCGCCGGCGGTGACTGCGCTGATGACGAGGTCGCGGTCCTGGCAGGCCGAGGCGATGTCAGGCGTCGTGCGCGCGCCGGTCTGGGCGGCGGCTCGGGCGGGAGCGGAGGCGGCGTCCGCCAGCAGGCGGTCGTGGACGACGATGTCCGTGAAGCCGGCCTGGGTCAGGTCGGCGTGCAGGGTCTGGCCGACCTCGCCGAAGCCGATCAGGGCGAGGCGCGGGCTCATGGGCGGCCGTCCCAGACGCTGGACGGCACGAAGACCTGGCCGGTCATCAGCAGCCGCGCGGTGCGCAGCAGGGCGGCCGAGACCACCTCGCCCTCGGGAGACAGGGTCAGCAGGGCGGTGAACTCGCCGGTCGGATGCTCGACGCTGACGGCGATCTCTCCCGTGGCGTCCGGCAGGCTGGCGACGGAGGCGGCGACCGAGCCCTTCAGGCAGGCGGCGGTGGCGACGCTGACCGCGCCGAACACGCCGATCGCCTTGTGCACCGTGTGCGGGATGAAGCTGCGGGTCGACAGGGCGCCGCCCGCCGTCGGGGGCGAGACCAGGGTGATCTTGGGCACGGTGGCGTCGGTGACGTCGCCCAGGTTCATGCGCCGGCCGGCCTCCAGGCGGATGGCCTCGACCCTGGCGCGGAGCACGGCGTAGGCTTCCAGTTCGGCCGGCGCCTCGTCGCCGGTCACGCCCAGGTCGGCGGCGCGGACCACCACCACAGGCATGCCGTTGTCGATCAGGGTGGCCTCGACGCCTTCGATGACGTCGATGACGTTTCCGGTCGGCAGCAGGGCGCCGCAGGAGGATCCCGCGACGTCGGCGAAGGCGATGGGGATCGGCGCGGCCGAGCCGGGCACGCCGTCGATCCGGCAGTCGCCCTCATAGTTCACGCGCCCGCCGGGGGTCTCGATGCGGGCGGTCGCCAGGCCGTCGGTGTTGCGCATGAAGATGCGCACCGGCGTCTGGCCGTCCTGGGCCGCGACCAGGCCCTGTTCGATGGCGTAGGGGCCGATCCCCGCGAGGATGTTGCCGCAGTTCTGGCGGTCGCTGACCTTGGCCTCGGCCACCGAGACCTGCAGGAACAGGTAGTCGACATCGGCGTCCGGTCGCGAGGAGCGCGAGACGATGGCGACCTTGCTGGTCAGGCTGTCGGCGCCGCCCATGCCGTCGATCTGGCGATCGTCCGGCGAGCCCATGGCCGCCAGCAGCACCTTGTCACGCAGGGCCTCGTCGGCCGGCAGGTCCTCGGCCCGGAAATAGAGACCCTTGGAGGTGCCGCCGCGCAGGACGGCGCAGGGAATGGCCGTCTGCATGGGCTCAGGCGTCCCCGTTCTTGGTATGCTCGACATAGACGAGGCCGGCGGCGGCGAGCCTTTCGCGCATCTTGTAGAGATCCAGGCCCAGCACCCCGGACGCCAGCTGGGCGCGCTTGTCGACCTCGGCGGCCTCGCGCTTGGCCGAGGCGGCCAGCACCGCGTCGGCGTCCTTGCGGGCCACCACCACCACGCCGTCGTCGTCGGCTACGATCACGTCGCCCGGTCGGATCAGGGCGCCGCCGCAGACCACCGGCACGTTGACGTCGCCCAGGACCGCCTTGACCGTACCCTGCGCCGAGATGGCGCTGGACCAGACGGGAAAACCCATCTCCTTCAGCACGGCCACGTCGCGCACCCCGGCGTCGATGACCAGGGCGCGGACGCCGCGCGCGATCAGCGAGGTGGCCAGGAGGTCGCCGAAATAGCCCGCGTCGCTGAACGAGGTCGGGGCGACGACGAGAATGTCGCCCGGCCGGCACTGCTCGATCGCCACGTGCAGCATCCAGTTGTCGCAGGGCGGCGAGGATACGGTCACAGCCGTGCCGGCCACATGCGCGCCCGGCCAGATCGGCCGCAGCTTGGGCGACAGCAGGCCGATGCGCCCCTGGGCCTCGTGGATGGTGGCGACACCGAAGGCCGCCAGGCCTTCTACCGCTTCCTTCGACGCCCGCGGCGGGTTGGTGACGACCTTGTTCAAGGCGAGCGCTCCGAAGCCGAAAATCTCTGCGGCGCCGGCGCGAGAAGCGCCGGGCCGAGGCTTGGCTAGCACCCGGTCCTGGGGGAGCGGCTATGCAATTTGGGTGGCGGCTATAACCAAAATCGTTGGTCGCAGCCGAAACGCCCATGCGGCGGGGCAGAACGTTATAGCCCCTGGAATTTTGTTATAGCGCGGTGGGGCGCAAGGCTTGCTACCGGCGTCGAGGGGATGACCCGAAGAGACCGGAGATGTTGGTGATTTCGTTGCGTTCCTTCGGCGTGTCGGCGGTTCTGGCCGGCCTCCTGGCCGTGTTCGGCGCGGGCGTCGCCTTCGCGCGTCCGGCGCCGGCCCTGGCCAACCTCGCAGCCGTAAAGCCGGTGATCGACTGCGCCGCCCTGGCCTCGGTCGATGTCAGCGACGCGGTCGGCGCCAAGACCACCATCACCTCCGCCAAGCTCTCCGGTTCCGGCGACAAGGCGTTCTGCGCCGTGCAGGGCGTCATCGCCCCGAAGATCCGCTTCGAGCTGCGCCTGCCGACGGCGGGCTGGACCCAGCGCTATCTCCAGGTCGGCTGCGGCGGCCTGTGCGGCGTGCTGAGCATCCGCACCGAGCACGCCGATGGCTGCACCCCGGTCAAGGACGGCGCCATCGCCCTGGCCTCGACCGACATGGGCCACGAGGGCAAGGGCGGCATGGCCACCATGGGCGACGGCGCGTTCGGCGCCGATCCGCAGGCCCGCATCGACTTCGCCTATCGCGGCGTGCACCTGACCTCGGTCGCGTCCAAGGCCCTGATCGCCAGGTTCTACGGCCAGGCGCCGCGCTACAGCTACTTCTCGGGCTGCTCGGACGGCGGCCGCGAGGCGCTGATGGAGGCCCAGCGCTTCCCCGGCGATTTCGACGGGATCGCGGCCGGCGCGCCGGCCATGGTCTTCACCGTCCAGAACAGCTTCTACCACGCCTGGCAGGCCCGCTCGAACATGGACGCGGCCGGCAAGGCGATCCTCATCGCCTCGCGTCTGCCGATCCTGCACGCCGCCGCCCTGGCCTCGTGCGACGCCGTGGACGGACTCAAGGACGGCCAGATCGACGATCCGCGCGCCTGCCGTTTCGATCCCGGCGTCGCCCAGTGCAAGCCGGGCCAGGCGAGCGACGCCTGCCTGACCGCCGCCGAGGTCGAGACCGCCCGCAAGCTCTATGACGGCCCGCGCGACGCGGCCGGCAAGCCCTTCACCCTGGGCCAGCCGCAGGTCGGTTCGGAACTGTCCTGGGCCGGCGTCTTCGTGCCGCGCTCGGCAGACCAGGTCCCGGGCAGCTGGGGCATGGCCGAGCAGCCGGTGAAGTACGTGTTGTCGCGGACCAATCCGCAGGCCGACTACAGCCTGGCCGACTTCAAGTTCACGCCCGAGCAGTTCGCGGGCCTGAGCTGGGCTCATGGCCTCTACGACGCCACCGACACCGACCTGTCGGCCTTCGCGGCCAAGGGCGGCAAGCTGATCCTGTGGCACGGCTGGTCGGACCCGCACATCTCGCCGCTGAACACCATCGCCTATCGCAACGGCGTGGTGGCCGAGCTCGGCCAGGCCAAGGCCGACGCCATGATGCGGCTCTTCCTTTTCCCCGGCCTCTATCACTGCTTCGGCGGCGACGGCCTCTCGCAATTCGACATCGTTAGCCCGCTGATGGCCTGGGTCGAGGCCGGCGCCGCGCCGAACGCCATCGAAGCCGCCAAGGTCGACATACCGGCCATGACGGGGCCGCCGCCGGCCGGCGCGGACGTCCGCCAGATGACGATGCCCGACGCCTCGGCCCTGAAGCCCAGCCGTGTGCGGCCGGTCTACGCCTATCCGCAGGTCGCGGCCTATACGGGCTCGGGTTCGATCGATGCGCCGGAAAGCTTCGCGCCCAAGACCCCGGCGTCCGAGCCGGCCGTCCGCGACGCCTACGCCGCCCCGTTCATCGCCCCGCGTTTCCACCAGGACTGCCGTGTCGAGGCCGGCGCCCTGGCCTGCGCGCCGTCCAAGCCCTGAGGAGAGCACCCATGGCCAAGCTCATCGGCGCGATCGGCGTCTCTCACACCCCCACCATCGGCTACGCCCGCGACCGCAAGCTGGCGCAGGATCCCGTCTGGGCCCCGATCTTCGAAGCCTTCGAGCCGCTGAAGGACTGGCTGGCCGAGCAGAAGCCCGACGCCCTGGTGATGATCTACAACGACCACGTCACCTCGTTCTCGTTCGACCACTACTCGGCCTTCGCCCTGGGCGTGGGCGACCAGTACGCCGTGGCCGACGAGGGCGGCGGGCCCCGCGACCTGCCGGCCGTGCCGGGCCATGCCGAGTTCGCCCGCTACCTGGCCCGCGCCGTCATGGCCCAGGACTTCGACCTGTCGTTGTTCCAGCACAAGCCGCTGGACCATGGCTGCCTCTCGCCGTTGTGCCTGCTGACTCCGCCGGAAGAGACCTGGCCGATCCCGATCGTGCCGCTGCAATGCGGGGTGCTGCAGTTCCCCGCGCCCTCGGCCAAGCGCTGCCTCGACCTCGGCAAGGCCCTGCGCAAGGCGATCGACGCCTGGCCGGAGGACAAGCGGGTGGTGATCGTCGCCACCGGCGGCCTGTCGCACCAGGTGCACGGCGAGCGGGCGGGGTTCAACAACACCGCCTGGGACGAGGCCTTCCTCGACATGCTGCAGAACGATCCCGATCGCCTGGCCGGCATGACCCACGCCGAATACGCCAAGCTGGGGGGCTTCGAGAGCGCCGAGGTGATCATGTGGCTGATCATGCGCGGGGCGATGTCGGACAAGGTCGCCTGCCACCACCGCACCTATTACCTGCCGTCGATGACCGCCATCGCCACCGTCCGCTACGAGGATCAGGGCGAGGATACCGCCGAGGCCGAGCGCGAGCGGGTCCGCCACGAGACCACGCGCCAGCTGGAAGGCGTCGAGGACCTGGAGGGCACCTATCCCTTCACCCTGGAGGTCAGCGCCAAGGCCTATCGCGCCAACCGCTTCCTGCAGAACCTCGTCGATCCCGCCGCCCGCGCCCGGTTCCTGGCCGATCCCGAGGCCGAGTTCGAAGCGGCGTGCCTCAGCGACGAGGAGCGCGATCTGATCCGCCGCCGCGACTGGGGCGGCATGATCCGCTACGGCTTCATCTTCTTCGTGCTGGAGAAGCTGGGCGCGGTGCTGGGCGTGCCCAATCCGCAGATCTACGCGTCCATGAAGGGGCTGACGCTGGAGGCCTTCCTGGCCACCCGCAACGCCCAGATCACCTATTCCGTCTCGCGCAACTGACGGACCGCTTTCCTTCCGAAACCGTCGAGCCCGGCGCGTTCCCGCGCCGGGCTTTTCCTTGTCCTGGCGGGGGTCCTATCGATCCGGGCGATGGCTCCGGGCTTGGTTATAGGTTCCCGCGTTTATCTATAACCGTCGCGTCCCCGGAACGCTGTTAGCTGACCTTGGCCGAAATCTCGGTCCGTCCTTGAGAAGTCTCCCACGAGGAGGCCGAAGGCGAAGGTCTCTAGGGAGGAGGGGTGCGATGCGTAGGAAGACTATGCTCCTGGCCGCGACGGCGGTGTTCACGGGAGTGATCGGAGCGGGGCAGGGGGCTCTGGCCCAGACGACGCTGCCGCCGGCCGATCAGGGCGGCTTCGTGATCGAGGAGGTGGTCGTCACCGCCCGCCGCGTCACCGAAAACCTCCAGGACACGCCGGTCTCGGTGTCGGCCTTCACCGGCGACATGCTGGAGCGCCGCCAGATCAACAGCACGGCCGACCTCGACGACGCCACGCCCAGCCTGCAGTTCGCCCCCGTCTCGCCGCTGACCGGCAATTCGTCGGCGGCCCAGATCTTCATCCGCGGCGTGGGCCAGACCGACGCCACCGCCGGCGTCGATCCGGGCGTGGGCCTCTATATCGACGATGTCTACATGGGCTCGGCGGTCGGCGGGGTCATGGACTTCCGCGACATCGCCGGGGTGCAGGTGCTGCGCGGCCCGCAGGGCACGCTGTTCGGCCGCAACACCATCGGCGGCGCCATCCTGCTGACCACGGCCGCCCCGGGCGAAGACTTTGGCGGCAGCTTCAAGGCCGGCTTCGGCACCGACAACCTGCGTGAAGGGATCCTGGCGCTGAACGTGCCGATCTCCGACACCGTCAAGACCCGCTTCACCTACGGCACGCGCGTGCAGGACGGCTACGTCACCCGCCTCTACGACGGCAAGAAGCTGGGCGACGTCAACACCTTCACGATCACCGGCAAGGTCCGCTGGACGCCGACCGAGAAGTTCACCGCCGAGCTGCGCGGCGACTACACCAAGTCCGACGAGAACGGCGCGCCGCTGGTGTTCGCCGCCATCAACGAGAGCTCGGCCTTCCCGCGGGCGGTCAGCTACGCCGCCGGCTGCCCGGGCATGGCCTCGGTCGGAACGACCGTGCCAATGGTCAAGGACGCCCGCTGCGCCAACGACTATTACAACGCCGGCAAGTACGCCAACAACGGCACCCACCCGGTCAACAGCGACCTGGAGAACCTCGGCGCCTCGCTGCTGCTGGAATACAAGCTGGCCGACGCCCTGACCCTGAAGTCGATCACCGCCTACCGCACCCTGGAATGGGCCGGCAGCCGCGACGCCGACAACACCCCGTTCCCGATCCTGGCGACCGACTATTCCAGCAAGGGCTTCCAGGCCAGCCAGGAGTTCCAGGCGCTGTATTCGGGTTCGCGCCTGACCGGCGTGGCTGGCCTGTTCCTGTTCCGCCAGGCCGTGGACGACATCCTGACCGTCACCCTGTCGCCGCCGACCGCCCCTACGGGCACCCGCGACAGCAACAACAACGAGGTCCGCAACAAGAACTGGGCGGCCTTCACCCAGTGGACCTTCAAGGCGACGGACGCCCTGAGCGTCACCGCCGGCCTGCGCTACACCGACGAGACCAAGGGCTCGCGGCCGTATCAGTTCAACTACTCGAACCCGACCGTGCTCTACGTGCCCTACAAGCTCTATGAGCGGAAGTTCTCGGCGACGACGGGCTCGTTCCAGGCGCAGTACCGCTGGAACTCGGCGCTGATGACCTATGCCAGCTGGTCGCAGGGCTTCAAGGGCGGCGGCTTCAACAGCCGCTTCAACGGCGTCGTCGCATCGGGCCAGCCGCCGTCGTTCGAGCCGGAAACGGCCGAGACCACCGAAATCGGCGCCAAGCTCGATCTGGGCGGCAAGCTGCGGATCAACGCCGACATCTTCTCGACCGCCTACGAGGACCTGCAGTTCACCTACCGCGTCGGCACCGCGCCCTACCTGTTCAACGCCGGCAAGGCGACGATCAAGGGCCTGGAGGTCGAGTACACCTACGTGCCGACCAACAAGCTCGTCATCGAAGGGGGCTTCAGCTATCTCGACGACAGCATCGACGAGGTCTCGACCATCGTCGGCGCGACCACGGCGGTCACCACCAACAGCCAGCTGCCCTATACGCCCAAGTGGCAGGGCAACGTCTCGGTGGCCTACACCGTCGATCTGTCGGGCGACCTGACCCTGATCCCGCGCGGCGAGATCGTCTACACCGACAGCCAGTTCTTCGACGCCGGCAACACCAAGGAGATCGCCCAGCTGGACGCCATCACCAAGCTGAACGTCGGCGTGGTGCTGGAGAACAAGGTCGCCGACTGGAAGGCGCAGCTGTCGGTCAACAACCTGACCAAGGAGATCTACCCGGTGGCGGGCAACTCCTCGCTCAGCACCAGCTCCGGCTATGCCGAGGTGGCCTACAACCGCGGCCGCGAAGTGGCCCTGTCGTTCACCAAGCGCTTCTGAGGCGAAGCAGCCGGTCAGCCTTTCGCGGGCTGGCCGGCTTCTGTCGACTGTTCCTCCGGTTGCGACCCGATCGGCGGATGACGCCGATATGGCGGCTGGTCGACTCTATCTATGGGGGAGTGGCCCTCCGAACCGTCGATTTGCAAGGTGATCGATTGGTCCCACAGGCGCCGGGCGATCTTGCGGCCAAGTCCTTCTCCGCGCGGGGGCGAGGGCTGGCCTGTGATCTCCGGAGCTCTCGATCGCCCCATTCCGCCCACCGACGATCATGGACAACCGCTTTTGAATTCGGGTGTTGCGCGGGTTTCAGGCGTCGCGCCGTTCGAGGGCGCCGGCCCTTCGGCGGCGTCGGCGTCTGGGTGCGGGCAGGGCCTTCCGCAGGTGCGAAACCAGAGCTTCAGGTCTGGAACGAAATCGGTTTTGCGCCTCGAAAGCCGACACGCAATTTTCGCGTTTGCGATGATGTTTCGCAATTGCAAACCTTAGCGTGACAAGCGTAATCTGCCCGCGTCGGTTGTGGTGGGGCGTAGGGTGACCAGTTCGCGTGCGGAGGGGGACGAAGGCCTGGAGTGCCTCGTTCTCATCCTGGGGTTTCATCAGATTGGCGCCGATCCCCAACAGCTTCGCCATGCCCTGGGCAAGGGCGCGCCGGCGGATACTGGCGACCTGGTCCGCCTCGCTCGCCGCATGGGCGCCAAGGCCAAGATGACCCGCCTGCCGCTGCGACGGCTGGAAGATGCGCCCCTGCCGGCGATCGCCAAGGGCCGCGCCGGCGACTTCTTCATCGTGGCGCGCGCCGTCGCGGGCGAGGTGCTGGTGCAGTGGCCCGGCCAGCCGCCCAAGACGCTGTCGATGGACGACCTGTTCGCCGTCTGGGACGGCGAGGCGGTGCTCGTCACCTCGCGCTCGGAGGTCCCCGGCGGCGGCAAGTTCGACGTCACCTGGTTCATTCCGGCGCTGGTCAAGTATCGCGGCCTGCTGGGCGAGGTGCTGGCCGCCTCCCTGACCCTGCAGCTCTTCGCCCTGGCCACGCCGCTGATCTTCCAGGTGGTGATCGACAAGGTGCTGGTGCACCGCGGCCTGACCACGCTGGACGTGCTGGCCATAGGCCTGGGTTCGGTGATCCTGCTGGAGACCCTGCTGGGCGGCCTGCGCGCGGCGCTATTCACCCACACCACCAGCCGGGTCGACGTCGAGCTCGGCGCGCGGCTCTACCGCCACCTGCTGGCCCTGCCGATGGCCTATTTCGAAAGCCGGCGGGTGGGCGACACCATCGCCCGGGTGCGCGAACTGGAGACGATCCGCGAGTTCCTGACCTCGTCGTCGGTCACCCTGGTCATCGACCTGCTGTTCACGATCATCTTCCTCGTGGTGATGTGGTTCTACTCGCCGTGGCTGATGCTGATCGTGTTGGTCGCCATCGCCCTCTACGCCCTGACGGCGGGCCTGATCACCGGCCCGCTGCGCCGGCGCATCGAGGAGCGCTTCCAGCGCGGCGCCGAAAGCCAGGCCTTCCTGGTCGAGAGCGTCGCCGGCATGCAGACCCTCAAGGCCGCCGCCGTCGAGCCGCAGATGCAGACCCGCTGGGAGCGCCTGCTGGCCGGCTATGTCGCCGCCGGCTTCAAGGCCGCGCGGCTCAACATCTGGGGCGGCCAGGCGATCCAGCTGATCAACAAGGCCTCGACCGTGCTGATCCTCTATATCGGCGCGCGCCTGGCCCTGACCGGCCACATGACCGTCGGCGAGTTGGTGGCCTTCAACATGCTGGCCGGCCGGGTGGCCGAGCCCGTCCTGCGACTGGCCGGTCTGTGGCAGCAGTTCCAGGAGGCGCGGGTCGGCATCGCGCGCTTGGGCGACGTGCTCAACAGCCCCACCGAGGCCCAGTTCTCGCCTTCGCGCGCCGCTCTGCCGCGCATCGAGGGGCGCATCGCCTTCGACGACGTCACCTTCCGCTACAAGCCGGGCGGCCGCGAGGCTATCCGCCGCGTCAGCCTGGCGGTCGAGCCGGGCGAGGTGATCGGCGTGGTCGGCCCCTCGGGCTCGGGCAAGTCGACCCTGACCAAGCTGGTCCAGCGCCTCTACGTGCCCGAGAGCGGCCGCGTGCTGGTCGACGGCGTCGACCTGGCCCAGGTCGATCCGGCCTGGCTGCGCCGGCAGGTCGGCGTGGTGCTGCAGGAGAACCTGCTGTTCAACCGCTCGGTGCGCGAGAACATCGCCCTGGCCGACCCGTCGCTGTCGATGGAGGCGGTGATGGCCGCCGCCAGCATGGCCGGCGCCCACGACTTCATCCTGGAACTGCCCGAAGGCTACGACACCGTGCTGGAAGAGCGCGGCTCCAACCTGTCGGGCGGCCAGCGCCAGCGTGTCGCCATCGCCCGGGCGCTGATCACCAATCCCCGCATCCTCATCCTCGACGAGGCCACCAGCGCGCTCGACGCCGAGAGCGAGGCGATCCTGCAGGCCAATATGCGCCAGATCGTCCGTGGTCGGACGGTGATCGTCATCGCCCACCGGCTCAGCGCCATCCGCATGGCCAGCCGCATCGTCACCATGGAGAACGGCCAGGTCACCGAGACCGGCACCCATGACACGCTGATGGCGGCCGGCGGCCGCTACGCTCAGCTCTGGCGCGCCCAGATGCATGGCCATCACGGAGTGGAGGCATGAGTCTGGCCGCCCACGTCCGCGTCTTCACCCAGGCCTGGAGCGAGGAAAGCCGCCGCCGTCGCGCCGGCGCCGCCCGCCAGCGGGTCGAGACCGCCTTCCTGCCGGCGGCGCTGGAGATCGTCGAAAGCCCGCCGTCGCCGATCGGCCGCGCCATCAGCTGGACCATCGTCGCCGCCGCCTTCGGGGCGCTGGCCTGGTCGTGCTGGGCCAAGGTCGACATGGTCGCCGTCGCCGAAGGCCGCCTGGTTCCCACGGGGCGGCTGCGCAGCGTCGAGCCCTCCGACCCCGGCGTCGTCCGCGCCATCGCCGTGCGCGAGGGCGAACGAGTGCGCCCCGGCCAGCTGCTGATCGCGCTGGACCCCACCGTGGCCGACGCCGACGCCGAAAGCGCCGTAACCGAGCTCTCCACCGCCGGCCTGACCCTGGCCCGCGCCAACGCCCTGCTAGGCTACGCCGCTGGCCGCGGCGGGGCCGTGATCGCGCCGCCCGACTCCGAGCCGACCGCGGTCGAGGCCGAGCGCCAGCTGGTGGCCGCCCGCATCCAGGCCTACGAGGCCAAGCGCGCCTCCCTGGGCGAGCGCCGCATCGGCGCCGAGGCCAGCGCCCGCCAGGCCGAGTCCGAGATCGTCAAGCTGCAGCGGACCCTGCCGATCCTGCAGCGCCAGCTCGACGACCAGAAGGGCCTGGAGGCCAAGGGCTACGGCGCCCGCCAGAAGCTTCTCCAGCAGGAGCAGGCCATGGTCGCTGCCGAGCAGGACCTGATCTCCCAGCGCGGCCGCCTCGATGAGGCCCGCGCCCAGGTCGCCTCGCTGTCGCGCGACGCCGCCGAGCTGCGCGAGCAGTTCGTCGGCCAGGCCGCCCAGGAGCGCGCCGAGGCTGAGGGCCTTGCGGCCACCCGCGCCGACTCCCTGCGCAAAGCCGAGCAGAAGCGCCAGCTCCAGACCCTGACCGCCCCGGTCGGCGGCGTCATCCAGGCCGTGTCGGTGACCACGCTCGGCGAGGTGGCCGAGACCGGCAAGGCCCTTGTCACCATCGTCCCCGACGGCGAGGCCCTGGTGGTCGAGGCCCTGGTCCTCAACAAGGACGCCGGCTTCGTGCGCACCGGCGACCACGCCATCGTCAAGCTCGAAGCCTATCCCTTCACCCGCTACGGCACGCTGCAGGGGCAGGTCGTGCAGATCTCCCCCGACGCCATCGTCGACGAGAAGCGCGGCCTGGTCTTCCCGGTGCGCGTGAAGCTCTCGACCACCCAGCTCAGCGTGGAGGGGCGTCGCGCCCTGCTGTCGGCCGGCATGAGCGCTTCCGTCGAGATCGTCACCGGCAAGCGCCGCGTGATCGACTTCATCTGGTCGCCGGTCGCCAAGACCATGAGTGAAGCGGGGAGGGAGCGATGAGGGCGGTAAAGGTCTTCTGCGGACTGCTGGCCGCGGCCGCCCAGCCCTTGCTGACGGCCTAGGACCCAACTGCTACCACCTAGAGTACAAGGCCGGCCCTCCATTCGGAGGGCAGGCCGACCCAACGGAGTTTCGATCATGGCCGACGGCGCTGCTTCCGCGACCGCTCCCCAGAAGACGGTGTCCCAG
>Ga0102591_1002391_pt1 | contig 20634 bp, 19 predicted proteins | sample AraplaCol_mCL_r2_2_FD_76860 | JGI IMG/M metagenome (GOLD analysis project Ga0102591, IMG submission 76860) | Arabidopsis root microbial communities from North Carolina, USA - plate scrape MF_Col_mCL_r2 (SPADES assembly) (version 2) | ecosystem: Host-associated > Plants > Roots > Endosphere... | reverse complement strand
AGATCCGCGAACGGCTGGTCAAGCCACACCAGTACACCCGCGTGCTGCTGGAGATCAGCGGCCAGATGCGCAGCTACCCGGCCGCCGTTCTTTACGAGATCGGCGCACGCTACCTGAGTTCGCCAAGCCGGCTGTCCATGCGCGAGGACGTGCTCTGGTGGGCAGCCGTGCTCACTGGGCGCAGCGACATCACCGAGGTCGATTACCGCTTTCTCAAGCGCGATGTCATCAGCAAGGCACTGGCCGAGATCGATGCCCTCTGCGAGGACTTCAGCCTCGAACTCATCGAACACAAGCAGGGGCGGCGCGTCGAGGAGATCCAGTTCCGCGTCCTGCCCAAGCTGCAGCAGCGCCTGGGCGCCGCAGACGATCCGAGCCGCAACGTGTTCGACCTCGAACTCGTCGGCAAGCTCATCGCGCTCGGCCTGAAGCAGGACGAGGCCCAGGATCTGTATGCGACCACGGATGAAGGGCAGTTGCGCGGCACCCTCGAGCACGTGGAGCAACGCCTTCGCAGCCAGGCGCTACCGGAACTCAAATCGCCGGCGGCGTATTTCAAGGACGCACTCAAGAAGGGATATGCCGGGGTAAAGGGGGCGATCGAGGTCTCCGAGCCGGCATCCACCCCGGCGTTGGCCCGCAGCCGGCCCGCGGCCGAGCTCAGCGGCGAGGACCGCATGCATCGAATCCGCGAGCTGTGGGAGAACGACCGCATGCAAAAGGCCAAAGTGCTCTACAAGGAGATGCCCGAGGCCGCACAGGCCGAGATGCGATCGCGCTTCGAAACCGAGCGGCTCGGGCAGATCGCGGCACCCATTGCGCGTGCCTGGCGTCGCGACGGGCCGGCCAGCCGCATTGCCGCGACGACCTTCCATCGCTGGCTGGCACAGGTCACCTGGCCCGAGGAACCCTCCGACCGCGTGTTGCTCGACTTCGCGCTGGCCCAGGGCGTGGCTGGAATGTAGGTAGGTCCGCAAAACCCGCCCGCTCACGCCGGCCTCGCGGACCAGCGCGGCCCCTTCGACACCGCCTCGGACAGCCTGTCCCGTCAGCGTGCCTTGGACCTGTCGCCACCCGGCAGGAACAACCGGTGCCTCAGGCTCCAGATGGTGGCACCGAGACGCAGATGCCTCTCGACGTTGAAGTCGTAGGCGCTGTCATGCAGATCTTCCTTTGCGATCAGCTCGGCGATGACGTCGAGCGCGTCCGCCGGCGTGTACCCCAGGCCCTCGCGCCCCATCTCAACGATGGTGGCCAAAATCTTCGTTCTGTCCATAGGTAGGAGGGCCTGCGGAGAAGTTGGGTGCTGCACCTTGGCTTCGAGCATCGTGTCTTGCGCGCGCAAGGCACCGATACGGGAGGTGTCGGGACAGGACGATCATGTGGAAAGCAATGAGGCTGCTGCGTTGTCGACGGCCTCTTGTCAGCGAACGCAGATCGCTGCCGTGGTCATCCATCGGCTCTCGTCGCCGTGACCCCCGCAGGTGCTCGTTCGTGTCTGGCCCTCCGACGAGTGGACGGGCAAGGATGCGTTTGAAGAATATGGAATGAATGGACGTCCGATGGGCATTCCGTGAAGGGGGCGGATCCGACGCACGCAGCGCTTCGGGACATCGGAGCAGGTCCCGAAAAAATGAAGGTCACGGGAACGTCACGCACGCGTGAAAGCATTCCGGCCTTTTGTCCACCGGACTTCCCCCATGCGCCCGAACTCCGTCCTCCGCCGCGCCATTGCAGGCGTACCTTCTTCGTCCCTGGGTCTCCTCTCGCTCCTGCTGGCCTCCTGTGGAGGCGGCGGTGGTGGGAGCGCTCCCTTGGCGCTGCCCCCGGCGCCCACAGCACCAGCGCCGACACCAGCGCCGACACCAGCGCCGTCACCGGCAACGACGCCCGCCAGCGTCAGCGGGATGGTGGTGGGAAGCTACTTCATCAATGCCAAGGTCTGCCTCGACACCAACGCCAACGGTCGCTGCGACGCCGGGGAGTCCTCGACACGCACGGACAAGCAGGGTGCCTTCACGCTCACCGGTTCAGGCGCGGGGATCGTGGCCGAGATCGGCACCGACGCCACCGAATTCGACCCGACCACATCGGCCTCAAAGCCCGTGAGCGCGCGGCTCGTGCTGCGCGCGCCGAAGGAAGCCCCGGGCGTGGTGGATTTCCATTCGACCGCGGTGGTCGCGGAGATGGAAGCAGGCGGTCTCGATTTCAAGGTGGCCAGCAGCAAGGTTGCGATCTCGGTCGGTGTAGTGGCGGCCAAGCTGCTCGGCGATTTCAATACCGAGAGCGATCCGGTGGCCAAGGCGGCGCTCCAGGCCGCGTCCGACGAAGGACTGCAGCGCATCCGCGACGCACTGGCATCGGCGACGGCCGACGACGACATCCGGGCCGTGCTGACGGCTGCCGCCCTGACCGACCGCTACTACCAGACCAAGGCGCCGTACCGCGCCCAGCAGGACGTTAGCACCTACGAGGTGGCGCCAGCTGGCTTTTCGCCGGTCTACACCCAGATGATCGCGCGCCACGGATCGCGCGGCCTGTCCAGCCTCAAGTACGACCTGGCCATCTACAACATGTGGAAGAAGGCGCAGGACGATGACGCGCTGACCCCATTAGGCGAGAAGCTCGGCCCTGATGTGCTGAAGATCATGAAGGCCAACTTCCTGCTCGGCTACGGCGTGGCGGGCATCAGCACGCCGGGCTACGGCAATGAGACGCAGGTGGGCATCAACGAGCACACGCAGCTCGCGGCACGTCTGGTGCAGCGCCTGCCCGCCTACTGGAAGCAGGTTGCCGACAGTGCCGGATCGGCGCCGCGGCAGATCGTGACCGTGACCTCCGGTGTCGATCGCGCGGTCGACAGCGGCAACTTCTTCGTGCAATCGCTCAAAGCTACACAGCCCGCGCTGGCACCGCTGGTCACCTATCCGGCGGCACCGGGGCCCTACCCTGATGCCGGCGCCGCGGTGAGCCAGCCGGCGGGCACCAACCGCTTCCTGCTGTACTTCCACAAGCTGGTGAAGGCCACCGACCTGGTGAGCAAACCGGCCGATCCCCTGTACACGACCTACCAGGACAGCCAGGCCTATCAGGCGTACAAGTCAGGCGATGCCGACCTGCTTGCCAAGCAAAGTGGCCTGACGCTCACGCCCGAGGCGACGGCGGCCGGCCGCTTGCTGCTGGAGCGGCTGTTTGCCAGGAGCTTTGTCGACAAGATCGCCGACGGCACCTACAGCTTCGCCAACTCCGGCAGCTTCAGCTATACGAGCGACGATGGCAAGTTCTCACCCAACCTCAGCGGCGACGGCAAGACCACGATCAAGTCGCTGGGCGACGCCGGATCGCTGATGTACGAGCTCTACGTGATCGCGCCGGCGATGCGCAGCGAGGCCGGCGTCGACTTTGCCGCCTACATGCCTGCCACGCAGGCGAAGTTCTTCGCCGCGCTGAACGACGGGTCCGATTTTTACGACAAGGGCCCCGGCATGAGCGAGAAGGGCGACATCACCTCGCGCATGTCGCAGATCCTGGTGGACGACATGTTCAACGAGGTCGATGCGATCGAGCGCGGCGATCGCTCGCATGCCGCCAAGCTGCGCTTCGCGCATGCGGAGATCCTCATGCCCTTCGCTGTGCGCATGGGCCTGAAGGGCGTGGACCAGAGCGTTCCCAAGACCGCGGCCTTCAGCTACGTGGGCAATGCATGGCGCGGTGAATACGTTTCGCCCATGGCCGCCAACATGCAGTGGGACGTGTACGCGGACGCCAGCGGCAAGCTGCTCGTGAAGATGCTCTACAACGAGAAAGAGACCGACTTCAAGGCCGCCTGCGACGGCGCGAAGAAGGCGGGAACCGCTCACTTCTACGATTACACGGCACTGAAGACCTGCTACGGCCACGTGGCTCCCTAGCGCCTTGCGGCGAACGAGCGGGCCGGCGGCGAGTCGGCCATGTCCCCACGCGGGGAAGCAAAGGCGGGTACATGAGGAGGCAATCGCGATGGTGGCCGATGTCGCCATGCCTGCGGACAGTTCGACAGTTCGCCCTATCCCAGGCTCCCAGGCTCTCAGACCCTCAGCCCCGCAAGGCGCTTTCAGCGAGGTTGGATGCCCGGCTGACGTGGGGCCGCAAGACGATCCCGCTGCTCGGGAGCTGGCCGCTTCGCGCTGGCGTCTCGGCCATGGAACCAGCCGATCGCCGTCGGCGCTTTTCCCCGAAGAGCCTGCTGCCTTTGGCTTTGTCCTTGCGTCAATCGTTTGCCGACCGGTGCAGCGACCCTCCAACGCAGCCTGAGAAGTCCGGACGGAAGCACGCGCTGAGCGTTGCGCTCGTGTGGTTCGACCGCGCTGGCACCAGCCCGTGGGGCAGGCGGCACAGCCGTGCGCGCGTCGACGGGGCCGGGTGATCAGGGCAGCGCAGCACCGCCGCGTGCAATGCCGAAAAAACCTTTCCGGCAGGCGCTTTCCATGGCGGATGCTGCCAGAACGGGAAGCGTGCCAATAGGCGTCGAATGATTAACGCATATCGAAGCACGTTTTTCGTATTTAACGAACGAAGCATCGCTGCCTAGCATCCGGTCTCGTCCAACCGGTCATAACAGGTCAGCCAGATGTCATCCGCCAAGGCGTTCGAGCCCATCGCCTTTTCCCCCGTTCCCCTCTATACCCAGGTGCGCGAGACGCTGCGAGAGCGCATCCTCGACGGCAGCTACGCACCGCACGCGCAGCTGCCTTCGGAAAGCGAGATGGTGGTGCTGTTCAAGGTCAGCCGCATCACGGTGCGCCAGGCATTGAGCGACCTCCAGCGCGAGAACCTGATCTTCAAGATTCCGGGCAAGGGCACCTTCGTCGCCAAGCCCAAGGCGTTCCAGCACCTGGGCCAGCTCGAGGGCTTCGCCGAGGCGATGGTGCGTATGGGCTACGAAATCCGCAACCAGGTCACGAGCCACAAGACCGTGCCGGCCGCGCCGCGCGTGGCACAGCGCCTGGGTCTGGCCGAGGGCGCCCCGGTCGCGCAGATCAAGCGCGTGCGCCACCTCAACCGTTCCCCGGTGTCCTACGAAGTGACCTACCTCCCGCATGCGATCGGCGAGCGACTGCGCCAGGCGGATCTGGCCGGGCGCGACATCTTCCTGATTCTGGAAAACGACTACGGCATCGCGCTCGGCCACGCCGATCTGCAGATCGACGCGATGCTCGCCGACGAGGTGCTCGCGCGGGCGCTGGTGGTGGCCGAAGGCACGGCCGTGCTGCGGGTGGAGCGGCTGACCCACACAGCCGGCGGTACACCGCTGGATTTCGAAGACCTCTACTTCCGCGGCGACGCCTTCCAGCACCGCCTGCGCATCGCGCGTGCGACACCGGCGCCCGCGCAAAGCAGCCACACCCCGAAGGGCAGCCCATGAACATCGTCACCCGCATCGTCGACGTGCTGGTCATCGGCGGCGGCACCGCCGGCCCAATGGCGGCCGTGAAGGCAAAGGAAGCCAACCCCGCGCTCGACGTCCTGCTGCTTGAGAAGGCCAACGTCAAGCGCAGCGGCGCCATCTCGATGGGGATGGATGGCCTGAACAATGCCGTGGTGCCCGGCTTTGCTACGCCCGAGCAGTACGTCAAGGAGATCACCACCGCCAACGACGGCATCGTCAACCAGAAGACGGTGATGGCCTATGCGCGCAACAGCTACGCGATGATCGAGGAGCTCGACCGCTGGGGCGTGAAGTTCGAGAAGGACGAGACTGGCGACTACGCGATGCGCAAGGTCCACCACATGGGCACCTACGTCCTGCCCATGCCCGAGGGCCACAGCATCAAGAACGTGCTGTACCGGCGCCTCAAGCGCGCGCGCGTGGAGATGTCGCAACGCCTCGTGGTCACGCGCCTGCTCACCGCGCCCGACGGCGCGATCGCAGGGGCGATGGCCTTCGACTGCCGCACGGCCGAGTTCCACGTGGTGCGCGCCAAGGCCGTGGTGTTGGCCACCGGCGCAGCCGGGCGACTGGGCTTGCCGGCCTCGGGCTACCTCTTCGGCACCTACGAGAACCCGACCAACGCAGGCGACGGCTACAGCATGGCCTAACACGCGGGCGCCGAGCTCTCGGGCATCGAGTGCTTCCAGATCAACCCGCTGATCAAGGACTACAACGGCCCCGCCTGCGCCTACGTGGCCGGGCCTTTCGGCGGCCACACCACGAACAACAAGGGCGAGCGCTTCATCGAGTGCGACTACTGGAGCGGCCAGATGATGATGGAGTTCTACAACGAGCTCCAGGGCGGCAACGGACCGGTCTTCCTCAAGCTGAACCATCTGGCCGAGGAGACCATCGCCACCATCGAGCAGATCCTGCACACCAATGAGCGGCCGAGCCGCGGGCGCTTCCATGCCGGTCGCGGCACCGACTACCGCGCGCAGATGGTGGAGATGCACATCTCCGAGATCGGCCTGTGCAGCGGGCATTCCGCTTCGGGCGTGTGGGTGGACGAGCATGCGCGCACGACCGTGCCCGGCTTGCATGCCGCCGGCGACCTGGCCTGCGTGCCGCACAACTACATGCTTGGCGCTTTCGTCTACGGCCGGCTTGCCGGAGAAAGCGCGGCACGCCACTGCGCCGACATCGAACTGCCCGAGCTCGACGGGGACCAGGTTGCGCGCGAGCACGCCCGCGTGAGTGCGCCGCTCGTGCGTGTCAGCGAACAGGGCAGGGCGGGGCTGCCGCCCGCGCAGGTCGAATACAAGCTGCGCCGCATGGTCAACGACTACCTGCAGCCGCCCAAGGTGACGCGCAAGATGGAGATCGGCCTTTCGCGCTTCGAGCAGATCCACGAGGACCTGGAACAGCTCAGCGCCGCCGGCCCGCACGAACTGATGCGCGCGATGGAGGTGCATGCCATCCGCGACTGCGCCGAGATGGCCGCGCGCGCTTCGCTGTACCGCACCGAAAGCCGCTGGGGGCTCTATCACCACCGCGTGGATTTCCCCCAGCGCAACGACCGCGAATGGTTCTGCCACGCACAGTTGCGCAAGCAGGGTGAAGCGATGGTGAGCTTCAAGCGCCCGGTCGATCCCTACATCGTGCCGCTGGATGCGCACGAGATGTCGGCCTACCAGCATCTGCGTGTACCCACCGTGGCCGGTGAGACCGCCGAGGCCTGAGCTTCGGCGCACGTCCTTGCACAGCATCCACGACAAGAAGAGAACCCACATGCCACTCGCTTTCAACCCCACCAGCGTGCCCGTGCGCGTGGACGAGGACAAGTGCATCGCCCACAAGGGCTGCACGGTCTGCGTCGACGTCTGCCCGCTGGACGTGCTCGCCATCGATCTCAGCAAGGGCAAGGCCTACATGAAGTTCGATGAATGCTGGTACTGCATGCCTTGCGAGAAGGACTGCCCCACAGGCGCGGTCACCGTCGACATTCCCTACCTGCTGCGCTGAGCCGCAGTCCGCACATTGCAACCGGAGCATCACGATGAAGACCCAGAGAATCCTGACCGCGTGGGCCGCGGCCCTCGGCCTGCTGCTGGCACTGCCCGCGGCTCAGGCCGAGACCATCCGTATCGCCATCGGCACGCAGGACACCACGATCAATTGCGCCACTGGCGGTTTGCTGATCCGTGAACTGAAGCTGCTCGAGAAGTTCCTGCCACGCACCGGCAAGTACAAGGACGCGCAGTATCAGATCGAGTGGAAGAACTTCACTTCGGGGGCGCCGCTGACCAACGAGATGGTCGCGGGCAAGCTTGACCTGGGCTCGATGGCCGATTTTCCTGGCAGCTTCAACGGCGCTGCCTTCCAGAAGGCCGGACGCAAGAGTATCTTCATCACGGTGCTTTCGGGCAGCACGAGCGGCAGCGGCAACGGCATCGTGGTGCCGAAGAATTCGAAGGTGCAGTCGATCAGCGAGCTCAAGGGGCGGACCATCTCCGTGCCTTTCGCATCGACTTCACACGGCATGCTGTTGCGCGCCATCCAGGCGCAGGGCTGGGATCCGCTGAAGGACGTGAATATCACGACCCAGGCGCCCGAAGTGGCGGGGCCCGCGCTGCAGGCCGGCAAGGTCGAGGCGCATGCCGACTTCGTGCCGTTCGCAGAGCTCTTCCCCTACCGCGGGTTCGCACGCAAGATCTACGACGGCTCGCAGGCGAACGCGCCCACCTTCCACGGCAGCTTGGTTGACGAGGACTATGCGAAGAAGTACCCCGAGGTGGTCGTGGCCTACTTGCGCGCGGCGCTCGAGGCCGACCGCCTCGTGGCGGCGGAGCCCGAGAAGTACAGCGAACTGATCGCCAAGGTCACTGGCATCGAGGCCGAGGTCAACTACCTGTTCCACGGCCCGCTGGGCCTGCAGACGCGCGACCTGAGCTGGAAGCCCGAGTACCGCCAGGCCGTGAAGACTTCGCTGGACACGCTGCGCCTGCTCAAGCGCACCGACAACGACATCGACGCCAATGCCTTCGTGCAGGACGGCTACGTCCGAACCGCCTTCAAGGAGGCGGGGCTGGACTACGACCGGCAACTGAAGAACTATGCGCGCGCACCGTTGGCGGCAAAGGACGCCGCCACGGGCAAGCCGATCACGGACACGAGCCGCGTGGCGCAGATCTGGGTCGCCGGCGAGGCGCTGGTGCGGCACTACGCCTCGCCCGAGAATGCCTTCGGCGACCTGCAGAAGCTGGAAAAGGCCGGCAAGAAGGCGCGTGTGGTGTATGCGCAGGACCGCAACAGCGGCAACAAGCTGCTGGCGGCCGATGCCTGGTTCGTGCTCGGGCCCAAGGGCGAGGTCGATGCCTTCCTGCTCAAGGAGCAAGCCGAGGGTTGGGCTACCAAGCATGGGGGCAGGGTGGCGGACTTCGCTGGCGTTCGCGCCGCGCTGGCCGGCTGACACCCTCTCGGATACCTCGAGCACCGCGCGCTCCCATCCATGATGGCCAGCTACTTCGTCTCCTCTGTCGCGATCCTTCGCGATGGCCTGCCGCGGGCCACCCTGCGCGTGGCCGCGCTGTTCGGTTGCCTGTTCGCGTGGCATTTGGCCACCGGCCAGCGCATCGACCTGGGCTTCATCACCTTCCGCAACGTGCCCTCGCCGCGCGAAGTGGCCGAATCGGCGTGGGCGCTCGCGCAGTCGCCGCTGGTGCTGGAGCACCTGGGCGCGAGCCTGCGACGCGTGTTCATCGGCTTCGGGCTGGCCGTCGCGCTGGGCGTGGCACTGGGCTTGGCCATCGGCCGCGCACGATGGGCCGAGGACGCACTCCTGCCACCACTGGAAGTCCTGCGGCCGATCCCCGCGGTGGCTTGGATCCCGTTGGCAATCCTGATGTTTCCCTCCTCGGAAGCATCGATGGTGTTCATCACCTTCGTGGGGGCACTGTTCCCCGTGCTGCTCAACACCGTCCACGGCGTGGAGGCCGTGGATGCGCGTCTCGTTGCCTCGGCGCGCAGCCTGGGCGCTGGCCGCTTCGCCGTGTTTCGCGAGGTGGTCCTGCCCGGTGCGCTGCCGAGCATCGTCACAGGCCTTGCGATCGGCATGGGCACGGCATGGTTCTGCCTGGTCACGGCCGAAATGATCTCGGGCCAGTTCGGCATCGGCTACTACACGTGGATGTCGTACACGATCCAGAACTACGCCGACATCGTGGTGGGCATGCTCTGCATCGGCGTGCTCGGCATGGGCAGCAGTGCGCTCGTGCGCAGGGCGGGCGAGCTGCTGATGCCCTGGCGCAGGGTGCAGGAGGCAAGACGGTGAAGGACGACGTGAGAGCCGGACGCATCGTCATCGATGGCTTGCGCGTGCGCCTCGGGCATGGCGCGCAGGCCTTCGACGCAGTGCAGGACATCACCTTGCAGATCGAGCCTGGCGAATTCGTTTGCCTGCTCGGCCCCTCTGGCTGCGGGAAATCGACGCTGCTGGGCGCGCTGGCCGGCCATCTGACGCTTGCCAGCGGGGCCATCCACGTGGATGGCGAAGCAGTGCGCGGACCGCATCCGCAGCGGGGGCTGGTCTTCCAGCACCACACGCTTTTCCCGTGGAAGAAGGTGCTGGACAACGTCGCCTTCGGACTGAAGATGCAGGGCGTCGGCCGTCGCGAGCGCGATGCCAGGGCGCACGAGATGCTGCGGCTCGTGGGCCTGGATGCCTTCGCGGGCTTCTATCCCTCCCAGCTCTCGGGCGGTATGCAGCAGCGCGCGGAGATCGCGCGGGTGCTCATCAACCATCCGCGCGTGATGCTGATGGACGAGCCTTTCGGCGCGCTCGATGCCCAGACCCGCCTGATGATGCAGCGCCAGTTGCTCGATGCATGGACGCGCGTGCGCACCACCATCGTCTTCATCACGCACGACATCGACGAGGCGCTGTTCCTCGGCGATCGCGTGCTCGTGATGGGGCCGCGGCCGGGCCGTATCGTCGCCGAGTTCACACCGGACTTCGCCCGCCCGCGTGATCCGTCGTTGGTCACTTCCTCCGAATTCATCGCGTTGAAGCGGCGTTGCCTGCAGCTGCTGCATCCGCATGCGGGATCCAGCGAGCCGCTGGAGCGCCTCACGCCACTCGGCAAGCCCGCTGCCGCTCAACTGCACTTTGCGATCTAGACACAAGAATGACCCTCTCGATCCTCGACAATCCCGAATTGCAGGCCATTGCCCCACGCTTGGTCTCGCCCGATGCCGAAGTGCGTCGCATCGCCGTGATGGACCTCGGCGACTTGGCCGATGAGGCGCACACGCCGCTGTTGGTCGTTGCCCTGCGAGACGCAGAGCCAACCGTGCGCGCCGCAGCGGCAATGGCGCTCGAGAGCATGGAGAACCAAGCTGCCGTCGAGGGACTGGCAGCGGCCCTCGACGATGCCGAGGTCGAGGTGCGTGAAGCTGCTGCCCACAGTCTGGCCGAGTTGAAGGAGCCAGCCTCTGCCGCTTGGCTGCTGCCGCATGCCGGTGCCGGCCCGGCCAGGGTGCGTGCCGCCGTCTTGCGTGCTCTGCGCGAGCTGCGGGCGCCCGCGAGTGCCGAACCTGCGCTCGCGGCGCTGCAGGCGCCGCCAAAGGACGCGGAGGCCGCCGGTGGCGCCAATGCCGCGGATGCCGCGGCTCTGCGCCGTGAGGCGGTCGGCGTGCTCGGCTACCTCAAGCATGCCGGTGCACTGCCGGTGCTGGCGGCGCTCTCTGCGGCCGATCCGGTGGATGAGGTGCGTCGTGCCGCCGTGGGCGCGCTGGCGTTTGCGACGGACGACGCGCAGGCGCGCGCGGCACTCGAAACCGCGCTGCGCGATGCGAGCTGGCAAGTGCGGGAGGAGGCCGCGACCGCGCTCGGCAAGCTGCAGCAGCCCGAGGCGGCGAGGGCACTGCTTGCGGCGCTGGACGATCCCTATTGGCAGGTCCGTCTTCGCGCGGCGCGAAGTCTCGGCAGACTGCGCAGCGCCGAGAGCGTCGCTCCGCTGCTCGCGGCATTGGCCCATGAGATCAGCAACCTGCGCAAGGAGGCCGCGCTGGCACTCGGCGAAGTCGGTGATGCAGGTGCGCTGCCGGGTCTCGAAAACGCAGCGCACGATCCCGACCCTGAAGTGCGCAAGTCCGTGCGACTGGCCATCGCGCAGATCGGCGGACGCCTTGCCGTGTCGCATGGCGCCTGAGTCCATCGTCGATCATCGTCTCCGCGGGGCGTTGGAGTTCCGCTGGACGGACGGGGCGCAGCATGTGGTGTCATATCAATCGCTGCGCGCCAATTGTCCATGTGCCGGTTGCAAATCGTGGCGCGCTGCATCGGGCAACAGCATCGCAAGCGAGCGGTTGCCGAATGAAGGCGTCGAGGTCAGGGACATCCAACCGGTCGGTACCTACGGTGTGCAGTTCGTTTTCAGCGATGGGCACGACAGGGGGATATTCCCTTGGGTCTTTCTCAGATCACTGGTGGCGGGAGTCCTGTGAACTCTGGCTGCCATGGCGCAGTTGCACGGTGCTTCGTCCGAGGGGCAAGCCTTGATCTGACAGAACGGCGCGTGTCTGCCCACCTGCATCAATCGTCGTCGGACCAGTCGTGGTAGTGGTAATGGTTGCTGTGATAGCTGTTGTGCTCGACACGCAGTGATGTGATCGGCGCTTGGTAGGCTGGTGGTGCGGGGCGATAGTAGACCGGTGGCGCCGGACGCACGAGAACTTGCGAAGGGTAGTACGACGGCGCCGGAACGACATAGGTTGGCGCTGGCTCGTAGTAGATGGGGGCTGGTGCCACGACAACGGGTGCAGGTACGCTGATACCGAAAGACCAGCTGACCCCTGCATGGGCCGGGGTCGCCGCCATCAGCGCAGAGAAGGGCATGACCACAGCGATCATGCGCTTCGTCAAGTGGTTCAAGAACATGGATGACCTCCAACATAAAAAATTCAGTCCTCGGAATACCGAGAGGCGGGCGTTCGTGGGCGTGTCTTTCCCGGTCAGATGACCGGTGGTACCCATGGAGCATGGTTATGACGTGCGTTGATAGAGACGCGGCGTGGCTTCCATGGAGATTCGGTGAAGATGGTGAACTGAACTGCCGATGACGGAGCATCTCCGGACAGGAATCTGGATTGCCAAGTCTGTTCGGAGCTTTCTATGCCGAACTCTTAATAGCGATGCTTCGAGAAATCTCGCTGGCATTCCCATCGGTCACGTTCTTTGCACGCGGTGTTGGCGAAGAAATGTTCGACGCATGGGCTCGTGGCATTCGCGCTGGCGAAGTCCATCGGGAATTTGATCCCTTTGAGCCTGCAGAGTAATAGCTGCTCTCGGCCAGATAGCCGGCGTCGATGACCTGCTCCCCATAGGGCGTACCAGTTGAAGGTTAGTAGAGTCCGTTTTCAGAGAAAGAACGGACATGAAGAAGAGCAGATTCACCGACGAGCAGATCATCGGATTTCTCAGGCAGGCCGAGGGCGGTATGGCGATCAAGAAACTGTGTCGGCCTGGGCGGCTTCAGCGATGCGACCTTATACAAGTGGCGCGCCAAGTTCGGCGGCATGCAGGCCAGCGAAGCCACACGGCTGCGTGACATCGAGAGCGAGAACGCCAAGCTCAAGAAATTGCTGGCTGAAGCCCACCTGCACATCGGAGTGCTGAAGGTGGGCTTCGGGGTAAAGCGCTGACCCCGCAGGCCAGGCGCCAGGCCGCTGCCAGGATGGTTGAGGAACTGTCCATCAGCGAGCGCCGCGCCTGTCGCTATGCGGGGTTGTCCAGGACCAGCTACCGGGAGCCTCCCAACATGGACGAGGCCACGGCCAGCCTGAGCACGCGAATCGTCGAACTGACGCATGAGCGCAGACGCTTTGGCTACCGGCGCCTCCACGATCTGTTGAGCCTTGAGGGGCATCAGGTGAACCACAAGCGCGTGTGGCGGCTGTACAAGTTGGCCAACCTGTCGGTGCGCAAGCGCCGCAAGGTCAAGCGGGTCAGCGGCGAGCGCCAGCCGCTGGCAGCCAGCCGGCACATCAATGAAACCTGGAGCACGGACTTCGTGATGGATGCACTATCCAACGGCCGGCGCATCAAATGCCTGACGGTGGTGGACGACTTCAGCCGCGAGTGCGTGGAAATTGCAGTGGACCACGGCATGGGTGGCGAGTACGTCATACGCTTGCTGGACCAGGCAGCGCAGTTCCGCGGCTACCCGTTGGCGATCCGCACCGACCAGGGGCCGGAGTTCACCAGCCGGGCCTTCATGGCCTGGGCCGCTACGCGCGGCGTTCGGCACTTGCTCAACGACGCGGGCTGTCCTACCCAGAACGCCTATATCGAGAGCTTCAATGGCAAGTTCCGCGACGAATGCCTGAACGAACAGTGGTTCGAGTCGCTCGCGCAGGCCAGGCGAGAGATCGCCCGTTGGCGACGCGACTACAACGAGGTGCGGCCCCACAGTTCGCTGGGCCGCATCTCGCCAGCAGGTCGCCGCCTTGCATCGCCAGCGCGCTGGCGATGCAAGGCAATCACCGGAGATCAAGTAGTCTCTACAACCTTCTCGCTAACTCAACATTGGTACGTCTGAAGGGGGCAGGTCAAAGGCGGTGAGGGCACCCATCACGCCGCGGGCTTCGAGCACGCCCAGGTGCCACGCTACCGCAGCCACGAAGCGCGGCTCACTGCCCAGTTTGCCGAAGACCGGGGCGAATCCGGTGAAGAAGGCGACACGCTCCTGCACCGAAGAAGCCGCGCCCGCCCGCGCGAGCCGGTTGGCCAGCGCGGCCGCGAGCGGGTCCTGTATGTCGTGCGTCGCACCGGTCTCGTCCACGCCGCGCAGGTAGTGAAGCCACGCGGCCACGGCCAGCGCCAGCCGGTCGATCGGCAGCCCCGCCGCAAGCCGCTCGCGCACGGTGCCCAGCAGGCGCTGCGGCAGCTTTTGCGAGCCGTCCATAGCGATCTGCTTCGTCTGATGTTGCAGGGCAGGGTTCAAAAAGCGCTGCAGCAGCCGGGCGCGATGCGCATCCAGATCCAGCCCCGGCATCGCCGGCAGCGTCGGCGCGATCTCTTCCCGCATCAGCGCGTCGATGTAGCCGCGCAGCTCCGGCACCGCCATCGCGCGGTCCACGGTGCGCAGCCCGGCCATCGCACCGAGATACGCCAGCGCCGAATGGCTGCCGTTGACCATGCGCAGCTTCAGCCGCTCGAAGGGCTCGGCATGCCCGACGAAGCGCGTACCGCCGGCCGTCCAGTCGGGCCGGCCGTTGGCGAAACGGTCTTCCACCACCCATTCGAGAAAAGGCTCGCCGACCACCGGCCAAGCGTCTTCCATGCCCAGCCGCGCGGAGATGCGCTCGCGGTCGGCATCGGTGGTGCGCGGCACGATGCGGTCGACCATCGAATTCGGAAAGGTGCAGTGCGCGTCGATCCAGTCGTGCAGCGCGCCGTTGACCTGCTTCGCGAAGGCCAGCACGATGCCGCGCAACGTGTCGCCGTTGGAGGGCAGGTTGTCGCAGGACAGCAGCGTGACCGGCGGCAGCCCGCGCTGGCGGCGCAGGTTCAGCGCATGCACCACGAAGCCGGGCATGGTGCGCGGCGCCGCCGGATTCGCCAGGTCGTGCGCGATGTCAGCGTCGTCCAGCCGCAGCTTGCCGGTGGCCGGGTCGTGGTGGTAGCCCTTCTCGGTGATCGTGAGGCCGACGATGCGCGTGTCCGGGTGCGCGATGCGTTCGAGCACCGCCCCCGGGTCTTCGGGCGCGACAAGCACGCCGAGCAGGTTGCCCACCACCTGCAGCGCCTCGCGCGGGCTGCCGTCTTCGGCCGCGTCGCGCAGCGCCAGCGTGTAGAGGCCGGCCTGCGGCTGCAATGCGTCGCGCGTGTCGGCGGCGCGAAGCGAGACGCCCACCGTGCCCCAGTTCAGATCGCCGCTCGCATGCAGTGCCGCCTCGTTGACGACCGCGAGGTGCGCACGGTGGAAGGCGCCCACGCCGAGATGGACGATGCCGGCGCGCAGCGCGTCGCGCGCATAGCGCGGCCTGGCGACGTCCGCGGGCAGTCGGGGCAGGGCGTCGGGATGCAGTCGCTGCACGGTGTTCACTCCGCTCACCAGTTCCACAGCGTGCCGTCGTGCTGCTGCCGGTTCACCGGCAGGTAGGCGCGCTTGTACGGGTACTTCGCCGCAAGCTTCTCGTCGATGTCCACGCCGTGGCCCGGTGCTTCGCCCGGATGCAGCATGCCGTTGGCGAAGCTGTAGGCGTGCGGGAAGACCGCATCGGTTTCCTCGGTGTGGCGCATGTACTCCTGGATGCCGAAGTTGGGCACCCACATGTCGAAGTGCAGCGCCGCGCCCATGCAGGCCGGCGACAGGTCGGTCGCGCCGTGGCAGCCGGTGCGCACCTGGTAGAGCGAGGCCAGGTCGGCGATGCGGCGCAACTGCGTGATGCCGCCCGCGTGGACCACCGTGGTGCGGATGTAGTCGATCAGCTGGTTCTCGATCAGGTCCTTGCAGTCCCAGATGCTGTTGAAAATCTCGCCCACGGCCAGCGGCGTGGTCGTGTGCTGGCGGATCAGCCTGAAGGCTTCCTGGTTCTCGGCCGGCGTCGCATCTTCCATCCAGAACAGGTTGAAGGGCTCCAGCGCCTTGCCGAGCCTGCCGGCCTCGATGGGCGTCAGGCGGTGGTGCACGTCGTGCAGCAAGTGGATGTCGGGGCCGACCGCGCTGCGCACCGCGTCGAAGAGCTTCGGCGTGTGCTCCAGGTACTTGGCGGTCGACCAGTCGTGCTCGCTCGGCAGGTCGGCGTCGGCCGGCTCGTAGAACATGGTGCCGCGGCCCACGCCGTACACCTTCTCCAGGCCAGGCACGCCGCTCTGCGCGCGGATGGCCATGTAGCCTTCTTCCTTGTAGCGCAGCACCTCTTCCACGGTCTGCTCGATGTCGCGGCCGTTGGCGTGGCCGTACACCATCACGCCGGTGCGGCTCTTGCCACCGAGCAGCTGGTACAGCGGCATGTTCGCGGCCTTGGCCTTGATGTCCCACAGCGCGGTGTCGACCGCGGCGATGGCGGTCATGGTCACCGGGCCGCGGCGCCAGTAGGCGCCCTTGTAGAGGTACTGCCAGATGTCCTCGATCTGGTGCGCGTCGCGCCCGATCAGGCAGGGAATGACGTGCTCGGTGAGGTAGGCGGCCACCGAGAGTTCGCGTCCGTTCAGCGTGGCGTCGCCGATGCCGGTGAGGCCCTCGTCGGTCTCGATCTTCAGGGTGACGAAGTTGCGCCCGGGGCTGCAGACGATGACGCGTGCATTGGTGATTTTCATGGCGTGACTGTTGTGCGTGTGTCTTGGGGGAAAGAGGGAAGGTCGGCGCTCAGCCGTTCCAGCCGAGATGGCCGAGGAAGTCGCGGGTGCGCTCCACCGTCGGGTTTTCGAAGATCTGCTGCGGCGGGCCCTGTTCGATGATGGCGCCGGCCTCGAACACCACGACCCAGTCGGCCACGCGCCGCGCGAAGCCCATCTCGTGGGTCACGACGATCATGGTCATGCCCTCCTGCGCGAGCTTCTGCATCACGGTCAGCACCTCGCCGACGGTCTCGGGGTCGAGCGCCGAGGTGGGCTCGTCGAACAGCATCACCTCGGGCTCCATGGCCAGCGCGCGGGCGATGGCCACGCGCTGCTGCTGGCCGCCGGAGAGGTTGGCCGGGAAGTTGCCGGCCTTGTTCGCCAGGCCCACCTTCTCCAGCAGCACCATCGCGCGGGCGCGGGCCTTGTCCTCGGGCATGCCGAGCACGGTGACCGGGCCCATGGCCACGTTGTCCAGCGCCGACTTGTGTGGAAACAGCTCGAAGCTCTGGAACACCATGCCCATGCGCTGGCGCACCTTGCGCACCTGCGACTCCTGCGTGGGCAGCGGCACGCCGTCGACCAGCACGCGGCCGCCGTCGATGCTCTCCAGCGCGTTCGTGCAGCGCAGCAGCGTGGACTTGCCCGAGCCCGACGGGCCGATCAGGCACATCACCTCGCCCTTGTGCACCTGCAGCGACACGCCGCGCAGCGCCACGAAGTCGCCATACAGCTTGCGGACGTTCTCGTAGACCAGCACCGGCGGCTGGTCGGCGTTCTTGCGCGCGGGCGCGAGCGATGCGTTGGGTGTGCTTGCGTTCATTCCTTGACTCCGTACTTGCGGTGGATCCAGTCCACTAGCTTGGCCTGCGGGTAGCCCATGAGCCAGTAGATGGCGGCCATGGCGGTGAGCATCTCCAGCACGCGGAAGGTCTGCGCACGGATCTGCATCGAGGTGTAGGCCAGCTCGCCCACGGCGATGACCGAGACCAGCGAGGTGTCCTTGAAGAGCGAGATCCAGGTGCTCGCGATCACCGGCAGGATGCGGCGCGCCGCCTGCGGGATCACCACCTTGAACATCGCCTGCCGCCGCGACATGCCCATGGCGAGCGCGGCTTCCATCTGCCCCTTGCGGATCGAGTTGATGCCGGCGCGGAAGGTCTCGGCGTTGTAGGCCGCGATGTTCAGCACCAGCGCCACCAGCGCGGTGGTGATCGGCGAGAACTGCACGTCGAAAGCCATGGGCATCACGTAGAAGGCCCAGTAGATGACCAGGATCAGCGGCAGGTTGCGGAAGAACTCCACGAAGCCGAGCGACGCGGACTGCAGCAGCCTGTTCGGCGACAGCCGCATCAGCGCCAGCGCGATGCCGCCCGGCACGGCCAGCAGCATGGTCAGCACCGTGAGCCCCACGGTGAGCGCCGCGCCTTCGAGCAAGGCCTGGCGGTGCGTCCAGATCACGGACCAGTCGAAAGTCATGGGATGGTCCTCTTCATCATGAACGCCCCAGGTGCGCGACGCGGTGGTAGAGCCGGTCGATGCCGCGCGTGACCGGGAACAGGATCGCGAAGTACGCCACCATCACCGCGGTGAACACTTCCACTGGCCGGTAGCTCTGGCCCGCCACCGTTTCGGCGCGGTGCATGAGCTCGGGCACGGCGATCACGGTGGCAATCGCCGTGTCCTTGATGGCGATGGTGAGGATCGAGCCGAAGGCCGGCAGCATGCGGATAGTGGCCTGCGGCAGCAGCACCTTTCGCAGCAGCTGCGTGCGCGACATGCCCAGCGCCAATGCGGCGCGTGTCTGGCCGGGCCGGATCGACTCGATGCCCGCGCGGATCACCTCGGCCGCATAGGCCGCGATGTGCAGCGTCAGCCCCACCAGCGCGGCCCAGAAGGGCGGAAAGGTCACGCCGGCCAGCAGCGGGAAGGCGAAATAAATCCACACCAGCACCACCAGGATGGGGATGGCGCGCATGGTGTCCACGTAAAACACCAGCACGCGGCTGAGCCAGCGCGGGCCGTACAGGCGCAGCAGCGCGATCACCAGCCCCGACAGGATGCTGGTGACCGCGCTGACCACGCTGAGCAGGACGGTGACGCCGAGGCCGCCGGCGAAGAAACGCCAGTTCTCGATGATCGGTGAAAAATCCACGTCCATGAAAGGTCCGTCCGGGTTGGGTGAGGAAGGGCAGCCCGCCTTGCCAGGCGGCGGGCCGTAAGGCTTGCAAGGGGGCGAGTTACTTCAGGTTCTGCGTCATGCGCACTTCTTCGGCCTGCAGCTGTGGCTCCATGCGTTTTTCGACTTCACGCAGCCAGTCCAGGTAGACCTGCTCGTTCTTGTTCACGCCCATGCCGGTCTTGATCTCGAAGATCTTGCTGTCCTGGCAGTTGTTTTCTTTCGGGAACACCGCCAGGCCCTTGACCTTTTTGTTGATGTTGGGCCAGAGCATGCGGTTCAGCGGCGCCACGTCCGAGCGGCCGGCCAGCACCTCTTCGATCGGCGCGACCGAGCCCGAATTGGCCACGCCGCGCAGCTTGGCCTTGGAGAACTGCTCGCGCACCAGGGGCTCCTCGCCGGCGCCCGAGAAATAGGCCATGGTGATCTCGGGCTTGTTGAAGTCCTCCAGCGTCTTGGCATTGGTGAACTTGGGGTTGTCGGCGCGGCCGAACATGCACACGCCGGTGCTGGAGAAGGTCACGAAGTCGATGATCTTGGCGCGCTCGGCATTCTGGTTCAGCGGGCCGATCATGATGTCCATCTGGTTGGCGATCAGCGCCGGCACCTTGGTTTCATGGCTGACCGGGACGGGAACGATCTTCACGCCCAGCAGCTTGGCGAACTCCTTGCCCAGCAGCCAGGAGGGGCCGGACCAGGGCTCGCCCTCGCCGGTGGTGTTCTGCGCCAGCCAGGGCGGGTTGTTGACCACACCCACGCGCAGCACGCCGGCCTTGCGGATGGCGTCAATGCGCGGGCTGGCGCCGGGTGCGGGCGGCGTCTGGGCAAAAGCGGCGGCCGATACGCCGGCGGCGACGGCTACCAGCGCGAGGTGCCGGCACAGGCGAAGGGAGGAGGTGAAGCGGTTCATGGTGTTGTCTCTTTTCTCTTGGAGGAATGAAGAAGGGGCGCCGGCCTCGGCGCCTTCAGCGGTCTCTTGCGGCGCTTACTTGAGGTTCTCGATCACGCGCTTTTCTTCGGCCGCGAGTTTGGGTTCCAGTACTTTTTCCACCGCGCGCAGCCAGTCGAGGTAGACCTGCTGGTTCTTGTCGACGGCCAGGCCCACGGGCGAGGCTTTTTCCTTGCTGCCCTGGCAGTTGTTTTCTTGCGGGTAGACCGTCAGGCCCTTGACCTTCTGGTTCAGGCCGACCCAGGGCACACGGTTGATGGGCGCCGCGTCGGCGCGCTTGGCCATGATTTCCTCGACCGGCGCGGTGGCGCCCGAGCTGGCCACGGCGCGGAACTTGGCCTTGGGGAAGCGTTCCTTGACCCAGTTCTCTTCGGCGCCGCCCGTGAAGTAGGCAATCGTGATGTCGGGGCTGTTGAGGTCGTCCACCGATTTCACCTTGGCCAGCTTGTCGTTGCCCGAACGGCCGAACATGCAGACGCTGGTGGTCGAATAGATCACAAAGTCCACCACCTTGAGCCGCTCCGGTGTTTCGCCCAGCGGGCTGATGGTCATGTCGACCTGGTTGGCGGCCAGTACCGGCACCTTGGTTTCATGCGACACCGCCACCGGCACCAGCTTGACGTTCAAGAGGCGCGCGTATTCGGTCGCCAGCGTCCAGGCCGGGCCGCTCCAGGCCTGGCCCCCGCCGGTGGTGTTCTCCAGCAGCCAGGGCGAATTTTGCAGAACGGCCACGCGCAGCTCGCCGGATT
>Ga0102591_1002388_pt1 | contig 20672 bp, 22 predicted proteins | sample AraplaCol_mCL_r2_2_FD_76860 | JGI IMG/M metagenome (GOLD analysis project Ga0102591, IMG submission 76860) | Arabidopsis root microbial communities from North Carolina, USA - plate scrape MF_Col_mCL_r2 (SPADES assembly) (version 2) | ecosystem: Host-associated > Plants > Roots > Endosphere... | reverse complement strand
TTCGGTCGTGCTGATGGACGTGGGCTGCACGGTGCATGGCTATCAGTCGGACATCTCGCGCACGTGGGTGGTGGGCCGACCGACGGCGAAACAGCGCAAGGTCTGGGAAACCGTCAAGCGCGGTCAGGAGCTCGCGCTGGCGACCGCCAGGCCGGGCACGCCGGTGGGCGCGATCGACGACGCCGTGCGCGCCTACTACGAAAAGGAAGGCTGGGGCCCGGGTTACCGCCTGCCGGGGCTGTCCCACCGCACTGGCCACGGCATCGGACTGGATGGTCACGAGCCGCCGTACCTCGTGCATGGCGACACGACACCGCTGGCGCCGGGCATGTGCTTCTCCGACGAGCCGGGCCTCTACATTCCCGGCGAATTCGGAATACGGATGGAAGACTGCTGGTACATGACCGCGACGGGCCCGAAGCTTTTCACCGAGCTGGCCAAGTCGATCGACAACCCGATCTGATGGTTTCGGGAGTTCGGCCTGCCATGGAGCGCACCCGATGACCAGCGGCAACAGATTGGCCCTCGCGGCAGGCGTGCTCGTGCCACTCCTTGGACTTGCCTTGCACGTACACATCGCATCGAAGGCAGCCGGAGGGTGGAGTGGCTTCACGCTGGGGCTGCTGCTCTGGTCCGCGCTCCCTTACGTGCTGTGCATGCTTGCCGCGGCGGTCGCAAAGCGGCCCGTGCATGCGGCCGTCGGCGCAGCGTTCTGCCTCGTACTGGACATCCTCACGTACCGCTCGGTGTTCGTGTCGCCCACCAGTTCGACCGCCGCACTGGGCCTGGTCTTCACGCCGCTGGCAAACCTGCTGGTCGCCGCTCCGGTGGGATACATCGCAACGGCGTTGGTGTTGCGGTTGCGCGGTTCGAAGGCGCGTCAGGTTCCGTCCTGATCTACCCCGCGGTCTGTTTTGTAATCCCCGAACCCGGATTCGCTCCGCTCCCCGGCTTGCCCGCGGTTCGCCGACTCCTCCTGAATGGGCCGCAGAGCCGGTGGAGCACGGTTTTCGGGTGGCCCTGGCCTATCCGGGCTACACTGGCGGCCTGCCAGCCGTCTGGCGCCCTTGGGCGCCGCGCCCGGCCTCTCTGCCACAGCTGGAGCCCCGTTCCGCAAACGAGGGCGCGGCGACGGCTGCATTCACGACGACTTCCCGCCATTGGTGGCACAAGTTGAAGCGCGGATGCGCATCACGCATGGCCCGGCATCCAGACTGCCCGGGCCCAGGAGCGACAACGCAATGCCGGATCGACAACGGAGCACGCCGCCACAGTCCAGCGCCCATGCCATCGGGCCGGCGGACTGTGCGCGCTGCGACGCGGTCTGCTGCCGGCTGACGGTGGTGCTGCAACCTGAAGACAACATCCCGTCCCACCTGTCCACGGAGCTTCCGGGCGGGTTGCGGGTCATGGCCAAGGACGAGGACGGCTGGTGCGTGGCGCTGGACGGCGCCCGCATGAATTGCGGCATCTACGAGAGCCGGCCCGACGTTTGCCGCCGGTTCGTCATGGGCGGGCCATACTGCAATGCGATCCGCGTCGATTACGCGGAAGAACGTGCCCGCCAGATCGAGCTCATCCTTCAATGATTCAAAGCTACCGGAGGCACCACCCATGTCTACCTATCGCCCGAGTGGGGCGAACGGCTACTCCACATCTCCTTTCGGCAAGCCAGCTCTGGACAAGGAGCTGACCCACGAGCGGATCGCGGCCGACATGGCCGCTTTCAGCAAGGCCGGCGGGAAGGTCGAAGTCCTGGGCGTGACTCCGCTGCGTCGCAAACCCGAAAAGGAAGCCGCCGCCACGAACACCGGCGCATCGGCGAAGAAATCCGCTCCCGTCCGCCCGAAGGCAGGCTGAGCAGGAAACACGCGACGACCTCGCGTCGTCGTAGATTTACGTTCGACCAACCCTCCAGACAGAGCGAGAAGCCCACTTGGCAAAGCCCAACTACTCTTTCGAAAAGCGTCAGCGCGAGATCGCGAAGAAGAAGCAGCAGGACGAAAAGCAGGCGAAAAAGGCCGCTGCACGCGAGGCCAACAAGCCCGCCACCGGAAGCGACAACGACCGCAATGGCGATCGCGAACCGCAGGCCGGCCAGCAGTAAGCGCGGCTGATGTCGCCCGCCCCTCGAACCCGAGGGGCGGCATTGAATGGCGCGTGCCGTGTTCGGGCACGTGAGGGTCGCGTGCGTGATTCCGCGGCCATGTAACACCCCGGGGGCGGACACAAGTCCGGCGCAAACCTGCCGATATCTCCACCGAGTCAGGAGATACGGCCATGCCCGACACCATTCCAAGCAGGCGCCAGCTGATGCTGGGCGTCGTCGCGGTCGCCTTGCTGGCGACGCTGGGATCGATCGCGGTGCGAATGCACGCAGCGCAGGCGTGCCGAGCGGCAGTGTCGAAGGCCACCACGCCATACAAGGTCGAGCAGGAGTTGCGCAGCGCCACGTGCATCGAGGCGCAGCGCGACAGTTGGGGGCGTTGAGCGCGAGAACCCCTTAGCGCGCGACCTCCATCGGGGGCTTCTGCCATGTGCGATCGACCACTTCCGCTTTCGGACTGTAGTTGCGCAGGACGACATAGAAGGGGCCACCTGGCGCGGGCAGCCAGTTGGATTCCTTGTCCTTGCCCGGCGAGGTCTGCTGCACGTACAGCGCGATCGAGCCGTCCGCATCGCGCTTGAGCGAGCCAAGCATCGGCGAGTTGACCAGGTATCGGTTGATCGGGTTGTCCACCAGCAGCTTGGTCTTGCCGTCGTATAGCGTCGCCGACCAGAACGCGTTCGTCGGCGGCAACGCATCCTTCGGGAAACGCAGCACGTAGTCGTGCCTGGAGCCGTCGAGCGGTTCGCCTTTCGCGTCGACGTAATAGCCCTGGTAATCCGCCTCGGACGCCGAGTTGCCGTAGATGCCCTGCTTGGCACCGGCATAGCGATACATCGCATTTCCCTTCATGTGCGCGCGCGTGCCGAACAGGTCGGCGCTGTGCACCTTGTCGGTGTTCATCTGCGTGGTGATGAAGGTGTCCAGTTCCTTGCCGGCGTCGCCGATGCCGTCCAGCAGCGCCTGTCGCATCGCCGGCGACAATGCGTTCTCATCGAACGGCTTGCCGGGCACCACGCCGATTTTCGCCAGCCGATCGCGCAGCGCCGCTTCGTCTGCATTCATCGGTGCATACGGAAGCAGGAAGGAGAGGTAGGAGAAGAATCCCAGGTCGTTGGCCTTGGTCGCGTCGTACGGCGGGAACTGCACGGCGGGCGCCGGCGGCGGCGCGGGCGTTCCGGCGAACGCGCTCAGTGGCTGCACCTTGAACTGCGCCTGCAGGCGCTTGACGTTGTCCAGGTCCTTCGGATCGAACAATTGCGTGCGGAACAGTCCGTACGCGAACGGCGTTTCCGAGTGGAACACCTTGTCGATGCCCTTGGGCGTTTCGCCATTCCAGTCGGGCCCGGCGATCAGGTAGTTCCCGGCCTTGCCCTTCGTTACCGACTGATTGATGTAGTCGAAGTTGAACGTGTACAGGTCGATCAGTTGCACCGAGAAATAGCGCTTGTCGCCCATCGCCGGGATCGACAGCACCAGCGGTTCGGCGCGCAGGTCCATCCACAGGAACGAGTAGGGCGTGTCCGAGTTCGGCGTGATGATCGCCGTGTCCTTCGGCGTGGCGACGTTGGCGGAATTGCCGATCTCGTTCAATGGTGCGTGGAAGTTCGGCCCGCCCTTGTCGATCGCCTGCTGGTAAAGCGTCTTGTAGTTCTCCACCAGCGGAAAGCCCCAGATGTACGCGTCCTTGGCAATCGCGCGCGCTTCCGCGACTGCGGGATCGCTCGCGGCGGCGGGCGCGGCCGCCGGAGCGGCCGGCCCTGCTGCGGGCTCAGTGGGTGCCTGCCGGTTGCAGGCGGTGAGCGCGATGCAGAGCGCGGCGGTCGCGAAGATCGGCGTGGTCAGGCGATTCATCGACTACTCCCGGTGCATGGAGGAAGGCAGGACGACGCGATCAGGATGCGGGCACGGCTTCCGGGAACTTCCACGTGCCGTTGAGGATTTCCGCGCGCGGACGATACAGCCGCACGAGGTAGTTCCAGCCGGGCGTGATCGGCAGGCAGTTGGGCACCTGTCCATCGCAGCCGCCGAACTGGATGCGCACGGATCCGTCGTCGCCCTTCTTCGCGGTGAGGTTGTTGAGCGAGTAGGCGTTCTGCGGATTCGGGTCGAAGTAGCCCTTGGCGTTGTAGACGGTCACCGACCAGAAGCCATCCACCGGCACGTCTTTCACGTCGAGGTGGTAGATCGTCGTGCCGTCGTTTTTCGCGGGGACGAAGTTGAGGTACGTGGCTTCCTTCTGGGGATTGCCGCCCCACGCGGTGGCGACGCCGATCAGGCGACGTACGGGGTCCACGTCCTTCTTCATGCCGAACATGTTGTTTTTGTCGGGCAGCGTGTCGCCGAGCACGGTCAGCGCATCGGTGAGTTTGCCAAGGCTCACGGTGTCCCACTTGGGAACTTCGAAGGTGCCGGGTCCGCCGGGCTGGCTGACTTTCACCGCGTCCTGCAATGCGTGCACGGCTTTCACGTCGTCCGGATTGTTCGGATCGACCAGGATGCGCAGCGCCGCGAGCGTGTAACGCGTGCCGATGTCTTCCTTCCGCAACGTGTAGGTGCCCGGCTTGTACGCGACCTGATGCGTGTACTGGTCTTCATCGAACACCTGCATCGACATGAAGCGCTTGCCGGCATCGGGAAGGGTGATCGTCACCGGTCCGGCGTCCAGGTCGAATACGGCCGGCGAGTAGAGCGTGTCGCGGTTCTGGCGGATCACGATCTGCTTGTCGAGCGGCGAGAGTTCGCGGAAATGATTGAACTTGCCGAAGCCATCCTTCACGACGTTGGCGAATGCGATGTCGGTTGCGGCACGACCGTAGTTGTCGGCGGTCACCGGAATGGCGTCGGGTGCCGATGTTGCGGTGGCTGGTGGCGCCGTGGTTTCCGGTGCAGCGGGCGCAGTGGCCGGCGCGGTTTCGGCAGGCGCGGGGGACACGGTGCTGGTGGGCTGGGAATCCTCGCGCCGACATGCGGCAAGTGCGAGGATCGCGATCAAGACGGTTGCGGAACGGCGCATCACGCATCTCCCCTCGGGGTCGAAGAGCCGAGATGCACTCAGGCGCGTGGACAACGCGTGAAGAGGGGCAGGGCGCGTGGGCGCCGCGTTGGTCTAGCGGGCGTCAGTTTCAGCAGGAGGCTGTTGCATGACGAACCTGACGGCACCGATTGCGAACACGACGCCCATCGTCTGTGCAGCGATGAATCCTGGAACATCGACCGCCCTGATGCCGGCGAAGGTCGTGGTGAGTGCACGCGCCACGGTCACGGCGGGGTTGGCGAACGACGTGCTCGCCGTGAACCAGTACGCCGCGAAGATGTAGCTGGCCACGAGCGCCGGCAACGCGGCAGGCCGATGGCGCGCGCCAAGCAATATCGTCAACAACAATCCGAACGTGGCTACCGCTTCACTGATCCACTGCGGCCAGCCGGTGCGGACATGCGTGCCGGCTTGCACCAACGGAAGACCGAACATGGCATGCGCCAGCAGGACGCCCGCGATGGCGCCCGCCAGTTGCACCGCGATGTAGGAGATGGCGTCGGCGCGGCGCAGGTCACCGCGGAATCGGCTGACGACGGTGACGGCCGGATTGAAATGCGCACCCGAAATCGGCCCGAAGATCACGATCAGCACGTATAGCGCCCCGGCCGTCGCCGCCGCATTCGCCAACAACGCCACGGCGTCGTTACCCCGCGAAAGTGCCTGCCCCATGATGCCGGAGCCGACAACGGCCGTGAGCAGCAGTGCGGTGCCGATGAATTCCGCGAACAGTCTTCGGGAACGCGGCATCACAGCGTGGCCAGCAGCGCCCGGACGCGCCCGGAGATCTCATCGCGAACCGCACGGTAGTCGTCGTCGCTCATGTGCTTCGGGTCGGGAAGCGCCCAGTCCTCGCGCCGCTTAGCCGGTACCCACGGGCAGTTGTCGCCGCAGCCCATCGTGATGACGGCGTCGAACTCGCCTTCGATCGTATCCAGTGCCTTCGACGCGTGCCGGGTGAGGTCGTAACCCAGTTCGGACATGAAGCGCACCGCCTTCGGGTTGATCTGGCCCGACGGTTTCGAACCGGCGCTCAAGGCCTCGACATCGTCGCCGCCGTGGATATGCGCGAAGGCTTCGGCCATCTGGCTGCGGTTCGAGTTTTCGACGCAGACGAACAGGATGCGTTTCATCGTCGATCAATCCAGATGTTTGGTCATGCAGGTGGCGGAAGCGGGGCAGAGCGAACGGAATTCGGCTGCGCTGCGGACGTTTTCGGGTGCGGTGTCCCGCTCGATGACGCGATAGCCACGACTCGCGAAGAACGGCGCAGCGGTTTGCGTCAGCAGAACCAGCTGGTTGCAGCCGCCTTCGCGCGCAAGCGATTCGAGCGCATCCACCAGCAGGCCGCCAATACCCATTCCGCGCAGCAAGGGATGAACGACCAGCGAGCGCAGCAGGGCCGCATCGCCGAAGGACTCCAGTCCGATCGCAGCCACCGGCTCATCGTTATCGATGGCGACGATGAACTGCACGCGGGTGTCATCGAGATCTTCGACCGGCAGCGCGGCGCCAACGAGCAGCGATCGGATGGCGTCGCGTTCATGGGGAAGTTCCGGGCGCAGATTCATGGGCGGCCTTCAGCAGCAACCCGATGCCGGCGCGCAGCAACCGCCGGCGGATTCCGCCTTCGACTGCGCAATGGCCGGGCCCGAACCGCAGGCGACGCCGTCGTTCGAACAGGCGTTGTCGGCGGCGTAATAGGTCACGGCATCACCAAACGTATGGAAGGTCTCCCAGCGCGTTCCCTGCGGATCTTCCGTCCACATCTTGTCCGAGCGCGCGTAGCAGCAGGTGGCGTCGGGTTCCGGCACGACGGTGCTGCCGGCCGCGTCCAGGCGCTGGCCGAGCGATGTCAGTTCGTCACCGCTGTCGACCTGGATTCCCAGATGATCGATGCCCGGCGAACGGCCCGTGGTGGAGATGGCGAAGTTCACGCGCGGGTCTTCGAGCATCCACTTGGCGTAATCGCCCTTTACTACGGCCGGCGCGCTGGCAAAGAGTTGCGAGTAGAAGCGGATGCTGTCGTCGAGGTTGGTCACGTTGAGGTGTACGTGGAATCGGTTCACTTCGAGGCTCCTTTCTTGCGTGGCGTACAACCGCTGGCGGGCTCGCACGAGGCCTGGCCGGCGCAGCAGTTCTCGGTGAGATAGGCGATGAGGTCGTTCATTTGCAGGTAGTTCGCGCGCACGCGGATGACTCGCCCCTCGCGCTGGTCATGAACGAGTGCGGCGGCGCGCAGGATGTTGAGCTGCGCGCTCAGCGTGGCGGCCGGCAGGTCGAGGCGGTCGCGCAGTTCGCCGACGGCCAAGCCGTCAGGGCCGGCCTGTACGAGTTCGCGAAACGCGGCGAGTCGTGCTTCCTGGCTGAGGGCAGCCAATGCCTTGAGGGCGGTGTCGGTCTTCATAGTTCCATAGTCATGGAAATATGGAATCGTGTCAACACGGCCTCGCCGGCAGTTGCACGACAGGGTTCAAGGGGGGATCAGGGCTGTTCGGGTCAGGCGTGCGAGAGCACGTACACCCGCAGCGGATTCGCCGGATCCGACAGCAGCTTCATGGTGAGCAGCAGCGACATGGTCACCAACAGCGGTCGGATCATCCTGCCGCCGACGCGCATCGCCAGGTGCGCGCCGAGCTGGCCGCCGGCAATGCTCGAGACGGCCATCAGCAGGCCGACCGTCCACATCACGTGGCCGCCGATGATGAGCGTGAGCAGCGCGGCGATGTTGCTGGAGAGGTTGAGGAACTTGGTGTGCGCGGTCGCCGACACCAGGCCGAGGCCGAACAGCGCGACCAGCGCGGTGGTCAGAAACGAGCCCGTGCCGGGGCCGAAGAAGCCATCGTAGAAACCGATCGCCGTGACAATCGCCAGCAGTGCGATCGGGCCGAGGCGGCCCTGGCGATCTTCCTCGCTCGCCTTCGGGGCGAAGAGGAAATAGATCACCATCAGGATCAGCAGCATCGGGATCAGGCCCGACAGGAACGCGGGGTTCAATCGCTGCAGGGTCAGCGCGCCCAGTACGGAGCCGAGGAACGCGCCAATGGCGGGCTTCATGAAGCGGCGGAAATCGATGCGTCCCTTCCGCGCGAAGGCGACGACCGCGCTCGCGGTGCCGAATGCGCTTTGCAGCTTGTTGGTAGCGATGGCGTTGACCGGAGGCAGGCCGGCGGCCATCAGCGCGGGGATCGTCAGCAGGCCGCCGCCGCCGGCGATGGCATCGATGAGTCCGGCTACGAAGGCGACGCCCATGAGCAGGGCGATCGTGTCGGTGCCGAGTTCCATCGAATGTCCGCGCGCCAGGAGGGGCGGGCATTGTAAGGCCGCGATCACCGCCCGTTATACGGCCCCTCGCCGAACGCTATATCCCAGCAGAACACCATCGCGACGATCATCAGCGCGGCATGGAAGCCGAACGTCAGCAGCATCCCCATCGTGAGCCGGCCCAGCGGCATGTCGATGATGCGTGGACCGGTGCGAAGGAACAGGGCGTGATAGGCCAGCAGACCAAGGCCGGTGCCCAGTGCGATGCGCAGCGTTCGGGTGATGGAGCGGGAGATGCGATGGCGCATCGCTTCCACCGGCGTTTCGGCGCGCACGTTGAGTACTTCGCAACCGGCTTCGCCCAGTTGCGCGCGGGCGATGCGCTCGGCCAGGGCGGGGTCGGGAAATCGCCCGAACACGCGCGTGGTCGTCTCGCCGTTGTGCGGATGTCGATAGGTGACGAAGTAGCGGGGTGCTTCCACGGACAGCCTCGGCTGTGGGGGGATGCCGGTGCGGTCCGAGCGGACCGACATCGGATTTGACGTTGGGAGCGGGTTGGACCGGACATCCACTCGCCATGCATCGCCGCCCCGGCGTGCGCTTCAGCGGAAATCGCGCGATGGCGACTGCAGTTCGCCGAGCAGCCCGCTCAGGTCGGTCAGCTGGCCGGCGATGAGATGTTCCACGCCGTCCACGCGTTCCCAGCGACCGCGCACGGCCAGCAGCGTGGAATCCAGCAGCGGCTTGCGCTGGCGCGCGGCGAGGTCGGGCCAGACGATCACGTTGATCATCCCGTGTTCGTCTTCCAGCGTGACGAAGATCGTGCCCTTGGCGGTGGCCGGGCGCTGGCGCTGCGTGACCAGCCCGGCGACATGCACGCCGCGACCGTGGCGCGTTTCGCGCAGCTCGCGCGAACCCCGGATGCGCCGCGCCTCCAGCTGCGGCCGCAGCAGCGCCATGGGATGCGACGCCAGGCTGAGCCCGGTGGCGCGGTAATCGGACAGGAGTTCCTCGCCGATGCGCGGCGCGGGCAGGTCGATGTCGAGCTCGTCCGGGCTGCCGGGCAGCAACGGGCGGCGGCGTTCGAGACCGGCGACGGACCAGCGCGCCTGATGGCGATGGCCGACCAGGCTTTTCAGCGCATCGGCTTCGGCCAGCGCCTTGCAGGTTTTCTCGTCGAGACCGGCGCGTTGCCGCAGGTCCTGCAGGTCGGTGAAGGCGCGACGCGCACGCGCAGCGGCGATCGCGTTCGCGGCGGCTTCCGACAGGCCTTTGACTTCGCGCAGTCCGAGGCGGATCGCCGGCTGCGTTGGCGCATCGCCGCCGACGAGCGTGCAATCCCAGTCGCTGTGCATGACGTCCACCGGCAACACGTCCACGGCGTCGCGCATCGCACGCGCGCGGGCTTGTTCGTCGGCGAACTCGCCCGCCGCGCGTTTGGGCGCGCCGCGTCGCGCGTCCTGCACGATCTGGCTGGGCGAATAGAAGCCCATCGGCTGCGAATTCAGCAGCGCGCATGCGAACGCCGCCGGCTCGTGCCGCTTCAGCCAGCAACTCACGTACACCAGTTTGGCGAACGACGCGGCGTGGCTCTGCGGGAATCCGTACGAACCGAAGCCCTTGATCTGCTCGAAGATCTGGTCGATGAACTCCGGCTTGTAGTTGTTGGCGAGCATGCGCTGGCGGATGAGCTGGCGATGCGGCTCCATGTCGCCGCTCACGCCCCACGCGGCCATCGAGCGCCGCAGCTTGTCCGCTTCGCCCGGCGTGTAGTTCGCGGCGGCGATGACCAGTTCCATCACCTGTTCCTGGAACAGCGGAACGCCGAGCGTGGGCTTGAGGATTTCCTCCAGCTCCGGCGACGGATATTCCACCTTTTCCTGCTTCATCCGCCGCTTGAGGTATGGATGCACCATGCCGCCCTGGATCGGGCCCGGGCGCACGATCGCGACTTCGATGACCAGGTCGTAGAAACACTCGGGCTTCAGTCGCGGCAGCATCGTCATCTGCGCGCGCGATTCGATCTGGAACACGCCCACCGTGTCGGCGCGCTGGATCATCGCGTAGGTGGGTTTGTCGCCCGCGGGAATAGTGGCGATGTCGAGCTTGCGGCCGCGATGTTTTTCGACCAGGTCGATGGCCTTGCGGATGCAGGTCAGCATGCCCAGCGCGAGGCAATCGACCTTCAGCAGCTTCATCGTTTCCAGGTCGTCCTTGTCCCACTGGATGATGGTGCGGTCGGCCATCGCGGCGTTCTCCACGGGCACGACGGTGGACAGCGGCGCTTCGGAAATCACGAAGCCGCCGACATGCTGCGACAGGTGGCGCGGGTGGTTCTCCAGTTGCGCGGTCACCGCAAGGATGCGCATCAGCAGCGGGTTCTGCGGATCGAAGCCGGTTTCTAGCAGGCGCTGTTCCATCTCGGTGCCGGCATTGCCCCAGCCGTAGCAACCGGCGAGCAGCGCGATCTGGTCCGGCGGCAAACCGAAGGCCTTGGCGACATCGCGCACGGCGCTCTTGCCGCGGTAGCGGATCACCGTCGCCGCCAGCGCGGCGCGTTCGCGACCGTACTTGTTGTAGACGTACTGGAGCACTTCCTCGCGGCGTTCGTGTTCGAAATCCACGTCGATGTCGGGCGGCTCGTCGCGTTCGCGCGAGATGAAGCGCGCCATCAGCAATCGGCTTTCGGTCGGGTTGACCGCGGTGATTTCCAGCGCGTAGCAGACCGCGGAGTTGGCCGACGAACCGCGGCCCTGGCACAGGATGTTGCGGCTGCGCGCGAAGCGGACGATGTCCTCGACGGTGAGGAAGAACGCCTCGTATTTCTTCTCCGCGATGAGTTCCAGCTCCGATTCGATCTGCGCGACGACCTTGGCCGGCGCGCCGTCCGGCCAGCGCCTGCGCATGCCGGCGAAGGTCAGGTTGCGCAGGTGCGAGGCGGGCGTTTCGCCCTTGGGCACCAGTTCGAACGGGTAGTCGTACTTCAAGTCCTTGTCGAGCCGGAACGTGCAGCGCGCGGCGAGCTTCACCGCGTTGTCGAGCAGTTCGCGCGGATGGATGTTCGCGATCGTGCGTCGCGCACGAAGATGGCGTTCGCCGTTGCGGAACAGGTGCGCGCCGCATTCGTCCAGCGGCAGGGTGTGCCGGATCGCGGTCATCGTGTCCTGCAGCATGCGCTGGCGGCGCGTCGCCATGTGCACGTCGCCGCACGCGACGGGCGTCATGCCGAGCGAGGTGGCGAGCGACAGGAGCATCTGCAGGCGCGCGTCGTCGTCGTCCTCGCGATGCAGTTCGACCGCCAGGTGCGTGCGTTCGCCGAACACGGCGCGCAGCCAGCGGCCGGCGTTTTCGTCGGGCATCGCGCCGGGCGCGTGATCGGGCAGCCACAGTGCGAATACACCGGGTGTGTCGTCGCGAAACACCGTTTCGACGTCCGCGCGCGAAAGCCTGTAGGTGCCTTTTCCCGCCGCGCGGCGACCGCGCGTGATGAGATCGCAAAGCCGCGTGTAACCCGATGCGTTCTCCACCAGCAGGACGAAACGCGTGCCGTCCGCGAGGCGGAATTCGCTGCCGACGATGAGGCGCACGCCGGTGGCGTTGGACGCTTCCAGCGCGCGCACGATGCCGGCGAGCGAGCATTCGTCGGTGATCGCCAGCGCCTGGTAGCCGCAATGGCGGGCGCGTTCGAACAACGCCTCCGCACTCGCGGCGCCGCGCAGGAAGCTGAAATCGGACAGGCAATGCAGTTCGGCGTAGGGCGGCGCGTCGTCGTCGATGTCGTCGTTGGCCGCATGGCGATGGCGAAGACCGACCTGCAGCGCGCGCGGGATGTGGTTGCCCGGCGTTTCGCGGTCCACGCCGTCGATGGCGTCATCCCAGCTCATGTTGCCGTACTCATGCGGGGGTGCTCATGCAAACCAGCCGTGCAGCATCCATTCGCCGCGTTTTCCGGGATCGGCGAAGGCCCAGGCGCGTTGTCCCTGCGGGGTTTCCAGGACGTAGTAATCGCGACGCACGTCGTCGTCGTCCCACCAGCCGCTTTCCAGGCGTTCCGGGCCGGACACGATGCGCAGGCCGTGCTGGCGCAACGGCACCGGATGCGGCAGCAGCCACGCGGGCCGGGGCGGACGGATCGGCGCGGGCACGGTGCAGGCCGCATCGTCGTCGGCATCGGCGGAACGCCAGGCGCGTTCGGGGCGAGGATCGCCTGTCGGCGCGATGCGGTACACCGCGTCGTCGCCGAGCCGCGCGCGCAGGCGTTCGCGCAATTGCGGCCACGGCATCGCCTGCGAAGGACGCGTGTCGAACAGGTCGCGCGCGGCGGGCACGAATGGCGGCAGTTCGCGCGCGAGCAGGCGCAGCCCGACGACGGGGCTTTCGATCGACGCCTGTTCCAGCCGGTTGCGCGCGATGTCCATCAGCAGCGTCGCATCGCGTTCGGCGGCGAGCATGCCGACCTGCACGTCGGTGTGGCTTTTCTCGCGCGTTCCGGCTTCGCGCCTGAGGATTTCGTGTTCCAGCCGGATCACGAACCGCTGCACGCCGCCATCGCGCGCGGACAGGTACACGGCCAGGTCGCGTATCAGGCGACGCAGCGGAAACAGCAGCGCCTGGTGGCTTTCGACCTCGTAGCCCATCTCCACGCGCGCATCGAAATGGTCGGGCGGCTGGTAGCAGTCCAGCGGATCGTCCGCCGTGCCGTAGAGGCGATCCAGGTGCTCCAGCAGCGGCAGACCGAAGCGGCGCCGGATGCCATCGCGCGGCAGCTCGCGCAGTTCCTTAAGCGTGCGGATGCCCATGCGATGCAGGCGCACGCCGGCTTCGTCCGGCAACGCGGCGCGGCGGATCGGCACGCGGTCCAGCGTCGGCGCCAGCGCATTGCGATCGGACAGCGTGTAGCCGTCACGCAGGCCGGCGAACACCTGCGCGGCGCGCGGCGTCGGCGCCAGCGCGATGCGATGCTGGAAGCCCAGTGCATCGAGTTCGCGCCGCAGCTTCGCTTCCAGCTGCGGCCACGGGCCGAAGAGGCGGAAACTCGCGCTGGCTTCCAGCACGATCGCCCCCAGCCACTGCGCGCTTACCAGCGAACTGTGCCGGTACGCCCACGCGGCGAGGAAGCGATGGGCGCGTGCATCGCGTTCGATGTCGTGGTCGTGCAGCGCGGCTTGCGCGCACACCGCATTGGCGGCGGTCAGGCGCATGCCGGGACGCAGGCCGGCTTCGGCGGCGGCGGCGTTCACCGCATGCAGCGTGCGCAGCTGCGCGGGACCGGTCACCAGCGCGAGTGGACGCGCGGGATCGTCGACGTCGCGAAGGACGGCGTCGAGCGCCAGGTGCGGCAGGCGAATGCAGGCCCAGAGCATGTCGACTTCAACCCGGCAGGGCGATGGGCGAGGGCGGCGCGAATCCTTGCGAAGGGACCTGGCCACCGCGGCATTTGCGGATGCGCCAGTCGCCCTGCACGCGCTCCATGCGCAGCGCGGCGGGCGAGGGGTTGTCGGCATGCTTGCTGTCGCGCACGGCGAAGCCGAGGCACTCGCCGGTATCGGCGGCCACCTGCAACCGCCGCAACGACGGACCGTCGGCATTCGAAGGCCAGCCCAGCACGGCCGAGAACGCGGCGCTGCGCAGGCATTGTTCGAACGCCCACAACGCGCCGCGCCGGTTGGCTTGCATGGTTGCCTGCGCGTCGGGCCGCACGATTTCCAGGTAGCGAAGATCCACGCCCGCGCGTTGCCATGCCGGTGCATACGGACATAACGGCGGCGCGATCAACGCGACCAGCCGACCCGCCTGCGTCATGCGCGCGATGGTGGGCATCAGCAACGTCAGCTCGCCTACGCCTTCGGCCGGAATCAGCAGCTCGCTCAGCGCGCCCTGCGGCCAGCCGCCATGCGGAAGCAGGGCGTCGAGCGCGGCGAAGCCGGTCGATTCGCCCAGCGGCGCAGATGCAGCCTGACGTCCCGCGCGCCAGACGGTGCGCGCGGACAACAACGATTCGAGCGGGACTACATGTGTGCCCATGGAAGCCGCGGCCATCAGTCTGGGCGCACCAGGCCGCAGTAGAGCCCTTCGATGGCGAAATCGCTGCCGGGCGGCACGTCGATGGGCGGGTATTCGGGATTGCGCGGCAACAGGCGGATGCCGCGTGCGGTGCGTTCCAGGCGCTTGATCGTGATTTCATCGTCGATGCGCGCGATCACGATCTGTCCGTCGCGCGCATCGACCGCGCGTTTCACCGCGACGAGGTCGCCGTCGAAGATCCCTTCCTCGCGCATCGAATCGCCCTGCACGCGCAGCAGGTAGTCGGGCACGGTTGCGAACAGCGCGCGATCGACGTGCAGTTCGCGTTCGATGCCGGTGTCGGCACCGATCGGCGCACCCGCGGCGACGCGGCCGAGGACGCCGAGGGTGAGGCGGTCGTCCCGTGCAGTGCGCGGCGAAGCCAATCGGATTCCACGCGCCTGGTTCGGCAGTACCTGCAGATGCCCGCCCTGTTCCAGGCGCCGGACGTGCTTGTGCGCCGCGCAGGCCTGGCGGAAGCCGAACGCATCGGCGATCTGCTGCAACGTCGGCGGCAAGCCTTCGGCGCGGGTGTGATCCTGGATGAAGGCGAGGATCTGCGCCTGACGGGCGGTGAGCTGAGACATCTTCTTGGCCTGGCTGAGGTAAAAATCTATTTACCTTCCGAGCCGCAGGCAAGCCCGGGCTTCAGCCGACTTCAGCGCACCTCGGTATCACCGACTGCGACTTCTTCTTAATCAGCGGGTTGGGCCAGCATCCTCAAGCCGGTCGCAGATCGATATGCTGACTCCGAACTTCAGTGTGTATGATCCACATGGCAAAGAGCGCGGATCTGATCCGGGATCTGGAAAGGGCGGGCTGGACTCTGGATCGCGTCAGCGGCTCGCACCACATCTCATCAAGCCCGGGCATCCGCCGCTTTCGGTTCCGCACCCGAAGAAGGATCTCGGCGTGGGCCTGGTCCACAAACTGCGCAAGCAGGCCGGCCTGTAGGAGGCGCCATGCACTATCCCATCGCGATCGAACACGGCGACGACACGCACGCCTTCGGCGTCGTCGTGCCCGACCTGCCGGGCTGTTTTTCAGCTGGCGACACATTGGAAGAAGCCATCACGAACGCCGCGGAGGCGATCAACCTCTGGATCGAAGGCGCGCTCGATTCGTCGATGGCGGTTCCCGCGCCGTCGCCGGTGGATCGCTGGGCGAACGATCGCGAATACAAAGGCTGGACGTTCGCGCTGGTGAAGGTCGATCCCGCTGCGCTCGACGACACGATCGAACGGGTGAACATCACCTTGCCGCGTCGCGTACTGCATCGCCTCGACCAGCGCGCCCGCGCTGCCGGCGAGACGCGCTCGGGGTTCATCGCCCGACTTGCGCTGGGCGATGCCGCGGAGGTCAGCGCTGCGAGAACAGCGCGTTGATCGCGTCGTAGGTCATGCGCTCGCCTGGCGCGGCGCGGCCGTCCTGCAGGAACGCGCTGGCGAGTGCGCCGATGTGCGCGAATACCGCCTCGGGCAGGTCCGCCCCAGCGCTGAGCCGGCGCACGCCGAGGGCTTCGAGTTCCTCCAGTGCGGGCAGACCCGGGCGCAGCATCACGTTGAGCGGCAGGGCGATGGCGGAGGCGATGTCGCCGATCGCGCCGGCTTCGGTCACTCCCGGCACGAACAATCCGTCGGCGCCGGCGTCGCGATAACGCGCGGCGCGTTCGAGCACCATCGCGACACGTGCTTCGGGCGGTGCAAGTCCGCGCAGGCACACGTCGGTGCGCGCGTTGATGTAGACGTCCAGCCCGCGCGAGGCCAGCGCTTCGCGGATGCGCGACAACTTCGCGCACAACGCATCGGGCGATCCGCTGCCGTCTTCGATGTTGATGCCGACCGCGCCGGCTTCGGCCACGCGCACGACGTTATGCGCGACGATGGCCGGATCGTCGGAATAGCCGCCTTCCATGTCCACGGTCAGCGGCACGCGGATCACGCGCGCGATCTCCTTCGCCGTCTCGAGCAGGTGCTCGATCGGCAGCGCATCGCCGTCCACGTATCCGCGCGCCCACGCCACGCCCGCGCTGGTGGTGGCGATGGCGGCCGCGCCGAGGCTTTCGATCAGGCGCGCGCTTCCGGCGTCCCAGGCATTGGCCAGGCGCAGCACGCCCTGCGTGTGCAGGGCGCGGAAGAGAGCGGCGTGTTCGGCGTTGCGTGCGTTCATGGGAGCCTCGAAGGTTCGGTGGGGTCCGATGTTCGCAACGGCGCGCCGGACTTACCGGCCGCTTTCGGACGTCGTAGTGGTGGACGTGGCGGCAGGCGCGTTCGTGACAACGTTGGCGTCCCATTCGCGCAGTGCGCGTTCGACCGCGTCCACGCCGCGCACGGCGGCCTGGGCGTCGATCTGGCCGAGCACGTCCTGGTCGGTGTGGATCACCCGCATCACTTTCGCCGGCGTGTGCGACTTCTTTCCGGCATAGGCGTCGAGCACCTGCGTGATCTCCTCCGCGCCAACCAGCGAATACGACACCGCAGGCCAACCGGCGCGCAGGAAGGGCAGGTGGTCGGTCGGCGGGTACTTCTCGCCCGGCGAGAAGCCCAGCCGCAGCGCCTGCGTTGCCTGGCGGCTGCTGTCGACCAGCGCGGCCTGGCCCTGCGCGGGCGCCATCATCCACAACGTGTCGCCCCAGCCGAAAACGTCGAAGTTCACGTACAACGCAGGCTTGGTGGTGCCGTCGGCGACGTAGGCCTTCGAGCCGAGCAGGCCCTCTTCTTCCAGGTCCCAGAACGCGACGGCAACGCGGTGGTGCTTCAGCGGCTGGCGCTGGAAGCGTTCGGCCAGCGCGAGCACGGATGCGCTGCCGGACGCGTTGTCGGTCGCGCCGTGGCCGACGGCCACGCGGTCCGAATGCGCGCCGATCAGCAGCAGCGGGGCATCGGCCGGGCCTGCGACGTCGGCGATCAGGTTCTCGCCGGCCTTGCCGTTGGCCTCGAACGGCGCCTTGCGCCAGGTGAGGTCCAGCGCATCAAGACGTGCGGCGATCGCCTGGCGGCGCTGGGCGTTTTCGCCGGCGTCGCTGATGGCACTTACGTCGGCCAGCCACTGCGTCGCGGCCGGCGGGGCGGGTTGTGCGCTGCTCGACGCGGTCTGCGTCGCGGCTTGGGGCGTCGCACAGGCGCTAAGAAAAAGGATCGGAAGTGTCGCAACCAACAGTCGGTGCATGAGTGGGGTCCCCGATTAGAATCGGGTTCAGTGTGCCCCATGCCAGGGGACTTGGAACGGGCCGGAAGGCCCTCCATCGCGGCATGGCACACGCACCCCATTGGAGAGCAGGAATGGAGATCCGGGTTTTCATCATCGACGACCATGCGCTGGTGCGAACCGGCCTGAACCTCATCCTGTCGTCCGAAAACGACATCGAGGTGGTCGGCGACGCGGAAAGCGGCGAGGAGGCGCTGCCGCTGATCCGCAAGCTCAAGCCCGACGTAGTGCTGTGCGACCTGCACCTGCAGGGCATGAGCGGCCTGGAAGTGACCGAGCGGATCATCAAGAGCGAGCAGGGCTCGCGCGTGATCATCGTGTCGGTGCTGCAGGACGGGCCGATGCCCAAGCGCCTGCTCGAAGCCGGCGCGTCGGGCTACGTCGGCAAGGGCGGCGATGCGGCCGAACTGCTGCGGGCGATCCGCGAAGTCGCGCGAGGCAAGCGCTTCCTGGCCAGCGGCATCGCGCAGAACCTTGCGCTGGCGGGCATCGACGGCGGTGCTTCGCCGTTCGACAGCTTGTCGCCGCGTGAGATGGAAATCGCGCTGATGCTGATCCAGGGCCTGCGCCAGGACGCCATTGCCAAACGCCTGAGCCTGAGCGCGAAGACGGTCAACACGCACAAGGCGCGGTTGTTCGAGAAGCTCGACATCAACGACAGCATCGCGCTGGCGCGACTGGCGAGCCGGTACGGGATCATGGATCCGACGCGGGCGATCTGATCGATCGTTCATGGCAGCAGGCTTCTCGCCGCTGCCACCAGTCGAAGTTCCAAAACAAAACCGGCCGCCCGAAGGCAGCCGGTTTCAGACATCAGCGATGAAGCCGGGCGCGATCAGGCGTGCCCGGATTCCTGCTTGCGCTCGCCTTCGCCCTGCGTTGCCGCGTGGACGTGTTCGGCGGCGGCTTCGGCGGGCGAGGGGATGGCCTCATCCGCGTCCGCAGCAACGTTGGCGATTTCCGGCGCGGCTTCGTCCGCCTGCGCCTCACCGATCACCGAAGCTTCCACCGGAGCCGGGACCGGCGCGGTCTCGACGGCCGCCGGCGCACGCGTGTCGTGCGGCAGCGAATCGAACAGACCCGCGGTGCGCGGAACGTCGCCATTCGTGACCGACGGCGCGACCTGCGGACGCGAGTCGGTCACTTCCGCCTCGACCTGCTTCTGCGGCTGCGCATCTTCGACCGGCGCGATCGGGGCCGGATCGACCACCACCGGTGCCTCGACCTTTTCCGGTTCCGGGACGGTCTCGGGCACGACGACCGGCTGGTCGACGACCACGGCCGGTGCGTCCGTCGGTGCGGCCGGTTCAGGGCTCGCAGCGACCGGAGCGGCCTGCACGGCCTCCGGTGCGACAGCTTCGACTGCAACGGTCGTGGCGGCAGCGACGGTCGCGACCGCGGCCTGCGCCGGCGTCGTCACCGGAGCGGGTGCCGGAGCCTTGGGAGCAGGCGCCTGCGTCACGCTCGTCGGCGCGTTCTGCGCGGAAGCCGACGGTTCGTCATCGAAGTCGAACTCGGGCTGCGAACGCTGCGCGACCGGCGCGGTAGCGCCACCTTCAGCGGCGTGCGATTCCGGCGTGTCGTCTTCGTCGTCGAAGGCGCCATCGTCATGCTCGTCGTGCAGCTGCGTTTCATCGTTCGCCGAAGCGGCTTCGCCACCACCGCGACGGCGGCGACGGCCACCGCGACGACCGCGACGACGACGGCTTCCGCCTTCGCCCGCGCCTTCGCCCTGGAGTTCGGCGTTGGCGACGGTTTCGCCGGCCTGCAGGGTGGCAGGCGTTGCGGCTTCAGCGGTGTCCGAAGCGACGACAGCCGCCGCGGCAACCACGGCCGGCGCGACCAGCGCGACATCCGCCGCCGTCGTGGCCGGCGTTTCCTGCTTGAGGACGTCGGTCTTCGCGTCGACCTTCGCCGGCGCGGGCTTGGGCTCGTTGCGCGGCGGACGCGCTTCGACCGCCGGCTGCTGCGTCAGGGCGCGCTCATCGACCTGCGCCTGCTGCTGCTTCGGCGGCTTGGGCTGCTGCTGTTGCTTCGGCTGCTGCTGCTGCTGTTGCTGCTGCTTGGGCTGCTTCTGCTGCTGGGCCTGCTGCTGTTGCGGCTGCTTCTCGCGACGCTGTTCTTCGCGACGCGGCTGCTGCTCGTCGCGACGACCATCGCGGCCCTGCTTCGGGTTGCGGCCATCACGACGCTGCGCATTGCGATCGCTGCGGTCGTTGCGTTCATTGCGACCGTTGCGGCTGTCCTGCTGGCGCGCGGCCGGAGCCGGAGCCGCTGCGATCGGCGCGCTGCCGCCGCGGAAGAAACGCAGGATGCGTTCGACCACGCCGACCGAATGCGTCGGCGCAGCGACCGGTGCCGGAGCCGGGGCGGGCGCCGGCGCGGCGGCCTGCTGCTCGCGCGGCTCACGCAGCGGAGCGGGCTGGGCGGGCTTGACGTTGGTCACCACCGGCGCGGCCGGGATGTTCAGGTGGGCCTTGGTCAGCGAATGCGTCGGCAGCTTGCGCGGCGTGCCGCGGTGGTAGCTGGGCTTGCTCGTTTCCTCGCCCAGCTCGTTCTCGCGGATGCGCGTGACTTCGTAGTGCGGGGTGTGCAACTGCTCGTCGGCGACGATGACGATCGGCGCGTCGTGGCGCTTCTCGATCTCGCTCAACGCGCGGCGCTTCTCGTTCAGAAGGTAATTGGCGATCTCGGTCGGCGCCTGCACCAGCACCTGGCCGGTGTTTTCCTTCATCGCGTGTTCTTCGGCCAGGCGCAGGATCGACAGCGACAGCGACTCGACGCTGCGCATGCGGCCATGGCCTTCGCAGCGCGGGCAGACCAGCTGGCTGGACTCGCCCAGGCTCGGGCGCAGGCGCTGGCGGCTCAGTTCGAGCAGGCCGAAACGCGAGATGCGGCCGATCTGCACGCGCGCGCGGTCCTGCTTGAGCGCGTGCGCCAGGCGGTTCTCGACTTCGCGCTGGTGCTTGTTCGACGCCATGTCGATGAAGTCGA
>Ga0102591_1002382_pt1 | contig 20712 bp, 18 predicted proteins | sample AraplaCol_mCL_r2_2_FD_76860 | JGI IMG/M metagenome (GOLD analysis project Ga0102591, IMG submission 76860) | Arabidopsis root microbial communities from North Carolina, USA - plate scrape MF_Col_mCL_r2 (SPADES assembly) (version 2) | ecosystem: Host-associated > Plants > Roots > Endosphere... | reverse complement strand
GACAACCACTTCCTGTCCAAGGCCGACCTGAAGGTCGTCACCACGCTGCAGCCGACGGCGCAGCAGCTCGATGACCTGATGTTCGCGTGGACCGTCGCGCAGTACGTCAAGAGCAATGCGATCGTGTTCTGCGGCAACGGCATGACGCTGGGCGTGGGCGCGGGCCAGATGAGCCGCATCGACTCGGCACGCATCGCGTCGATCAAGGCGGAGAACGCCGGCCTGGCGCTGGCCGGCTCGGCGGTGGCCAGCGATGCGTTCTTCCCGTTCCGCGACGGCCTGGACGTGCTGGCCGACGCGGGCGCGTCCTGCGTGATCCAGCCGGGCGGCTCGATGCGCGACGACGAAGTCATCGCCGCGGCCAACGAGCGCGGCATCGCGATGGTGTTCACCGGCGTGCGGCACTTCCGTCACTGACCGCGCGCACGGAGTGGGGCAAGACCCGGCCCCGCTTCTTGATCGCCACGAGCCCGGCCCTGCGCCGGGCTTTTTCGTGGGCGGCCGCTCCTGCAGCGGATGACAAGAACAGGTGTGAAGACGGCGTCAACACTTGTACGAAGGACGAGAGGCAATACCCACCGATTGGGGGTGGGTCCTCAGCAAGTTCGGGGCCATGCGTGGTCGCCAGACAACGTCTTACGCACTTTTTTACCTGTCTGTGACGTCTTGCATTGTCGAAGGGTGTCAGGCGTTGATACCTTTCGCCCCCGCATCGCTGCGATGCTTATCACTTTGAGAGAAGTATTCCAATGACCAAGATTTCTGTCATCGTCGCTGCCGCTCTGCTGGCTGCCGGCGCCGCTCAAGCCCAGACCCAGACCCAAGCCCCGCTGTACGGCGAACTGGGCTACACCTTCGTCAAGGTGAAGGCTGACGGCGGCCTGTCGGCCAAGCCGGGCGCCATCCGCGGCATCATCGGCTACGACGTGCACCCGAACGTCGCCATCGAAGGCATGCTGGCCTTCGGCGTGTCGGACGACACCGTCGCCGGCGCCAAGATCAAGATCCCGCACAGCTACGGCCTGTTCGTGACCCCGAAGTACGCCTTCGACCAGTTCGAAGTCTTCGGCCGCCTGGGCTACGCCCACAGCAAGATCAAGGCTTCTGACGAAGACGGCTCCGCTTCGGAAAGCGGCGGCAGCTTCGCCTACGGCCTGGGCGCGAAGTACAACTTCGACAAGTCGATCTACGGCGCTGTCGACTACATGCGCTATTACAAGAAGGACGGCATCAAGGCTGACGGCGTGACGCTGAGCGTCGGCTACCGCTTCTGATCGTTGCGATCGCCTCAGGGCGGTCCAGCGGGGGCTCCCTGGAGCCCGCCTCGAAAAGCCCGGCCCTGGCCGGGTTTTTTCATTGGCGGGGCGCGTTAGTCGCGCCTCTCTAGTCCAGGGTCCGCGCGCTTGGCCGCTGGCGCGAATGCGCATAGCCTGCGGCAACCCTCGACTGATGGAACACGGCGGAGACACCCCATGGACCAAGCCCCGCATGAGCGCCTGCATCTGCTGCTCGAGCAGCAGCGCGCCGCCTTCGACCGCGAGCGTCTGCCGACGCTGGCGCAGCGCCGCGACCGGCTGCAGCGGCTGCTCGCGATGACGTCGACGCATGCCGAAGCCCTGGCCGAGGCGATGTCGCGCGACTTCGGCCACCGCTCGCGGCACGAGAGCCTGCTGGCCGATCTCTTCACCGTGCAGAGCGGCGCGCGCCATGCGATCCGTCACCTCAAGCGCTGGATGGCCGTGCGCCGCGCGCCGACGGCGCTGCACTTCCTGCCCGCGGGCAACCGGCTGATGCCGCAGCCGCTGGGCGTGGTCGGCATCGTGTCGCCGTGGAACTATCCCTACTTCCTCGCGATGGCGCCGGCGCTGGCGGCGCTGGCGGCCGGCAATCGCGTGATGATCAAGCCCTCCGAGCTGACGCCGGCGACGTCCGAGTTGATGGCCAGGCTCGTGGCCGAGCACTTCTCGCCCGAGGAGATGACCGTCGTCACCGGTGACGCGGCCATGGGCAAGGCGTTCACCGAACTGCCCTTCGACCACCTGTTCTTCACCGGCTCGACGCCGGTGGGGCGGCTGGTCGCGCAGGCGGCCGCGAAGCACCTGACGCCGGTGACGTTGGAGCTCGGCGGCAAGTCGCCGGCGATCGTGGATCGCAGCGCCGATCTCGCCCTCGCCGCGGAGCGCATCGCTTTCGGCAAGCTGCTCAACGCGGGGCAGACCTGCGTCGCGCCGGACTACGTGCTCGCCCCCAAGGAACTGGTGGCGCCGCTCGCGGATGCGATCGTGGCCGCGATGCGGCGCCTGTATCCGCGCATCGACGGCAACCCCGACTACACGGCCATCGTCAGCGCGCGCCACCACGCGCGGCTGAAGGGGCTGCTCGACGACGCGCGCGCCCGCGGCGCGACGCTGCGGCCGACGCACGACGACCAGCCGGCCGACCGGCGCCTGGTGCCGACGCTGCTGCTGGGCACCTCGCCCGAGATGGCGGTGATGCGCGAGGAGATCTTCGGCCCGCTGCTGCCGATCGTGCCCTATGGCCATCCGTCGGAGGCGATCGCGCAGGTGAACGCGGGCGACCGGCCGCTGGCGCTGTACTGGTTCGGCGACGACAAGGCCGCGCGTGAGGACGTGCTGGCGCGCACGGTGGCCGGCGGCGTCACCGTCAACGACTGCATCTGGCACCTGGGCCAGGAGGAGCAGCCCTTTGGCGGCGTCGGCGCGAGCGGCATGGGCGCGTACCACGGCGTGTGGGGCTTCAACACCTTCAGCAAGCTCAAGCCGGTGTTCCTGCAATCGCGCTTCGCGGGGACGAAGCTGTTCCATCCGCCGTATGGCAAGACCTTCGAGCGGCTGCTCGGCCTGCTGAAGAAGATCGCATGAGCGCGGCGGGGCGGGACGGCGAGGACCACGCGCGCAGGCAGCGCTGGGGTTCGGGCTGATCACCGGTGGGCACCTGCCGGATGGGGATCGACGACCTCGCGGTCGTCGATCCGTCGCTCCGGGTGCGAGGCCTTCAAGGCATGCGGGTGGTCGACGCGTCAGTCATGCCCGCCGTCGTCAGCGGGAATACGAATGCGCCGGTGGTGGCGATGGCTGAAAGGGCTGGAACCACATTTTTAGAAGGCACGATCCCAAGCGCGATACATAGGGAGATGCGAACGCCGAAAGAGCTACGGCATAACGTAGTAAGTGACCGTCAAAAAGTTTAGCAGTCCGACATTCCCGGCATGGTCTACTTGATACGCTTCCAAGTTCCGCGAATAGCCTCTCCCATTCGCGTCGATAACCGAAGGAACAGCTCCTGCGGAAGGTTTAAAAACATCCCCAGCAAGACTGCTTTCGGTGCCCTGATTCCACATGCCACCGTCGATTCTGTACCACCAAGTGGCGTTCGGCTCGAGCCCTCCAATTAGAATCAAGTCGAAGTTTGAGTTCAGCGCTCCATCACCATCATAATGCTTTATCAAGTTGAGTTGAACGGGATCGGCCACATCGACGTTGAATGAGAGACTCTGCGTCGCGCTGACGTTGCCTGCAGCGTCAGTTTGAAAGGCAGTCACGACGTTGTCTCCGGGTCGCGTACCCCGCGGCCCGTACGCCTGGATACGCGGTGTGTTCCCCTGCAAGATATGTGTCACTCCGTTGATATTGACCGTCAGAACGCTACCAGGCTCGACTTCACCGAAATTGAGGTATGAACCTGAGCCGAGTTGCGTGCCACCCGTGGAAGTGGTAATTGACGGAGTTGCAGGCGCAATGGAGTCCAGCGTGACACTTTCCGAGTGCGTGAGGCCGATATTCCCTGCAGCATCGATCTGCCGAAATTCAATCGTGTTGACGTTTTCATCCAGGACGCGCGTACTCAATTGTTTCCCGCTGCCCTTGCGCCAATACTGATCACCATTGATCTTGAATTCCCAGGACGCGTCCGATTCAAGGTTATCCAGCGAGATATAACCCGTCGCGTTGATGAGCTTGTTGGGCGCCGCGGTGCCGGCTCGCACGCGAGCGGTGGTCTGCAGTTCATCCGGCGCCTGCGTGTCCAGCCGCACCGACAGTGAATCGATTCCGCTCACATTCCCCGCCACATCGGTCTGCCGCACTTCGACGGTGTTGTCGTTTTCCTGAAGCACCGCTGAGCTGATGGATTTCCCCTGCCCCGCCGTCCAGGCGCCACCGTTGACGCGGTACTCCCAGGTCGTGGGCTCGTCCTCCAGCAGATTCACGAGCAGGCTGCCGGACGCGTTGATCACCGGCAGGCCGTTGCTCGTCACGAGGTCCGGCCGGTCCGGCGCCAGCGAGTCGCGCGTCACGCTCAGGCGCGTGATGCCGCTGTCGTGCCCGCTGGTGTCTGTCTGGAAGAACTCGATGTCGTTCGCTCCCTCCTGCAGGGCCGAGGCGTCCAGGCGATCCCCGGTGCCGACGCGCCAGACCGTCTCGCCATTGAGGCGATAGCGCCAGGTCGCCCCCGGCTCCAGTTGCTGCAGCGTCAACGCGCCTGACATCGGCAACGCATCCTGAGCGCCGCCCGTCACCTGCACCGCCAGCGCCTCCGGCGCATCGAGGTCGACGCGCACCTGCAGCGTGGCCACCGCGCCCACATTGCCGGCGCTGTCCGTCTGCCGGACCTCGATCGCGTTGTCGCCGTTGTGCAGCGCCGACGCGGGAATGCGCCCGCCGTCACCCGCGATCCACTCGCCCTGTCCATTCAGGCGATACGCCCAGCTCGCACCGCCTTCCAGCGCGGTCACGTTGACGAAGCCGTTGGCGTTCAGCAGGTCCGTGCCGTTGCTCGACTGCAGCATCGGCGCGGGCGGCGGCGTCAGATCCAGGGTCACGGCCAGGTTGGTGCGGGGGCTGTTCAGGCCGACGCCGTCGACCTGGTAGGCCTCGATCGTGTTCGGTCCTTCCTTCAGCGCCGAGGCGGGCACCGTGCTGCCCGTGCCGCGCGTCCAGGTCTCCGCCCCGTTGACGCGGAAGAACCAGGCGGCATCGGGATCGATGCCGGCGACGCGGACCTCGCCGCTGGCGCCGATCTCACCGGTCGAGGTGCTGGTCGTCAGGACCAGCCCGTCGGGCGCAGTGGTGTCGTAGCGAATCGCGCGCTCGACCACTTCGCTCCGATTGCCGGCCGCATCGACCTGCACGACCCGCAGCACGTTGGCGCCTTCCTTGAGCACCCCCGCCGGCAGCGCGCCGCCCTCCGCGGCATGGAAGGAGCCGTCGTCATTGACGCTGTATTCCCAATGCGAGCCGGACTCGATGCCATCGATGCGCACGGCGTCGTTCACGCCAATCAGATCCGTGCCCGTCGACGTGGTCACGCCAGGCGCTTGCGGCGCCAGCGTGTCGAGTTCAAAGGAGAGCTGCCCCACTTCGCTGCGATTGCCGGCGGCATCGATCTGATAGACCTCGACGGTCCGCGTGCCCTGCCGGCCGCCGTCCACCTGCACCTCGCTCCCCTGCCCGGACTGCCATTCACCGATGCCGTCCACGCGATACCACCAGGCCGCGCCGTCCTCGAGTCCGGAGACCTGGACGGTCCCATCCCGCGTCAGACCATCCGAGGACGAGTCCCCCGTGTCCTGCTTGAGCGCCAGCGCGGGCGGCGCCACCGCGTTATCGATGCGCACGGCCAGCGTCGCGGGATCGCCGTGGCGGCCTTGCGCATCGACCTGGGCCACCACCACGGCGTGAAGGCCTTCCGTCAGCGTCGATCCGTCGATCCGGGTGCCCGTGCCCTCGCGCCAGCGCGTCTCCGCGTCGACGCGGTACACCCAGCGCCCGCCGGGCTCGGCCAGTTGAACCTGCACATGCCCCGTTCCATTGACGGCCTCGCCGCCGGTGCTCGTGGAAAGTTTCGGCGCCGCGGCCAGCGGTGGCAGTTCGGGGACAGGGCTCGGGGCGGGGCTTGGAGCCGGCGCTCCCGCGCCGCTCCCGCCTCCCCCGCCCGCCAGGCCCATCATCGCCAGCGTCAACCCGCCAGCCCCGCTGACCAGCCAGGGCGCGATGCCCGGGTGCTCGCAGTCCTCGGTCGAACCGTCCGACATGACCTGCATCTCGCAGCGAACGGTCTCGCTTGCCGCATCGTCGCCCGCTTGATCACCGTCAATCGGCCGCTTGCGAGGGTTCATGGGGCGCCCCGCTGGAGAGCGTGGCGCCGGGGACGCGCCGGTCGGCGGCGTCTGGGCTGCGGCTTGCGACGGGTGTTGCATGACAGGTAGATCCGAAGTGAAGAAAGGTTCGGAGTCTGGATGTCCGTGTGCGGCAGATCGATAACCTACTTCTGCCGTGCCCCCACCCAAATTGATCAACGACTGACCCCAATAAAGGGGTGGCCCCTCAACACTGATCAACGGAACCCGCATTTCTCACTTGCCGAGTTGACCGCGTCGGACAGGGATAATCCCGCCCCATGGTCCTTGCCGAAATCACCGGCCTGTTCCTGTCCTGGCTGGCGCGTCTGATCACCGGCGCGCAGGGGCATTGGAAAGGCTGTCCGCCGACGTCGGAACAACGCATCTATTTCGCCAACCATCAGAGCCACTTCGACTGGGTGCTGATCTGGGCCTCGCTGCCTGCCGAACTGCGCTCGCGCACCCGTCCGATCGCCGCGCGCGATTACTGGACCAGTTCGCGTCTGAAGACCTGGATCACCACCGCCGTGTTCAACGCGGTCTACGTCAGCCGCACCCGCGCCACGCCCGACGAGGATCCACTCGAGCCGCTGGTCGAGACGCTGCAAGGGGGCGACTCGCTGGTCATCTTCCCGGAGGGCACGCGCTCCAACAAGGGCGCGCCGCAGGCCTTCAAGGCCGGCCTCTTCCACCTGTCCGAGCAGTTCCCCGACGTGCAGCTGATCCCCACCTGGATCGACAACGTCCAGCGCGTCATGCCCAAGGGCGAGGTCGTGCCCGTGCCCATCCTGTGCACGGTGACCTTCGGCGCGCCGATCCGGATCGAGCCCGGCGAGGACAAGCGCGCGTTCCTGGAGCGCGCCCGCGCCGCCGTCATGGCGCTGCGTCCGGGAGGGTGGAAGGAATGAGGTGGCTCAAGTCCCTGAACCCGGGCGAGCAGGTCGCCTTCCTGTTCGTCGTGCTGTTCGGCGCGCTGCTGCTGGTGAGCATCGGCTCGGTGCTGTGGTCGCTGCGCGAGCGGCCCGCGCAGGAGCAGGATGCCTGGCAGCGCCGCTGGTCCAGCTTCCGCCATGAGCTGAACATGGTGTGGGTCGGCGCCTGCCTGTTCTGGGCCGCGTGGATCTCGGGGCCGGTGGGCGCGACGCTGCTGTTCGGCGTGTTCTCGTTCCTGTCGTTCCGCGAGTTCATCACGCTGCTGCACACGCGCCGCGCCGACCATCGCGGGCTGATCATGGCGTTCTTCGTGATCCTGCCGCTGCAGTACGTGCTGGTGGGCACGCGCCACTTCGACCTGTTCTCGGTGCTGATCCCGGTCTACGGCTTCCTGGCGATCCCGGTGGCCAGCGCGCTGGCGGACGATCCGGGCCGTTTCCTGGAGCGCAACGCCAAGATCCAGTGGGGCATCATGGTCTGCGTGTACGGGCTGTCGCATGCGCCGGCGCTGCTGCTGCTGGAGTTCCCGAAGTACGAGGGCCGCGGCGCCTTCCTGCTGTTCTTCCTGGTGGCAGTGGTGGCCTGCGGCCAGATCGCGCAGGCGATCGCCACCAGCCGCTTCCGCGCCAAGCCGGTGGCGCGCCGCATCAGCCGCTCGTTCACGATGAAGGCGTGGTGGATCGGCGCGTTCGCGGCGGCGCTGGCGGGCGCGCTGCTGTACTGGATCACGCCGTTCAAGGCCGGCCAGGCGGCGATCGCCGCGTTCATCGCGGCGGGCTGCGGCAGCTTCGGCGCGTTCGTGATGCAGGCGCTCAAGCGCGACGCCGGCATCAACGCCTGGGGCAACCGCAGCGCGATCACCGGCGCGGTGGGGCTGCTGGACCGCATCGCGGTGATGTGCTTCGCGGCGCCGGTGTTCTTCCATGCGGTGCGGTGGTATTTCCGCGCCGGGACCTGAGGGGACATGGCCATGCGCATCCTCGGCATCGACCCCGGTCTGCAGACGACCGGCTTTGGCGTGATCGACGCGGACGGGCCGCGGCTGGCCTATGTGGCCAGCGGCACGATCAAGACCAACGGGCTGCCCACGGGCGATCTGCCGGGCCGGCTCAAGATCCTGTACGACGGCATCCGCGAGGTGGTCTCGCGCTACCAGCCGACCTGCGCGGCGGTGGAGATCATCTTCGTGAACGTGAACCCGCAGTCGACGCTGCTGCTGGGACAGGCGCGCGGCGCGGCGCTGACGGCGCTGGTGTCCTGCGACCTGCATGTGTCGGAGTACACCGCGGTGCAGATGAAGAAAGCCATCACCGGGCACGGCGGCGCGGCCAAGGCGCAGGTGCAGGCGATGGTGGCGCGGCTGCTGAGCCTGCCGGGCGAGCCGGGCAAGGACGCGGCCGACGCACTGGGCATCGCGATCATGGACGCGCATGCGCGCGTGTCCTTCGACGCAATGAGCCGTCAGACGACGCTGCAGCGGCGCCAGCACGCGCAGTTCAAGGGCTCGCGCACGTACTGAGCGCGCCGGCTCAGGGCTCGCCGTGCCAGTAGTCGAGGTCGCCGCCGAGTTCGCGGATCGCCTCGAACGAGCGCTCGGCCTTGGACGCGCCGTGCTCCGCCATGAACTTGTTGGAGTCGGGGTAGACGCAGATCTCGGGCTGTTCCATCGTGCTGATGGAGAGGTACTTCAGCGGCGCGCCGGAGGTGTTGATGATGTGGTGCGGGTACTCGGGGCCGGCGGGGATGAAGATCATGTCGCCGGCCTTGATGGGCAGCAGCTCGCCGGCCACGCGCAGCGTGCCGGTGCCCTCGAGGACGATGAACATCTCCTCCTGCGCGTAATGCAGGTGGTAGGGGCAGGTGGTCTTGCCGGGTTCGACGATGTCGTACGAAGCGCCGAGCTTGCGCGCCGCGGTGCCGCGCGCGAGCCGCGCGGAGCGCGCCTCGTACAGCGGCTCGCGCTTGAACTCGGTGAGCTCGGCCTCGTGGAAGTTGCGGATCAGCTGGGCGGCGAGCGCCTTGGCACGGTCGGTCATGCGGGGGTCTCCTTGCGCGGCGACGGGGGTATCGAGTTCACTTGAACTCGGGATCACAGGCTAGCTTGTCCCCCCATCCACAGCAATCCAAGGTCAATGACCTCGGGATCTCCGTTCCCTAGGATGCATGGCTTCGGCGTCCAGCTCCGCACTGGACGTCGCGACTCTTCCACTGACCTCCGGAGTGACCCGCATGCAGACGATCCAAATGATGGTGGCGTACGATCCGCGAATGAACAGGCCCTTGCTGATTCAAGCCGAATGGGACCCGGAGGCCTCGGTCTGGGTGGCCACTTCGCAGGACGTGCCGGGTCTTGTCACCGAAGCCGAGACGCTCGAGGCCCTCGAATCGAAACTGAAGGTCCTCGTGCCGGAACTGCTCGAAGCCAACGGCCGTCTTCCCGACGGCCCGGAGGTGTCGATGGAACTCCTGGCGCGGCGCATGAGCGTTGCGCAGATCCACCCGTCATCGCCCTGACGATGGTCGCCAGCTTCACCCCGGAGCTGGTTCGGATGCTACGTGCGGCGGGATGCCAGTTCGTGCGCCATGGCAAGGGAGACCATGACATCTGGTACTCCCCAAAGAGCGAGTTGCGCTTTCCTGTGGATCACAAGATCAAGTCCCGCCACACTGCGAATGCGGCGCTTCAGCAAGCGGGTCTCGCCAAGCGCTTCTGAAAGGCAACCGAACCCGGTCCGACGCCAGCCGCCCCGCCAGCGGATCACACCACCGGCACACCCGACGCGCTGCCATAGCGATTCGGCGCGGTCGGCTGGACGAGCCAGTACAGGATGACGAAGAAGCCGATGACCGGGATCAGGCTGACCAGTTGCCACCAGCCGCTGCGGTCGATGTCGTGCAGCCGGCGCGAGGCCGCCGCGAGCGAAGGCACCAGCATCGCCAGCGTGAAGATCAGGCTCAGCGTGTTCGAGACGATGCCCAGCACCAGCGAGCCCAGCACCAGGAACAGCGCGAACCACCAGTACTCGGACCGGCTGGCCGTGCCGCTGAAATCGGCGTACTTGCGCAGGCAGGTCTGGATCGCTTCGGTGAAGGTCATGACACTCTCCCTCTCATGTGAACATGTCGCCCCGGATGGGGACCGCCGGATGGTAAGGACCTTCCCCCATCGTGGCGATCCCCCTGGATGGCCGAAAGTCAGTTGGAATGTCCCCGGGAATAAACGGCCCCCGCGCCGTGTTCATGCCATATCCCCACCCTGTTCCCAACCCAGGAGACCTCGCATGAAGCAGATGTTCAAGTTCGCCGCCGCCGCCGCCCTGATGGCCGCCGCCGGCTTCGCCGCCGCGCAGACCGCTCCCGCGATGGCCAAGGACGGCGCGCTGGTCGGCGCCAACGACATGACGCTCTATACCTTCGACAAGGACACGGCCGGATCCGGCAAGAGCGCCTGCAACGGGCCCTGCGCGACCAACTGGCCGCCGCTGATGGCCCGCGCCGAGGACAAGGCCAGCGGCGACTGGTCCATCATCACGCGCGACGACGGCTCCAAGCAATGGGCCTACAAGGGCAAGCCGCTGTACTTTTGGACCAAGGACGCCAAGCCCGGCGACCGCGGCGGTGACGGCATCAATCAGATCTGGCACACCGCCAAACCCTGATCGCGGCGCCGCTTTGGGCACCTGGCGTCGTTGCAAATCCTCGCCATAGCGCCGCTATGGCTGCGGTTTGCGCCTAGCCAGGCACCCAAAGCGACACCGCGATCACTCTGCATCATCCATCTTCATCCATGACTGTGGTCCTCGAGGAAGCCCTGCCGCTGCTGCCGCGCCTGCGCCGCCACGCGCGGCTGCTGTGCGGCGACACGGCGCGCGCGGACGACCTGCTCCAGGACACGCTCGAACGCGCGGCCCGCAAGGGCGCGCTGTTCCATGCCGAGCCCGGCCCCACGCGCCAGGATGCGCTGCGCAACTGGCTGCTGACGCTGATGCACCGCCTCTATCTGAACCAGCGGCGCGACGCGCGCGAGGCGCTGCATGACTCGCTCGACGAGGAGGACACCGTCCAGCCGCTGGTGCACGAACCGCAGCAGCAGGTCGCCTTGCGGCTCGATCTGGAACGCGCGCTGGCCGCGCTGCCGGCCGCGGCGCGCGAGATCCTGCTGTTGGTCTGCGTCGAGGAACTCAGCTACCAGGACGCGGCGCGCGTGCTCGACGTGCCGGTGGGCACGGTGATGTCGCGGCTGTCGCGTGCGCGCGAGCGGCTGCGTCAGTCGATGTCCGGCGGCGAGGCCGGCCGCGCCCCGCTGCGGGTGGTGAAATGAGCGCCACGCCATGACGCACGACGACGATCACGACCTCGACGAGGCCACCCTTCACGCCTACGTGGACGGTCAGCTCGACCCCGCCCGCGCCGCCGCGGTGGCCGACCGGCTGCTGCGGCATCCGCGCGCCGCGCAACAGGTGCTGGCCTGGCGGGAGCAGCGCGAATCACTGCAGGCGCTGCATCGCGAGTGGCTCGATGAGCCGATTCCCCCGCGCCTGACCGCCGCGCTACGGCCCGAGGCGGCGAACGCGCCGCGCTGGCCGCGCGCTTGGGCGGCGGCGCTGCTGCTGACCGTGGGCGTGGGCGCTGGACTCGCTGGCGGCTGGGGCGGCCATGCGTGGTGGCATGCCAAGCAGGAAGCCGTGGAACGCGCCAGCGCCGAGGCGGCCGCGCGCGCGGCGGGCCGCGATCCGTCGGTGCCCGATTACGTCCGCGACGCGGCCATCGCGCATGCCGTCTATCAGCCTGAGCAGCGTCATCCCGTGGAGGTCGGCGCGGATCAAGCCGATCACCTGATCCAGTGGCTCAGCAAGCGCCTGGGCCAGCCGCTGCACGCGCCAGTGTTGCGCGACTACGGATGGAAGCTGGTCGGCGGCCGCCTGCTGCCGGCGGGCGACGATGCAGCGCCCGGCGCGCCGCTGGCGCGTGCGCAGTTCATGTACGAGAACGAGACCGGCGAGCGCTTCACGCTCTACGTCAGCACCGGCGCGAGATCGCCCGAGGCGCCCGTGGCCTTCCGCCTGACGCGCCGCGTCGAAGCGGGACAGACCACGCGCAGCCTGTATTGGATCGACGGGACACTCGCCTATGCGCTGAGCGGAAATTTCGACGAGAAGCGGCTGCGCATCCTGGCCGACCTGGTCCACGCACGCATCGGCATGGCGGATCGCGCACCGCGATCCCCCTGACTCCCGGACGTGAAAAGCCCGGCGGGCACAATCCGCCGCCATGTCCCTCACACGCCTGATCGCCGGCCACATCCGCGGCCATTGGCGGCCTTATGCCGCCAGCGCGCTGATGCTCAGCACCATCGCCGTCCTGACGGTCTGGATCCCGCGGCAGGTCGGCCATGTGGTCGACGGGCTGGTGTCGCACCGGCTTGCCGGCTGGGGCCTGATCACCGAGCTCGGCCTGCTCGTGCTGGCCGGCCTGGCCATCTACCTGCTGCGCGTGGGCTGGCGCCTGGCGCTGTTCCGCACCGCCTATGAACTCGGCCGCCAACTGCGCACCCGCCTCTACGCGCAGCTGACGCGCCAGGGCCCGGCCTTCTTCCACGCCCAGCGCACCGGCGACCTGATGGCGCTGGCGACCAACGACGTCGACGCCATCGAGATGGCCGCCGGCGAAGCCCTGCTCGCCGCCTTCGACGGCTCGCTGACGCTGATCCTGGTGCTGGGGATGATGACCATCGGCGTGGACTGGCGGCTCGGCCTGGCCGCGCTGGTGCCCTTCCCCTTCATGGCCTATGCGTTCTGGCGCATCTCGACGCAGGTCCACAAGGCCTGGTCCGATTCGCTGTCGCGCTTCTCCGCGCTCAACCAGCAGGTGCAGGACAGCCTGGCCGGCGTGCGCACCGTGCGCGCGCTCGGCCTCGTGCGCCGCAGCCGCGAGCAGTTCGGCGAACTGGCCCGCGACGCCGGCGCCGCCGCCTATCAGGCGCAGCGCTGGGAGGCGATGTTCGAACCCGCCGTCGGCCTGTCGCTCGGCGCGGCGACCGTGATCGCGCTGGGCGTCGGCGCCTGGCTCGTGGGCACGGAGCGCATCAGCATCGGCCAGCTCACCGCGTTCACGATGTACCTGGGCCAGTTGATCTGGCCGATGTTCGCGGCTGGCTGGGTGCTGTCGCTGCTGGAGCGCGGCCGCGCCGCCTGGACCCGGCTGCAGCCGGTGCTGGACGCGCCGGCGGGCCTCGTCGACACCGGCACCCGCGAGATGCCGGCGCACGCCGATCTGGCCTGGGATCAGGTGAGCTTCCAGTACCCCGGCATGTCGCAACCGGCGCTGCAGGACATCGTGCTGACGCTGCCGCCGGGCCGCACGCTGGGCATCGTCGGCGCGACGGGCTCGGGCAAGTCGACGCTGCTGCGGCTGCTGCTGCGCCAGTACGAGCCAAGCGCCGGCACGGTGCGCCTGGGCGGCCTGCCCGCGCCGGAGATCCGCCTGGACGCGCTGCGCCGCGCGCTGGCCTGGGTGCCGCAGGAGCCCTTCCTGTTCTCGGCCTCGGTGGCGGACAACATCGCCCTCGCGCGCCCCGACGCGACGCGCGAGCAGATCCTGGCGGTGGCCGAGCTGGCCGCCGTGCACGACGACATCGCGCGCCTGCCGCAGGGCTACGACACGCTGGTCGGCGAGCGCGGCGTGACGCTGTCGGGCGGGCAGCGCCAGCGCGTGGCGATCGCGCGGGCGCTGCTGGCCGAGGCGCCGGTGCTGCTGCTCGACGACGCGCTGTCGGCCGTCGACAGCGGCACCGAGACGCAGATCCTCGACCACTGGCGCGAGCTGCGCCAGCGGCATCCGGAGCGCAGTCTGGCGGTGGTGAGCCACCGGCTGTCGGCGGTGATGGAGGCCGACGAGATCGTGGTGCTGAAGCAGGGCCGCATCGTCGAGCGCGGCCGCCACGAGGACCTGATCGCGCTGGGCGGCTGGTATGCCGGCCAGTGGCGCTACCAACAACTGGAGGCCAGCCTTGACGCCGCCTGAGACCGCGTCCGCCACGGACCGCAAGAACAGCGGCGAGCACTCGCCGCGCGAGGCGCTGGCGCTGCTCGCGCAGGCTGCCGCGCCCGAACGCCGCGGCCTGGTCAAGGGACTGGGCTGGCTGGTCGTGGCCGCGGCGCTCGAGGCCGTCGGGCCCATCCTCGGCAAGCACTTCATCGATGCGCACGTGCTGCCGCGCGACTTCTCGCTCGGCCCGATGGCGCTGCTGCTGGGCGCGATGCTGCTGGCGGGCTGGTCCGCGAGCCTGCTGCGCTACGCGCAGCTGCGGCGCATGGCGGCGGTGGCGCAGCGCTCGGTGCTGCGTCTGCGCGAGCAGGTCTACGCGCATGTGCTGGCGCAGCCGATGGCCTTCTTCGACCGCAGCATCACCGGCCAGTTGCTAAGCCGCATCACCAACGACACGGACGCGGTCAACAACCTGTACCGGCAGGTGCTGTTCGTGATGCTGGATTCGACGATCGTCGTCGCTGGCGCGCTGGTCGCGATGGCGTGGCTGGACTGGCGGTTGATGCTGATCGTGCTGGCGCTGGTGCCGGCGAGTTCCGGGATCATCTGGCTCTACCAGCGTGCGAGCAGCGGCCCGGTGCAGCGGGCCCGGGCGCTGCGCGCCGAGCTCAACGCGCAGATGGCCGAGAGCATGGCCGGCATGGCGATGCTGCAGTCGGCGGGCGCGGCACGGCGCTTCGCGGCGCGCTACGAGACGGCCAACCAGGCGCAGTTGCAGGCGCGCGTGCAGGAGCTGCGCGCCAATGCGTGGCTGCTGCGGCCGGCGCTGGACCTGCTCAACGTGCTGCTGATCGTCACGGTGATCTACGGCTTCGGGATGCGGGAGCTGTCCGGCCTCGAGGTGGGGCTGCTGTACGCGTTCCTCGCGTACATCGCGCGCGTGGTGGAGCCGCTGATCCAGATCACGATGCAGTTCAGCCAGTTGCAGCAGGCGCTGGTGGCCGCGTCGCGGGTGCGCGCGCTGCTGCGCGAGCCGTCGGAGCCGCGCGCGGTCCAGCCGGGGCTGCGCATCGGGGCGGGCGCGATCCGTTTCGAGCATCTGCGGTTCGCCTACAAGCCGGAGCAGCCGGTGCTGCGCGACCTGGACCTGGACATTCCGGCCGGAAGCTTCGTGGGCATCGCGGGCCACACGGGCTCGGGCAAGTCGACGCTGCTGGCGCTGCTGCTGCGCTTCTACCAGCCGCAGCAGGGGCGCATCCTGATCGATGGCCAGCCGCTCGAGCAACTGCCCGATGAGACCTTCCATGACGCGCTGGGCCTGGTGCCGCAGGAGCCGTATCTGATCGCGGGCACGGTGCGGGACAACATCCGCATGGGCCGCGCGATTCCGGACGAGAAGCTGGAGCAGGCGGCAAGGGCGGCGCGCGCGCATGAGTTCCTGTCCTCCTTGCCGCAGGGCTACGACAGCCGGCTGGGCGATGGCGGGCTGGCGGTGTCGACGGGGCAGAAGCAGCTGATCGCGCTGGCGCGGGCGCTGGCGGGAGATCCGCGGATCCTGCTGCTGGACGAGGCCACGGCCAACATCGACAGCGCGACCGAGGCGCAGGTCGGCGAGGCGCTGCGCGCGCTGCGAGGCCAGGTGACGGTGATCGCGATCGCGCACCGGCTGTCGACGATCCGCGAGGCCGATCAGATCGTGGTGCTGAACCACGGACATCTGGACGAGCGCGGCACGCACGAGGAGCTGATGACGATCGAGGGCGGGATCTATCAGCGGCTGGTGCAGTTGCAGGCGCTGGAGGAGTGAGCGGGTCTCCGGAAAACCGGCGCTGAAACGACAGAAGCCCGGTCTCTCGACCGGGCTTCCAAAGGCCTCGAAGGGCGGGTTTCCAGAAGGTTCCCCGAAGGGCTGGAAGCTGGGAATGGCCTCAAAGGGCAGGACGGATTCTGCTTGTCGCTCTCAACGCCATCAAGACGTTGATCTGAGTGGCGGACCTGCTTCGATGAGCGACCCGCTCACACCAGCAGGATCAACCGCTCCAGGATCAGCACCGCGAAGAATCCGATGCCGGCGATGACGGTCCACTTGATGAGCAGGATGCCCCTGCGGCGCCAGACTGGCTGTCTCGTGCCGATGTAGACGGCGAAGCACAGCAGGCCTGTGACCAGCAGCAGGGCGATGACGGTACGGACGATCAGCATGGGTGGGTAGCCACGTGAGACGCGAATTGGGCGACGATTTCTTCGCGCGTGTAGCAATTGCTTGAAGAAGAGGCGAACCCACATGGTCCGCCTCCGTCCCCTGACGGCGTTCGTCAGCGGGACAACTTCATTGCACTCATTTCACTCGCCGGCTTCGATGACCGATGCAAACCTGAACGCGTGCATCTTCCAAACGAGTGAGTAGGCCTTTAGCCAGTTTTGCTGGAAGACGTCGGTCCGACCGACGGCTTCACCACGCCGGCGCCAGCTCGGCGAACCCCGCCGGCGCGTCGCGCTCATCCTCGAAGGTCACGATCTCGTAAGCCTCCGCGTCCGCCAGCAGCTCGCGCAGCAGCAGGTTGTTCAGCGCATGCCCGCCCTTGAACGACGTGTACGCCGCCAGCAGCGGATGCCCCACCACCTGCATGTCCCCGATCGCGTCCAGGATCTTGTGCTTCACGAACTCGTCGTCGTAGCGCAGCCCTTCGGCGTTCAGTACCCGGTAGTCGTCCACCACGATCGCGTTGTCCATGCTGCCACCCAGCGTCAGCCCGCGCGAACGCATCAGCTCGATGTCCTTGGTCATGCCGAAGGTGCGCGCCCGCGCGATCTCGCGCTTGTACTGGCCGCTGCCCATGTCGAACACGTAATGCTGCCCCGTCGCCGACACCGCCGGATTGTCGAACTCGATCTGGAAGCTCAGCGTGTAGCCGTGATGCGGCACCAGCTTCGCCCACATCAGGCTCTTGCCCTCGCCGCGGCGCACCTCCACCGGCTTCTTCACCCGCAGGAACTGCTTGGGCGCGTTCTGCAGCTCGATGCCCGCGCTCTGCAGCAGGAACACATAGCTCGCCGCCGAGCCATCCAGCACCGGCACCTCGTCCGCGTTGATGTCGATCAGCAGGTTGTCGATGCCCAGCCCCGCGCAGGCCGACAGCAGATGCTCGATCGTCTGCACCTTGGGCTGGCCCGGATCGCCATTCGGGCTGATCGTCGTGGCCATGCGCGTGTCGCAGACGCTGTGCGTGTTCACCGGAATGTCGACCGGCTGCGCCAGGTCGACCCGCCGAAACACGATGCCGGTGCCCGGCGCGGCCGGGCGCAGCGTGATCTCCACCTTCTGGCCGCTGTGGATGCCGACCCCGACCGCGCGGGTCAGCGATTTGATGGTGCGTTGCTTGAGCATGGGCGGCATTCTCCCAAATCGGACTCAACCCTGCTGCAGCACGGCCTCCCGGTCCGCCCGCGCCACCGGCAGCCGCAGCGTCACCACCGTGCCATGCCCCGGGCTGCTATCCACCCGCAGCAGCCCGCCCAGCACCTTGGCCCGCCGCTGCAGCCCGCGCAGCCCCCGCCCCTGCGAGATCGCCCCGACGTCGAAGCCCTCACCATCGTCCTCCACCCGGATCTCCACCCGCCGGCCCAGATCGCGCGTGACCACCCGCACCCGCGTCGCCCGCGCATGCTTCAGGGCGTTGGTCAGCGCCTCCTGCATCAGCCGCAGCACATGCAGCGCATCCGGCGGCTCCAGCCAGTCCAGCGGCGGCAGGTCGTGCACGTCCCACTCCAGCTTGAGCCCGCCCAGCTGCAGCCGCTTGCCCAGCCGGTAGCGCATCGTCGCCAACAGCGACACCAGGTCGTGGCCGACCGGCTCCAGCGAATCGATCACCAGCCGCAGGTCGTCGACGCACTCCCGCAGCACGCCCACCACCTGCTCCTGCGGCATCGAGCCCTGCTCCACCGCCACCATCGCCGACAGCAGCGACGAGCCCAGCCCGTCGTGCATGTCCTGCATGATCCGCTGCCGCTCCAGCAGCAGCGCCTGCTGGCGCTCGGCCTCGCGCAGCTTGTCGTGCTGCGCGCGCAGCTCCACGCTCTGCTCATCCAGCCGCTGCGCCAGCTCCTCGTTGGCGCGCTCGACGCCGCGTAGCGCCTCGATGTAGCGGTACTGCACCGCATACAGGAAGCTCGCCAGGATCACCAGCGTCGCGAACGGCATCAGGTAGACATGCTCCGGCCACCACCAGCCCGCCAGCAGCCCCAGGTCGTGCACGCCCAGCACCACGCCGATCACCAGCGCCGCCGCCATCACGCGCAGCTCGCGCGTGCCCTGCCGCCACGCGATGCTCGCCACGAAGGCCGTCCCCGCCAGCCCCACCACCGCGTTGCAGATGTGCAGCAGCACCAGCGCGTCGAACCCGCGCCCCCACATCGGCATCGACGCCAGGCTCGACACCAGCACGAACAGCCCCATGCCGCGCTCGAATCGCGCGAAGCGCTGTCTCGCGAAACGCAGCGCGAAGAGGAAGGTCAGCAACATCACCCACGCCATCGACGCATGCGTGACCCACCAGAACCACTCCAGCGCATCCCGCGTGCGCGGCAGGTCCAGGTGGTAATGCAGGTTGCGCACCAGCCAGGCCACCGTCGCCAGCGAGAACAGCAGGTAGGCCGGATCCTCGCGCCGCTTGAGCCACAGCACCAGCGCGAACAGCCCCAGCGTCACCAGCGTCAGCCCGGTCGCCTGCGGCACGCCGATCTGCAGCACCCAGCGGCGGTCATGCTTCGGCTCCAGGTCCTCGCGCGCGCCCAGCCAGACGCTGGACACCGAGTAGTAGCCCGCCTGCATCACCGGCACCGCGATGACGACCTCGATCTCCCGCGCCTGCTGGATCTCCGTCAGCGCCGAGGGCAGCACCACCCACAGCGGCCGCACCCATTGCTCGCGCGCGCCGGACTGGTTGTCGAAGACCGGCCGCCAGCCGTCGTCGGTCTTCACCAGCACCGCCGCCGCCAGCGCCACCAGTCGCGGCATGTAGAGCGCGACGCTGGTCGGCCAGCGGCCGTTCGGCGCGGCATAGCGCACCCGGTACCAGCGCATCTGGAAACGCGCGTCACCCGCCGTGCCCGTCGCCTCGCGCTGCTGCACCTCGGGCAAGCTCACGCGGTGCCAGGCCGCATCGTCCGACGGCGGCAGCAGCGCCTGCGGCAACGCGCCATCGCGCCCATCCATGACGCGCAGCGCGCGCCACCAGGCCTTGAGTTGATCCTGCGTCCAGTCGCTGGTCGCGACCTCCGCCTCGGTCGCGCGCTGCGCGCCACCGCCCGGGCCAGCATCGGGCACCGGCCGCGCCGGGCCCAGCGGCGACGCGCGCGAGACCTGCGCCTGCGGCGCCGGCTGGGTGGCGGCCTGCGTGGCCTGAACCGGCTGAACCGCCTGCCCCGCCGCCAGCGGCAGCAGCCCCAGCGTCAGGAGCAGCGCCAGCAGCGCCCTCAGCAGTGTCGCCACCGGCACCGAGGCCCGCCGCGGCGCCGGCACACAGGTCTCCCCTGCCAGCCGCGCGCACGCGGCCGGCCGACTCGACGCCGACATCCCGACCTCACCCTGGACCATGCATCCGCTCTGTCTTGTGATGGGGCGCCAGTGTGCCGAACTTCACAGACACGCACGAGCGTTCATTTGCAACAGCGACACCCCCGGATGGGGGCGCTCCCCCCCAGGGCCAATGAAAAAAGGCCATGCCCCCCGCACGGGGGCATGGCCTTGAAGCTGATGGCGTTCGAGTGAGCGTTCGGTCTCAGTCCGCCTGCTTGCGCAGGAAGGCCGGGATCTCGATCTCGTCCATGCCGTTGGACGACAGCGCCTCGACCTTCGCCGCGGCCGTGCGGCCGTGGCGCCAGACGCTGGGCACGCTCATGCCACCGAAGTCGGACGCGGTCATCGGCGCGGCGGCAGGCGAGCCCTGCGCGGCGGCAGAACCCGGCATCACCACCGGTTGCGTCAGCACCGGCATGTTGTCGGTGCCGGTGCGCAGCTGCGGCTGCTGCACCACCAACTGCGGCTGCTGGCGCGCCGCGGCGCGCTGGCTCAGGCCGGTCGCGATCACGGTGACGCGCAACTGGTCGCCCAGCGATTCGTCGTAGGCGGTGCCGTAGATGATGTGCGCGTCTTCAGCGGCATAGCGCTTGATCGCGGTCATCGCGTTGCGGCTCTCGGCCAGCTTGAAGTTGTTGCGGCTCGCCGCGATCAGCACCAGCACGCCTCGCGCGCCGGACAGATCGATGCCTTCCAGCAGCGGGCAGGCGACGGCGCCTTCGGCGGCCTTGGTCGCGCGGTCCGGACCCGCCGCGACGGCCGTGCCCATCATCGCCTTGCCAGGCTCGCTCATCACCGTCTTCACGTCTTCGAAGTCGACGTTGACCAGACCCGGCATGTGGATGATGTCGGAGATGCCGCCCACCGCGTTCTTCAGCACGTCATTGGCGTGCGCGAAGGCCTGGTCCTGCGTGACGTCGTCGCCCAGCACTTCCAGCAGCTTGTCGTTCAGCACCACGATCAGCGAGTCGACATTGGCCTCGAGCTCCTGCAGGCCCAGGTCCGCGGCCTTGCCGCGCCGGTTGCCTTCGAACTCGAACGGCTTGGTCACCACGCCGACGGTCAGGATGCCCAT